>Ga0207705_10003776_pt1 | contig 11539 bp, 11 predicted proteins | sample KBSC13metaG_FD_184314 | JGI IMG/M metagenome (GOLD analysis project Ga0207705, IMG submission 184314) | Corn rhizosphere microbial communities from Kellogg Biological Station, Michigan, USA - KBS C1-3 metaG (SPAdes) (version 2) | ecosystem: Host-associated > Plants > Roots > Rhizosphere > Soil ...
CCCTTTGCGCTGACGCAGAGGATGTAGGTACAGCTAGCCTTCTTGAAACTTGGATCGACCAATCGCAACGGCGGGGCTGGTTTCTCTTCGAGTCGACACGACGTTAGAACTAACCGTCATGATGCGAATTGGCGTCAATAAGTTCTCAAAGCACACCTGCGAACTACGCGTTTCCTCTACAAATTGTTTCTAACTTTATCCGCGATTCGTCGCTTGCGCAAATCTCTCTTACACGTGCAGCAGACCTCTTCGAAGGGCGATAGTCACAGCATGGGTTCTGTCATTTGCCTGGAGCTTGTCGACGACATTTTTGATATGGAAACTCACGGTCGTTTCAGAGATCCCTAGGTCGCCGGCAATTTGTTTGTTTCGCAATCCGTTGCAGATAAGTCGAAGAACATCCAGTTCACGGACCGTCAGGTTCTCGTGACCGAGGTGCTCCGCCAATTTCGTCGCAATATTAGCGGGAATGCATTTGCGCCCGCTATACACTTTACGGATGATATCGAGCAGTTCTTTCTTCTCGATACTCTTAAGCACATACGCAAGGGCACCTGCACGTAGAGCATGTTGGATCTCTATGTCCCCATCAAAGCTGGCGAGCATGATGATCTTTGCTTTTGGAAATTCGCCGCGAATCGTAGACATCGTCTCAATTCCCGAACGACTCGGCAGGCGTCGCTCCATGAGCGTTACATCAGGTTGATGTCGACGAAACTCCTCAATGGCCTCAGCTGAATCAGAGGCCTGTGCGACGTTCAGCATGTCCGGCTGAGTCGCAATAATCATTCCCAAACCTTCCCGATACACGGGCATGTCATCGACCGTGAGGATTCTAATTTGTGCCGACATCACGCCAACCCCTTTTCCAATATTCCAGCCTGCCAAACCTGCACGAATTCCAGTGTCGAACCTGACTTATCCAGAAGCGAATTGACCTCTAATGCTTCTGTATCTCTCGCCATTCACGCGGCGTCGCGCCAGCATATCGGCGAAAGATTTTGGTGAAATGACTTTGATCCGCAAACCCAAGGAGTGTGGCGATCGTCGCTATCGGAGTTTTGGGATCGAGCAAGAGTTCCTTTGCTCTTCGTACTCTTATTTGAAGGATGAATGAGTATGGAGCAATTCCTGTCGACCCTCTAAAGCCTCGGGCGAACCATGATCGAGAAAGGCCGGTCAGATTAGCAAGTTCTTCAAGTCCCACATTACGGTTGAAGTTATCTTCTATATATTCTTTTGCAAGCCGGAGTTGCCAGGGCAATAGGACAGTAGCGGGTGCCCGAGCCGGCCATTTCTTGCCGGGGGCGAATGTCGACGCCAGAAGGGCTATCGCAATACTCTCGCCGAACAGTCGATCGCAAGGTTCATCTTGTGTGAGCATGTCTGCCAACAGCTTTGCGCAGTCTTTTACTCGAGACTCGTAGACAAGCAATCGAGGTTCTTTCAGGCTGGAATAATCGTATCCCTCCCCGAGGAGTGACTTGAGGGCGCTTTCATCGAAGGAGATGTGGAGGTCACGAAGGAACTGCGCATTGTCGCTGAAACACCACACCTGCTCCTCTGCAGGAATCCAATTGAAGAAACCCACGTCGTATCTATCCCTTGGCATTGGCTCGTCCGGTTTGAATCTCGGTTCACATAATCCTCCACGTTGGCCCAGACGAACAAGCAAAGAAGGACGATCTGATCGCATATCAACGCAGGACTGTCCCTTGATTGGATATTTCTCCATGTATCGGACATCGAGCCCACTCAGTGTCCGCGATAGTATCTCGATCTTCTTGTAGCCCGAAGAATTTAGGAGCAATGGCATTTTCCTTACCAGTTCCGCTTTGGGCGGCCTCGATATGATTAGCACTCAACTCAAACTCTTGCCCTCTCAGGCCAATGCTTTGCGCTCTGAGAGTTTCATTGAGTAGAGGCGTAATCTCTTCTTTTATGAGTGTGGCATCTGTCCCGCATCGACACTTCGCATATGCTCGAACTATGGATGTAAAACAACAATCGGGATGAGAGTGCATGCACGCTGCTCTCGTAGGGCGGTTGGAGGCGGAGGACTACACCCTACAGCGCTTGATCGGTATACCAGAAAGTTCTTCAAAGCCCTTAGGCGCAAACCATCGCTTGGTCCCGAGCCGCTACGTAGCGACAAGTCTGCCATCGGATATGTCTCCGAAAGACAAATGGCCTGCCCCGAGTCGAGGCAGGCTCATCTTTATCTTCTCGTCACCGAATCAGCGCTTACGCCAGATTCGACTCGCTTGCAGGGCCATCGCTCATCGTGATCTTCCCATTCAGACCAGTTGGGAAGAATCCCCCCTGTCGCGAGTTTGCCTGCATCCCGAAGGCTAGATACAAAACCTGTCCGGCAGTTCTGGTCGCAGCCAATCCGTTGCTGAGATTGATCGAGAGGTACTGGGTTTGTTTTCCGCTAGGAGGGGGTATGAGGTCCGCACCATCGACAGCTGAAGAAGCGATCTTCAACTTCGCTACCTGCGTGTGAATGCTTCCTGCATGTTCAGCTTCTGCAGCCAGGAGGCGAGCCGCCGTAGTGATCACGCCGGGTGTTTTGAGCAAACCGGCTGCACCGGTATATGCAGTTACCCCGATATCCTCAAGAATCCGAGCCACCGTCAGAAAATCCACCTGCCTGCCAAAGCCAATTCCCAAAGCATTCAGGTTGATGTTCGGTTTTGCAACGGCAGCAGTGCCAAGTGCACTTCTCAGTAACACAACGTGGGCCCGCTCGTCCGAGCCAATCTCAGCGGCGATATCCCGGCTGAAGATTTCGTTATTGTCGAAGATTACCTTCGCCCCTCCTGTGGTCTCGCCGCCAGAAGCCGGGTTCTCACCGGTTGCCTTACCATCGATACCAATACCGAAATCAGTGATGGATTTGCCCTCTACGGCATAGGTATAAAACTCTGCTTCAAGATATTCGAGGTTAAGAGCGAAGTTGAGAATATCGGTTTCTGTGATAGCTTCCGTCGCATTGGTAGGCGACGCGCCGCCTATCGAGGCGCTGGCGGCATCCATTTTTCTCATAAAACGCTCACGATTCGGGGACGCGGATGCAAGATCGTCGAACAAACTGTTTGGCATACTTTTCTCCATTACATGCTGGTTATGGCCGTCTTCGGTCAATCTCTCGATGATTGGCCGACGCTCGTTGCCGGAGATGCGGATGTGCGAGAATCACTACCATCAGGGATCTTCGATCTTTTGAACTGCCTTACTGTTCCTCGCACGGCAGAATAGGGCACTCAAATTATCGGACGCACGCCATGCAGTTGTAATCCACAAATATGCAGGGTAGAAACTGTTGTTTCTCTAGGTAGGTAGATATAGGTGATTCAATGAAATCATCAACTTAGGGTGCCCGGATACTCAGTGATACACTGATTTCTAGGTTGAGGTGCTAGCGCTGCAAGGCATAGGGGTTCAACTCCCCTCCTCCGCACCAATCCACACATTCTGGTCAAGAAGGTCGTAACTCTACCGATGCTCTATTTCGTCCTCATTCTTCATATCATCGTCTCGTTCTTCATCGTCGGTATCATTCTTCTTCAGCAAGGCAGCTCGGCCGACCTCGCCGGAGCCTTCGGTGGCCAGGGTTCGCAGACCGCATTCGGCCCACGCGGCGCAGCCACCCTCCTGACCAAGCTCACGGCCTACTCCGCGGTCGTCTTCATGATTACCTCAATCAGCCTGACCGTAATGCTCTCCCGCAGCAGCGGCGATCACTCCGTCCTCTCCGGTGCAAGCCATCCCGTCAGCCAGACCACCCCTAAGAAATAGGCCCTCATAGAATTCATAAAAAGCGCAAGCCCAGTGGCTTGCGCTTTTTCCATTCCCAATCGCCGATTTCATGAAGCATTTGCTCTTAGAATCGGTGTAAATCCGAGTTAAACCGTTAGTCTATGATCCACGAAATTCTCATCGTCGGCCCTCTCCAGTGCAACTGCTCCATCCTCGGCGACGAAGTCTCCCGCGAGGCCATCGTCGTCGATCCCGGTGACGACATCTCCCGCATCGTCAGCACCCTGGAGCAGCACAGGCTCACCGTAAAGCAGATCATCGTCACCCACGCTCACATCGATCACATCGCCGGAGCGCAGCGCCTCAAGAAGCTCACCGGAGCGCCCATTCTCTACAATCAAAGCGATCTTCCCCTGGTCAAATTGATGGACATCCAGGCTGGATGGCTCGGCATCCCCACCCCAGAAGTCGCGCCGCCGGATGCCAACCTCGAAGATGGCCAGATCGTCTCCATCGCCGGCCTGACCGGTTCCATCCTCCACACCCCCGGCCACACGGAAGGCAGCGTCTGCCTCTATCTCCCCGACCAAACTCTTCTACTCGCTGGAGACACCCTCTTCTCCGGCTCCATCGGCCGAACCGACCTTCCCGGCGGCAACAGCGGCAAGCTCCTCCAATCCATCCACAACTCTCTTCTCACCCTTCCCGAGGACGTTATCGTCATCCCGGGGCACGGTCCGAAGACTTCCATCGGAGTCGAGAAGGAATCAAATCCATTCCTGCAATAACCTACATATCAACAACTTATAAAGAAACTCCTAATGTGAAACCTGACCGGCATCAGGCCTGGTGTTAACCAACGGGGTTCACCTCAGCAAGCGCCGAAATCCGTTCCATTCCCTCAGCAAACTCATCCGGCGGTCCGATCAAGCTGACCACCACCCGTCCCGAGTCCGCGAGGCCATAAAACGACCCGGGATGCACGATTACCCCACCCTCCCTCAGTAGCTCCCCTGCCAGATTTGGGTTCCGTTGCGACAGCCGCAGAATCGCACACCACCCCGCCTCAACCCGAAGCACCTCCACCCCGCTGCCCTCGGCACGCGCCAGATTCACCCGAACCCGCCGGCGAATCTGCTCCTGAATTTCCCTCCGCCCCTCCAGCCATGCGGGCAGCGCCAGCTGCACCGGGGCGTTCATTGACAAAAAAGTATCGGCGATCACCTCGAGCCGTCCCATCGCATCGCCGCGATCCGGCTCGGGGCCGAACCCCGCAATCCAAGCCGCCTTCATCTGCGGCAGCCCGGCGATCTTGCTCATCCCGCTCAGCACAAACGTCAAAACCGGATGCGGCCCCATCGCAAAGCTCACAAGTTGTTCCGAATCCGCTCGATCCAGCGAGTAATCCAGGAACACCTCATCCACAATCAAAGCCAGCCCGTGCCGGGCGCAGATCTCCTGCAATCGCTCCCGCTCCGCCGCCTTCGTGCCGTGCCCGGTCGGGTTATTCGGATGCACCACCACAATCGCCCGCGTCCGAGGCCCAATCCGCCGCTCCAATTCCGCAAAATCGATCCACCAGCCGTAGTCGTAAAACAGGGGATAAGGGCGCAGTTTCACATCCTCAAGATCGGCCAGAAAATCGAACAGAGGATAGCTCGGCTGCGCGACCAGAACCTCATCCCCGGCGTTGCAAAGTAGCCGGAACAGAAATCCATACCCTTCGCTCGTACTGGTCGTCAGCACCACCGCATCGGGATCGACCGCCGCTCCATGCTCGCGGTAATAGCCTGCAACTGCTTCCCGGGCCGACTCGATCCCCCTCGGGTCAGGATCGTAAACCATAGCTCTGGGGTCGTTCAGCGGTTCCAAGATAGCCGCTGCATCATACTCAAACCCACAGACAGTCGGATTTGAAACCGTCAGATCGTAGAGTCTGCGTCCAGACGTTCGCGCTTCCCGAATCGCCGCAGCAAACCCGCTCTCACCAACATCCCATCCCGTCCGCGCCGAAAATCGATAGCTCACTTGTTCATGGTAATTGCGCGAAATCCTAACATCGATTTGCACCGATAACATCGGGTAGGAATAGGTTGACCTATCTAGCCCTTTCCGTGCTCCGTCCGCACCAATCCGCGGTCGCCTGGTTTCTGAATCGGAGTTCATCGGTGCAGATCGGTGTTAAGCCTTCCCCCAACCGCTCCCTTACAATAACCATTCAACCTATGATTCCAGTCAAAGCAGTTCTCTTCGATTTTGGTCAGGTCCTCTCCCAGCCTGCCGATCCCGCCGTCTGGCAGCAAATGCTCAACATCAGCGGCCTCAGCGAGGCCGACCTTCACCGCGAATACTGGGCTCACCGCCACGAGTACGACCGCGGCACCTTCACCGGCGAAGCCTACTGGCACAAAGTAGCCTCAGGCTCTCACGCCACCTTCACCCCGGCCCAAATCGCCGCCCTCATCGACGCCGACGTCAACCTCTGGTCTCGCCTGAACCTTCCCGTGGTCGAATGGGCACAACACCTGCAGCGCGCCGGAGTTCGCACCGGGATTCTCTCCAACATAGGCGATGCCATGGCCGATGGCCTCACTGCAAAATTCGACTGGATCAGCGGCTTCGACCACTGCATCTGGTCCCACACTCTCAAGCTCGCCAAACCCGAAGCCGCGATTTATCACTGCGCCGCCCAGGGCCTCGACACCGACCCTGCTCAAATCCTCTTCATCGATGACAAGCAGGAAAACATCGAAGCTGCCCAGTCCACAGGGATGCAAGCGATTCTATACGCCAATCACACCGCCTTCGAAGAAGAGATGCGCCAGCGTGGCTTCGATTCCCTTCTCAACCCAGTCTCCGTAATGAGTGCCAACACCCGTTAGGCATTCACCGTAGTCGGCACCGGAACCTGCTCCACAATCTCAATCCCAAACCCCTGCAAAGCCGGCACATGGGTCGGAGTATTGGTCAGCAACCGGATTTTATGGATTCCCAGATCCGATAGAATCTGGCCTCCCAAGCCCACCTGCCGCAGCGTCCTCTGCGTGCGGTCCTCAGTGCGCTCCGTTCCCCGCGGTTTCGCCCGGTGGTCGCGATGAAACATAACCCGGCTCGGCACCGTCCCGCGGTCGATCCCAAAGCCTTTCGTTCCATTGTGCAGATAGACCAAAGCCCCGCGCCCGGCCTCGGCAATCATCCGCAAAGAGTTCTCCACTACGGCCCTGCAATCGCAAAGCGTCGTCGAAAACACGTCTCCCGCTAGGCAATGCGTATGCACGCGAACAGTCACCGGTTCATCGCCGGTCACGTCGCCATACACCAGCGCCACATGCGACTCGCCCCCCTCAACCTCGCTCTCATAAGCAATCATCCGGAACTCTCCATGTGCCGTAGGCATCAGCGACTCCGCCACGCGATGGATATACCGCTCATTCTGGAGCCGATAGCGAATCAGATCCGCCACGGTCATCATCTTCAAACCGTGCAACTCGCAAAACTTCACCAGGTCCGGAACCCGGGCCATGGTCCCGTCTTCGTTCATGATCTCGCAGATCACTCCCGCTGAAATCAGCCCCGCCATTCGCGCCAGATCGACCGACGCTTCCGTCTGCCCCGCCCGCACCAACACTCCCCCCTTACGCGCCCGCAGCGGAAACACATGTCCCGGACGAGCCAGGTCCTGCGCCGTGGAGTTCGAATCGATCGCCACCCGGATCGTGTGCGCCCGGTCCGCCGCCGAGATGCCCGTCGTCACGCCCTCCCGCGCCTCGATGCTCTCCGTAAACGCCGTCCCAAACCGCGAAGTATTTTCCGAAGTCATCGGCCCAAGCCGCAGATAGTCCGCCCGCTCCTCGGTCAAAGTCAGGCAGATCAAGCCCCGCCCAAACCGCGCCATGAAGTTGATGGCCTCCGGCGTAACAAACTCCGCCGCCAGCGTAAGATCGCCTTCATTCTCGCGGTCCTCGTCATCGACGACGACCACCATCCGTCCCGCCCGTATCTCCGCGACCGCCTCGGCAACATCGGCAAACATCGTCTACCTCCAGCCCTGCAACTCTTTCGACTCCCACCATCATACGTTCGACGCAAAAAGAAACGCCGCCATTTGCAGGCGGCGCTCGTCGCTCCAGACTACTGCTTACAGAGTCGACTCAATCTCAAATCCCCACGCTTCCAACAGCGCCTCGGGAATATATTTCGAATTCTTGTTCCGCCGGGCCCACTCACGCAGCCGCGTCGACCGGATGTACTGGTCTGGCGTCAATTTAAATTCCTTCACAACCTGCTCGAACGATGTCACCGTCGGCACCACCGGCCCTATCGGCTCCGGCTTGCCCCAGTTCGGATTTCCACGACGCTTTGCCATATCTGTTCCATACCTCTTCTGAATTATCTTCCGCGCTCCGTGACGCACTCCGGGAGAAATCTCACGCTGTACTCATTCTATGGCATTTATGCCCATAAATCAAGTATTTCGGGGTCTCCCGTAGCCGATCAGCCAAAAGGGTCTACGGCCTCGGCCGCATGAACACAGGCGGCCAGAATCGTGGTATTACCCGGCACGGGTACGATGCGACATCTTCCCTATCCCACGCCGCCCAAAGAGCGCTCTACCCGGATCTCAAGCTGACAGCGCCGCGGCTTCCGAACAGAGCCGCAACAATCCCCGTCACTCTGCTGTACATTTCTAAGCAACCGAAACAGCCGCTTTCGGATGTCGCGAACGGTCCCTTCACTTCAGAGCATCTTTTTCAATATCCGATTCGTCTATGCCACCAAGACCGTGTAATCACCACTCCCGCATGACTAACCGCACGTGAGGCAACGTCTATGAGTACACCTTCCTGCTCCCCTCCCTCTGAAGAGGAGCTTCTCGAAACGGAATCGCCCGACTTAGCCGACACTGAAATCACCCGCCGCACCTTCGTCAAAGCCGCCGGAATCCTCAGCGCAGGTGTAGCCACCGGTCTCCCGCATCTGGCCGCCGCCGAAACTGCTCAAGCCGCCGCAGCCAGCGCTCCGCAGACCGTCTCCGTCACCCTCAAGGTCAACGGCAAATCCGAGCCCCTTACCCTCGACACCCGCACTACCCTCCTCGACGCGCTCCGCGAGCACCTCCATCTCACTGGCAGCAAAAAAGGCTGCGACCACGGCCAATGCGGAGCCTGCACCGTCCTCGTCGATGGCCGCCGCGTCAATAGCTGCCTCACCCTCGTCGCCGTAGCCAACGGAGCCGAGATCACCACCATCGAAGGCCTCGCCCACGGCGACGATATCGACAGCCTCAGCCCCGTCCAGGCCGCCTTCCTCGAGCACGACGCCTTCCAGTGCGGCTACTGCACCCCCGGCCAGATCTGCTCCGCCACCGCTCTCCTCGAAGAGCAGAAGCACGGCACCCTCAGCACCGTCTCCTTCGAGACCGGCCAAACCCGCAGCCCTCAACTCACCGACGATGAAATCCGCGAACGCATGAGCGGCAACATCTGCCGTTGCGCCGCCTACCCCAACATCGTCGCCGCCGTTCGCGCCGCCCAGAGAGCACAAGCATGAACCCATTCAACTACCAGCGCGCCTCCGCCCCCGAAGAAGCCGTCCACGCCATTTCCGCCCATAACGCAAAGTTTCTTGGCGGCGGCACCAATCTCATCGATCTGATGAAGTACAACGTCGAGCACCCAGCCACGCTGATCGACATTAATCACCTCGACCTCACTCAGGTCACCGCCACTCCCGGCGGTGGCGCCATGATCGGCGCTCTCGTCCGCAACAGCGATCTCGCCAACCACGAGATGATTCGCCAGAACTACCCTCTGCTCTCCCAGGGACTCCTCAGCGGAGCCTCCCCGCAACTCCGCAACATGGCCAGCACCGGCGGCAACCTTCTCCAACGCACTCGCTGCTACTACTTCATGGATACCGCCTTTCCCGCCTGCAACAAGCGCAACCCCGGCAGCGGCTGCGCGGCCCTCAAGGGCTTCAACCGCATTCACGCGATCCTCGGTGCGAGCGAAGAATGTATAGCGACGAACCCTTCCGACATGAACGTAGCCATGGCCGCCCTCGGCGCCACCGTCCACGTCCAGGGGCCCAAGGGCAAACGCTCCATTGCGTTCGCCGACTTCCACCGACTTCCCGGCAAGACCCCGCAGATCGACACTAATTTAAAACCCGACGAGCTCATCACCGCCGTCGAACTTCCCGCGCCCAAGTTCGCCAAAAACTCGTGGTATCTCAAAGTACGCGACCGCCACAGCTACGCCTTCGCCCTCGTCGCGGTAGCCGCTGGCCTTGAAATGAACGGCAGCACCATCAAGTCCGCCGGCCTCGCCTTAGGCGGAGTAGCCCACAAACCCTGGCGCTCCCTCGAAGCCGAAAAGTCCTTGTCCGGCGCAACTCCCGGTCCTGAAGCTTTCAAAAAAGCGGCCGACCTGGCCGTAGCCGGTGCCAAGCCCTACGAGCACAACGCCTTCAAAATCGAACTCGCCAAACAGAGCATCGTGCGCGCCCTCACCCTCGCCGCACAAGGCCCACAAAGTCCAGAAGGAGCACAGGCATGAGCGACACGCAACAGGAGCAAAAGCCGGAACGCCAGCTCGACCATCGTTACGACGCCTTCGCCAAGGTCACAGGCCGCGCAAAATACGCCGCCGAGTTCCCTGTCAAAGACGTCGCCTATGGCTACATCGTCCAGGCCGACATCCCCTCCGGAACCGTTGCCGCCATCGATCAGTCCGCCGCCTCCCGCGCCTCTGGCGTGCTCTACATCCTCACACCTTTCAACGCTCCAAAACTCGGAGAGCTTGGTAACGTCAACGTCCTCCAGAATGCGGACGTGCTCTACAGCGGCCAACCCATCGCCGTCATCGTCGCCCGTTCCCTGCCCGAAGCCCAGCACGCCGCCACCCTGCTCCGCATCACTTACAACGAGAAGCCGGCCAAACTGGACTTCAACAATCTCCTCGGCGATGCCCGCCCTCCCAAACGCGGCGGCGCATCCAATCGTGGCGATATGGCCGCATCCGCCGCCAAAGCCGCCGCCACGCTCGACCAGACCTACTCCACACCTATCCAGAACCACAATCCGATGGAGCCGCACGCCACCATAGCCTCATGGGAAGGCGACAAGCTCAACGTCTACGACGCTACCCAGGGCATCACCGGGGTCCAGCAAAATCTTGCCCGCGCCTTTTCCATTCCGCAGACGAACGTTCACGTGGAGTGCCCCTACACCGGCGGCGGCTTCGGCTGCAAAGGCTATGTTTGGTCGCACACCATCCTTGCGGCCATGGCGGCCAAAGTCGCCCAGCGCCCGGTCAAACTTGTCCTCGGACGCGAGCAAATGTTCGGCCCTGTAGGCTCTCGCCCCAACACCCTCCAGCACATTAAGCTCGCTGCCTCCGCCGATGGCAAGCTCCTGGTCCAGCAGCACGATTCCACCTGCTACACCTCGTTCATATCCGACTGGGTCGAAAGCGCCGCCAACCAGACCACGCTCCTTTATGCGAGCGAATCGCTCTCCACCAGCCACAAAATTGTCCCGCTCAACCTCGGCATGGGCACTTGGATGCGCGCCCCCGGCGAGGCCACCGGCAGCGTTGGTCTCGAAATCGCTCTCGATGAGTTGGCCGAAAAGCTCAACATCGACCCCGTCCAACTTCGCGTCGTCAACAACGCCGAAAAAGATCCGCGCCAGGGCAAGCCGTGGTCCGGCAAGCATATCGCTGAGTGCTACACCCAGGCCGCCGACCGCTTCGGATGGTCTAAACGCAATGCAAAG
>Ga0207705_10003782_pt1 | contig 11526 bp, 9 predicted proteins | sample KBSC13metaG_FD_184314 | JGI IMG/M metagenome (GOLD analysis project Ga0207705, IMG submission 184314) | Corn rhizosphere microbial communities from Kellogg Biological Station, Michigan, USA - KBS C1-3 metaG (SPAdes) (version 2) | ecosystem: Host-associated > Plants > Roots > Rhizosphere > Soil ...
CGATGTGCCGGTCTTCGGGCTCAGCGGCATCCTGATGGCGCATGTCATTCTCGATGGGGCGTTCGCCGCGCGCATCCTGCTGGCGCGGCTCGACGCGGTGCCGACGATGCGCCTGAAAAGCGGGCAGAGCCTGGGGCTTTCGGCCGGGCAGCGCTTCGCGGCGATCGATTGGCCGGCGCTGCGCGGCACGCTGCCGGGGCTGGCGGCGATCATCTTCCTGCTTGCCTTCACCAGCTTTCCCATCGTGTTGCTGCTCGGGGGCGGGCCAGCCAACCAGACGCTGGAGGTCGCGATCTACTCCGCCGTGCGGCTCGATTTCGACCTCGGGGCGGCGGTGACGCTGGCGCTGGTGCAGGTCGTCGTCTGTGCGGGCATCATCGTGCTCTCGGCGACCTTCGCGCCGATCCCGGCCAGCCTCGGCCCGACCGGCGGGCAGGACTGGGCGGACGGGGTCGGGGCACGAATGGTGCAATGGGCGATCCTTGCGGTCTCGGTGCTGGGCTTTGCGCTGCCGCTGCTGGCAGTACTGGCCGGCGGCTTTGCCGGGGGCATCGGCGCGCTGCTGCAGCGTCCGGTGTTCTGGCAGGCGGCCGAGACCAGCCTTGCCGTGGCCGCCGGCTCGGCGTTGGTGACCCTCGTGGCGGCGCTCGGGCTCGCGGCGGGGCGGTCGGCAGCGATGCATGGCGGCCTGCGGCTGGCGCTGGCTGCACCGGCCTACACCTATCTTGCCGTGCCCGCGATGGTGCTGGCGCTCGGCAGCTTCCTCATGGTGCGGGCCCTCGGCGTGGCGCCAGAGAGGGTCGGGCCGCTGGTGGCGGTGATTGGCAATGCGCTGCTGGCCCTGCCGTTCGCCATCGCCACCCTCGGCCCGCCGCTCGATGCCATCGCCAATGGACAGGGGCGGCTGATCCGCTCGCTCGGCCTTTCCGGCTGGCAGCAGTTCCGGCTGGTCGAGTGGCCGCTGCTCGGGCGCGATATCGGGGTGGTCCTGGCGCTCGCCTTCTGCTTTTCTCTCGGCGATCTCGGCATTATTTCGCTGTTCGGCAGCACCAGCTTCACCACCCTGCCGCTGCTGCTGGTCGAGGCGCTCGGTGCCTACCGGACCAATGATGCGGGGGTGATCGCGGCGCTGATGCTGGGGCTCACCATTGTCGCGTTTGTCGCGCTGCCGCCGCTGCTGGAAAGGCTGTCCCGTGCTCGTGCTTGATGACCTTTGCTATGCCCATCCCGGGCAGACAACCGGCTACAGCTTCTCGATGAAGGCGGCGCCCGGTGAAGTCACGGCGGTGAGCGGGCCGAGCGGGGCCGGCAAATCGACGCTGCTCGATCTCATCGCGGGCTTCCTCAGGCCAACGGGCGGATCGCTGCGGCTCGACGGCCTCGACCTGCTGCCGCTGCCACCGGAACGGCGGCCGGTGTCGATCCTGTTCCAGTCCGAAACGCTGTTCGAGCACCTTTCGGCCGCGCGCAACGTGGCGTTCGGCTTGCCACGGGGGACGCCGAAGGTCGAGGCGGATCGGCGCGTCGCGGCGGCATTGGCGGAAGTGGGGCTGCCAGAGATCGGCAGGCAACGCGCGGCAACGCTGTCGGGCGGGCAGAAGCAGCGCGTGGCGCTGGCGCGAACATTGCTGCGGGCGCGGCCGGTGCTGCTGCTCGACGAGCCGTTTTCGGCCCTCGACGATGAGACGCGCGCCACGGTCCGCGAGCTGGTTGCGACGCTGACCGCAAAACATGGTTGGGCCGCCATCCTGGTCAGCCACCATGCCGACGATGTCGCGGCGCTGGCGGCCAAGCGTTACCGCATCGAGGGCGGGACGCTGGTGCTGGATTAGGGTGGTGGCGCCCCAAGTCAGAAGCCCCCTCATCCGTCGCTTCGCGCCACCTTCGCCCGCTGCTAGGGGAGAAGGAAGAATCGGCAGGGCTTTGCCACGGGATTCCTTCTCCCTCGTGGGAGAAGGTGCCGGCAGGCGTATGAGGGGGAGGCGGTGCGCCCGCGCTCGCGGATTGGTGCGTCTGCCGTCAGTGGGTGGTCGTCTGGCCGAGGGAAATCGCCACGACTTTGCCGGCACGCGTGACGCGATAGCCGAGGGTCTGGTAGACAGTGTTGCCGCTGCCGTCATTCAGCGGCCGTGCGCTGTCGTAATAGACATTGCCCTGGCGGTCACGCCTGGCTGAGCCGAATTTGCCGCTGAGCTGGCGGAGCGAGGCGCCGATCGCCGGCACGCCGAAGGCGGGGAAGGCAAGGCCGGACGGCGCCGTCGTGCAGCCGCTGGCGCGCGAGGCATCGACGTTTTCGACCACCACCATGCCGAGGGCGTCGGCCGCAGCGCCCCCTGTCGAGCCGGCGGTGAACCAGACGGTGGTCGGGGTTTCCTTCGGCGTCGCCGCGTGACGCGTGTAGCAGAGCCAGGTGGCGCCGCTGTCGGCCTGGGTGTGGATGGTGCCGCCGTCGAGCGCCACGATATCGGCGAGGCGCGTCTTCTCGAAGGCGAGGGGCAGGGCTCCCAGCGTGGCGCCGGGAGCGAAGTCCAGATCGAGCACCGGCGCGTTTTCGCCAACCGTGCCGTCGAACACCAGATCGGCGAAATTGCTGAGCTTTGGCACCGCATCAAGGGGCGTGGCGGGCGTCGCTGCGCGCGGCGCGTGCTGGCTGGCGCGATGATGGGCGGGCGCCGCGGCGGCCGGCAGCGCGGCGCCCAGAGCCAGCAGCAGGACGAGGCGGGGCAGGGATTTTGTCTGATCGAATATGCACATGGCGCGACAAGTAGCGGCGACGGGCGCAAAGCGAAACCCCGCGCGATGTCGCACGGGGGCTTCGGTTCGCCTCAATTCAAGGAAGGGGACGCCTTTCGAGCGCCGCTCTCATGGCCTTCTCGCCTCAAATCGCTCCACCGGAGCGATTTGCCCCGGCGGGACGGGTCGAAATCAGGCGCTTTCGGAATATACCTCGTTCTCGTCGGGCTCGCGCAACACGTAGCCGCGGCCCCAGACGGTCTCGATGTAGTTCTTGCCGCCGGTAGCGACGGAGAGCTTCTTGCGGAGCTTGCAGATGAAGACGTCGATGATCTTCAGCTCCGGCTCGTCCATGCCGCCATAGAGGTGATTGAGGAACATTTCCTTGGTGAGCGTGGTGCCCTTCCTGAGCGAGAGCAGCTCCAGCATCTGGTATTCCTTGCCGGTCAGGTGCACGCGCTGGCCGGTGACTTCCACCGTCTTGGTGTCGAGGTTGACCGTGAGGTCGGCGGTCTGGATGACCGACTGGGCGTGCCCCTTCGAGCGGCGGACGATGGCATGGATGCGAGCGACCAGCTCATCCTTGTGGAAGGGCTTGGTCATGTAGTCGTCGGCGCCGAAGCCGAGGCCGCGCACCTTGTCCTCGATGCCGGCGAGGCCGGAAAGAATGAGGATGGGCGTCTGCACCTTGGCGATGCGCAGCGTGCGCAGCACCTCATAGCCGCTCATGTCGGGCAGGTTCAGGTCGAGCAGGATGATGTCGTAATCGTAGAGCTTGCCGAGATCGACCCCCTCTTCGCCAAGGTCGGTCGTGTACACGTTGAAACTTTCAGATTTGAGCATCAGCTCGATGCTCTGCGCTGTCGCGCTGTCGTCCTCGATCAAGAGTACCCGCATGCCAATCCCCTTAACGTCGTTCCTAGCTGGAACAGAGCCCCGGCCGCCATCTGCCGGCACTCTTTACCGATCCTTACTGGATATGACTCAAACCTAAGCCCAATTAGTTAACAAAGTTTAATTCTGATCCGCAATACGCAAGTGAGGTCGAGGGATAAGAATGTCAACTCATTGATATTGAAGTGAATTTCAGATAAAATTTTCTTAATATTTTAGATTAAGAAGGTCTTACAAGCGACTCGTGAGACTCAGCGATTTGAGGGTGGTGGGGGGCAAATTGTGGCAAAGGAGCGCGCGGCACACGGAACCGTCCCATTGGGCACGTTAACGCTTTTTGCTTAACGTTCGGTTACCTTTACGGCAGTCGCGATTCGCCCGGAACCCTCCTGTGCAAGCCCTGATTTCCGCCATCGACAACATTGACGAGGTCGAAGTGTTCGGCCGCGTCAAGACGGTGCAGGGCCTGTTGATCGAGGTGGCGGGGCCGGTGCGCGAACTGCGGGTGGGTGGCCGCGTGCAGATCGAAACGACCGCGGGAGCCAGCCTAGCGGCCGAAATCATCGGTTTCCGGGAGGGGCATGCCCTGTGCCTGCCGTTCAGTTCGGTCGCCGGGGTGCGCCTCGGGTGCCGTGCGGTGTTTCAGCGGCATGACGGGGCGGTCTACCCATCCGGCACCTGGCTCGGCCGGGTGATCAATGCCAGTGGCGAGCCGATCGACGGCAAGGGGCCGGTGGCGCGCGGCGCGGTCGGGTATGCGCTGCGGCAATCACCGCTGCCGGCGCACGAGCGGGCGCGGGTCGGGGGACCGCTCGACCTCGGCGTGCGGGTGCTCAACACCTTCACCACCATGTGCGAAGGCCAGCGCATGGGGATCTTTGCCGGCTCGGGGGTCGGCAAATCGGTGCTGATGTCGATGCTGGCACGCAACGCCCAGGTCGACGTGGCGGTGATCGGGCTGATCGGGGAGCGCGGCCGCGAGGTGCAGGAATTCGTTACCGACTATCTCGGCGAGGTGGGCATCGAGCAGGCGGTGGTGGTGGTCGCGACGTCCGACGAGGCGGCGCTGATGCGGCGGCAGGCGGCCTATATGACGCTGGCGCTGTGCGAATATTTCCGCGACCAGGGCAAGCGCGTGCTGTGCATGATGGACAGCCTGACCCGCTTTGCCCAGGCGCAGCGCGAGATCGGGCTGGCAACGGGGGAGCCGCCGACCGCCAAGGGCTATCCGCCCACCACCTTCACCGAGCTGCCGCGCCTGCTCGAGCGGGCGGGGCCGGGACTGGTGAATTCGGGCTCCGTTACCGGTCTATTTACCGTTTTAGTCGAAGGTGATGATCACAATGAACCCATTGCAGACGCCGTTCGCGGCATCCTCGATGGGCACATCGTGATGGAGCGCGGAATTGCCGAGCGGGGCCGCTACCCGGCCGTCAACGTGCTTCGATCGATCTCGCGCACCATGCCCGGCTGCGTACCGCCACAGGTACGGCCGGTGCTGCAGCGGGCGCGGGAACTACTGTCGGTGTTCGCCGACATGGAGGAGCTGATCCGACTGGGGGCTTACCGGAAAGGATCTGATCCCAAGGTTGACCGCGCCATCGCGATCAACCCGGCGCTGGAGGCGTTCTTGAGCCAGCAACGGGAAGAGCGCATGTCGATTGCCGACGGCTACAAGCTGCTCGAGGCGATCGTTGACAAGGCGGAGTCGGCCAACTGACGGCGCCGGGCATGGGTTGACCCGGCACCGAAGTGACTTGATGGGGTAAGGAGTACAAGTCATGAAGTCGCGCAGCGAGAGCCTGATCCGGCTCAAGAAATTCCAGGTGGACGAAAAACGTCGCCAGGTTGCGCAGATCGAGATGATGATCGCCGATTTCGAACGCATGGCGGGCGAGCTCGACCAGCAGATCGAGGTCGAGCAGCAAAAGACCGGCATCTCGGATGTCGCCCACTTTGCCTATTCGACCTTCGCCAAGGCGGCGATCGCGCGGCGCGACAATCTGCTCGCCTCGGCGCACGACATGAAGGAAAAGCACGAGGCGGCCCAGGACGCGCTGGCGGAAGCGGTCGAGGAGCTGAAGAAAATCGAACTGCTCGACCAGCGCGAGCACGGCCGCGAACTGGCCGCCGAGGCGAAAGCCGAACAGGCCGAATACGACGAAATGGGCCGGTTGCGGTTCACCCGGCGATAGGGCGGTGGGCGAGGGCGGCAGTCATCGGGGTTGAGTAGGGGGCAGTGCGGCGCCAGCGGGCGCGCGGGATCGGCGTTGGGGACGATGGCAAGTTTCCCCGGCCGGATGTCTCTTCTTCCGTCGCATATCAAATTTGTCCACTACCCACCCGAACCGGCTCGGTCGCGCTTGCCATGCTTCACGGCGTGCCGAAGGAAATCTCGAACGTCACGGTGGGTATCAAATCGGCGCTTTGATAGTCAATGGTCATGGATTATAGTTTTCGGCCGCTTTCGCGGGCAAATGAAAATTCGTTCAATACAATCAGATTACTTGCCGCTCTCCAGGTTGTTTATTTTCACGTATTTGCGCATTTGCACATCAATGTGGCAATACTCACCGAACTGCTGCAACAAGAACCCGGCGTTCCGATATTTTTTGCCCTAAGCGGGTGCCTCGTACTCGATTCATGTATCCGGGCCAGGTCGGTCAGGGGCTATTTACTGCACAGAGCCGCTCGAATTTATCCCGCGTTGCTTCTCAACATCGCGATTCTGGAAGTTCTGATGTGGCTGACTGGCGGAATCAATTTTTCGGTCGTCAGTCCCGCACAAGTCGTTGGGTATGAGGCGGCCTACGTAGCCACTGCTTCACAGCCCATAGCCATGTTGATGGCCAACGCTCCTGCAATCGTCGGGGCAAGCAGGTTCTTTCCATTCTATCCCAGTGGCGTGCTGTGGACGCTGACAGTTGAGCTCACATTTTACTGTGTAGTTCCGTTGTTAATGCCTTTCCTCAGAAGCCGGATTATACTGACAATTGTTATCTTAACAATCTCTGCAGCTTCAATTTTCTACATTTCGATAGTTGGTGTAAGTGCCGCTAGCGCTGGTCCCATGATTATTTCTGTTAGCACTATTCCATATTTCTGGATGTTTGCAGTCGGAATGTTGTTCCGGATCTGGCTACCAACCAAGCGAACGGCGATCGTCGGTGCCGTTCTCCTAATGGCCGCCCTCTTGATCATCGCTCGCCAGCGGGGGGACACTTGGCCAGAATGGCGAGACTTTCCGCCCTTTCTGACATCGCTTCAAATGATCGTCGTTGGGCTGCTTGCTCTTTGCATCGGCACAACCGCACTGCTGAAGAACAGATGGCTGGTTGAGAATGACGTGAGCTACGGGGTGTATTTGTGGCATATGCTTGTCGTGGCGATCCTCCTCGGCTTTGGCCTCGACGGAAAGCGGCTGTTGCTGCCGCTCGTTGTGGGGTTGTCGCTGTTTGCAGGATGGCTTTCCTGGCTCGTGGAAAAGCGGGCCATCGGAGCCGTCAAGGCATTCCTCGATACCAAGCCTGTGCCGCAAGCCATGACGCCCGATTGACGAAGGTCTTGAAGCTGGGACCGGCCGCTGCGAGTGGTCCGACCCGGATATTGCGGTCGGTGAGACTTGCTTTCGCCCGCGAGTGTCGCTAGCCGGGTGGCAGACTGGCCAGCAATTTCTTGGCTTCGGTGACGATGGCCGGGCGCTCATCGCCAGCGGCGCGGTCGAGGTTTTGGCGCGCCGACGTGCCGTCGCCCGCGGCGATCTGCAGCTTGGCCGCGGCGAGGCAGGCTTCCCGTATGTAGAGCTGGCAGCCCTTGGCATAGACGGTCAGGGCCTTGCCGGCATCCTTTGCGGTGCCCTTGCCCAGGGCATAGGCGTCCCCGAGCGGCATGGCGGCATCGTTGTCATAGGCGTCGAGCGCCGCCTGCAACAGGGGAATGCCCAGTCCGGCATTCCCGGCGCCGGCCTTGCCGTCTACGTAGAGCTTGCCGAGCCGGTACTGGGCGATCATCTGGCCCTGGTCGCTGGCGGCTTTGTAGTAGCCGATGGCCGTCGGGAGGTCCGTCGTCACGCCATCGCCAGTCTCGTACATTTCGCCGAGTTGCTCCTGGGCATCCGGGACGCCAACCTTGGCGGCGCGCTGCAGCAGGCCGAGCGCCTGGTCGTCGTTCTTCTGCACGCCATTGCCCTGGCGGTAGAGCGCCCCCAATTGCGTCGCGGCGATGGGATCCCCGATCTGGGCCGCTTTCTGAAACCATTGCGCGGCCTGTTGCGGGTTCGCCGCGTAGCGGAAACGGCCCTGCAACTCGAGCATGCCGAGCTGGTCCATGGCCAGCGCCGAGCCGAGTGTTGCCGCCTGTGTGTAGTAGTCGATGCCCTTCTGGATATCGGCCGGCACGTCGCGGCCCTCGGCATAGAGCTTGCCCAGCGCGAGCAGGGCCTCGACAGAGCCGCTGTTGCCCGCCGACTGAAGCATGGTCAGGCCCCTGGCCAAATCCCGGTCGACACCATCCCCTTCGATGAGCATGGGGCCGAACATTGCCGCGGCATTGAGGTCACCGGCATCGACCGCGCGTGAATAGTAGCCGGCGGCGGTGACCTTGTCCGAAAGCCGCTGGATGCCGTAGAAATAGAGGTTGCCGAGCCCGGTCAGGCCCTGCGGAAAGCCCAGATCCGCCAATTGCTGATACAAATGCTGCGCGAGACCGGCATCCTGCGGCACAAAACTGCCGGGATAGGCGTACGCATCTGCCAGCTTTATCAATGCTCTCGGCAGGCCGGCTGCCGCCGCCTTCTTGTACCAGCCAAGCGCCCCCAGGGGATCGTAGAGTGGTCCTCCCTTCGAGGCGAGGATCGCCGCAAGGTCGACTTCCGCCTGCGGGCTGCCGGCCATTGCCGCCGAGCGAAAATAGCCCGCTGCCCTGGTGAGGTCCCGCTGCGTGCAAGCGCGGCAATCGAAGATCACGCCCAGGGTGACCTGAGAGTAAGCATCGCCCGCGGCCGCGAGAGGCTTCAGCAGCGCTATGGCGCGGTCGAGATCGACCGGCACGCCCTGTCCTTGCTGGTAGAGATAGGCCAGACTCCTGGTCGCATAGGCGCTGCCGGCGTCCGAGCCGCGCTGGGCCCACTCCAGCGCCTTGGCATAGTCGGCCGGCAGGTAGTCGCCGTTCTGGTAGAGGCCGGCGAGGTCAGCCATGGCCGGCACATAGCCGGCGCTGGCGGCCTTGGTGATGTCCGCAATGGCCTGGGGCACATTGTTGCTGCCGATTTCGGCGCGGCCAAGCCTGAAACGGTCCGGGGCGGAGTCGGGATGGTCCTCCACGGCCTTGAGGCACGCGGTCAGCGCGACGCGAAAATTCATCTTCTCCAGCGGAACGCCAGAGGTTTCGAAGCCGGGCTCCTCGTCCCACGCGGCCGCCGCCGCACAGGCAGATTCCGAAGACAGGGCAGCCGGCGCGACTTCCGTCGCAATCGCCGGAAATGCAGTGATTACAAATAGAGCTAAAATCAAAATAAGCCGTTTCATCAGTGCCTCCACTAATGCCGGCAGTATAATGCAGATGACGGGCCTCTGGCCTGTCTTTCACCCTCAGGGTAAATTTGCCTCGCCGCCGTAAACAGCGCCCTCGCACAAGCCATCCGATCGGCGGCGACCGGTTTCTGGACATGCCCTGCGCTCGCCTGCAGGGGTGGTATCAGGCCCCGGTCTTCAGCCCACCTAGCCACGCGCCGACGGTCTCGACAGTGTGCCGTTCCTGGTCGGCCTGCATGGTGAGGCCCTCCACAAGCTTTGCATTGGGCGCGTGCGCGGCCACGACCTCAAGGCTGCTGCCCAGGCCGTACCCGCCGTGCGTGATGAACGGGATGATGGTCTTGCCCGGGAGGTCATGCTTCGAAAGAAACGAGCGGATGACGGAGGGCGCCGTCTGGCCCCAGATCGGAAATCCCAGATAGACCGCGTCGTAGGAGGCGATATTCGTCACCAGTTCGGCGAGCGGCGGCTCGAAGCCGGCGACCCGCTCGCGCTCGGCCTGCGCCACCATCTCGAAATAATCCTCCGGATAAGGCTGCGCGGTGCGGATCTCGAACAAATCTGCCTTCAGGGATCGGCTGATCTGTTTGGCGACGACGCACGTGTTGCCCGAGCGCGTGAGGTAGGCGACGAGAACTTTCCCTTTGGCCTGCTGAGCCAAGGCATTCGTGGCTGTCATCAGCGTTCTCCCGATACCGAGGGACGGCGCCGCCAGGGCGGCACCAAGAATTGTTCTGCGGCGGACCGGCATCTCAGTGCCCCGTCATTTTGAGCACCGCTTCGGGCAGCCGTTCGCCTTGCACGTCGATTTTCGAGAGCCCGACCTTGATCTCGGTCAGGTCGGCCTCGGTGAGCACGACAGTTGCGCCGCCCACGTTCTCGTCGACGCGGGAGAGCTTTTCGTGCCGGGAATGGGGACGATCCAGGGCCTTTGCGCGAGCAGCCAGGCCAGCGCGACCTGGGCCGGGGTTGCTCCCTTGCGCTCGGCCACCGCCTTGACGATGTCGACGAGCGCCATGTTCGCCTTGCGCGCCTCGGGCGAGAAGCGCGGCACTGCATTGCGGAAGTCGTTGCTGTCGAACTTGGTGTTTTCATTGATCTGGCCGGTGAGGAATCCCGCCCCGAGTGGGCTGAACGGCACGAAGCCGATGCCGAGCTCCCCGAGCGCCGGCAGCAGTTCGGCCTCAGGGCCACGCCAGAACATCGAATACTCGCTCTGCACGGCAGTCATGGGATGCACGGCATGGGCGCGGCGAATGGTATTCACACCGGCCTCCGACAGTCCGTAGTGCCGCACCTTGCCTTCGGCGATCAGGTTCTTGAGGGCTCCTACGGTGTCCTCGATCGGCACCGCCTGGTCGACGCGGTGCTGGTAGAGCAGGTCGATGTGATCAGTGCGCAGCCGCTTCAGCGCAGCCTCGGCAACGGCTTTGACGTGCTCGGGCCGGCTGTTGGTGCCGCCATTGCGCTTGCCGGTGGCGAGATCGATGTCGAAGCCGAACTTGGTGGCGATGACGACCTTATCGCGGATAGGCTGCAAGGCCTCGCCGACCAGTTCCTCGTTGGTGAAGGGGCCGTAAGCCTCCGCGGTATCGAAGAAGGTGACGCCGAGATCGTAGGCGCCGCGGATGACCTTGAGCGCTTCGTCATGATCGCCGGCCGGGCCGTAGGTCGAGGCAAAGCTCATGGCGCCGAAGCCGATGGCGGAGACTTCGAGGTCTTTGCCGAGAATGCGTTTTTGCATGGTGAGTTCCTTTCTTATTCGGTCTGCAAGGCCGGCAGCCTGGTTGGCGCCACCCTCAAGCTAGGCTCATGCCAATCATTCGATTAGCTGCTATTATCTGCGTGGACCTATTAGCAGGAGTTCTGAATGAAAGGAGGCGGCCTTGACGATTTGCTGGCGTTCACGCGGGTCGCCGAGGCTGGCAGCTTCACTCGGGCCGCAGCGCAGCTCGGCGTCACCCAATCGGCCTTGAGCCAGACGATTCGGGCTCTGGAGGAGCGGCTCGGCTATCGCCTGCTCAACCGCACGACGCGCAGCCTCTCGACCACGAAAGCCGGGGAACGTCTGCTGCGGACCATCGCCCCGCGCTTCGAGGAAATCGAAGCTGAGTTATCCGCGCTCGGCGAGCTGAGCGGCCATCCCAGCGGCAGCGTGCGCATCACCTGCAGCGAACACGCGGCCGAGGTCGCGCTCTGGCCGCGGCTGCGCGAGGGGTTGCGCGACTATCCCGACATCAGGGTCGAAGTGTTCATCGACCACGGCTTTACCGATATCGCGGCCGAGCGGTTCGACGCCGGCGTCCGGCTGGGCGAGAGCGTCGAAAAGAACATGATCGCGGTCCGCATCGGCCCCGATCAGCGGCTA
>Ga0207705_10003784_pt1 | contig 11524 bp, 6 predicted proteins | sample KBSC13metaG_FD_184314 | JGI IMG/M metagenome (GOLD analysis project Ga0207705, IMG submission 184314) | Corn rhizosphere microbial communities from Kellogg Biological Station, Michigan, USA - KBS C1-3 metaG (SPAdes) (version 2) | ecosystem: Host-associated > Plants > Roots > Rhizosphere > Soil ...
TTCAGTTCATCGAGCCGGCGGACGGCGCGCTCCCAGTCGAGCGAGCGTCGCACCAGCGCCAGCGCGGCTTCGATGCGGTCGATATGGGCCTGCCCTTCGGCACGCATGCGAATTCACTCCAATGAACGGGCCGCCCGCTTAGCCGAGGGCGCGGATGAGGGAAAGGGTCGGCTGATCCTCCCCCGAGGTTGCCTCAGGGAGGTGGCGGGTGATGGCAAAGGCGCTTACGGAGGGGACACTCCGCCACCGCGCGCTACGCGGGCGGCCCCCTCCCCGAGCAAGCTCTGGAAGGACTTAAATCAGCTCTTCTTGAGCGCCTGGAGCGCCGCCAAGCTGTTGGTGATGTGCTCTTCCGGCTTCATCGCCGAATAGGCCATCGCGATCTTGCCGTTCTTGCCGATGACATACGTCGTGCGGCTGGTCAGGCCCGTCGAACTGCCGTCGGGCTTCTTCAGGTCGACGTCGTACTCCGCCTTCACCTTCGCGCTGGCGGCGGCGACGGGGAACTGGCCGGCGCACTTCTTGGCCGAAAAGTCCGCGAGTTGCTCGGTGTTGCCGGCGGTGACGCCGATCACCGTTGCGCCGGCGGCCTTGAACTTCGGAATCGCCTCGGCGAACGTCTGCGCCTCGATGTTGCAGCCGGGGGTAAAGGCGGCGGGGAAGAAGTAGAGCACGACCGGCCCCTTCTTCAGCGCCTTGTCCAGGTCGAAGGTGATCGGCTTGCCGGCCTGCGCCCCGTTGGCAACGAACTCGGGCGCTCTGGCCCCCTTCGGCAGCGTGGCGTGGGCGGTACCGGCGACGAGAGCCAGCGAAGCGAATGCGGCAAGCGCGATCGAGCGTTTCATAGCAGGCACCTTCTGCTCCTTCCGGGCGGTCAAGTCGATTCCAATCTTGGGCAACGGCATTACCGAGATCGGTATCGGCTCAGTAGAGCCCCCCCTGCTCCTGGACGAAGTCTTCCGGCGCAGCTTCCTGGCGGTTGGCCGGCGCGTTCTCCGGGCCCTGTTGCTGGTTGCGCAGTTGGGCGAGGATTGTCTCGCGCATCGCGTCGATCTCGTCCTGCCGCTTGGGTTTGCGCGGCTCGGTGTCGGGCTTGAAGGCTTCCCAGATGACGGAGCTGAGCGGATCGTCGGTCGGATCCTGGTCGAACACCCGCGTGCCGGTCTGGCGATCGATGCGCACCATGCGGATGCCCGGCGGGGCGAGGAACGGGCGATCGGACCACCTGTCGCGCGTCGCCTTGACGAAATCCATGAAGATCGGCGCGGCGATGTTAGCGCCCTGAACCCACCCGCCAAGCGGCTTCGGCTGATCGTAACCGACATACGTCCCGGTGATAAGATCGGGGGAGCCGCCGATGAACCACACGTTGGTCGGCCCGTTGGTGGTTCCGGTCTTGCCGGCGAGCGGCAGGCCGAGCGACCGCACGCGAGCCGCGGTGCCGCGCTTGACGACGCCTTCCATCATGTGGACCACCTGGTAGGCGGTGCGCGGGTCCATCACCTGCTTACCGCTTTCACCCAGCCGCGGCATCGGCTTGCCGTCCCACTGGGGCATGTTGCACCCCGTGCAATCCCGGTTGTCGGCGCGCCAGATCACCTTGCCGTGGCGATCCTGCACGTAATCGATAACGGTCGCCGGGTGCTGCATCCCGTGGTCGTAGATCGCGGTGTACGCGTCGAGGATCTTGAGCACCGTCGTGTCGCCCGCGCCGATCGCGTAGGAAAGGTAATTCTGGTAGTCGCCGATGCCGAGCCGCGACAGTTCGCGCGTCACGTTCTCCATGCCGATGTCGGCGGCGATGTGAATGGTCATCAGGTTGCGCGACTGCTCGAGGCCCCAGCGCATCGTATGCTCGCCCCCGCCGCCTTCGTTCTCGAAGTTGCGGAAGCATTTGTTGCCCAGCGCCGCGCCCTGATAGACGCAATAGGGCGTGTCCGGCACCATCGTCGCCGGGGTCATCCCGTTGTCGAGCGCGGCCGCATAGACGAACGGCTTGATCGTCGAGCCCGGCTGGCGCAGCGCCTGCGTCGCCCGGTTGAACGAGCCGAGCCGTGAATCGAACCCGCCCTGCATCGCGAACACGCGGCCGTTGTGCGGGTCCATCGCCAGGAACCCGCCGGATACTTCGGGCAGAGCCTTGACCGCCCAGCCGCCGCCGGCGGGCGCGACAGCGATCACGTCGCCCACCTTGAGGGAGTCGGGAATGCCGGTCAGCGGCCCCTGCTGGCCGTTGCTGAAGCCGATGGTCGCGCTCGGGCCGGAGCGCTGGGTGACCACGGCGACACGCCAGTCCTTGTAACGGATGCCGAGGTTGGAGCCGGCGAGCTGCCCGGTAAGCGATCCCTTGCCCGGATCGATCCAGCTGATCGGCTTGGTCCAGCCTTTGCCGTCCCAATAGCGGAACAGGCCAGCCTGCATCGCGTCGCGGGCGGCGTTCTGCATCTCGGTATCGAGCGAGGTGCGCACCCACAGGCCGCCGGCATAGACGCTGTTCGGGCCGTCCTTGGCCTGTTCGCCGAACTTGGAAATCAGCTCGCGGCGCACTTCCTCGAGGTAATAGCCGGCGTCGGCCGTGCGGGTGTCGTTGTGCTCGGTGACGATGCCGAGCGGCGCGGTCTTGGCGTCGGCAGCCTGGGCCGCGCTGATGTGGCCGTTCTTGACCATCTGGTCGAGCACCCAGTTGCGCCGGGCGATAGCCTCGTCCTGGAATTTCGCCCGGCTGTAGGTCTCGGGCGCCTTGGGGAGAATCGCCAGGAAGGCCATTTGCGGGAGCGTCAGCTGGTCGACATCCTTGTCGAAATAGGCGCGGCTCGCGGCCTGCACCCCGAAGCTGCGCCGGCCGAGCGGGATCTCGTTGAGGTAGAGGGTGATGATTTCCTGCTTGCTCAGCACGCCTTCGATCCGCCGGGCGAGGATCATCTCCTTGAGCTTGCGGCTGACCGAGTAGGCGTTCCCTATGAGGATGTTCTTGGCCACCTGCTGGGTGATCGTCGAACCGCCCTTGGCGCGTTCATGGCTGCCGATCTTGGTGACGTAGTCGAACACCGCGCCGATCAGGCCGCCGATATCGACCCCGCCGTGGGTCCAGAAGGTCTTGTCCTCGGCCGAAGTATAGGCGTTGATCAGCTGGGTCGGGAAATCCTGGAACTGCAGCTGAACGCGATGTTCGCGGGCGTAGGAATCGACGATCTCGCCGTCATAGCCGCGCACCATCGTCGGCAGCGGCGGTTCGTAAGTCAGGAGCTTGTTGGCGTCGGGCAGATCCCATGAGACCACCGTCCAGACGATGATCCACAGGGCGACGAACGCCGCCAGCCCGCTCGCGACCCAGCGAAAGCGCCGGCTGTCGCGCCAGTTGTGGCGGAACCATTCGGCCGCTCCGGTGGTGTCACGGCGAATGCGGTAGCGGAAATAATCGCCGCGCGATTGCTGCGTCTCGTCCATTGGGACGGCGCCTTAGCATGGGGATTCCGTGCAGCGCCAGTTGCTTTGCGGCAATATCCTCCCCGGGAAGGGAGAGGAACTTACGCCCCCGCCTGGCGGGCGAAATAGATGCGGATCGCCCGCGCCATCACGGTGGCGAAACGGTGCTGGCCTTGGGGCGACATCAGCCGCTGGGCGTCGGCCACGTTGGAGATAAAGCCGGATTCGTACAGCACCGAAGGCACGTCGGGCGCGCGCAGGACGACGAAATCGGCGGAGCGGCGCGGGTCGGGGTTGAACTGGAGGGTGCCCTGCCCTTCGCGCAGGATCAGGCCCGCGAAAGCCGCCGACTGCTGCGAAGTGCGGCGCTGGGCGAGATCGACGAGGATGCTGGCCACCACGTTGCTGCGGCCCTCCAGCTGCACGCCATTCACGCTGTCGGCGCTGTTCTCGCTCGCCGCCACGCGCGCCGCGGCCTCGCTCGAGGCCTTGGCCGACAGGGTATAGACGCTGGCGCCGGCGATCTGGTCCTTGTCACCGGCGGAATCCGCATGGATCGACAGGAACAGGCCCGCGCCGAGGCGGCGGGCGATCTCCATGCGCTCGTCGAGCGCCAGGAAGCGGTCGTCGCTGCGGGTCAGGGCCACGCGCACCCCGCCCTCTTTCAAAAGCTCGTCGCGCAAGGCGAGAGCGAGGCCGAGGGTGAGGGTCTTCTCGCGGAAATCGATCCCCGACGCGCCCGGATCGTGCCCGCCGTGCCCGGCGTCGATCACCACTAGCGGCGCCGACGGGTCCTTGGGCCCATCGACCCGCGGCAGATCCATCGGGCGGGTGGCGTCGGGCAAGGCCACGCGGATGACATAGCCGCGGCCGAGAACCGGCAGCGGCACGCTCACGTGGAACAGAGCGAGGCCCGCGACCAGCACCGCCGGCACCAGCACGAAGAGCGCGATCTGCAAGCGGTGCCACATCCCGCGCCGGTTGCTATCGGCAGGCGGCAAGTCCGAACAGCGCTAATTTGCTTTTGCCGCAACAAGGTTGCCCAGATGAACGACCGATGCTAGCACCCGCGGGCCGGGCAAAAGTTCGCCCGGAGCACGCCGGAAGCCCGATCGGAGGCCTTCCGGGACTGCACACAGGTTGATGCCATAATGACAAGATCGTGCCTGTCCGTTTCGCCGCTGCCCCTGGGCCGCGACGCGATGGCTGGCGCTCTTGCGCAGACTGCAACCCTGCGCCTCGTCGTTAAGGCAGACACGTTCCGCAGCGCCGCCGCCCCAGTGCGCGTCGGCGCCGTTCCCCATTCCGGTGGCGTGCCCGCACGCGCTGGATACCACACAATGATGCGCGCCGCGCCCCCACTCAGGGCGCCTGCCTTGCGACACGCAGGGGCCCGCCGCGCATGGAGATACTTACATGGCTACGCGCATGCTGATCGATGCGCGCCACCCGGAAGAAACGCGGGTGGCGGTGCTCAAGGGCAACCGGATTGAGGAATTCGATTTCGAATCTGCCGATCACAAGCAGATCAAAGGCAACATCTATCTAGCCAAGGTCACGCGGGTCGAACCGTCGTTGCAGGCGGCGTTCGTCGATTTCGGCGGCAACCGTCACGGCTTCCTCGCCTTCTCGGAAATCCATCCCGACTATTACCAGATCCCCAAGGAGGATCGCGAGGCGCTGCTCGCCGAAGAACAGGCCCACGCCGAAGAAGAAGCCGCGCTGCGCGCCGCCGAGGAAGACGACGAGGACGAGGAGCTCGATGGCGGCGGTGAAGACGGTGTCGAGGAAATCGACACCTCGGAAAAGGACGACGTCGCGACGATCGAGGACGGCCACGTCCACGACGACGAGGACGATGCCCCGGCCGAGGACTCCGAGGACGAGGAGCCCGAAGCCCAAGACGATTCCGAAGGCGAAGACCGCCGTCGCGGCCGCCGCGGCAAGGGCCGCCGCCAGGGCCGTGGCGGCAGCCAGTCGCGCGCCAAGCAGATGGACGAACTTCGCGACAAGCGCATGGCCCTGCGCCGCCGCTACAAGATCCAGGACGTGATCCAGCGCCGCCAGGTGCTGCTGGTCCAGGTCGTCAAGGAAGAGCGCGGCAACAAGGGCGCGGCACTGACCAGCTACCTCAGCCTTGCCGGCCGCTACTGCGTGCTGATGCCGAATTCGAGCCACGGCGGCGGCATCAGCCGCAAGATCAGCTCGGCGAGCGACCGCAAGCGGCTGAAGCAGATCGTCGGCGAGCTGAAGCTGCCGCGGGCGATGGGCCTGATCGTGCGCACCGCGGGCCTCCAGCGCACCAAGACCGAGATCAAGCGCGATTTCGATTACCTCGCCCGCCTGTGGGACGAGATTCGCGAAACCACGCTGAAGTCCAGCGCCCCGGCGCTGATCCATTCGGACAGCGACCTGATCAAGCGCGCGATTCGCGACATCTACAATCGCGAGATCGAGGAAGTCGTCGTCGAAGGCGAGGAAGGCTACCGTTCGGCGCGCGAGTTCATGAAGCTCTTGATGCCGAGCCACGCGCGGCGGGTGAAGCAGTATGCCGACCCGGTGCCGCTGTTCCAGCGCTACGGCGCCGAGGACCAGCTGTCGGCGATGTACGACCCGGTCGTGCAGCTGAAATCGGGCGGTTACCTGGTCATCAATCCAACCGAGGCGCTGGTTTCGATCGACATCAACTCCGGCCGCTCGACCAAGGAGCACGGCATCGAGCAGACCGCGCTCAGCACCAACCTCGAAGCCGCCCGCGAGATCGCCCGCCAGCTGCGCCTGCGCGACATGGCCGGCCTGGTGGTGATCGACTTCATCGACATGGAATATGGCTCCAACGTCCGCAAGGTCGAGAAGGCCATGAAGGACGCGTTGCGCAACGATCGCGCGCGCATCCAGGTCGGCCGCATCTCCGGCTTCGGGCTGATGGAAATGAGCCGCCAGCGCCTGCGCACCGGCGTGCTGGAGGCGACCACCCGGCAGTGCCCGCACTGCGACGGCACCGGCCTGGTCCGCACCGCATCGAGCGCAGGCCTTTCCGCCTTGCGCCTGATCGAGGACGAAGCGGCCAAGGGTAAAGGCACCACGATCACGCTCTTTGCCTCGACCGAGGCGGCAATCTACATGCTCAACGCCAAGCGCAGCGACCTCGCCGCGATCGAACAGCTTTACGGCGTCACCGTCGAAGTGGTCCCCGAAGGCGAGGACGAAGGCGCCAAGATGCGCGTCTCCAGCAGCGGACCGCGCCCGTCCTCGATGCCCCGATTCGACCCGATCGCCGACGAAGTAGACGATCTCGACCTCATCGATGAGGACGAGGACGAAGACGAAGACGAAGATGAGGACGGGCGCGAAGCCCCGCGCGAGCGCGACTCGGGCGATCAGGGCGGCAAGCGCCGCCGCCGCCGCAGGGGTGCGCGCGGCCGCAGCCGCGAGCGCGAGGACGGCGACGAGCTGGCCACGGGTGAGCGTGAAGCCGACGAGCGTGACGATGACGCGGATCGGGGCGAGACGTTCGAGGCACGCGAAGAAGGCGGGGAAGACCGGCCCAAGAAGCGCCGCCGCCGTGGCGGACGCCGGAGGAACAAGCACCGCGACGGTCAGGATGACGGCACCGCCAACGAAGCGGTGGCCGAGGAAGCCGAGCTGATCCCCGAGACCGCCGAAGGCCCCGGTACCGACGATCAACCGGTCGCCGGCGCCTCCCTCGAAACCGCCGAAGGCGAGACGCCCAAGCGCCGCTCGCGCCGTAAGAAGGCGGTCGAGGAAGCGATCGAACAGGCGTCCGTGGCCGAGGATGAGCCTTCGCGGATGGCGCCGACCGGCGAGGAAGCCCCGGTGCTCGAAGCCGAAGCCAAGCCCAAGCGGCGCAGCCGGGCCAAGAAGCCGGCGGAGGACGCTCCGGTCGAACAGAGGCCGGTCGAACAGGGGCCGGTCGAACAGGCACCGGCCGAAGAAGCGCCTGGCGAAGCCGCGCCGGAGGCCGAAGCCAAGCCCAAGCGCTCGCGCCGCAAGGCTCCCACCGCCAGCGACCAGGCCGCCGAGCCTGCCCCGAGCGCCGCCAACGACGCCAACGGCGAGGATGCGGCGCCCGCCGAAGCCGAAGCGCCCCGGCGCAGCGGCTGGTGGCAGCGCACCTTCGGCGAATAAGCCAGGGCCAGACACCAAAAGGCCCCCGGAGCGTCGCGCTCCGGGGGCCTTTTTCATGGCGCGAGCCTTAGCTCAGGGCGCCGATTTGGCCGGCGAGCAGCGCGAGCGATTTTCTGATCGTCATGTCCCTCCACCTCCATCCCGAACGGGCACGGAACCCGCCGTCCACCCCTTCAGCTAATGGCGACGGCGCCAAGGCCCCACGGCCATCGACCAAGGCCCCACGGCGCTCGAGCGGCGGCATGAACCCGCGCAAATTCCGTCAGGTTCCGGACGCGCTTTCGCCAGGGGCGACAATTTAACACACTTTTCGCGTTGAACAGCCGTTGCCGATGGCCTTCTCCACCATTCGGTCCCTTTGTTGAAAGCGCGAGCAGGCACGTGGCCCAGCCCCCGGGCACACACGGACAGTCAGATCCCGAGCTGGTCGAAGCGCTCAAGCTGCTGGAACGGCTGCGGGGCGCGATCCAGCGCGGCGATCGGGCGGCGCAAAACCAGGCGATCGAAGCTCTGGTGGAGCTGCGCGCGCCGATGGGCGAACAGTGGCAGGCGCTCGCCAGCTTCGCTCTGCGCAACGGCGAGGTCGCCCTCGCCCGCAAGGCCATCGACCTGTTCGTCGAAGCCCATAACGGTGCCCCTGCAGCGAATTACCAGAAGGCCGCGCTACTCGAACAGGCGGGGGCGCTGCGCGAAGCCTACGAGTTGATGTGCGCGCTACCCGCGGACACCCCGGACCCGGCCTCGAACGCCTACAGCCGCGGGACGGCCGCGCTGTTCCTTGGCGACACGGAAGAAGCCCGCGCACAGCTCGAACGCGCGACCGCCTTGCGGCCGGAGCTGGGCGCGGCATGGCTGTCGCTGGCGACGTGCGTCGACCTGGCCCAGGAGCCCGCCCTGGCGGAGCGGATTTTCGCCGCTCAGCCGGCGGCGGAACGAGCCGCTCCGGCGGAGCGCGCGGCGTATTTCTATGCCGCCGGCAAAGCACACGCCGACCTGGGCGCTCACAAGCAGGCGTTCACGGCCTTTGCCCGCGGCGCTCAGACGATGAAAGCACTCACTCCCTACGACCCCGTGATCGATCGCCGGCATGCTGAAGAATCGCTCCACGGTTACAGCGCCGAGGGCATCGCCGCGATCGCCCGGCGGCAGACGGCGTCCACGGCCGGCTCCATCTTCGTTACCGGATCGCCTCGGTCGGGCACGACCCTGGTCCAACAGATTCTCACCGGCCACAGCGCAGTAAGCGGCGGTGGCGAGCTAGCCCGCTTGCCGTTGCTCGCGGGCGAGCTCGGAGGCCATTCGTTTCCGGCCGTGCAAGCCTGGATCCAGGCGCGCGGCGCGGCGCCGGCCGCCCTGTTGTGGCGCCACTGGCTGAGCGAGCTTTTTCCCGCTCCGGGGCGCGTCGTCGACAAGTCGATCGACACGACGCGCTTCATCGGCCTGGCCGCGGCGCTGTTGCCGGAAGCGCCGCTGATCTGGCTCACGCGCGACCCGCTCGATTGCGCCTGGTCGTGCTTCCGGACTTTCTTCATCGCAGCGATGCCATGGAGCTACGACCAGGCGGAGATCGCCTTCCACCTGCGGATCGAAGCCGCCTTGCGCGAGCGCTGGCAGGACATTCTCGGCGATCGCCTGCTGGTCGTGCCCTATGAAGCTCTGGTGGCCGATCCTGCCCAATGGACGCGGCGGATTCTGTCGCATTGCGAGCTAAGCGAGGAACCGCAGGCTTTCGCCCCGCACGAAGGCGCCCGCACCGTGACCACCGCCAGCGTCATGCAGGTCCGCCGTCCGGTGAACCGCCGATCTGTCGGCTCGGCCGAGCCCTACCGCGCGTTCCTCCAGCCCTTTATCGAGGCTTATGGCGAGGGCGATAGCGGCGGCAGCTAGGGGTTAGCCCTGGTCCGGCCCGCGGCACTCGAAGCTTTCCGCCTTCGTGGCGTCACCGCCCTTGTACTGCGCATGGCTGGGATAAGGACATAGCGGGCGGGTCGCCGAGTTGTCCCGGCGGCTGGCGATCACCGCGTGCGGGGCCTGGCCCTTCTCGACCCAGTCGACCATTTTCGACAGCAGATCGAACTGATCGAAGCTGTTGCCGCCTGCGCAGTGGAGCATGCCGGGGACCATGTAGAACCGGCTAGCGTCGGTGAACGCCGCGCCGTTCGTCTGGGCGGCGCGCTGCCACCAGTCCCAGGTCGCCAGCGGGCTGAACCAGAAGTCCGAAACACCATGATAGAACAGTGTCTTGCCACCATGACCTAGAAACGTATTGAGGTTCGTCCAGTAATTCGTGTCGGTCAGCCGTTGCATCGCATCGGCGCGCACCGCGTGGATGCGGGCGTCGAGATCGATGCTGGTCGCCTTACTCGGCGGCCCGAACGGCCCCGGCGCGCCTGACGGGAGATAGCCCATCGGCATCGCGCCGGTGTCCGTATCGAACGGGACGGGCGCGTAAATCGGATAGCCGGCCTTGTCCCTGGGCCCGGCGAAAGCCTTGTCGAGCGTGTCGGCGAGCGCCTGGCTGATGCAGCCGGAAGTCTGGCCCTTGCGGCAGACAAGCTTGGCCGGGCGGAAGTGACAGGCCGCGACGTTGTCGATCATGCCGTCCCTGAGGCCGTCGAGCGCATCGCACTGGTCGAGCAGGCCATCGTTGAGGGTCTTGCGCACATCGGCGGTCAGCAGCCTGGTGACGTCCGGCTTGCCGTCGGCCCCCAGCGGCGAGATCTGGTTGAGCAGTACCTGGGTGTATTCGATGCCGAGGTTCGAATCCCCCGTGCGCATCGCCGGGGCGCCGATCACCACCCCGTCGAACAGTTCCGGATAGCGTTCGATCGCCAGCATCCCCTCTCGCCCGCCGGTCGAGCACCCGGTCATGTAACTATGGGCGATCGGCTGGCCGTAGTAGGCGCGGGTGATCGCCTTGGCCGCCAGGGTGACGGTGTGGACGCTGGTCTCGGCGAAATCGAGCGCCGCGCGCTGATCGCTCGAGAAGCTCGAATCGAATACCGCGCCTTCGTGGCCACTGTCCTGCCCGACGACCGCGAACCCGCGCGCCAGCGCCGGGACCGCCCCGGCCGCGACCGGGCCATAAGGGGGCGGCACCGAGCCATTGAGCCCGCCCCCGCCCATCAGCAGGAAGCGGCCGCTCCACTGGTCGGGCAAGGCGAGCGCGAACCGGATGCCGTACGTCTTGCCGCCAGCGGCCGTGCGCTTGTCGATCACCCCTTTCACCGAGCAGTACGCGGGCAGGCCCGAGGCGAGCCGGCCGCCCTGTCCATTGGGCACCGTGCCGGGCGCCGTGGCAGGGACCTCGGTCGCTTCGGTGATCGCGATGTCCGGGCCGAAGGCAACGCGCGCCAGCGCGCCGCACTTGTCGCCGGCGACTTGCGGCGCGGCCGACGCCAGCGCCGGTGCGCTCGCTTCGTGCTGCGCCGTGCACGAGGCCAGCAGCAAGCCTGCCAATACCGCCAATCGCCTCATGCTCGCTCCCCCGATCCGTTGTCGGCGGCAATCTTGCCCCGGCGCGCCGCGGGGCGCAAACCCAACAATCGCTGGCGGTGGAAAAAGACCTTTCCGGCACCCTCTGCCGGCGTCGCGTTTGACCTCTCGACCCACTTGCCCCGCGCGCTCGGAGCGCTAGAGAGGCCCCGCAGCTAAGGACATTCGATGGCCGAATTTCTCCTCCCCAAGAACAGCCGGATCAACCGCAAGGGCAAAGTCCACAAGGCGCAAGGCGCCACCCGCGTGCGCCATTTTCGCATTTACCGCTGGGACCCGGAGAGCGGCCAGAACCCGCGTTACGACACCTTCGAGGTCGATCTCGATAACTGCGGGCCGATGGTCCTCGACGCGCTGATCAAGATCAAGAACGAGATCGACCCGACGCTGACCTTCCGCCGATCCTGCCGCGAAGGCATCTGCGGATCGTGCTCGATGAACCTGAACGGCCGCA
>Ga0207705_10003793_pt1 | contig 11508 bp, 12 predicted proteins | sample KBSC13metaG_FD_184314 | JGI IMG/M metagenome (GOLD analysis project Ga0207705, IMG submission 184314) | Corn rhizosphere microbial communities from Kellogg Biological Station, Michigan, USA - KBS C1-3 metaG (SPAdes) (version 2) | ecosystem: Host-associated > Plants > Roots > Rhizosphere > Soil ...
CGCAGAGGATGTCGTAGATAGGGGCGAAGACCTCGATCGAAGACCATCCGTATTCACTCAGCCAGAGCTGGTGCAGCGTTCTCCGGAGCCGGTCGACCAAAACGCCAATCTCCGGCTGCTCTGCAAGCAGCGCGGACGCACGAGGCGCATGCGACTGCAAATTGAGGCCAAGCCCGTCCAGGTGTCCGAGGAAGTATCCGGCGCAAATGAACACATCGCCAAACAACTGCTGAATGTCTACGAAGACAGTCAGAGCCTTGCCATCGTCGCGATAGGCGGCGATGCGCTGCTTGCACGCCACGAGACTGTCTTCCAAAGCACGACAGAAGACCTTCTCGAATTCTTCAGCCGCTTCGGGCCGAAACATCGCGGAAGCTCGACTCGCTGCATATTCACTCCAGACGTCCATCGCCTTAAGAAATGTTTGCCGGGAACGGTCGCCACACGGTACGGGCTTTCCGTAGATGCATGGAAACATTCGATACAAATGTCCTTCGTGTTCTACATGAGCCGCTTCGTGTGCGATACAAGCGAACGCCAGGGCTTGCATCGCCGGATCGGTGCCGAGCAGCCCAATACCCAGTCCAGCACGCATGACAATGTGGAAGCGCAGCTCCTCGTCCCGCCAAACCGGGACCGTTCGTGCCATCTCCATCGTGTCCGGTTGGTCGCTTGTTTCCAAAGGAAGCTGACCATCCGGGAGTGTCTGGATCTCTGCCGCCGCAGCGGCACAGTCCGGCGTCAGTGTCACTCCATCTAACGCGCGCAGGTCCATGCCGGTTCGTGCAAGGGATTCCAAGATCCCCTGCATAGTCGCGGCAACCAGATGTTGTATTTCCGCTTGCTCGTAGCAGGAAACGGTGATGCTGCACTTCGTCGGCAATAGTCCTTGAAGCTCGCCGTCACTCTGGAATACGAGTTCGCGCAGTTCGCTCATGCCAGAATCCTGTTGGTGTCTGCCGACCGCCGTAGAGTTGGAGGTGCAGCACCAAGTGAAGCACGATCAGTCAGCGCGCGCGAGTATGAAAATAGCCCAATTGCAGAAGAGAGCATCGACTAACAACTCCTCCGAAGGGTGGGGAAACGTCTGCGGTGCGCCCCCGCAAACAACCCTGTAACCCGTGATCGGGGAGTTCGAAAACCGGCAAAGCACGGTTCCTATGACCTTTAGCTTTAGGGGCCTGGACATACGTCACAGGCTCCCCGACCGCAAAGGCGTAAGGGTTCGTCATGCGCCATCAAGCGCATCGTGTGCTTTGCAGGGGTTTCGACACCCCAGGACGGTGCGTTCCCGTCCCACCTTCATCATCCCGCGAAGGCTTGCACTAAGGCAAATACCAAATCCTTCCTTTAGAGGGAGGAGCTACGCTCCTCGCCTGTCTCCAGCCGCTTGCAGCGTCTTCCGCCACCCACCACAGCGGCCTGTTCCTGCCGCAACGCGACCCTGAAAATCCTGTGCGCTGACGCGCACCAATAAGGAAACCAAACCTTCCCTAGGGGCGCTCTGCCCCCCGCGCTCTGCAAGGCCGTTCGCCCTGCGGGTTTTGGCTCCCCCGCAAGCGGTCCCCCCAAAAAGCTTCGCTCGAAAGCCTTTCCGTTTGCTACCCCCGCCTTCGCCAGGTGGCGTTCGGCATGTACATGCCGCGTTTCAACGCGGACGTGCAAAAGCAAAAGCCGACGAGGAGCAGACGCCATGAAGAAAGCCAAGACCAGCAACCGACCAAGTATCTATCAGACCGTGACCGACCGCATCATTTCCAGCCTCAAGGCTGGCGTGATTCCGTGGGAGAAACCGTGGAAGACGCCACGCCTCGCCGGTGGCCCGTTCCCGCGCAATTTCTTTACCGGCAAGCCCTATAGGGGCATCAACGTGCTGTTGCTTTGGTCGAGCGACTACAGCAGCCGGTTTTGGCTGACCTTCAAACAGGCGCAGGAGTTGAAAGGCCACGTTCGGAAGGGCGAAGTCGGAACGCCCATCGTTTTCTATAAACAGCTTCCCGAAGACAAGAAGAAGCAAGCGGCGAAGGACGGAGACGAGGACGAACGCGCCCCCTTTCTGCTTTGCCATTACACCGTGTTCAACGTCGAGCAGTGCAACGGCCTCACCCTGCCAGTGCTTGACCAGCCGACGACAGCGCCAGAGGTAGACGAAGACGAACTCTGCGAAGGCATTGTGACCGCATGGGAGAGCCGCCCCACTCTTCGCCTCGACAGCATGGCAGAGTACCGCGCCTACTACCGCCCCTCTACAGATTCCGTACACATGCCCGCACGTTCGCGGTTTGTCGATACCGCCCACTACTACAGCACCCTCTTTCACGAACTGGTACACAGCACCGGCCACACCAGCCGCCTCAATCGCACCTTTGGCGAACACTTCGGAGATGAACTTTACAGCAAAGAGGAGCTAGTGGCCGAGATGGGCGCGGCCTTCCTTTGCGCTATCGCTGGTATTGCCAACGAACACACCGACCGCAACACCACCGCTTATATCCAGAACTGGATCTCCAAACTGGAAGAAGACAACCGCCTTGTCATTCATGCCGCCGCGAACGCACAACGCGCCGCCGATTGCATCCTTGGCGAGAGCTTCGAGGCGACCGCAGAGCAGAACGAGAACACCGAGCTTGTGGAGGTGGCCGCATGAAGACCATCCTCGACATTCTCGTGAAGGCTGGAGGCTGGCACCCCGGCCTCTATCTCAAGATTGAAAACTCTCCCTACATGGAACTTGTCATTGAGGCGATGGATGAATCCGGCCCGTGCGGTCTGCCTTCTATCTCCGTCGCCCACTACGGCGAACAGAACGGCGACCTGATGCGTGACCCGGAGATGTGCTTTGAGCTTGGCTTTGCCGGTGGCGCTCACCTGAATCCCTTCTATTGGCGCAATGACCGTGTAGGCATCGAGCAGTGGAGCCGCTTCATTCGGGACGGCAATTACTGCTACCACCCGCAGCTACACGCACAGCACGAAAGCTTTGCGAAGACGTGGGACAGGAACCTGCGAGAGCAGGATTTCGCCGAAGTGTTTACGGACAAGTGCATCGTCGGCTAGTCCGCTCCCCTTGGAGCGGACCCATGCCCCGGCGTGTGCCGCTCCCTAACCATCACTCCCAACCGCTCGAAAGGAGCACACCATCATGCAGACCGTAGCCATCACCCCCAATGCCGTACCGCAGGAAGTCCCCCTCTCGCTTCTGATGGAGTCCGCCACCAATCCACGCCAGCACTTCGAGGAAGACGACCTCAACGAACTGGCCGAAACCATTCGCAGGTCCGGCGTCTATCAGGCCATCCTCGCCCGCCCCAAGGAAGACCGTTTGGAGATCGTCTTCGGCGCACGGCGTTACCGCGCCTCGCAGCTTGCCGGGAGAGAAACCATCCCCGCCCTTGTGCGTGAAATGAGCGATGCCGAAGTGTTGGAGGCTCAGCTAGTCGAAAACCTTCAGAGACGCGATGTGCACCCGATGGAAGAGGCCGAAGGCTATAAGCGGCTTCTCGCGCTGACTGATCCAACCTACACCGCGGAGCAGATCGCCGCGAAGGTGGGCAAGCCCCCCGCTTACATCGCAACGCGGTTGAAGCTGACCGACCTGTGCGATGAGGTTGCCGCCGAGTTCTACCAGAACCATATCGGAGTCGGCCATGCGCTGCTGCTGGCAAAGCTGCCAGCAGAGATGCAGAGACTTGGACTGACGGCTTGCTTCAAAGAGGTGTACACCGGAAGCGGTGACAAGCCCGCTCGTATCCTTCTCCCCGTCCGCAACCTTCGTTTCTGGATTGAGACGAACGTCCTGCTGCTCTTGAAGGATGCACCGTTCGATAAGCGTAGTGCGCAGCTTGTTCCCGCTGCCGGAAGCTGTGTGGACTGCCCAAAGCGCACAGGGCATAACAAGCTCCTGTTCGCCGACCTCGGCAAGCAAGACGCTTGCACCGACCCCGGCTGCTATCAGGCTAAGGTACAGGCGCACATCGCCGCCGCCGTCGCCGCCAAGCCGCAACTTGTGCAGATCAGCACGTCCTATCGCGCCCAGGCCGAAGGCAGCATCGTGCTCTCGCGGAACAAGTACGTGGCCATCCGCGAAGAGAAGCCCGAGAACAAAGAGCAGGCCAAACGACCGGAGTTCAAGACCTGCAAAGACTCCATCATGGCCATCATCGCGGACGGAGAGGGCCAAGGCACTACGCAGAAGGTTTGCACGAACCCTGTCTGCCGGGTGCATCATCCCAAGGACAACCAGCAGGAGCAGGACGAGGCCAGCCGTGCGAAGTGGAAGGCCGAGCAGGAGAAGCAGCGCCGCGAGGAAGCCATCGCCAACACAACCGGCCTCCGCGTCCTGTCGGCCATCGCCTCCGCCGTGCCGGTGCGTTTGCTCAAGCGTGACTTGCTTTTCGTCGCGGAGCGGTTGTTGTCGCTGATGGATGAAAACCGCATCGAGGCCATCGCCCGGCAGCATGGCATCCGCCAGAAGCGAGACGATGGCGGTCTACGGAAAACGCTGACCGCATTCCTACGCCGCGCCGACGAAGGCACACTCTCTCGGCTACTGGTAGAGGCAAGCATCTTGCTTGCAGCCTCACGCGGCAATGCGACCGCCATTCTCAAGGATGCTGCCACTGCGTACAAGGTGGACACAGAAGCTATCACCACCAAAGTCAGGCAGGAGTTCGCGGCCAAGGCCAAGGCAAAGAAGGAGCCCAAGCCCGTCGCAAAGCCCGCGCCCAAGGCCAAGAAAGCAGCCTAGTGTCACATCCTTCGAGGGGCGGCGAACCTGCCGCCTCTCTTTCTCTTGCTGCCAAAAAACGCGCAGGAAGACACCGCTTCGGTTTCTCCCTGCAACCCACGTTCCCGCTTCGGCTTGGTTCGAAGTGCCACTGGCCGAAGGTCAAGTCGTCTTGCACAGCGGACTTGACGAGTTCAGCCCCGTGAAGGGTTGGGAATTCGCGCTCACACTTGCGGTTGGCTTCCTTGGCTTCTGTCGGCGGAGCGCTCTTCTCTTGAATGGCGATAATTCTTCGTAGAACTTCTCCCAGGCATCGATTGAAGACATTTGATGATTGTTCGTTGTCGAGCGCGGCGATGGTGCTCATGAAACTACTGCTTGACTGGTGGCGCAGATGTTGAAGGCGAAACGGGCATCGAGTCAGGACCAACTTTTGGTTATTTGCCTGCGGGGAACAGGAGCCGCTTGACGGGAGGCAAGGCTTGCGCGATCTTGAGCACATGTCGGAACATCCTCCGCTTGAACATCGAAGGGTCGACGGCATTGCGAGAATTGCGAAGCGAAAGATGCAGAGCTTCATTGGCATATCGACGCATCTGCACTTCGTATTCCTTAATCTCGTTGACAGGGTCCGACTCACACATCTCGGCGAATGCCAACCCTTGCTTCAGAAGGCGAGCGTCGCGCAATGCGGTATTGGCCCCAATGCCAGCCATTGGCGTCATGTTGTGAATGGAATCCCCAAGCAAGGTGACAGCACTGCTTTCCCATGCTGGAAGCTGCGGCATACTCTTGAGCGGCACAACGCTCACACTGGGCATGTCGCTTTGCTTGATGAGCCGGTGCAGATTCGTGTTCCAGCCAGCGATTCGCGATAGTGCAAGATCGCAGAGGGCTTCGGGAGGGATCGTCGAGAGATTTGCTGGAAACTTATCGGAGGCGGCAATGTAGGCCCACACTGCGAACGTGTCGATCTGCGCAGTCTTCGAGTCCGCGTTGGTGTCTACCGGCGCTCGCCAAACAGACGTGAACATCCAGTCGGTGCCCAACGGAACGATGCTGTTGGGCGAGCCGTCGATCAGATCTGGAGGAAGCGAAGATGCCAGATCGAGCGTTAAGCGGGACCGCCCGACGATGATGGTTACGCCGACATCAAGCCGTTCAATCTGTGGAAGGTACTGCTTCCTTACTTTCGAGTTGGCTCCATCTGCTCCCACCAGGACATCCACGTCTGAGTAGCGCTCGTCAGCGAAATGGATACGAATCCTGCCATACTGCAATGTCTCATAACGGAGGAAGGTACGATCCCATTCCACAACATCGCCTAGTCCCTCAAGCAAAATGTCCTTCAGCTCCGTTCTACTGATGGACAAACGGCGCTCCTCCACTACGGCCCCGTCCTTGACGTGGATTCCATCTTGCGCGGCGAGTAGACGGAGGTCTTCGTCGTAAAAGCGCGCTTGTCCGCCGATGGGGCGCGATGCCCTGAGGAAGGCTTGCCAGTTTTCAGCAGGAAGGCATTCCTTCATCGCCTCCTGGCCAAAGACATTGATGTGAATTCCATAGCCAGCTAAGCCGGATGTAGATGCCGGGTTACGCTCGAAGACTCTTACGTCTACGCCCTCGTTCTTGAGGCCGTGAGCCAAACATGATCCGCCGATGCCTGCTCCAATGATTCCTACTTTCATCTATCTCTCCCTCTCGCGATTCCTGAGGATTTTTGAATCGCATCTGTCTGCCGCATGGTGCTTTTTGAGTACCCCATCTATTAGATGACTATACGGTACCGTACGGTTCCGATAAACTCGGGTTTCTGATATCTTGAGTCTGTGAAGGAATCCACTGAAAAGCAGCCGGAACAAGCGCGCCGACCACACACCCGCATCTCGGACGACCGAGTTGACGAACTCCTAAAGGTGGCTGCGCAAGTGTTTGCAGAGCGGGGATTCGACGGCGCCAGCGTCAATGAGATGGCGGTGCGCGCGAACGCATCTAAGGGTACCTTTTACCGCCGTTACCCGACCAAAGAAGCTCTGCTCATGGCGGTTATGGGGCAGAAGGTCCACGGGTTGGAAACGGATCTCGCAAACATCATGGCACCGAACGTGGGCGTGGGAGACGCACTCACGGCGTTCGCCGACCGTATGCTGTCCGTCGTACTGGCCGACGAGATGCTGGCGAACTACCGAGTGGTAACTCTGGAAGCACGGCGGTTTCCGGAACTCGGCAAGATGTACTACGAGAACGGTGCTGGAAAGATCGCCCAGTTCCTAGCTTCATATCTGTCTCGAAAGGTTCAGGAAGGAAAGCTCAAAGTCGCCAACCCGCAGATTTCTGCTGAGCTTTTCATCGACAGCATTATCGGAATGCCAAGATTGAAAGCCGCCCTCGGCATCAGCACACTGAGTCGGAAGGAAAAGGCGAAGCGCATCGAAGTTGCAGTGGAGACATTTCTTGCTGCTCACAGCAGCGAAACGAGAGCTTAGCTGTTCTTATTGTTCATGATGGCATTGAGACCTTCTCTGTATGTCGAGTAGGCAGGCTTCCAACCGAGCCTTTCCTTGGCATATGTCGCCGATATACGCCTGCACTCGTTAAAAAATCGCCTCGCCGTCGGACTCAACTCGACATCGTCAATCCTCTCTTCGAGAGGAGCTGGCAAATTGAGCAGCATGGACGCGTAGGCGACAACGTCCTGTGCTGGTGTTGGCTCGTCGTCACTGGCGTTGTAGATTTCGCGAGACCCGACTGTCTGAATCGACAGCCACAGAAGGCTAATGATGTCATCTACGTGTACCCGCGAGAGGACATGCCCAGGTTTGATGATCCTCCGCGCCGTACCCGCCTGCACTCGATCAATCGCGGATCTCTCGGGGCCATAGATGGCAGCGAGTCTGAAGATGGTCAGCGGTAGATGTTCTCCCTGCGTGAAAACCTGCCAAGCCTTCTCAGCTTCGATCCTTCGCTGGCCCTCAGGCGAAGTTGCCTTGAGTTCTGCCGTCTCGTCCGCGATTCGACATTGTTGGTCTCCGTAGACCGAGGTTGAAGACAGATACCCGATCCATCGCGGCCTTGCTCCAGAGGACAACGCTGGACGCATTGACGCCAGAGCAGGGCAGCCCTCCTGTGTCGGGGGTGCCGTAATCAACACGATGTCTGCCGTGTTCATCGTTCGTATCAGGTGGGTTACATCGTTAGCGAGGATGGGTTGTGCGCCGAGAGAATGCGTGCGGGAGATTTGAGTCCCCTCGCGAATGACGGCTGAAACATTCCAGCCGTCCTCGCGAAGGCGCGCCAAGAAACGGCTCCCCACATATCCGAGGCCAAAAATCAATGCCGTCTTCCGCGATTGTTCCGTGCCCATAGGCTGATTGAATTCTGTTTCTAGTCGCTCATCTTAGCGGATACGGAACTGACCAGAGTCCACGTGGTTCCAGATTGTTTCCAAACTGTGAGAACCGTCAGCCTTGTGTCGACGTGCTTCTCTCCGATCTTCATTGTCGCCGAGAGATGGCGCACGAGGATGAAGCTTCCGTCCGCTTCGATGTGGCGGCCACCCGCTTCAGCCGTAATGGACTCGTAGGCGAAGTGGTCTGAGCGCAGGTGATCTAGGTACTCGTCCCTACTCATCAACTTGCCGGTGGAGTGGACATAAATCAGTTCATCACCCAACAGGGACGTGAGAGTCTCGAAGTCCTTCGCAACCATTGCCTTCTGCCGCTTGCTCTCCAGTTGTTCAATCTTAGCGAGCACCGCCGCACCCTGCTGTTTAGTCATCTGTTTCCCCTTTCAGAAACGTGTAGAGGCGCCGGGGTTCCGGAACCGGTTGTGGGGCCTGAGATTAATGCGCATCGTGTGGTGAGATGAAGCATCTCAAGCTATACTGGCATCGTACCGTACGGTACCGTTATTTGGTTAGATGACGACCCGTCGAAGAAGTTGCCGTATTCGTCAGCGATTAGTTGTTGGAGTTTCCATGTTTCTTAATGATTTCGCTCGATCCTCGGTGAACGGCCTCATTGTCGCTTTCCCTACCATTGTGTTTTTGAACACGGTCGGCAAGATGTCTCTGAGGGATGCGCTACTGTGGACCGCGCTCGCAGCGCTGCTCAACTTCGCAATCAAGATTGTCAGACGCGAACCCATCGTGCCGGCAGTAGCCGGGCTGGCCATCGCCTCCCTTTGCGCCGGTGTAGCGTTGGCGACTGGGCAGGCCAGAGCTTTCTTTTTGCTCCCTGCCATTGTCCTGCCGATCGTTATCGGGCTTGCCTGCATCGTGTCAGTTTGTGTTCGTCGTCCATTGGCCGGTCTCTTACTTAACGGGATGGCAGGAGGACCGCGGAAGTGGTGGCTCAACCCGCGTTTGCGGCGCATGTACGCGAACGTGACCTGGGTCTGCTTTGTCGTAAACGGCGCTAGCGGAGTTTTGCAAAGGGTCTTCTATACGGGTAATCGGCTGTACCTACTTGGCGCAGTCCACATCGCCATTCCGCTCATCTTCTCCGCGATCATCGGCGCCACCGTGTTTCACGCGAAAAGCCTAATTAATCAACCAACTGAAAGGAACCAGATATGAAAATGCTATTGCCTATTCTTGGGATCGCTGCGTTCATGGCCGTCCAAGTCGCCGCACAAAATTCCGCCTCAAGCACCACAAACTCAAACGCGAGCCTCGAATCGTTTCAGGTGTTGAGCCACGGCTCGGCGTTAAATGCTTTCGAGTACAAGGCATCCGGCGCAGGAACACATCCGACTCTCCTACTGTTGCACGGGTTTCCCGGCGACGAGCGCAATCTCGATATCGGTCAGGCAGCTCGGCGTGCGGGTTGGAATGTCGTCTATTTCGATTACCGCGGCTCGTGGGGATCGCCCGGTGCGTTCTCCTTCACGCACTGTATTGAGGACACGAACGCAACCGTTTCCTACCTGCGAGAGAGCGGCAATGCTGAGCGACTGCACGTTGATCCGGCAAACATCGTTCTTCTTGGACATAGCGTGGGCGGTTTGTTCGCACTGGAGGCTGCTGCTGCCGAACCCAAGATCAAGGCCGTCATCACTGTCTCTGCGGTTGACTTCAACGGATTCCTCTATCAGTTTCCCCGCGATGCTTCTCACGAAGATCTCGTCAAAGGCATTGCGCAGCAGTTCGCCTCTCAGGGCATGGAACCGATCTCCGGCACGACCGGAGAAACCCTCGCGGGCGAGGTATTGGATAAAGCGCGCTCGTGGAGTTTCGTGGGCGTGGCCCCCAAGGTTAAAACGCAACTGCAGCTCGTCGTGACTTCCAACGATGGCCTTGCACAGATGAGTGATTCGCTCGTGAGTGAGATTAGAAAGGACCCCGGCTCAAGGGTATCGACACTCAAGCTTCCAACGGATCACAACTATTCTGACCAGCGAACCGCTCTTCAGGAGGCTGTATTGAAGGCGCTTGCCTCTCTGGAGAAACGATAAGGAGGCTGAACCATTACGTGTCTCTGAGGTGACCTGCGAGTATGAACGAAAAGACCGAAAAATCCGGATCGGCGAACGACGTCCAGAGGCGCCCCGAGCCCTTAATTGGTCGTTGGAGACTTGAGGTCCTTCGAGCCCTTTCCGAGCGGTCTCCTCAGAGACTTGCGGAACTCCGCCGTTCGGTCAAGGGAATCTCCAAGAAGGTCCTCCTCGACAATCTGAGAGTGCTTCTGGACTCAGGCCTGGTTGTCCGGCAAGACCTGAGCACGAAAGTGAAGCGGGTTGAATATTCCATCGCAGAATCATCACGGTTAGCGATCGCTCAGATGATTTCGGCTACGGATGACTTGCGTAAAGTAAATGTGGCGACCCGCGATAGCTGAAGCAAGCGCAACTGTCGCAAGACGAATGATGCAAAGATTTCAATGGCTAAACCGACGAAGTCCGTCGCCCGAGTTTCCTCTGCTTGGGCTCTACGCGTTCCACCGAACATTTCATCAACGTCTCAATTGCGTCGTCGATAGTTTGCGCGATTTCTCTCTTCGTAGGGCTCTTCGCGGTGAGGACCACTGCCAAATGAAGATCGCCTCGCATCATGCCTAAGAACTGCCGCGCGGCAAGTTCTGGATTCGCAATGCGATAGACCCCCTTGGCATTGTGGAGTTTGAAAAACTCAGAAAAGTGCGAGGAAATCCGATGAGGCCCGTTTTCAAAGAACGTCTTAGCAAGGTGGGGGAAATGCGGAGCCTCCGACACCATTGCTCTGAAGAGGGAAATGGTTTGGGGCTTGAGCAGAATTTCTAGATAGTGGGTTCCCATCTCGCGCAAAGTCGTTCCAAAGTCTCCTTCAAGTTGCGGTTGAAACCCGCTCAATGCCTGGCCGGAAATTTTACGAACGATCGCTACGAAGAGTGCGTCCTTACCCGGAAAATGCGAATAGAGAGTCCTTTTGGACCCGCCAACTTTGGCGATAATGTCGTCCATGGAAGTCCGACCGTACCCCTTTTCGAAGAACACTTCCGTCGCTGCAGTCACAATCTCTTCACTGCGTGCCGCATGTCTCCGGTCGTGACCGTTTGGCGTCTCCTTCACTGTTCCTCCTGGAGCACTAAGCTCCGATGTTCCATTCGCTGTGTAGGCATCTGCTACGCACGATCGGACCTTCTCTTCGTACGCATCAGTATAGATAAGCCAGATCCTCCTTCGTGACTCCGTCCTCACCAAGCAACTCCTCGTACAAGCCATGCGGTGTCCAGGACCAACTTCTCCGACCCAGAATCAGCGCAGTCAATACCGCACAGTTGGACCAACCCCGGGCTTGCCAAGCG
>Ga0207705_10003796_pt1 | contig 11500 bp, 6 predicted proteins | sample KBSC13metaG_FD_184314 | JGI IMG/M metagenome (GOLD analysis project Ga0207705, IMG submission 184314) | Corn rhizosphere microbial communities from Kellogg Biological Station, Michigan, USA - KBS C1-3 metaG (SPAdes) (version 2) | ecosystem: Host-associated > Plants > Roots > Rhizosphere > Soil ...
TCCGCGCCGATATGCCGCAGCTGATGACGCTCTATCGCGACCTGCACGAGAACCCCGAGCTTTCGATGCAGGAAGTGCGGACCCCCGCCAAACTCGCGGCGGAAGTGCGCAAGCTCGGCTTCGATGTCACCGAACATGTCGGCAAGACCGGAGTCGTCGCGGTCATGAAGAACGGTCCGGGGCCCGTGCTGCTGATCCGGGCGGACATGGACGCCTTGCCGGTCAAAGAGCAGACGGGGCTGCCGTTCGCGTCCAAAGTCGTCAGCAAGCTTCCAGACGGAACAGAAACTCCCGTCATGCACGCCTGCGGGCACGACACCCACATCACGACCTGGCTGGGCACGGCGCGCAGGCTCGCGGCCATGAAGGCCCAATGGTCCGGCACCGTCGTAATGGTGCTGCAGCCCGGCGAAGAGATGGTCATGGGCGCCAAGGCGATGCTCGACGATGGGCTCTTCACTCGCTTCCCCAAGCCCGATTACCTGCTCGCCTTCCACGATAGCGCCCAGCTTCCGGCGGGCGTGATCGGGGTTCCGACGGGCTACGCGCTTGCCAACGTCGACACGGTGAACATCCATGTGAAGGGGCTAGGCGGTCACGGCGCGTCGCCTCACACGACCCGCGACCCGATCGTCCTGGCATCGAAGATCGTCATGTCGCTTCAGACTTTGGTGAGCCGGGAGAACAATCCGCTCGAGCCGGCGGTCGTGACCGTCGGCAGCTTCCACGCCGGCAGCAAGAGCAACATCATCCCCGACCATGCCGACCTGGCACTCACCGTTCGCAGCTATACGCCCGAGACGCGCAAGCTCCTGCTCGACGGCATCAAGCGCATCGCCCGCGGTGAGGCCATCGCGTCCGGCCTGCCCGACAATCTGATGCCGACCGTCGAGATCGAACAGCCGTCGGCCGACGCGACGTTCAACACCTCGCCCTTCTCCGAGCGGCTGCGCGGCCTGTTCGCAAACCATTTCGGCGCGGATCGCGTCACTCAGCCCAAGCCGATCATGGCCGCGGAGGATTTCAGCCGTTACTGGCTAGCCGACAAGACCAAGCAGAGCACCATCTTCTGGGTCGGCGGCGTCCCTAAGGCCAAGTGGGATGCGGCTGCAGGCGACATCAACAAACTGCCCTCGTTGCACAGCCCCTTCTGGGCGCCGGAAGCCGAAACCGTGATCTCGACCGCCACCGAGGCGATGACGGTCGCCGCGCTCGACATCCTGAAAAAGGGCTAGTCAACGGTAGCGGGCGTCTCGGCGCTCGCCTGGTCCAGACGCGCGAGTTGGTCTGAGGACAAGTTCAGCTCCATCGCGGGCGTCAATTCGTTCAATTGATCGACGCTGGTCGCGCTGGCGATCGGGGCAACGATCGTCGGTTGCGCCATCAGCCAGGCGAGGGAAATGGTCGCAAGCGCTGCACCCGTCTCGGCGGAAATCTCGTCGAGCACCTTGAGCACGCGCATGCCCTTCCCTTCCAGAAATCCGGCGACGCGCTGCCCACGGGTGCTTTTGGCGAGGTCGGCCTCGCTTCGGTACTTGCCGGTCAAGAAACCGTTCGCGAGACCAAAATAAGGGAAGACGCCAAGTCCATGCCGCTGCGCTGCGGGGCGTAGCTCCGTCTCGAACGCGTCGCGCTCGACGAGATTGTACTTGGGCTGCAACGCGACCGGCGCGGTGATCCCGAGGCGGTCGGCCGTCGCAAAGGCCTCGTCGATCCGTGGGGCGTCGAAGTTCGACAATCCAATCGCTCGAATCTTCGCCTCCTCGCGCAGGCGCTGAAAGGCTTCGAGCGACCGTTCGAGCGGCGTGTTCCGGTCGTCCCGGTGCTGGTAATAAAGATCGATCCGTTCGACGCCCAGGCGTCGCAGGGAGTCGTCGCACGCTCTGGCGATGACGTCCGGATGCAGCGTGGTTTCATATTCGCCGTCGACAAGCTTGCCGCCCAGCATTCCGACCTTGGTCGCGATGATGACCTTGTCGCGTTTCTTGGGATCTCGCTTGAGCCAGCGGCCGATCAGCGCCTCGCTCTCGCCGCCCTTATGGCCGGGTGCCCAGGCCGAATAGACGTCCGCCGTGTCGATCATGGTGCCGCCGGCATCGACGAACGCGTCGAGCACGGCGAAGCTCGTCTTCTCGTCGGCGGTCCAGTCGAACACGTTCCCGCCGAGAGCAAGCGGCGCGACCTCGATCGTGCTGTCGCCGATGCGTCGTTTTTCGACCATGCCTCATCTCCTGCCTGAAGTGCCCTAAAGCGCGAACTTCCGTAGCGTTCACCACTTCTTTGTAAAATTTAGCGACACCCCGACACATGTCGGCGAATTTGACAGTCGTCAGGGGAGAAGGTGGGGCGTGAATGCGCTGATCACCTTCTGGAGCCATGCGCTCGCAGCGATGCTGTTCGCCTCGCTGCTTCTGTGGCGGCTCAGCGACGTCTCGCGCCAGCCGGGCCAGCGACTCCTGCTCGCTGCCTTCGCAATGACGGCCTGCTGGGCCTGGCTCGAAGCGGTGACTCCGCACCAGGGTCTGGTCACGTTCGCCGAGAGTGCCCGGAACCTCATTTGGCTCGGCCTGCTGTACGTTCTTTCGTCGGCGCGGGACGAGCGCCAGCATGGCGTGCGGCTGGTCTATGGCGCCGTAGGGGCAGTCGTCGGCCTGCAACTGGTCGCCGATGCCTTGGCCTTGGCCACCCCGAGTGCTGCGATCTCCCAAACCAGCCTGATCCTCAGAATTGCGACGGCCGCCGGCGCACTCGTGCTGGTGCACAATTTCTATGGGCAGGCCGCTCCGGCAAGTCGGTCCCACATCCGACTGGCCATGGTCGGCCTTGCCTGGATGTGGGGCTACGACCTCAATCTCTATACCGTCTCCTACATCGGTTCGCCGAGCGTATCGGCGCTGACCCAATGGCGCGGAGTTGCGGTCGCGCTCAGCGCTCCGCTGTTCGCCCTCGGTGCCCGCCACGACCAGGGATGGCGGTTCCGGCTGTCTCGCGCGGCCACCTTCCAGTCGCTGTCGTTGCTTGGCATCTGTGCCTATTTCGCCCTGATGGCGATCGTCGCCACGGCGCTGAGGGGCACCGGAATCGATTGGTCGGCTACGATCATGGTCGGCCTGCTCGCAGTCATGACGGTTGGCGCAATGGTCCTTCTGCCAAGCGCCCGCGCACGCGGCTGGGCCAAGGTCAAGCTCGCCAAGCATCTCTTCGAGCACCGTTACGACTATCGGACCGAATGGCTCCGCTTCACCGAGACCCTGGGCCACGCGGGCGCCGACGCAGCTCCGCTCGGCGAGCGTATCGTGAAGGCCTTCGCAGATATCGTCGATGCGCCGGGCGGGCTGCTTCTCGTCAACGAAGGCGGACGATCGGTCGCCGTGGCTGCGAGCTGGAATTGGCCGGCCGACAATCTACCCGCCGATCAGCTCCAGGAGGCTGCCGAATTCTGGAACGCAGTGGAGAGCCGTGGACGGATCCTCGAGCTGCAGGCGCTGCGCGAAGGCTGGGGGCAGGCGCAGGACAAGGCGGTGCCCGTGCCTCGCTGCATCCTCAACGAGACGCAGGCGTGGGTGATCACCCCACTCATCCACCACGAACGGCTGACCGGAATGGTTGTGCTCGCGGCGCCCGAATACCGGCGGCCGCTGGATTGGGAGGATTTCGACCTGTTGCGCACCGCAGGCCGCCAGGCCGCGAGCTCGCTCGCCGAAGCACTGGGCCAGGAGGCGCTGTCGAATGCGCAGCGCTTCGAGGAATTCAATCGGCGCTTTGCCTTCATCCTTCACGATGTGAAGAACCTCGTCAGTCAGCTGTCGCTCGTCTCGCGCAATGCCGAGCGTCATGCCGACAATCCCGAGTTCCGCGCCGACATGGTTGCGACGCTGAAGAATTCGGTCGGCAAGATGAACGATCTTCTCGCGCGTCTCTCGCCGCGTTCCGGCGCACGCGTTCAGCGCATCGAGGGGCAGCCGCTGCGACCGCTGCTGACCAACGCCATCGCGGCGAAGCGCGGCGAGCATGAGGTTCGGCTGATGGGCGATGCCGGACTTTGGGCCGACGCGGACGGCCCGGCACTGGAGCAGGCCGTCGGCCACCTTATCCAGAACGCCGTCGAGGCTTGCTCGGCGACGGTGCCCGTAACCGTGCGGGTCACGGGCGGCGGCGAGTGGGTCGTCATCAGTATTGCCGACAAAGGCGTCGGGATGGACTCCGATTTCATCCGCAACCGGCTGTTCCAGCCTTTCTCCTCGAGCAAGCCCGGCGGTTTTGGAATCGGCGCGTTCGAGGCGCGCTCGCTGATCGCAGCGATGGGCGGTCGCCTCACCGTCGACAGCACGCCAGGCAAGGGCACCACCTTCAACATCACCCTGCCCGCCGCTGAGGCGGTCCCTGAACGGAAACGCGCATGACCAACCAGAGCGAACTCCCCGTCCTGCTCGTCGTCGAGGACGACGAAGGCCTGCAGCGCCAGCTCAAATGGGCGTATGAAGGCTATCAGGTCGTGTGCGCGGGCGATCGGCAAAGCGCCGTCGAAGCCATGCGTGTCCATGAGCCGGCCGTCGTGACGCTCGACCTCGGCCTGCCCCCGAATCCGGACGGCGTCGAAGAAGGCTTCGCGACGCTGGCCGAGATCCTCAAGCTCAAGGCCGACACCAAGGTGATCGTCGCCACCGGCCATGGCGCTCGTGAAAGCGCGTTGAAGGCGATCGGCATGGGAGCGTACGACTTCTACAAGAAGCCCGTGGACATCGACGAGCTTGGACTGATCGTAGCGCGCGCCTTCCACCTGCACGAGATCGAAGAAGAGAATCGCAGGCTCGACGGGGGCTCGGCTGCAACGGTCCTCGGCTCGATCGTGACTGCTGCACCGGAAATGCTGAAGGTCGGGAAAACGATCGAGCGCGTCGCTTCGGCCGACGTTTCGGTCATGCTGCTCGGCGCAAGCGGCACGGGCAAGGAACTTCTCGCCCGTGCAGTGCACGAGCAAAGCGGCCGCAGGGGCGAGTTCATTGCCATCAACTGTGCGGCGATCCCCGAGAACCTGCTGGAAGCCGAGCTGTTCGGTTACGAGCGGGGGGCCTTCACGGGTGCAGTCAAGTCGAACGTCGGCAAGATCGAGCTTGCTGAGGGCGGCACGCTCTTCCTCGACGAGGTCGGCGACATCCCACTCCCGCTCCAGGTCAAGCTGCTGCGGTTCCTGCAGGAACGCGTGATCGAGCGGATCGGCGGACGCCAGCCCATCGCGGTCGACACGCGCATCGTGTGCGCCACGCATCAGGACCTCGAGGCGATGATCGCGGACGGGCGTTTTCGCGAAGATCTTTACTACCGTCTCGCCGAGATCGTGGTGAAAATTCCCTCGCTCGCCGAACGTTCGGGCGACGCGGTCCTGCTTGCTCGTCACTTCGTCAACCGGTTCAGCCGCGAGCTCAATCCGACTGTGCAGTCGATGTCGGCGGACGCCGTCGTCGCGGTCGATCAATATCCGTGGCCCGGCAACGTCCGCGAGCTCGAGAACCGCATCAAGCGGGCAGTGATCATGGCCGACGGCAAGAGCATCACGGCCGCCGATCTAGACCTTTCGGGACGCACCGACGAAGAGCCTCAGCCGATCAACCTACGCGCAGCGCGCGAGGTTGCCGACCGCAAGGCCATCCGTCAGGCACTGAGCCGCACGGAGAACAACATCTCCGGCGCCGCGAAGCTGCTCGGTGTCAGCAGACCGACGCTGTACGACCTCCTCAAACAATATCGGCTGCAGGCCTAGCGCCGACGAACGACCACCTCCCATCGACGAACGGATTTGCGGGGACCGGTGCCGGGGCTAGGCTAGGGGCATTCACCCCACATCACGGGATTCGTCGATGGACCGCCGTTCCTTCCTTGCCACGTCCGCCACCGTTGCTCTTCTTCCGCTGACCGAAGTCCCCGCGTTCGCAGCCCCGAGCGGCGCCGGCGATGCCAAGCTCAACGCACTTTTCGAACGGATCTTCCAGGATCGCGTTCGCAATTCGCCCGAGCTCGCCAGCTCCCTCGGTCTCGACAAGGGACCAAATGCCGCGTTGAAATCGAAGCTCGAAACCGATCCGGCGCCCGTGCAGCGCTCCAAGGACCTGGCCCGCGACCGTCGCGCAATCGCCGAGCTGAATGCGATCAGCGCGGCGACTCTTTCGGACGCCGCGAAACTCAATCGCGAGGTTGTGCTCTATTCGCTTGAAACCAATACGGTCGCGCCGAGCCGCTGGGGCATAGATTCCGCCCAGCGACCCTATCCGATCACGCAGCAGGGCGGCGCCTATTTCGGCACCCCCGACTTCCTCAACACCTCTCACACGATCGACAATACGGCAGACGCCGAAGCCTATCTCTCGCGCCTTGGGCAGTTCGCGACGACCCTCGACAACGACACGGCCGAGCAGCGCGCGCAGGCGGCACGTGGCTTCCTCGCACCGGGTTGGTCCATCGATCTCGCGCTCGGCCAAATGCGCAAGTTGCGCGAGGTCCCTGCCGACAAGAGCTCGATGGTCGATTCCATTGTGAAGCGCACCGCCGAGAAGAACATCGCCGGCGACTGGCAGAGACGCGCGACCGACATTGTCGCGAAGTCGGTCTATCCTGCGCTCGACCGTCAGATTTCGGCGATGGAAAAGCTGAGGCCGACATCGAAGCCTGGCGACGGGGCATGGCGCCTGCCCGATGGCGACGCAATTTATTCCGAAGCGCTTCGCGAAGCGACGACGACCAATTTCTCGCCGGCCGAGGTCCATCAAATGGGCGTTGCCCAGGTGGCCGAGATCGGTGCCGAGCTCGACAAGATTTTGAAGAGCCAGGGCTACACGCAAGGCAGCGTCGGCGAGCGTCTCGCCGCACTCAATCGCACGCCGTCGCAGCTGTATCCCGACAGTGACGCCGGTCGGGCAGAACTGCTGGCTGGCCTGAATGCGGGCGTCAAGGACATGTACACTCGCCTCCCGCGCGACTTCGCCACCTTGCCGAACCAGCCACTCGAAATCCGCCGCGTCCCACCGGAAATACAGGACGGCGCCTCGAACGGATATTATCGCCGCGCCGCTCTGGATGGTTCGCGGCCGGCGATCTACTTCATCAATCTCAAGGATCTCGGCGACTGGCCGAAATATACGCTGCCGACGCTGAGCTACCACGAGGGCGTGCCGGGTCATCACCTGCAGATCAGCATTTCGCAGGAATCCAAGGACATCCCGACGCTGCGCAAGCTCGGCTTCTTCTCGGCCTATTCCGAAGGCTGGGCACTTTATGCGGAGCAGGTTGCGGACGAACTCGGCGTGTACGCCGACAATCCGCTCGGCCGCGCAGGCTTCCTCCAGTCCTTCCTGTTCCGCGCGGCGCGGCTCGTCGTCGACACCGGCATCCACACCAAGCGCTGGAGCCGCGAACAGGCGACCGACTATATGGTGCAAACGACGGGTTTCGCCCGACCGCGCTCGCAGCGCGAGGTGGAGCGCTATTGCACGATGATCGGCCAGGCATGCAGCTACAAGGTCGGTCACACCGCGTGGACGCGTGCTCGCGCCGAAGCGCAGAAAGCGCTCGGGCCGAAGTTCGACATAAAGCAGTTCCATGAGATCCTGCGCGAGGGCGCCATGCCGTTGTCGATCCTCGAGCGCCGCATTCGCGAACGGGCCGCCGCGATCGCCTGATCTGGCCGCGGCGGCTGGACAACGACCGTGGCCGCGCGCAGCGTCCCCTCGTTCAATCGGGGGATTCTTGATGCGATTCTTGACTGCACTTGCGATGGGGGTCGCTGCGATAGCAACACCGGTTGCCGCCACACCCGCAACTTCGGCCGCGACCAGCGAAGATACGCGCTTCGAAGCGTTCGGCGATCGTATCGTCGATGAATATGTAAAGCTCGATCCCATCTATGCGACGCAATTGGGCGAGCATCGCTACGATGCGATGATGACGGATGTGTCGACCGCCGGACGTGCGGCGCGCCGCACATTTGCCGAGCGATCGCTTGCGGAGCTCGCGAGGTTCGATCGCCAGAAGCTCAGCCGCGAGCACCAGGTCGACGCAATCCTTCTCAAGGACCAACTCGACTATCTCATTTTCAGCGATGAGCGGTTGCAGGATTGGGCGTGGGACCCACTGACATATTCGGGTCCCGAGGGCACCGCCTTATTCGGCCTGATGTCGCGGGATTTCGCACCGCTTGCCGAGAGGATGCGTTCGGCGACCGGGCGGCTCGAAGGACTGCCCGCCTACCTGCGTCAGTCTCGGGAGGCGCTCGTTCCAGCGCGCGTCCCGCTCATCCATGCGCAAACCGCGGCGAAACAGAATGCGGGCCTCAATTCTCTGATCGACGACATCGTCAAGCAGAAGGCCGCGCTATCGCCGGCCGAGCAGGCGCGGCTGGACAAGGCCGCGAGCGCGGCAAGGGCTGCAGTTGCTGAGCATCAGCAGTGGCTCGACAAGACTCTCGTTCCGAGCGCCAAGGGCAACGAACGGATCGGCCCTGCGCTCTACGACGAAAAATTGCGCCTCGCCCTCAACTCGACGCTGAGCCGCCAGGAAATTCGTACGCGGGCGGAAGCCGAACTCAAATCGCTGCGTGCGAAGATGTATGCCGTCGCTGCCGGCATGATCAAAGGCGACGCAGGCGCACCGCCTGCGCCCGCCAATCCGACCGACGCACAGCAACAGGCGGTGATCGAGGCTGGAATGGCCAAGGTCTACGCCGACATTCCACCGCGCAACGATATGATTTCGTTCGCAAAGGGGTCGCTCAACGAAGCGATCACGTTCGCCAAGGCGAAGAACCTGATCGCCTTCCCGAGCTCCGATTTCAACGTGATCGAAATGCCCGAATATGCCCGGGGCGTTGCCGTCGCCTATGCCGACATGCCGGGCGCCCTGGAGAAGGATCAGCGCGGTTATTTCGACGTCATGCCAATCCCGACGGACTGGAACCGCGAGCAGGCAGACTCCTTCTTGCGCGAATATAACAAATGGGGGATCCACGAGCTTGCCGTCCACGAGGGCGTGCCGGGCCATCTTCTGCAACTCGCACATTCGAACCTCTACAAATCGAAGCTGCGTGCAGTGCTTGCATCGGGCCCGATGATCGAAGGCTGGGCCTGCTACGGCCAGGACCTCATGGCGGACGAGGGCTTCCTCAACCGCGACCCACGGTACCTTCTCGCCCATTACAAGTTCCAGATGCGGATGCCCGTCAACGCCATCCTCGATCAGGACTTCCACGTCGGCCATCTGACGCGCGAACAGGCGATGGAGTTGATGACGAAGCAGGCTTTCCAGCAGGAGCGCGAGGCGGCGGGCAAATGGGTGCGGCTGCAGCTGAGCTCGGCCCAGCTGCCGACCTATTTCGTCGGCTATTCCGAATGGAAGGACTTGCGCGCCGCGGCTGAGAAACGTCCCGGATTCAACCTGCGCAAGTTCCACGACGAGGCGTTGAGCCACGGATCCCCGCCCGTACGCTTCATTCGCGAGCTGACGTTGGGTGAGCCTATCCGCTAGCCGACAGCGCTTCGGCCATTTCGGCGACTTCGAGCCAGCGCAGCTCCGCGGCTTCTATGTCCGCGCGATGTCGAGCAATGCGCTCGGTGAGTTCGGCGAAGCGCATCGGGTCGCGCGTATAGAGGTCCGGATCGGACAGCGATTCTTCGTCCGCAGCGATCGAGGCTTCCAGGCGCTCGATCTCGGCCGGTAGCCGGTCGTAGTCACGCTGGTCCTTGTAGGAGAGTTTCGCAGCTGCCGCCTTTGGTCTGGACGCCGTGTCCCGCCGCCCCTCGGATTTGGCAGGGGGCTGTTTGCGATGGTCCTGGTAGCGCTTACGGACCCAATCTTCGTAGCCGCCGGCAACGACGTCTACCTTGCCGGAACCGTCCAGCCCGAGCGTGATCGTGACCGTGCGGTCGAGGAAGTCGCGGTCATGGCTGACGATCAGGACCGTACCGTCGTAATCGGCGATGACCTCCTGCAACAGGTCGAGCGTTTCCAGGTCCAGATCGTTGGTCGGCTCGTCCAGCACGAGCAGGTTCGCATGTCGCGCAAACTCGCGAGCCAGCAATAGCCGCGACCGCTCGCCGCCCGACAAGGACCCGATCGGTGCGTCCGCGATTGCGGGGTCGAACAGGAACTCCTTGAGGTAGCCCTTGATGTGCTTCTTGCTCCCACGAACGTCGATCCAGTCGCCGCCGTTGGCGAGCACGTCCTTCACGCGCCGGTCCGGCTCCATGAGCTTGCGCTGCTGGTCGATGACGATGCCCGATAGGGTCCGTGCCTGGGTCACCTTGCCGCTGTCGGGCTTGAGCTCGCCGGTCAGCAGTTTGAGCAAGGTCGTCTTGCCTGCGCCGTTCGGGCCGACGATTCCGATGCGATCGCCCCGCTGCACCCGCAGAGTGAAGTCGCGGATGATCGGCCGTTCGCCGAAATTCTTCGAGACCTGCTCCGCATCGATCACGGTCTTTGAGCGAACGTCATCCTTGGCGAGGGCGAGTTTCGCCGCTCCGGCGGAGCCGAGCATGGCGGCACGTTGCGCACGCATCTCTTGCAGTTTCGCAAGGCGGCCCTGGTTTCGCCGCCTGCGCGCCGTCACCCCGCGCTGAAGCCAATGCAGCTCCAGCTTGAGCTTCGCGTCGAGCTTCTCCGCCGCGCGTGCCTCCTCCTCATAGACGCGTTCGGTCCAGGCCTCGAACCCGCCGAAGCCGATCTCGGCGCGGCGCAACTGGCCCCGGTCAAGCCACAAGGTGCTGCGCGTCAGGCGAGTGAGGAACGTTCGGTCGTGGCTGATGACGATGAAGGCGCCTGTGAAGCGCTTCAGCCAGTCCTCGAGCCATTCGATCGCCCCGAGGTCGAGATGATTGGTCGGCTCGTCGAGCAGGAGCACGTCCGGATTCTGGGCGAGCGCCCGCGTGATCGCAGCCCGACGCCGCTCGCCGCCGCTGGCCGTTGCGACCGGGCGCGACAGATCGATGCCGAGCTGGTCGGCGATCGCCGCCGCCTCGTGAGCTTGCGGCGTATCCGGGCCGTCAAGCACCCAGCCTTCCAGCGTATCGAAGCCGGTCATATTGGGATCTTGCTCGAGCAGCACGACGTGCGTGCCGGGTACGATCGTGCGTTTGCCCTCGTCCGAGTCGATCAAGTCGGCGAGGCACTTCAAGAGCGTCGTCTTGCCGGCGCCATTGCGGCCGATCAGCGCAAGGCGATCACGCTCGCCGACATAAAGGTCGAGGCCGCGGAACAGCCAGCCCTCGCCCTGGATGAGACCAAGGCCTTCGTAAGAAAGGATGGGCGCCGCCATGCGAGCGCCGTAGACAATGATGCATACGGGTGGAAAGTGTGGCTTCTCCGCCACTTGCCGTAACCCTGAACGGCACCGTGCGGCGCTATTCATAGGCTATTCAATGCGGGGTGGTAGAAAGGCTGGAAACGAGAGTCGCGTAAATGGCTATTTTCCGTACCCTTCTGGCTGCCGCGCTCGGCGCCGGCATATTCAGCGCTC
>Ga0207705_10003797_pt1 | contig 11495 bp, 7 predicted proteins | sample KBSC13metaG_FD_184314 | JGI IMG/M metagenome (GOLD analysis project Ga0207705, IMG submission 184314) | Corn rhizosphere microbial communities from Kellogg Biological Station, Michigan, USA - KBS C1-3 metaG (SPAdes) (version 2) | ecosystem: Host-associated > Plants > Roots > Rhizosphere > Soil ...
GGGCCAGCACCTGCTGGTTGGGAAAGTGAAAGCGGTTCTTCCACCCCAGTGACATCACCGCCAGCCGCGGCTGGACCACGGCCAGCAGCTCGTCGCTGGAAGATGTCCGGCTGCCGTGATGCGGGACCTTCAGCACGTCGGACGCGACCGTCTGCCCCGTTCCCCGCCGCCCTGCCACCTCGCCCTCCCCGTCGGCTTCGATGTCGCCGGCGAACAGGAACGAGCGCGCGCCGAAGACCAGCCGGACCACCAGCGATGCATCGTTGACCGACGTCCCCTCGGGGGGGCCGACCCGCTCGACGCCGTCCACCGCCACGTACGGCCCCAGCGGCTCGAGGCGCACGGCACCAAATTGCGTGGCTGACGGCACCGGCAAGCCGACACCACGCCCTCGCGCTTCTTCCAGCAACCGTCCGTACTCGGGGTTGTGGCCGTCGTCGCCGCTGGTCCACAGCGCCGCCACCGGGAACCTGGCCAGCACCCGATGCAGTCCGTTGAGGTGATCCGGGTGGGGATGGGACAGCAGCACGGCGTCGAGGCGCGTGATGCCGCGCGCGCGCAGGAACGGTTCGACGACGCGCGCGCCCGGATCGAAGCCCCCGTCGTAGGTGCCCCCGCCGTCGATCAACAGCGTCCGCCCTCCCGGCGCCTGGACGACGGCGGCGTCGCCCTGCCCCACGTCCAGGAAGGTCACGATGACGTCCGGGTCCAGGCGGCGCGCCACCTCGCGCGCGGTCAGGCTGGCCGCGCCCAGGCCCAGCGCCAGGGCCGCGGCCAAGGCCTTGCCGCGCCGGTGCGACGCCTCGCGGCCCAGCGCCGCCAGCAGCAGCCCCGCGCCCAGCGCCAGGGAGATCGTCTCCAGCGTGTTCGGCGCGCGGGTGGTCCACACCGGCGCCAGCTGGCGAAATCTGTCAGCGATCGCCAGCGCCAGCGCCGCCGCGGTGCGCGCCACGAAGAGAAGCGGACGGCCCCAACCATCGCCCAGCAGCGCCGCCAGCGTGGCGCCTCCCAGGCCGCAGGGAACGACGGCCAGCTCGACCAGCGGCACCAGCAGCAGGTTCCCCAGCGGCGCGGCCGGCGTGACCTCGCCGAAGTGATGCGCGCACAGCGGCGCCGTCGTCGCCCCCGCCGCCAGCGTGGCCGCTCCCAGCCGGCCCACCACGCCCAGCGCTCGTCCCGGCAGCGAAAGGCCCGCGCCATGTTGCATCGGGCGCGGCGCCAGCGGGCCGGCCAGCAGGCCCAGCGCCATCACCGACACCACCGACAGCTGAAACGAGACGTCGAACAGCACCAGCGGCGACCACGCCAGCAGCACCAGCACGGCCACGGCGATCGCCACCAGCGACGTCATCCGCCGCCGCACCACGATCGCCAGCAGGCCCATCGCCATCATCAGCGCCGACCGCACGGTGGCGATCGCGTCGCCGGACAGCAGCGTGTAGAACGCGATGGCCGGCAGCGCCAGCGCCGCGGCCAGACGACGCGGATCGATCCACAGCGGCAGCCGGGGCACCGCTATCAGCAGGCGGCGCGCTCCCACGAAGAAGACGAACGCCACCGCCGCCAGGTGCAGGCCCGACACGGACAGCACGTGCGTGGCGCCCGCCGCGCGGAAGCCATCCTCGACGCGCGCGTCGCTGCTCTGCCGCTCGCCTAGCACCGCCGTGTGCAGCAACGCGACCGCAGCGCCCCCGGAGCCCGCGCAGGCTGAGCCCGCGCAGCCGGTCCGGTCGATCGCGCCCCCCAGCGCTCGCCGCGCGCGGGCGGCCAGCCGAAACGGCAACAGCCATGCCCGCACGGGCCCCGGCGCGCGGATCAGGTTCTGGGCGTGACTGACGCCGAGGAAGCAATCGATCCCGCTGCCGCGCGCCTGCAGCGCCGAGTCGGGCACGCCCGGATTGGCCAGCCCCCGCACCGAGCGGACCCGCGCCACGAAGCGCACCGGATCACCGGGCAGCAGCGCGGGAAAGCCGCTGGCCACCGCCAGCGCGCCGCTAGCCACGACAGGCGCGCCGCCGGCGCGTTCGATGGCGATGCGCAGCCGCGCACCGGCGACCGTCGCCTCCGGCGCGGACATCACCACGCCTTCGATGGGGATGGTGCGCTCTTCGTCGGCGACGGTGGCCAGCGGGGGCGGCAAGATCAGCGGTCCCACGGCCCGAGCGCCCACGTACGCGCCGCATCCGCACGCGACCAGCGCCCCTGCAATCGAGACGCGACCGCGACGGGCGCACGCGAACGCGAGCGCCGCCAGCGCGAGACCGACCAGCGCGCTGGCGCCTGGTGGAGCGGCGGCGCTGGCGGCCACGGCCACCGCAGCGACGAAGACGCCCACCCACGCCACGAAGAGCACGGACGTCGATATCGACGCGGTGGCGCGGCGGTTGCGCGCGCCGCGACACGAGGCGCGCGTCGTTCGGGAAAGCGATCGCCTGCGATGGCCGCGAATTCGGCCGAGATCCCGATGCTCCGACGATCATCGCTGCGTCAATTTCCTGGCGCTCATCGCGAAAAAATTCGAGATTTCCGCCACTTTCCCGTCGGTGACGACGCGCGAGCGCCTCCTCGTTGTTACCAAAGATTCTCGGAGACGAAAGGACGCCGAAACATCGCAGGCGCTATAAAAAAACCATCGAAAGCAGCGCAGGGGACAGACGGGGGATGGGGAAGACAGAGAGCAGACGGGTGAAGGTGGAGGCGGCGGGAGGACAGTCGGCACGAGAGGCGGAGGGGGAGTCGGAGGGGCGTCAGGGAAGGGTTCGGGACGAGGGGCACAAGAGGGGAAGGCGGTGACCCACTGAACACACTCGGAAGAAAAATTGAATAGGGGAAGTCCTTCATCACGTAGTTGGTTTGAAGTCCGAAAAACTGAATAGGTCGTTGTTTCGGGGTTGTGGTTTCAGGGAAGGGGACGCTGCGGTGTGAGAAACTCGGTCCGGGGGGGCCGGCATCCGAGTTTCTCGCACCGCTTTTTTTTGCCCGCCGCATGCGCAGCCGCCAGCCTGGCAGGCGCGATGCCCGGCGGAGCAGCGGAGTTCGCGGGTCATGGCACCGCCCCTGAGTGAGCCGCCAGGCCGTGCTTGAGGGCGGTCGCACCGCCGCCGTCACGGCTCAGGGCGCGGCTTCGGCGAGCAGCGCCAGACCGAACGAAGCGCGGTCCCGGGGCACGCGCAGATCGAACTGTCCGGCCCGCATCTCCGCGTAGCAGTCGCCCAGCGAGGGAGCGTCGGCGCGCGTCGGCGACGGGCGCACGGTCAGGTCGTCCACCAGCCGCAGGAAGGTGAGGCCACACAGCGCCGCCGCGAGCCGCCGCAGCACCCTGAACGTGTCGCGCCGCCGCTCGTCCAGCGCGGCGCCATCATGATGAGCCGCCAGGCCGAACGCGCTGTCCTCGTCGAGGCGAAGGAACATCGCGAACACCGCCAGATCGTAGTGGGGATGATTGAGGCCAGCCACCTCCCAGTCCACCAGCCAGGCGCGCGTGCCGTCCCACAGGATGTTGCCGGGATTGACGTCGTTGTGGCTGACCACGCGGCGCGCGTCGTTCGCCAGCGTCGCCGCAGCCGTATCGAACGTCGCCGCAAGGCCCGCTGCCCACGCAGGGAAGCCCGGCCGCGGTCGCGCCGCCTCCCAGGCCGTGCGCGCGAACCCGACCGGATCGCTGGCGCCGACGCCCGCCACGTCGAGCGCATGCAACGCCCGCAGCCCGTCGACCACCGACGCCAGCGCGCGCGGGCGCTGCGCCGGATCGGCGAGCGCGGCCCCGAGCGGACGGCCCTCCACACGCACCGAGAGCACAGCGTGCGCCGCCTCGTCGACGTGAACGACGGCGGGCGCGATTCCAGCCTCCGCGACCGACCGCAGCAGCTTCACCTGGCGCGCGAAGGCCGCCCCGTCACCGCCGGGGCCCTGCACGCGCAGCACGAAGGCGCCGCGCGTGGCGGTCACGGCGTACACGCCGGCGCCGGAGAGGCCCATGGTCAGCGGCTCGATGCGTTCGATCGTGCCGAGGCGGTCCTCGGGCAGACGAGACAGAAGCGGGACCAGCGCGGCGGGTAGCTGGGACATGGCGCCTGATCTAGCAGAAGGGGTCGCGGCGATCCCGCCGGCGACCCCTCACCACGCCCCGACCGAAAACGTCCTCATGGCGATGACCGCGCCGCCGCTGGTATCCTGACACCCCGAGGACGCTTGCTCGACCAACGACTCCATTTCTGTTCTAGCTGGGACGAGCGTTTGGTGGCCGTGGCAGCCGTGAACGCCACCGCTGCCGATCGCGCCGCCGCCCTGCCCGCGCACCGCGCGCTGTGGATCGCGGGCGAGCTGAGCGACGGCGAGCGGCGCGACATCCACCGGCTGGCCGCGGGCGGCGAGGGGGCCAGCGCCGACGTCGACGCGCGCGTGCTGGCCGACGACGTGGCGGCCGCCCTGGCCACCGGGCGCATGCTGCTGATCAAGCAGGGCAGGGCAGACGGCGCCCGCGGGGACACGGCCGCCCCTTCTCCCTTCCGCGAGACGCCCGAGGACAAGCTGGCCCGTCAGGCCATGGCGGGGCGCCGCGACATCCCCTTCGAGAACCGGCGCTATCGCGTCGTCCCCTTCGCGCGCTTCCGCACGGCCGCTCTGTCCGACTTCCGGGTCGTGCCGCCCGACGAAGCACAGGGGGTGCTGCAACGCCTGGCGGAACGCAACGCCCGCACCGCGCAGGAGCGCGCGCTGTGGGGGGACGTCGCGGAGCACCTGTCGACGACCGGTCGGCCGGGCGGCCTGGTGTTGATGTACGAGCGCGTCGCCGGCGGGCGCGAGCTGGAGCGTCCCGAGGCGCCGGCGGCCACGCCCTCGCAGCTGCGGCCCAAGGTTGCGACCACCGACTGGATCGAGGTGAACGTCATGTACGACGACGGCACGCCGTACGACGGGACCTGCTCGATCGTGCTGCCGGACGGCCGGAAGGTCGACGGCACGCCTGACGCCGACGGGACGCTGCGGTTCGACGGGATCGACCCGGGCAGTTGCAAGGTCTCGTTCCCGGACCTCGACGGGTCATCCGTCGGGGCGGCCTGAGAACGCTCGCCACTCAGCCCTGGTGCTTGAACCGCTTGCCGCCCGGGCCGTAGTCGGCGGTCAGCTGCCCATGGCCACGCAGCAGCCAGCGGTAGGTCAGCAGGCCGTCGACGCCGACGGGACCGCGCGCGTGCAGCTTGTCGGTGCTGATGCCGACCTCGGCGCCCAGGCCATAGCGATAGCCGTCCGCGAAGCGCGTGCTGGCGTTGTGGTACACGCCGGCCGAATCGACGGAGGCGAGAAAGCGCGCCGCGGCCGCCCCGTCGTCGGTCACGATCGCGTCCGTGTGGCGCGACCCGTGCCGCTCGATGTGGGCCAGCGCCTCGTCCAGACCGGCCACCTGACGCACCGACAGGATGGGCGCGCCGTACTCCGTGTCCCACGCGTCGTCGGGCGCCGGCTTCACCTGTGCATGCCGGGCGCAGGTGGCCGGGTCGCCGCGCAGCTCCACGCCGGCCGCCAGCAGCGCGGCCACCGTCGCGTCCAGCGCCGCCTCGGCCCCCCGGTCCCACAGCAGCGTCTCGAGCGCGTTGCAGGCCGCCGGATACGTCATCTTCGAATCGACGGTCAGCTTCGCGGCCATGGCCGGGTCGGCGGCGCGATGCAGGTACAGGTGACAGATGCCGGCCGCATGCGCCATCACGGGGATGCGCGTCGAGGCGCGAACATGGCGTACGAACTCGGAGGAGCCGCGGGCCACGATGAGATCGACGGTGCCCTCCAGCCCCAGCACCGCGCTGACGTCGGCGCGATCCTCCAGCAACACGGCGGCACGCGGATCCAGGCCGTGCGCGCGCAACACGTCGTGCACCACCGCCGCCAGCGCCCGGTTGCTCTCCTGCGCCTCGCGCCCGCCCTTCAGCAGGACGGCGTTGCCGCTGCGGATTGCCAGACCGGCGATCTGCACCAAGGCGTCGGGGCGCGCCTCGAAGACCACGCCAATCAGGCCCAAGGGACAGGTGACACGTTCGAGCAGCAGGCCGTCGTCCAGCTCGCGCCGGAGGGTGGTGCGGCCGACCAGGTCCTCCATCGCGGCCAGCTGGGACAGGCCGTCGATCACGGCGGACAGCTTCTTCGCGTCGAGCGCCAGCCGCTTCACCAGCTCGGGGGCCAGCGCGCCCGCGGCCACGTCCGCCTTCGAGCGCTCCATGTCGCGCGCGTTCGCGGCGAACACCTTGGCGCGGACCTCCTCGCGGCCCAGCGCCGCCGCCAGCTCGCGCAGCAGCGTCGAGCGCGTCTCGGCGGGCGCCTCGCGCAGCGCCGCGCCCGCCGCCTTGGCCGCCAGCGCCGCCTCGTGGGTGAACCTGGAAGAAGAAGAAGCCGCCTCGGTCATGAGGCGGGATGATACCTCACAGGGGCCTACCCGGCCGCCGGGCCCGGCCACGCTGGCGAGCGGAGATCGCGTGCACTGGTGACGCATTTGACGGGGCGCGCCTTGAATTGAACGGGGCGTTCGGCTGAGATCGACGGGATGTCGAGGCGTTCCCCCGCGCCCCCCTGGTCGTCGTGCGCGCGCGTTCTTGCCGCGGGCGCCCTGTTCTTCCTCGCCGGTTGGATCGGCTGCGATGTGGATCGCTCCGGACTCTCGTCGGGGATGGTCACCGCCAGCGGTGGACAGGCGCAGAACCCGGGCGGCGCCGGCGGAAGCTTTGGCGCCAGCGGCGGCTCGTCGGTCCACTTCGCCACCGGCGGGGCGGGTGCGGGTGAACGTCCCGGACCAGGCAGCGGCGGACAGCCGCCGCCGGAGACGGGCGGAACGGCCGGCGCCGCGAGCGCCAGCGGGGGCAGCGGCGGCACGGCCGGCCGGGGCGCCGGCGGGCTAATGCCGGGCTCCGCGGGCGGAGGTGGTCAGCAGATGCCCGGCGCTGCCGGACGTCCAGGCGTCAATGGCGGCGGGAATGGCCGCGCAGGCGGACGCGGCGGCCGGGGCACGGGTGGCGGGTCGAGCGGGGGCGGAAGTTCGGGAGCGGGCAACAGCCGGGGCAGCGGCGGCTGGACGTGGGGGGCGGGCGGCGCCGGCGTCGACACGCCCATGTGCGATCCCGCCCTGCGCGACCGGGATCCCTGCACCGCCGCCGCGGCCGATTGTCGCAAGACCTGCGGCGTCTCCGAGCGGGGAACGAAGCCGTGCACCTGCGCCAACCGGCAGTGGAGCTGCGGCGACTGCGCCTACCCCTCCGGCGATTACAGCTGCTACCAGCTCCCCGCCTCGGCGCCGGTGCCACCCTGCCCACCGAACACCGTGAACGACATGACCAGCTGCTTCGGTGACTGCACCGTGTGCGCCAACTATCTGGACACGACCGGCATGCCCAAGATGGGCTACTGCGCCTGCAACCAGGACCCGGGCGACGGCCAGCGCCTGTATCACTGCGCCAGCTCGTCCGAGTGGCCGCCCCAGTAGTGGGGCCCCGAGCTCTCAGTACACCGGCGGCGGCGTGACCGGCACGCCCTCGCCGGCGGGGCGCGCGCCCAGCAGCGCGCGCAGCTCGTCGCGATCGATGATCTCGCGTTCCAGCAGCTTGCTGCACAGCCGATCCAGGTCGCCCCGCCGCTGCCGAAGCAACGCCGTCGCGTCGTCCAGGGCGCCCGCCAGGATCTGGCGTGCCTCCTGTTCGATGGCCGCGATGGTGTCGGGGCTGGTGGTGCTGTCCAGCGCCATGCGCTGGCCCAGGAACGGATGCTCGGCCTCGTGGTCGTAGTACACGGGGCCCAGCCGCTCGCTCATCCCGAAGTGGGCCACCATGCGCGAGGCCAGCCGGGTCGCCTCGCGCAGATCGTTCTCCGCGCCGGTCGAGATGCTGCCCAGGACCAGCCGCTCGGCCGCGTACCCGCCCATCAGCACGCGGATGCGCGCCACCAGCTCGGCCTGCGCCATCAGGTGGCGATCGCCGCCCGGGCTCTGCTGCGTCACCCCCAGCGCCATGCCGCGCGGGATGATGCTGATCCGGTGAGGCGGCTCGACGTCGGGCGAGAAGTGGGCCACCACGGCGTGCCCCGACTCGTGGACGGCCACGCGCCGCCGCTCCTTCGGGTCCAGCTTGGTCTCGCGCGGATCGCCGAGCACCACCTTGTCCAGGGCGCCCGCCACGTCGGCGGCGGTGATGCTGTCGCGGCCGGCGCGCGTGGCCGCCAGCGCCGCCTCGTTCATGACGTTCGCGAGATCGGCGCCCGAGAACCCGGGCGTGTTCTCGGCCAGCGCGTGCAGGTCGACGTCGGCCGCCAGTGGCTTGCCCTTGGCGTGGACCTTCAGGATCGCCTCGCGCGCCTCCAGCTCGGGGCGATCGACCACCACCCGACGATCGAAGCGGCCCGGGCGCAGCAGCGCCGGATCGAGCACGTCGGGGCGGTTCGTGGCGGCGATGACCACCACCAGATCGGTGCGATCGAAGCCGTCCATCTCGGACAGCAGCTGGTTCAGCGTCTGCTCGCGCTCGTCGTTGCCGCCGCCCAGGCCGGCCCCGCGCGCGCGGCCCACGGCGTCGATCTCGTCGATGAAGATGATGGCGGGCGCGCCCGCCTTCGCCTCCTTGAACAGGTCGCGCACGCGCGTGGCGCCCAGCCCCACGAACATCTCGATGAACTCCGAGGCGCTGATCGAATAGAATGGCACGCCCGACTCGCCGGCCACGGCGCGCGCCAGCAGCGTCTTGCCGGTGCCGGGCGGACCGACCAGCAGCACGCCGCGGGGCACCTTGCCGCCCAGGCGGCGGAAGCGCTCGGGCTCCTTCAGGAACTGCACGATCTCGCGCAGATCGTCCTTGGCCGCCTTCAGGCCAGCGATGTCGTCGAAGGTGACGTTGACCGACGCGGTCTTGTCGAACTTGCGGCCCGCGCGGCCCATGAAGCTGCCCAGCGGCCCCCCGGCGCGCAGCATCCCCTGCGTGCGGCGGGACATCCACACCCAGACGCCGATGATCAGCACCCAGGGCAGCAGCGTCATCACCACCTCGACGGCGAACGGCTGCTGCCGGCTCTTCACGGTGATCGACACGCCCTTGTCGCGCAGCAATGGCAGCAGCGCGGGATCGTTCTGCGGCAGATCGGTGTGGAACGTCTTCACCGTGCGGCCGTCCAGCGCCTCCGGGTTCTTCAGCGTGGCGTCGATCGCCTCCCCGGCGATGACGACGGACGACACCTTCGCATCCTTGATCCACTGGTAAAGCTGCGAGTAGGCGACCGGCGGCTGCGCCTTGCCCTCCATGGCCGTCTTCCACAACCACATCGCCCCCAGCATCACCGCCAGCACCAGCCACATGCGGCGCGACGCGCGCGGCGAGGGACCGCTGACGGGCGCGGGCGAGTGAGGCGTCGCTGACGGGTTGGCCATACCGGGGGTCTAGCGCGAACCGGCGCCCTTCACACGGATCGAATGGTGCGGCAACGACGTCGCCCTGCCGCACGCGCCAGCTAGCGGAAGTGGATCTGCCGCATCTTGCCCAGCGCGCTGATGATGTCCAGGTGCACGTCGAAGACGGGCTGGTTCGCCTGGATGCGGGTCAGCATGGTGCCAGGGTAGGCGCTGGTGCAGGACTCGGTCTCGCGCCGGTAGACCTCCAGCCGGTGCTGGATAACCTCGTCGGAGGCGTCGTCGGGGCGGTTCTGGGCGGCGGCCCGGCGCCGCAAGCGATCGATCACGATCTTCTCGTCGTAGACCGACAGCTTGAAGATCTTGATGACCTCGACCACGCGGTTCAGCAGCTCGACCTGGTTCCGGTTCCGGGGCAGGCCGTCGACGATCACGAAGTCGCTCTCCGGGACGTTCAGCGACTTCACGTGGCTGGCGAACAGCTCGAGGACCAGCTCGTCCGGGACCAGGTTCCCCTTGCTGATACGCTCGTGAATGGCCGCGTGCAAAGGATGCGCGGGCGTCATGCGGCGCAAGATGTCGCCCGTCGCCACGTGATGAAAGCCGGGCAGCGCCGCCAGGATCTGGCCCTGCGTCCCTTTGCCGCACCCCGGATACCCGAACAACAGAATCGCTCGATTCATCGCCCTCGCCTACCTTGGACGGGGCTCGCCGTCGAGCCCCAAATTCGCCGACGCGCCCGAACGGCACGAATCGCCGGGCGAAGTGCGTTCGACGCCCCGCGCGAACACACGCGCCAGGCCCGCGCTCAGACGGCGCCCATGACCAGGTTGTCCCGCGTGATCAGGGCGTCGTAGCCGCGCCAGCCCAGGATGGTCTCGATCTCGTCGCTCTGCTTGCCGCACAGGGCGCGGCAGGCGTCCGAGCCGTAATTGACCAGGCCCCGGCCAAAGACGCGGCCGCTGCCGTCGCGCACCTCGACCAGGTCGCCCTCCTCGAACTGCCCGTCCACCGCCACCACGCCGATGGGCAGCAGCGAGGCCTTGTGGGTGGTCAGCGCGCGCATGGCGCCCTCGTTCACGATCAGCGCGCCCCGGCGGCGCTGGGCGACGGCGATGCGGCGCCAGCGTGCCCCGCGCGTCTCGGTGCCGGTCAGCAGCGTCCCCACGTCCTCGCCCTCGAGCGCGCGCTCGAGGATCCCCGGCTCGGCGCCGTCGGCGATCAGGACCGCCGTCCCCTCGGCGGTGGCCAGCTGGGCCGCCTCCAGCTTGCTGGACATGCCGCCGGTGCCGCCCGACGAGCCCCCGCTGGCCATCGCCATCAGCGCCTCGTCCACCACCGCCACCTCGCCCACCCGGCGCGCCGCAGGATCGTCCTTGGGGTTGGCGGTGAACAGGCCCGCCACGTTCGTCAGCAGCACCAGCAGATCGGCGTCCAGGCTGACCGCCACGCGCGCCGACAGGCCGTCGTTGTCGCCGAAGACCGCCCGGGCGGGCGCCACACTCAGGGCGCCGTGCTTGCGCTGGTGCTCGACCAGCTCCTTCACGCTCACGCTGTCGTTCTCGTTCAGCACGGGCACCACGCCCAGCTCGATCAGGCGCATCAGCGTCGTGCGCACGCACAGCGCCCGGTCGCGGTCGCCCAGATCCTCCTGGGTCAGCAGCACCTGCGCCGCCTTCACGCCCCACGCGCCCAGCGCTTGCGTGTAGAACGCCATCAGGTGGCTCTGCCCCACGGCGGCGCAGGCCTGGCGCAGCCCCAGCGAGCGCGGCCGCTCGGTCAGCCCCAGCACTTGCATGCCCAGCCCCACCGCGCCGCTCGACACGATGACCACCTCGCGCCCGGCCTGGCGGAACTTCACCAGGCTGGACACGATGCCGTTCAGCCGCTCGACGGCCAGCTTCACGCCGTCCGCGGTGACGACGTGCGTCCCCAGCTTGACGACGATGCGGTGGGCATCCTTCAGGTTCCGGCGGCCAAGCGACATGAGGCCGCGGAATCTAGTGCACCGCTCTCGAAATAGCATCACGTTCGGCCGACGATCCGCGCCGGCCGCTTCGTTGCTCCTCCTCACCATACCTACGGGTATGCCTCGTCGTCGCGCCTCGCGTCCGGCGCGGCT
>Ga0207705_10003802_pt1 | contig 11486 bp, 11 predicted proteins | sample KBSC13metaG_FD_184314 | JGI IMG/M metagenome (GOLD analysis project Ga0207705, IMG submission 184314) | Corn rhizosphere microbial communities from Kellogg Biological Station, Michigan, USA - KBS C1-3 metaG (SPAdes) (version 2) | ecosystem: Host-associated > Plants > Roots > Rhizosphere > Soil ...
GCAGGTGACGTAGACGTCGGGCAGGAAGTGCATCTCGATCTTCAGGAGGCCGTCGCCCTGGCACGCCTCGCAGCGGCCGCCCTTGACGTTGAAGGAGAAGCGGCCTGGCTTGTAGCCGCGTGCCTTGGCCTCCGGCAGGCCGGCGAACCAGTCGCGGATCTGGGTGAAGGCGCCGGTGTAGGTGGCGGGGTTGGAGCGCGGGGTGCGACCGATCGGCGACTGGTCGATGTCGATGACCTTGTCGAGCTGCTCGAGGCCGGTGATCTTGCTGTGCGGGCCGCACGGGATGCGGGCGCCGTTGAGGGTGCGCGCGGCGGCGGCGTAGAGCGTGTCGATGGTCAGCGAGGACTTGCCGCTGCCGCTGACGCCGGTGACGCAGGTGAAGGTGCCGAGCGGGAACTTGACCGTGACGTCGGCGAGGTTGTTGGCGGTCGCGTTGTGGACGGTGACATACTTGCCGCTGCCCTTGCGGCGGGTCTTGCCGAGCGGGATCTCGCGGCGGCCGCTGAGGTAGTCGGCGGTGATGCTGTTCTTGCATTCGAGCAGGCCGGCGAGGTCGCCCGAATAGATGACCTCACCGCCGTGGACCCCGGCGCCGGGGCCCATGTCGATCACCTGGTCGGCGTGGCGGATGGCGTCCTCGTCATGCTCGACCACCAGCACGGTGTTGCCGAGGCCGCGCAGGCGCTTGAGCGTTTCGAGCAGGCGGTCGTTGTCCTTCTGGTGGAGGCCGATCGAGGGCTCGTCGAGGACGTAGAGGACGCCGGAAAGGCCGGAGCCGATCTGGCTGGCGAGGCGGATGCGCTGGCTCTCGCCGCCGCTGAGTGTGCCGCTGGTGCGGTCGAGGTGGAGGTAGTCGAGCCCGACATTGTGGAGGAAGCCGAGCCGCTCGTTGATTTCCTTGAGGATGGCCTTGGCGATCTCCTGATGCTGCGGGCTGAGCTTGGCCGCGAGCGCGCCGAACCAGGCGTGGGCGTCGGCGACGCTGCGGCGCGACGACATGGAGATGTCCTCGCCGGCGATCTTGACGCTCAGCGCCTCGGGCTTGAGGCGGGCGCCGTGGCAGACTTCGCACGGCTGCGACGACTGGTAGCGGCTGAGCTCCTCGCGCATCCAGGCGGATTCGGTCTGCAGCATGCGGCGGTTGAGGTTGCCGATGACGCCCTCGAAGGGCTTCTTGACTTCGTAGCTGCGCTTGCCGTCGATGAAGCGGAGGGTGACCGGCTTGCCGCCGGTGCCGTGGAGGATGACGCGGTGCGCCTCCTCGGGGAGGTTCTGCCACGCGGTGTCGAGGTCGAAATCGTAGGCGCGGGCGAGGCTGGACAGCACCTGCATGTAATAAGGGCTGGGCGGCTGCGACTTGGCCCAGGGGACGACGGCGCCCTTCTTGAGCGATAGCGCGTGGTTGGGGACGACGAGGTCCTCGTCGAACACCAGCTTCTCGCCGAGGCCGTCGCAGGCCGGGCAGGCGCCCTGCGGCGCGTTGAAGGAGAAGAGGCGCGGCTCGATCTCGGCGATGGTGAAGCCGCTGACCGGGCAGGCGAACTTTTCGGAGAAGACGATGCGGCCGGGGGGCGCGTAGTCGAGCTTCATGCCCTTCGGCGCGGCAGCCTCATCCTCGAGCGAGGGGTCTGCCGGGTCGAGGAAGGCGAGGCCCTCGGCGAGCTTAAGCGCGGTCTCGAAGCTGTCGGCGAGGCGGCTTTCGATGCCCTCGCGGACGACGATGCGGTCGACGACGACTTCGATGTCGTGCTTGTACTTCTTGTCGAGCGCCGGCGCGTCCTCGATGGCGTGGAACTCGCCGTCGATGCGAACACGCTGGAAGCCCGCCTTCTGCCACTCGGCGAGCTCCTTGCGGTACTCGCCCTTGCGGCCGCGGACGACGGGGGCGAGCAGGTAATGGCGGCTGCCTTCGGGCAGGGCCATCACGCGGTCGACCATCTGGCTTACCTGCTGCGCCTCGATTGGCAGGCCGGTGGCGGGCGAATAAGGCACGCCGACGCGCGCCCATAGCAGGCGCATGTAGTCGTAGATTTCGGTGACCGTCGCGACCGTCGAGCGCGGGTTGCGCGAGGTCGTTTTCTGCTCGATCGAAATGGCGGGCGACAGGCCGTCGATATGCTCGACGTCCGGCTTTTGCATCATCTCCAGGAACTGGCGCGCGTAGGCGGAGAGAGACTCCACGTAGCGGCGCTGGCCCTCGGCATAGATGGTGTCGAAGGCGAGGCTGGACTTGCCCGATCCGGACAGGCCGGTGATCACCGTAAGGCTTTCGCGCGCGATGTCGACGTCGACCGCCTTGAGATTATGTTCGCGCGCGCCCCGCACGGAAATATGAGTCAGCATCGTTCGGCTTCGTTCCGTTTATGTTCGCATTTAGCTTGAGGCGCCGCGCCCGGTCAACGCGGCTGTTGGAATATGGGTGCGCGGTGCCGCAGCGCAAAGATGCCGAGCCCTGAATTTGTTTGTCGCCGCGCGTAACCATCGGCGCCGCCTGGCCGAACTCCATGGTGACGGGCCGGTCAAAGCGTCCCGTTCGAATTCAAACTGGAACGGAGATTTGGCATGAAAACAATTCTATCGATTGCGTCGGCCTCGGCATTGATTGCGCTCGCGACCGCGACGCCGGCGAACGCCGCCGGTGACAAGACCGCCGCCAGCAGCGAGAAGTGCTTCGGCATCGCACTTGCCGGCAAGAACGACTGCAAGGCCGGTGCAGGAACGACCTGCGCCGGCACTTCGACCGTCAATTACCAGGGCAGCGCGTTCAAGGACGTGAAGCCGGGAACCTGTGTTTCACTCGGCGGCACCCTGAACCCGCACGCAGGCAACGCGGCTCCCAAGCCCCGCAAAGCCTGAACGAGTGAGAAACTCCCCGGCCCGATCCCTTCCGGCCCTCTCCGGGATCGGCCTCAAGGCGGAACATTATGTGCCGTTCCTCGAAGCCGCGGGCCGGGGAGAATCGCCTGCATGGGTCGAGGTTCACCCGCAGAATTACTTCTGCGACGGTGGACCGGCCCATCGCTGGCTGAACGCGATTCGCGAGGCTGTACCGGTCAGCTTTCATTCGGTCGGACTATCGCTCGGCAGTCCGAACGGTCCGGACCCGGCCGAGCTGGACGCGCTGGCGCGACTGACCGACAAATTCCAGCCGGCGATGGTCTCGGATCACCTCAGCTGGTCGATCCTGCGCAATGACAAGATCCCCGACCTGCTGCCCCTGCCAATGACCGGCGCATCGCTGGCCCACTTCGTCGGCGCGGTCGAGCGCACGCAGGAGCGTCTGGGCCGGACGATCCTGATCGAAAATCCCTCACGGCTGCTATCCTTTCGCGACGACAATTATACCGAGCCCGAATTCCTGGCCGAGATTGCGCGCCGCAGCGGCTGCGGATTGCTGGTCGACGTCAACAACATCCTGGTCGGCGCAACCAACCTCGGCTTCGACGCCGACGACTATGTCGATGCGATCGCCGGAGCACCGATCGGCGAAGTTCACATCGCGGGCCACACGGTTGAGATCGATCCCGACGACGGCGCGCTCACCGCGATCGACGACCATGGTTCGGACGTGTCGGACGATTGTTGGCGATTGCTTGGCCGGCTGCTGGCGAGGACCGGGCCGCTGCCCGTGCTGCTGGAGCGCGACAACAACATTCCGGCTTATGCCGAGCTCGCCGCGGAAGCCGCGCTCGCCGATCACTTTCTTAGGCAGATGACAGCTCATGCAGCCTGAGCCGATCGGCCATTTGCATCAAGCGCTGCGGCTTGGACCGGATTTCTGCCCGCCCGACCTGTTCGATGGGTCGGTGGCGCACATTGTTCGCGGGCTCAAAGTGCATGCGAACAACATTTCCCATGCTCGTCACGTCGCGATGGAAGAGAGCTATCCGCGGCTGCTCGAGCGTGTCGGGATCGAGGCATTTCATCAAGCGGCCGAACTCTTTCTGAAAAGGGAAGACGTTTGCGGCCGATCGCTCGACGCGCTTGGACGGAATTTCCATATTCAGCTCGACGATCCGATCGAGCGCGATCTGGCGAAGGCCGAATGGGCGTGGCTTGAGGCTTATCGCGCGGCCGATGCAGTGCCGTTTGGAGTGGACGAGCTGTCGGCGCTCGGTCCCGATGCACTCATCGAATCCTATCTGACGATGCATCCGGCAGGGCGGCTGGTTCATCTGGAACATCCGTCAGCGTTTCGGTGGAACGGCGCCGACGGAACAGGTCCCGTGCTGCTGGTCAGCCGGGCGTTCGCCGAATTGTCCCTGACCCTGCTCGATAGCGCGACGGCACAACTCGCGCTCGAGCTCGGCGAATGGCGCCAGGCAGGCGATCTGCTTGAACCCGATCCCCACCCCCTGTTCCGCCTGATCCGCGCTGGCGCCATCATTCGAAAGGAATCCTGATGTCGACGTTATTGGCCCTTCACTCGCGCATCATTGCGTTGCTTAACCATCGACTGGTCGATGCGGCGACCTTGCTGTTCGTGCGCGTGGCCTTCGCCGGAATCTTCTGGCGATCGGGCGAAACGAAGGTGGTCGAGGGAACGTGGTTCCAGGTCAAACCCGAAGGCTATGACCTGTTTTCGACCGACTTTTCCGGCGTGCCGCTGCAGCCGCACCTTGCCGCGAATCTGGCCAATGCCGCCGAACATATATTTCCCATTCTGCTCGTCCTCGGCCTCGCGACGCGTTTTTCCGCCGCCGCATTGCTGATCATGACCCTGGTCATCCAGTTTTTCGTCTTTCCCGATGCCTGGTGGCCGGTTCATTCCTTGTGGGTTGCCCTGGCCTTGGTGCTGATTGTGCGCGGCGCTGGATTAATCTCCATCGACGCCGCCCTCTCCAGCCGCTTGCCGACGGTCCACAAGGAGGGTCAGACAGTGCCCGCATGAAGATCGATGACGATCTGTTGCGCCGTTCGATGGCCCGCGCGCTGGCCGGCGACAAAGCCGCATACCGGCTCGTGCTCGATGATTCGCGGCGCTGGCTCGGCCTTTATTTCCGTTCGAAAGTCGCGCCCCAAATGATCGAAGATCTGATTCAGGAGACATTGATCTCGGTTCACAGCAAGCGGCAGAGTTTCGATTGTGCGCGGCCGTTTCTTCCCTGGCTGGCCGCGATCGCGCGCTATCGCTGGATCGACGCGCTGCGCAAGATGCGCACCGCCGATGAGCTCGATCCCGAACAGATCGGCGACAGCAATCTGGAAGGCGATGTGATTGCCCGACTGAGCCTTGGGCGACTGCTCGCGCACCTGCCTTCCGGACAGGCGAATGCCATCGTCCTGACCCGGATCGAAGGCCGCAGCGTTAGCGACGCGGCCCGGATCTGCGGCCAATCCGAAAGCCTAATCAAGGTCAACGTCCACCGCGGATTGCGCAAGCTGGCCGTTTTGATTGAGAGTGAATGAGTATGCCTACGAACGACGAATTGATCGATCGCCTGACGGAAGACCTCGAGCCTGCGGCGCCGGTCTCGCCCGGAACCGGCCGCTGGCTGGTCGCGGCAGCCGCGCTGATCGCCGCTGCTCTCCTGATCGGGCGGTTTGGGATGCGCCCTGACTTCGCCGTCGGTGCGCCGCACCCCGTGCCGCTCATGGCCATTCTTGTCGTGCTTGCCGCGGGCAGCGCGGCCGCCGTCACCGTCACCGCGATGGCACGGCCCGCCGTCGGCTCGCTGCGCAACGGGTGGCAATGGTCGGTCGCGGCGTTTGCTGTGCTGCCGCTCGCGGCTTTGCTGACGATGGTGGGCGATGCCGGTCAGCGTGGGGCACTGCGACCGGCGGAGGGGCTGTTCTGCCTGACCGCCGGAACCGGCGTGGCGGTACTCACGATCGTGTCGCTGGCGTGGTGGATGCGGCGCGGCGCACCGACTTCACCCACGCGCACCAGCTGGCTGATCGGGATCACCGGCGGGGGGGCCGGGATGCTGGCGATCGGGATGGTCTGCCCGGCCGACGCCATCGCGCATATCGGGACTTGGCACAGCGGGATTTTATTGCTGTCCGCGCTGGGTTCGCGAATGACGCTGCCCCGGTTCCTACGCTGGTAGCGGCTCGGCCAAGCGCCAGTTAGCCAGCCACGAGATGGCGAGCATGCCGAGGGCGCCGGCGAGGCCGTCGGCGGCATAATGCCAGCCGAGCTGGACCGAGCCAATCCAGATGAGCAGGAAATAGACCGCGGCCAAGGGCGCGGCGCGGGGGGCCATCGTGCGCGCGGTGAGCCAGATCCACAGCGAGATCGCGACGTGCAGCGAGGGCACCGCCGAAATGCCGGCGACGGGACCGGGGATGCCGCTGGCAAAAGAGGCCCACATGCCGTCGGACTCGGCGATCGCGATCCACACACCGCGCTGGTGAAGCGTCTGGCCGAGGGCGGCAAACTGGGTCTCGCCAAGCAGCCGGTCGTAAAACAGGGGACCGGCAGAGGCGAATAGCGCGGCGGCGGCGACGCCGAGCAGGAACCAGGCCGCGCTATAGGCGATCAACGCGCGCGATTTGGCGGGCGAGGGGCGGGCGAGGATGACGAGGAAGAGGATGATGGACTGGACTGGCAGCCAGGCGCCGTACAGCCAGTCCATCGGGACGGCGGCCCAGCCGAAGGCCCGATCGAGCGCCAACCAGGGGTCGATGCCGAACAGCGCGCGCTCGGCGGCGGCGAGCGGACGATCGAGCCAGAACGTCACTTCGTGCGGGATCGCATATTTGAGCGGCAGGAACAGGCTTGCGGCGGCGGCGACGAGGAATGTCGCACTTATCGCTGACGTCGGGCTGGTGGCCCAAGGCGAAGCTCCGGCGGCGAAGCGGAGCAGGGTCGCCACGGCAAGCGCCATGCCGGCAAACAAGAGGTACGTGCCAAGGCGAGGCCGGGGTGCGATGCCGTGGTTCCACGCGAGGATCCACCACAGCAGTTCCAGAGCAGCGAAAACCGCCATGGCGAGGAGCCACGGCGCGTCCGGGCGCACGGAGGAAAACGCTCTTGCCCAACCCTCCCGGCGAGCGTTGCCGTCAGCCAGTGGCTGCGACGACATCGTCATGCACGGTCGTGGGATGGGCGTCGTGCTCGTCCGGCCAGGACGTCCGGCGGGACAGGCCAAAGGCGACGAACAGCATCGGCAGTTTGAGGAACAGCAACTCGCTGTGGATGAAGCGGTCGATTGCCCGCTCCCACCAGCTTGGCTGGCGGCAGCCGTGCACGTGCAGCCATTCGTCATAGGGCGCCCAATGGCTGGGCTCATCCTGCTCGATGATGCGAAACATCTTCATCAACATCGGATCGCTGCGAACGATTGGGTGGTCGAGCAGGATTTCGACCTGCCGGTGACCGCGTTGCTCGGTAAGCGAAATCACGCGGCACATCCGCTCGAACAAATCGTCGCGGCCGACGATCTGCACCGGATCGAGGTCGTCGATGGACGAGCGGAACATGATCCCGACGAAGCGGTCGATATGCCCGCAGGTGCGGTCGATCGCCAGCGGCATTACGCCCCGCCGTTCGAACCAGCGGCGGAACATCCAATAATGCTTTCGCTCGTCGGCGCGGTGTTTCTCGATCTTGCCGATCAAGGCCTGGTCGTCGGGCCAGCGCGTCCGCACGGCTTCCAGCACGCGGTCGATCGCCGTGTAACCGCGATGCTCGTTGTAGATGTAGATCGACCCGAGCAGGTCCAGATAGCGCTTTCGAAACCAGGCGGGCATTGCACCTCATAACTCGACGACTTCCCATGGCGGAAGCGGCCGAAAGCAAAGCGTTACACTTCCGCTACGGTTCCGTGCAGTGGAATTGCACCTGCCACGCCAGATCATGCGCAAAACGCCGGGCGTGCTGGGCTTCAACCGAGTGGAACGCCCCTATCGTCATTATCCTCACGCCAGGCAGCGCGTTTCGTGTGACCTTGGCGGGGATGGTGGGCGGAAACGGCGGTTGGGGGGCGGGACGCTCGGCGCTCGCATGGCGCGGCGAGTGGACCGCGGGAACTGCCCGTGTAGGACAGCAATTTTTCAGCGCGCCCCCACTGCCGGACGAAAATTTTTCAGGTTAGCGAAGGTTAACCACGAAAGGCCCTTTGCAAAGTCAACGGCTTGCGTCAGTTTGCCTGTCGCTCGCGGGGGCGAGTGAGTTCAATTAGGGGAATTTTTCATGACAATTTCGATTTTCGCGCTTGCCGCTGCGGCGGCGGCGCAGGCCGTTGTGCCTCAAGCCATGCCGGCCACAGAGATGACGCAACAACCGACAATCATCGCGCCGGCACAGGCGACCGCTGTCGCGGCGCAGCGCTTTCTCGCCGGTGGGACGCAGGTAAGTTTGGCAGCGGTGCAGGAGTTAAGCAGCAAGCACATTAAACAGGGCGACCATTACAAGTTCACAGTGGTCAACGACGTGGTCGATCATGGGACGGTCGTCATCCCGCGCGGCTCAATCGCCGATGGCGTGGTGTCGATGAAGACCGGACGGGCGATCGGCGGCAAGTCCGGCAAGTTCGACATCACCTTCGCCAGTGTGACAGCCAACGGGGTAACCTTCCCGCTTATGGGTACGCATCGCCAGGAAGGGAAAGGCAACACCGTAGGCGCGTTGCTGGGTTCAATCTGGATCAGCGGTACCTCCGCCGTGATGCTGCCGGGTCAGATCGTCACCGCGATGATCAAGGAACAAACAGCTTACTAAACCTCAATCCACGCTGACTTATGGAGGGGCAGTCAGAGCGATCGGGCTGCCCCATTTTTTTGTCCCCGCTAAAGCTGCCTTGACTGCCAACCCCTAACCCAATCCTCTCGACGGCGGCCCCGCCCTCGCCTAACCTCTGCCTACGGAGTTGTTCGCGTTCGCTCGAGGGGGAGGGCCGCGGTTGATGTCCGACGAAACAGGCCGGACCGAAGGTAGGTAGCGAACCCAACGCGGCGGACCGCCGCCGCGAGCGGCGGCCTGTCAGCATGGAAGGCTACATCATCCGCGACGGCGGGGCGACGCACGTCATCCAGATCGTCGATCTCAATTACGGCGGGTGCGGGGTCCGGACGCCGGTCCAGCTCAGGGCCGGGGAGACGATCCAGCTTTCGGTGCACAATCGCGGCGCGATCCCTGCCGAGGTGCGCTGGTATCGGGACGGCAAGGCGGGACTGGATTTCGAGCCCGCACCACCGCGCGAGCAAGTCGAGCGCGCGGCGCCACGGCTTCCGGTCAGCGCCGAGGTCGGGCTTCGTTCGATTGGCCGCAACAGCTTTCGCGTGCGGGTGTTCGACCTGTCCAGCCATGGCTGCAAGGTCGAGCTGGTCGAACGACCGTCCGTTGGCGACGCGGTTTCGGTCAAATTCGACGGCCTGGACGTACTTGAGGCCATAGTCGCGTGGGTCGAAGGCCCTAACGCCGGTCTGACGTTCAGGAATAGCGTCCACCCCGCCGTGCTCGACCTGCTACTGCAGCGGCTGGGCGCGAACTGAGCTTATATCCAGGGCTTTCATCGCCGAAACGGCTTCGCTAGCGCAGCCATGTGACCGCGCTCGACGTCTTTGTCTTTCTCCTGCTCTTCGGCGGCGGCGCCGTCGGCTTCGTGCGCGGTTTCGTGCATGAGGTGATTTCACTGCTCGCCTGGCTGGTTGCGATTGCGATGCTCAAGCTGTTCCACACGCAATTGTGGACGGGGCTGATCAACAGCTTTCACTGGGACAATGCGGCGGCGGCGGTGCTCGCCTTCGCGATTCTGTTCATCCCGAGCTTCCTGCTGGTCAAGCTGCTGGCGCGTTCGATCGGCGGTCGGACGCGGCGCCACGCAGTGCTGGGACCATTTGACCGGCTGCTGGGGGGCGGGTTTGGGGCGCTGAAGGGATTGCTCGGCGCGACTTTGTTCTTCCTGCTCGCCAATTTGGCGACGGACATGGTGTACGGGCCGCAGTCCGACCGGCCGCAATGGATGACCAAGTCGCGTACCTATCCGCTGCTCAACGCCAGCGGGCGGGGGATCGTCGACTGGGTCCAGGCGCGGCGGCTCAAGCCGAACAAGGTTGGCGAAGAATGAAGAGCGATCGCCTCGAAGGTTGCTCCTCCACCGTCTTCGGCGGTCCCCCTCCCCTGCAAAGGCAGGGAAGGATAGAGGCGGAACAATGATCCGGCTTTACGATACGATGGCGCGCGAGAAGCGCGAGTTCGAGCCCCAGGACCCGAAACGCATCACGATGTATGTGTGCGGGCCCACAGTCTATGGCCGCGCGCATATCGGCAATGCGCGGCCCTACGTGGTGTTCGACACGCTGGCACGGCTCATCCGCCGGGAGTTTGGCGAGAACAGCCTCGTCTATGCGCGCAACATCACGGACGTCGACGACAAGATTATCGCCTCCGCCGAGGCCGAGGGGGTCGACCCGTCGGCAATCACCGAACGGTACGAGCAGCTTTTCCTTGAGGACATGCGTGCGCTCGGCGTGCGAGACCCTGATGTCGCCCCGCATGCGACGCGCGAGATCGCGCAGATGGTCGCGATGATCGAACGGCTGATCGAGCTCGGCAATGCTTATGAGGCCGAGGGTCACGTGCTGTTTTCGGTGCCGAGCGATTCGGATTACGGCGTGCTCAGCAGGCGCGACCGCGATGCGATGGTCGCCGGGGCGCGGGTGGAAGTCGCGCCGTACAAGCGTGACCCCGCCGACTTCGTGCTGTGGAAGCCGAGCACGGACGGCGTCATCGGCTGGGACTCGCCGTGGAGCCGAGGGCGGCCGGGTTGGCATATCGAATGCTCGGCGATGATCCGCGCGCATCTTGGCGAGACGATCGACATTCACGGCGGCGGGCTCGACCTCATCTTCCCGCATCACGAGAATGAGATCGCACAGAGCCGGTGCGCGCATGGCGGGGCGCCGCTCGCGCGCTACTGGGTGCACAACGGCTTCGTCGACATGGGCAGCGAGAAGATGTCGAAGAGCCTGGGCAATATCGTCACGCCCGGCGAGCTGCTGGCGCAGGGGCACAAGGGCGAAACGCTGCGGCTGGCGCTGCTCAGCGCGCATTATCGGCAGCCGCTGGCGTGGACGTCAGAGTTAGTTCGGAAGTCTAAGCAGCGGATGGACAAACTCTATCGTTTGACACGAGACGCTGCGCCTACCCAGGCTGACCAACGGGTCATCGACGCTCTTTCAGATGATCTGAACACGCCACTTGCGTTATCTCGCTTAGTAGAAATCGAGGATCCGTCAGTACTTAGAGCGAGCGCTCAGGTTCTAGGCCTCGTGAGTCGGTCTTATCAAGACTGGTTTCAGCGGTCTCTCCCTGCTGAGACCGGCCGCTTCGCTACGCACTTCGGGGAGATGAGCGCAACTGTCGCCGGGACTGCGACGGCTGACGCTACAATTGTCCGCGGCGAGGAATACATTAAAGCTAAGATCGCTGAGCGCGCGACAGCCAAGGCTAATCGCGACTTCGGGAGCGCTGACCGCATTCGCGACGAGCTGAAAGCCGAGGGCATTGTCTTGGAAGATGGGCCGGGTGGCACCAC
>Ga0207705_10003803_pt1 | contig 11485 bp, 9 predicted proteins | sample KBSC13metaG_FD_184314 | JGI IMG/M metagenome (GOLD analysis project Ga0207705, IMG submission 184314) | Corn rhizosphere microbial communities from Kellogg Biological Station, Michigan, USA - KBS C1-3 metaG (SPAdes) (version 2) | ecosystem: Host-associated > Plants > Roots > Rhizosphere > Soil ...
CGCATAGGTCGGTCCCTTGTCGTCGGCAGAGCCGCGCGCATAGAGATAGCCGTCCTCCAGCACCGCGCCGTAAGGTTCGTGCAGCCATCGATCGCCCTCTGGCACGACATCGAGGTGGCCAAGCGCCGCGATCATCTCCGCCCCCTCCCCCATCTCCGCGTGGCCCGCAAATCCATCGACATTCTTCGTCTTGAACCCCAGGCGGTCACAGAGCGCCAGCGAGTAGTCCAGGGCTTCGCGCACCGGCTGTCCGAAAGGAGCGCCAGGTCCCGCTGCAGGCGCTTCGACACTCGGGATCCGCAGGACGCCCTGCAGCGCCTCCACGATCTCGTCTTCATGGCTCTCAATCCAGGCGTGCAGCCTCTGCACATTCGGGTCGGTCGGCGTATTCATGAGATTAAAACAGTCTCCGTTCTGTGGGCTAAGTGCTGTCCCATTATAGCAAATTCCGTGTTGTTTGTCTGAACTGGGATTAAGCAGATTAAGGGATTAACTATGATTACAAATCCGCCAGCGATCCAGAACATCCCTAAATCGTGTTGGCTGCAAAGGGATTGTGATGGTTTTCAGAATATAAGAGGGTGAGGTGGCAGGCAATCGTGTTAATCGTCTAATCGCGAAAATCGTGGTTCAAGACGGAGAGAGGCTTGGCAGGCAGACAATCTTAGTAAATCCTCTAATCCCACAAATCCAGGTTCAGACAAAAGGCGGAACCGACCGTCGGCAACTGGGAAATGGACAAGGAGTCAGGTCCTTGTACGCCGAAATAGAGAGGAACCAACTCCGGGAGGATCGCAATGCGAACCGGCTTCTTCTTGATCATGCTCGGCCTGATTCTCATTACAGGCGCTCCGGCACAACAATCCGCAAGTTCGGGTAGCAGGCAGGGTTCCGTCAATAAGCTCACAGCGAAACAGATCGCCGATGGTTGGATCCAACTTTTTGATGGCACGACAGACTACGGCTGGAAATCGCGTGGGGAGGCGAAGTGGACGGTCGCGGATGGCGTGATCGCTAACGAGGCGGGAAAAGCAGGCGCTCTGTGCACGACCACGGAGTTCAGTAACGGTGAACTGCACTTTGAGTGCGCGCATGGCGCACTCGGTCAGGCAGGGATCGCGCTCCGCGCGACTGCCGAGGGGGCGGTTGTACCGGAGAAGTCGGCCTCTGTCTTCTTCGGTCAGTCTGCCTCGAACGCCGGTGGCGATCTGAAGCCTTCGGGCAGAGCCAATGCCTGGACCTCGTTCGACCTCATCGAGAACGGCAACAAACTCGAACTTCGCGCCAACGGCAAATCCCAGGGGATTTTTGAGAAACCTGCCGCAGCGCGTGGCCGCATCGCACTGCTGACGGATGGCAAAGATTCGGTGCAGTTCCGCAATATTCGCTTCCGCCCTGCAGGGCTGAAAACCGTTTTCAACGGCAAAGACCTGACAGGATGGATGTCACCGGAAGGCAACAAGTCGGTCTTTACAGTCACGAAAGAAGGTTGGCTGAATGTCAAGAACGGTCGCGGTGATCTCCAGACTATTGAGCAGTGGGGCGACTTTGTGCTTCAGTTTGATGTCTACTCCAACGGCGATCATCTGAACAGCGGCGTCTTTTTTCGTGCGGAGCCTGGCAAGTTTCAGCAGGGCTACGAAGATCAGATTCGGAACGAATGGCAGGGCGATGACCGCATGAAACCCGTAGACTACGGCACCGGTGCAGTCTACAACCGGCAGCCGGTCCGCAAAGTGGTTTCCAACGATCGCGAATGGGTCACCATGACGCTTGTCGCGCACGGGAATCATATCGGCTCCTGGGTCAATGGGGTTCTGGTCTGTGATTTCACGGATATGCGCCTTCCGGATGAAGAGAACGCACGCAAGGGAGCGCGCACGAAGGCAGGGGTCATCAGCCTTCAGGGCCACGATCCGACCACTGACCTGAACTTCCGCAACATCCGCATCGTCGAGTTGCCTGCGGCCGGCAAGTGAGCGTGCCCGGCGTGCCTGAGAGGGAGATCGAGCAGGCGCTCAATGATCTGCGGCAGATCGCGCAGGAAGCCGTGGGTCACGAGGTCGATCCGGCTTTCTATGCGCTGCTCGACCGGCGTGAGGCCGTGTACGAACGCCTCGCAGCGCGCGGATCGGCGGCAGTGACGCCTCTGATCGCCCTGCTGAGGGAAAAGAACAGCATGGTGTCGCTATTCGCGGCGGAGGCGCTGGGCAGACTGGGCGATCCTGCCGCCATCAAACCGCTGCTGGAAGCGTTCGTGTCGGAGGCCAATCCGGTCTATACGATCGCCGTCGCGCAGATCGGAGATCGCAGCGCCGTAGAACCTTTGATCGCTATTCTGGATCATGCAGACGCCCTCGCGGAGGAACATGCCGAACAGATCCGCCTGCGCGGACTGGCGGAGAGCAGTCCCCTCGCCTCCTGGATGGGCAAAACCCTCTACAGTCTGGGCGTGGTTAAATCAGATCGCCATATTCGGGATGCACAATCGCTGTTGTTGCGCCGATCTGCCGCGCAGGCCTTGGAAGCGCTGGGAGATACTCGGGCAATCGAACCTCTCCGCCGCTGGGCCGAGCATCCCGAGCCTACCTTGCGCGCAACCATACAAAAGGCGCTCCAAACTCTGGAAAAACAGTGAGGACGAGAGACAATGATGTTTACCGAGAGTCAACACAGAACCTTACGGGCAGTGTTGGATCGTTTGATCCCTGCCGACGACTATCCCGGTGCATGGGAAGCGGGCGCGGGAGACTATATCGCGCGGCAGTTGGAGGGCGATTCAAAACATCTGCTCACCTCCTATCGGCTCGGCTTGGATGCCATGGATGCCGAAGCGGTGACAGCGCACGGGCAGCATTTCGCGGATCTCTATGTGGCTCGTCAGGACGCGCTGATCCGTAATGTGGAGCGCGGTGTGACCGGAGCGCTGTGGGTAATTCCGGCCACCGGTTTCATGAACACCTTGATCCACCACGCGATGGAAGGCTACTATGCGGATCCGGCGCAGGGCGGCAATCGGGGCGCAAAGTCGTGGGAGATGATCGGATTCGATCAAATAGGAAGACCGTAGCGAACAGCACAGTGGCGTGGTGAGAAAGTAAGCATGACACAGACTTATGACGTGATTATCGTGGGCGCAGGCGCGGGCGGCGGAATCGCCGCAGGCGTGCTGGCGGAGGCAGGCAAGCGTGTCCTGCTGCTGGAGCGGGGACCGAACCGCAGTTTCGAGGATGTAGGGCGCGACCATCTGCGCAACCAGAGGCTTTCGCTCTATGGACACAATGCCGGACCGGACGAAGAAGGCAACCCTCGGGTCGTGCTCGATACCCAGGGACGCGAACATCTGGTGCGGCCGCATGAAGGCGGGTATCAGAACAATGCCGCCGGAGTCGGCGGAGGCACGCGGGTCTACGGCGCGCAGGCGTGGCGATTTATGGAGCAGGACTTCCGGATGGCTTCCACCTACGGAGTTCCTGAGTTCAGTTCGCTCTCGGACTGGCCAATCTCCTACGCCGACCTGGAACCCTACTACGAGCGCGCCGAGTGGGAGCTTGGGGTTGCAGGAGATGGGGAAGCCTGCACCGTCCAGGCGCCTCGCGCCAAAGGCTATCCGATGCCGCCCGTTCCCGACAATCCCAGCCGAATCGTGCTGAAGCGCGGCGCGGAGCGGTTGGGCTGGAACACCAATCCGGTTCCTCTGCTCATCAACACCACGTCCTATCTAGGCCGACCGGCATGCGTACAGTGCAGCTACTGTGTTGGCTTCGCCTGCCCGTCCGACAGCAAGAACGGCACGCAGAACACACTGATCCCCCGCGCGCTCGCCTCCGGGCAGTGCGAGATGATTACGGAAGCGATGGCGGAACGAATCGATACGGATGCGCAGGGCAAAGTCGTCGGCGTGACTTATCTGTTCGAGCGGGACGGCATGATGCAGCGCGAATCGGCGACCGCGAAAGCCGTGGTGGTGTCGAGCGGCGCGATCGAGTCGGCGCGACTGCTGCTCAACTCCACCTCCACGCTGCATCCGCAGGGCCTCGGTAATGAGCACGACATTGTCGGGAGGAGTCTGCAAGGACACTTCTATCCGGGCGTGCATGGCCTGTTCGAGGAGGTCGTCCACGATGGTCTCGGCCCCGGCGTCTCCATCGCGACCAGCCAGTTCAATCACGGCAATGCGGGAATCGTTGGAGGCGGAATGCTGGCGAACGAGTTCACCAAACTCCCGATGATCTTCTGGCGCGGTTCCATTCCACCGGACGTGCCGCGCTGGGGCGCGGCGAACAAGCGCTGGATGCGGGAGAACTTCAATCGCACGCTCCATGTCATGGGCCCGGTTCAGGATATTCCCAATCCGGAGTGCCGTGTGCAGATCGCCCCGGAAGTGCGCGATCGATACGGCATCCCCGTGGCGAAACTCTCCGGCACCACCCACCCGGAGACCGTCAGGACCGCAACTTTCATGTACGAGCGCGCACGGGAGTGGATGGAAGCAAGCGGTGCAGTACGCGTCTGGGGCGGTCTGCCCAGCCTCAGTCTGAGCGCGGGGCAGCACCAGGCGGGCACCTGCCGTATGGGAGACGATCCGCACACTTCCGTCACCGACTCCTGGGGCCGCGTCCACGCCCACGACAACCTGTTTGTCGTCGATGCCTCCCTGCACGTCACCAATGGCGGCTTCAATCCCGTCCTCACCATCATGGCGCTGGCCTTTCGGTGCGCCGAACATATCGCAAAGGTCCTCTGAATGCCCAATTTCCCACGAGAATCTACTACTGAATCCGGGTTACCGCATCCTCCGGTAAAGCGTTCCTATTTCTTCCTCTTCATCGGGATATTTGCAGCCTGCCTCCTCGGTTCGACGAGCGTGAAAGCGCAGAGCAGTCTGGATGGGATTCGGCAGCGCAAAGAACTGATCATCGCGACCGATGCGACCTATCCTCCGTTCGAATACATGGAAGGGCAGAAGCCGGTCGGATTCGATGTCGATCTGGGCAATGAGATCGGGAAGGAGTTGGGCGTTAAGGTCGTCTGGAAGAACACGGCCTGGTCCGGAGTCCTGGGATCGCTGACACAGCACAAGTGTGATGTGGTCATGTCCGGCGTCACGATCACCGATGAGCGGAAGAAGACGACCGCCTTCTCGCGGCCCTACTTTCCGTCCGGCCAGACGATCGCGCGGCGCAAAGGCGACGACACGGTCCAAAAGCTCCAGGATCTCAAGGATAAGCGCATCTCGGTGCAGGAGGAGACGACCGGCCAGTATGCGCTGCAAAAACTGGGAGTGCCCAAAGAGCACATCAATCGCTTCGATAAGCTGGAAGACGGACTGACGGATGTCGTCAACGGCAAGTCCGATGCCGCCGTCGCCGACCAGCCTGCGCTGAACGAGAGCCTGCGCAAAAGCTACCCGCAACTGGAGCTGACCGGGGGCCTCTTCACCAATGAGTATGTCGGCGTCTGGATGCGCCCGAATGAGCCGGAACTGCGCGACGCCATCAACCGCGCCATCGGCAAGATCCTGGTGGACGGACGCTATGCCCACATCTATCAGGACTGGATCCATGAGCCGCTGACGACCGGCATCATCGCCGACCTGGACAAGAACCGCGGCGCAGGCAGCGCCACGGTGGAGGAGGTAGACGGCGCGCCGCATCCGGATCAACCTTCTTCTCCCGGAGGCAAAGGCAAGACTGTTGACAACTCTCCTCACTTCACCATCAACTTCGCGCTGATCGGCGCGGCTCTGCCGGAACTGCTCCGAGGCGCAAAACTGACCCTCGCATTGACGGCGCTCGCGCTGCTGCTGGGGATCCCGCTGGGTCTGGCCGTGGCGCTCGCACGGATCTCTCCCGCCCCACCCCTGAAATGGGTCGCGACGGTCTACGTCGAAGCGCTGCGCGGCACGCCTCTGCTGATGCAGATCTACGTGATCTACTTTGTTCTGCCGACCCTGCATCTGAATTTCGACCCGTTCACCTCCGGCGTCATCGCCCTCACCTTGAATGCGGGCGCCTATATCTCCGAGATCTTTCGCGCGGGTATCGAGAGCATCGATACCGGACAGATGGAGGCGGCGCGTTCTCTGGGCATGAACTACGGGATGGCGATGCGCTGGGTCATTCTGCCGCAGACCATCCGACGGGTTCTGCCCCCTCTGACCAATGAAGCCGTCGCCCTGCTGAAAGACTCCTCTCTCGTCTCCGTCGTCGCGCTCAGCGAACTGATGCGGGTCGGGACGGAACTGGCGACCTCCAAGGGCGCGCCGACCACCATCTATCTCGGGGTCGCCCTGCTCTACCTCTGCATGACCCTGCCGCTGACCTGGGTGGTGCGACGGCTGGAAGCCAAATATCAGCCGATCAGCCGCCCACGCCCCAAAGGAGCCGCCGCCCATGCCTGAGAACAACGCTCCTCTCCTGGCCCTGAATAAGCTCTGCAAATCGTTCGGCGACCTGCATGTGCTGCGCGACATCTCCCTGAACGTCAAGGAAGGCGAGGTCATCGGACTGATCGGCGCGTCCGGCAGCGGTAAATCGACCCTGCTGCGCTGTGTCAATCGCCTGGAAGTCCCGACCGCGGGAACCATAAGATTTCAGGACAGAGAGATCACTCTGGAGAGCATCAATCTCATGCGGCAAGAGATCGGGATGGTGTTTCAGCGCTTCAATCTCTTCCCGCATCTCACGGCGCTGGAGAACGTCACCCTCGCGCCGCGCAAGGTCCTGAACGTTGCTCCCGCCAAGGCGGAGGCCGAGGGCCGCGCGCTGCTCGAACAGGTAAAACTCACCGCCAAAGCCGACGCCTATCCCGGCGAACTCTCCGGCGGGCAGCAGCAGCGTGTCGCCATCGCCCGCGCCCTGGCGCTCAATCCGGCGCTCCTGCTCTTCGACGAGCCGACCTCCGCTCTCGACCCTGAACTCGTCGGCGAGGTGCTGGAAGTGATGCGCGACCTCGCCCAGGAGGGCCGCACCATGCTGGTCGCGACCCACGAGATGGGCTTCTGCCGGGAAGTGGCGCATCGCGTACTTTTTCTCGATGGCGGACGTATTTTAGAGGAGGGCACGCCTGAACAGGTGTTCACCGCCCCCAAAGAGGCCAGAACACAAGCCTTCCTGGCCCGTGTCCTGAACCGATAATCTCCTACGCCGCCTGAAGCGTATTCCACGCAGCCAGGTGAGTAGCAGGCAGTGAGTCCGCGACGGCGGACCTTCGGCCGAAGGCCCCAAGCGAAGGAATTCATTCCATCGCGTCCGTACTGGTTACTTCGGTAGAACTACAATAGAAAGCCAGTATTCATGCGACTACATCCACTGCTGTCATCTCTGATTGTATTGTCTCTGGCCGGATCGGCCTTCCCCACCTATGCTCAAAACTCTACGTTGATCTCCGGCGGAACCGTCATCGATGGCTCCGGGGCGAAGCGGCGTGTGGCGGATGTTCGGATCGTCGGTGACACCATCACGGCGGTCGGGAAACTAAAGGCCAGGTCGGGCGAGAAGGTGATCGATGCGACGGGCCTGATCGTCGCGCCGGGCTTTATCGACGCGCATAGCCACGCGGATGGCGGGCTGCTGGAAGATCCGGACGCGGAGACCCAGGTGCGGCAGGGCATCGCCACCTCAGTTGTGGGACAGGACGGCGGCTCCCACTTCCCCCTGAAAGACTGGTTTACGGAGTTGGAAGCGAAGCATGTCGCGCTGAACATTGCCAGCTTTGTGGGCCATGGCACGGTCCGGGGACAGGTGACGGGCAAAGAGTACAAGCGGGTGACGACCCCGGACGAACAGACGCAGATGGCGGCGCTCGTCGATCAGGAGATGCAGTCCGGGGGCCTTGGACTCTCGTCCGGCCTGGAGTACGATCCCGGCTTCTACTCCACCACCGAGGAGTTGATCGCCTGCGCGAAGGCCGCGGCGAAGTACCACGGCATCTATATCAGCCATGTGCGGGACGAAGGCGACAAGGCGTTTGAATCGTTCAAAGAGCTGATCACGATCGCGCAGAAGGGTGGGCTGCCCGCGCAGATCTCCCACATCAAGCTGGACACCTCTCCCGTCTGGAACAAGGCGCCCGACGTTCTCACACTTATGGCGGAGGCACGCAAGCGGGGACAGGATATCAGCGCGGATGTCTATCCGTATACCTACTGGCAGTCCACGATCATCGTCCTGATCCCCACTCGCGACTGGAGCGACCGCAAAGCCTGGGAGACGGGTCTGGCGGAGGTCGGAGGGCCGGAGCATGTACGTCTGACGACCTATACGCCCGATGAGGCGTGGAGAGGCAAGACCATCGCGGAGATCGCCGCCATGACCGGGCGTGATCCCATCACGGTCGTCCAGGAGATCGTCCAGAAGACCCACGGCGAGGGCGCGAAGGGTTCGGAGAGCGTGGTGGTCACGGCGATGTTGGAGAACGATCTCGATAGATTCATCGCCGCACCGGGCATCATGTTCTGTACGGACGGAGGTCTGCATCCCTCCCATCCGCGCGGAGCAGGCTCGTTCCCCCGACTGCTCGGAGAGTATGTGCGCACCCGGCATCTCCTGACCTTCGAAGAGGCGATCCATAAGGCGACCGCTCTGCCCGCAAAGCGTTTCGGTTTTGTGCACCGCGGGCAGATCGCGCGCGGCATGAAAGCCGACATCGTGCTTTTCGATCCGAACACGGTCCAGGATATGGCGACCGTCGCCACGCCCACCGCGCCCCCGGTCGGCCTCCCGACGGTCCTGATCAACGGCGTGCTCGTTCTCGAAAATGGCCGAATTACCGGCGCGCACCCCGGCATGGTTTTACGGCACGTTTCCGCCAAACAAAATTAAATAGCTACGAGGTATCATTGAAGTCACCATGAACAAACACATCACCGAAAACATTCAACTCACCACCCTCCCCAACGGCGTCCGCGTCGTCTCCGAACATGTGCCCCACGTCCAGTCCGTCTCGGTCGGGATGTTCGTCGGCATCGGCTCCCGCGATGAGGGCGATCCCGTGCGGGGCATCTCGCACTTTATCGAGCATATGATGTTCAAGGGCACCCGCAAACGCACTGCCCGACAGATCGCCGATGAGATCGAGTCGCGGGGCGGGCACCTGAACGCCTTTACCGATAAGGAGACGACCTGCTACCACCTGCGCGTGCTCGCGGACGACACTCCCCTGGCGCTGGATATTCTGACCGACATGCTGCGCGGTTCGGTCTTCGATCCGGACGAGATGGAGCGGGAGAAGCGTGTCGTGCTCGAAGAGATCAAGATGTACGAGGACTCCCCGGAAGACCGCATCCATGAGATCTTCGAATCGACCCTCTGGTCCACCCATCCCCTCGGCAAAGCGATCATCGGCACCGACAAGACGGTCTCCAACCTGACGCGAGACGACATCACGGAGTACATCGGCACCTGCTATCGCCCGGATCGTATCGTAATCTCCGCAGCAGGCAACATTCCCCACGAGGAGTTGGTGCAGATGGCGGGCGAGGCGCTCGGCGATATGGAGGGCAAGGCCCCGACCCGCAAGCAGCGCAAGCCCAAACCGACCGGGAAGAGCAAACAGGTGCGGAAGCGCGATGTCGAGCAGGTCCACTTCTGTCTCGGCACCGCCGCCTACAGCAAGAAGCAGACGGAGCGCTACTCGCTCTCCATTCTGAACAACGTGCTCGGCGGCAACATGAGTTCGCGTCTCTTCCAGGAGATCCGTGAGAAGCGCGGACTCGCCTACGCCATCGGCTCCTACGGCCGCTCCTATGAGGACGGCGGCTACTTCTGCGTCTACGGCGGCACCAGCCCAACCACCTACGATCAGGTGGTGGAGCTGACGCGTACCGAATTCGACAAGGTGCGCAAGGAAGGCATCAGTGACGACGAGCTGAGCAAGGCCAAAACCCAGGTGCGCGGCGCTCTGGTGCTGGGACTGGAGAGCATGAGCGCCCGCATGAACCGCTACGGCGACAACATCCTCTCCTATGGGCGCGTAGTGCCGCTGGAAGAGATCCTGACGAACTATGAAGCGGTCTCGCAGGAGAGCATCGCCGAAGTCGCCAAGCAGGTCCTCGATCCCGAGCAGTTGACCTTGACCGCCATCGGCCCGTTCTCGGCCCGCAAAAAAGAGTAGTGTCAAACACAGTGGGAGGATCGGCAGGAATGGGTGAGGATGTGATTCGTGTAGCGGTGAGCGGTGCGGCGGGCCGCATGGGCCGAGAGGTCGTGCGGGCGGTACATGCCGCGGAGGGCCTGGAGCTTGTCGCGGCCATCGACCATCATGGGACCGGCGCGGATGTCGGTCCGCAGGCAGGTATCGGCGCGACCGGCGTGCTCCTCGGCGACAATCTGGAAGCCGAACTGGCGCGGCATAGGCCGGACGTGCTGGTGGACTTCACGCTGCCGGATGGCGTGCTGGCCAATCTGCGCACCGCGCTGAAACTGGGCGTCTGCCCGGTGGTCGGCACCACCGGGCTTTCGCACCAGGACCTTGCCGAACTGGACGCGCTGGCCAGAGCGCAGGGCGTCGGCGCGTTTGTCGCACCGAACTTCGCGCTCGGGGCGGTGCTCCTGATGCAGTTCGCGGCGCAGGCGGCGAAGTATCTGCCGGATGTGGAGATCATCGAACTGCACCACGATCGCAAACTCGACTCGCCCTCCGGCACCGCGCTGCTGACTGCCCAGAAGATCGCGGAGGCTCGTGAGGCCGCCAACGTCGTGCCGCTGACGGTGCCCACCGGACTGGTCGAGAAGGCCCCGGGAGCCAGGGGTGCACGCGATATGCTGACTGGCGATGTGCCGATCCATAGTGTGCGGCTGCCGGGCTTCGTCGCGCATCAGGAGGTGATCTTCGGGGGACAGGGGCAGATCCTCACCCTGCGCCACGACTCGATCGATCGCGGCTCGTTTATGCCCGGCGTCGTACTCGCCGTTCGTAAGGTCCGCGCCCTTACCGGCCTGGTCGTCGGCCTGGAAAACCTGCTTTAAACCGATGTCATCCCAGGATGAAGAGCCGTCAGCGCCGCAGACCGTTTATATACACGATGTTCTCGCGCCCCATCTCGATGTTATCTTCGTAGGAGCGGCAGCCAGCCATAGCTCCGCTCGGGTCGGTCACTGTTACGCCGGCCCGACCAATAAGTTCTGGCTGCTGCTCTTCCAATCCGGCTTTACGCCCCGCAAACTGCGCCCGGAAGAGGATGGCGACGTTTTGCAGTATGGCATCGGCCTCACCTGCCTCTATCCCCACCTCGCCACCAGCGCGAACCATCTCCTGCCCATGCCCAGTGCCGACCGGCGCCGACACCTCCAGGAGAAACTACTGCGATTTCAGGCACGCTTCCTCTGCTTCAACGGCAAAGACGTCTATCAGATGGCGACCGGCAAGATCTGCACGGACTGGGGCGAGCAGGACGAGCGCATCGGGGATTCCCGCGTCTTTGTGGTACACAGCTCCAGCGCCCGCGCCGACCACTGGGGTGCGGAACGCCTTGCCCTGCTCG
>Ga0207705_10003806_pt1 | contig 11473 bp, 8 predicted proteins | sample KBSC13metaG_FD_184314 | JGI IMG/M metagenome (GOLD analysis project Ga0207705, IMG submission 184314) | Corn rhizosphere microbial communities from Kellogg Biological Station, Michigan, USA - KBS C1-3 metaG (SPAdes) (version 2) | ecosystem: Host-associated > Plants > Roots > Rhizosphere > Soil ...
CGGTCGTGTACGCTTTCTCATCCCTGCCATGCAACCTAACGTAGGCAAGCTTCGAGTTTGTCACCACTTCGAAGCTCGGCATAATGGTGAAGTTTTCGCTCTTAGGTGCGTCCACCATCACCAATGAAACGCCTTCGCGTTCGAAGAATTCAACGACCTCACTGGCTTCTTCGCCCACCATCCAGTTGCGATTGCGCAGCTCAACCGCGAGACCGTAGGGTCGCAATCGATTAATGACCGGTAATAGTTCGGAGAGGTCATGCTTCTTTGGGCTAAACTCCGGCGACAGTTGGAGTAGGAGCGCGCCGAGTTTGCCCGCCGTGATAAGGGGGCGTATCGCTTCCTCCGTACTGTCCAGAAGAGAGCCTTCCAAATCTGGTCCAAGAAGAACCTTATCCTTTGGACTACTGCCCAATGGACGCAGCGCCGGCGCTAGATCCTCCGCTTTCATTGCGTGACGAGACAGACCTTTGAATAGCTTAAGGTCGAATACGAATTCTTCGGGGGTCTGCTCAACCCAGGTCTCGACCGTTGTGGGAGCGGGGACGGCGTAGAAGCTGGAATTGACCTCAACGAACGAAAAGTGCTCGGCGTACCAAGGCAAGCGCTCCTGTGCCGGCAGCCCTTTCGGGTACCAACTTTTCACGAAATCCGGATCAGCCCAGCTTGCCGTTCCCACCCGTATGATGCCAGCCATCAGGTTTCTCCTGGTCGATATGTACCCAGACATCCGGCGTGAGAAGCGGCGACCGCAAGCCACCCTGTTTATACGGCAGGAATTACGGGATCATCGGGTGAACAATCTGGCCGATGGCGAAACGTAAGCAGCGGATTACCCCGCACGCGCTCCTAGAGATTAAAACCCCCGGCGACCTGCACCTCTCCCCAGACGCCACCCGCGTCGCTTTTGTGGTCGATGAGACGAACTGGGACGACAACGAGCAGACGCAGCATCTCTTCGTCGGCAGCACATCGGAGGCGGAATCCGCCAGGCAGGTGACGCACGGCAAGGCCCTCGACGCTTTTCCTCGCTGGTCGCCCGACGGCAAACATCTCGCATTCCTCCGCACTCCGCACGAAGACGAAGCCGACGATACTGACGACGGCGACGCGCGCGCCCAGGTCTGGGTGCTGCCTATGGACGGCCTCGGCGGCGAGGCCCAGAAGCTGACCGATGCGAAACAGGGCATCGACGCGTTCGAGTGGCTGCCGGACTCCAAGGGAGTTGTCTATCTCGCCGAAGAACCCCGGCCGAAAGCCGTTCAAACCGCGCTCGACGACCGCACCGATGACAACGACGACGCCGTGCTTGACCGTGAGGAGCGCTTCCGACAGCAGATCTGGCGTATCGACCTGGAGCACAAGAAAGCCAAACTTGTCCATGCCGGCGACTTCGGCATCGGCGAGATCGCCGTCGCCCCGGACGGCAAGTCGGTCGCGTTCAGCACGAACTACACGGGCGAGCCGAACGATTACCACCTCGCCGATATCTTTGCCATCCCCATCGACGGCGGCGCGATCCGGCAATTGACAACCGGCCCCGGCGGCAAGTTCCATCCGGTATGGTCCCCAAGCGGAGACCGACTGTTCTTCGTACGCTCCATCGACCCGGAGCTGTCCTACTCGCAGGAGAACATCTTCTCCGTCGACGCCAACGTGGGCGGCGACCTCGTCCATGAGACCGCCGATTTCCCGCACGACGTCACCGGGTGGCACAGTTTCCAATTCGACGCCGCCGGCGCACTCTATCTTACTGCCGCGATGGGGACCGCAACTGCGATCTACGTCCGCAAACCTCACCCCGACCCTCTCCTTGGAAAGGAGAAGGAGGCGTTGAAGGTCTTCGATGCATTGATCGACAACGACGAGCACATCTCCGAGTTTTCCGTCGCGCGGAATGGAGCGGTCGCGTACGTATCGAGCGCGATCGACGATGCCCCGGAAGTTCTGTTCCTCGCGCCATCTCACCCACTCGCTGTCCTTGGAAAGGAGAGGGAGTCCAAAGCCAAGCAGCCGTGCCGGGTCTCCGATCTGAACGGCGACTGGATGGATGATTACGAGATCGCGCCCACGGACATCGTCAAGTGGAGGTCGAAGGATGGACTGGAGATCGAGGGACTGCTAACGTATCCCGTCGACTTCGACGAGTCGAAGCGGTACCCGATGGTGGTCAATGTTCACGGTGGCCCCCACGGCCGCGTGGTGCAGATGCTGTCGTCGAACTCGCTCTCTCAGGTTCTGGCGGCGGATGGGTTTCTTGTGCTCAGCCCCAACTACCGAGGTTCTGAGGGCTATGGCAACGAGTTCAGCACAGCAAGCAAGGGGGACCTCGGTGGCGGCGACTTCGACGATGTTGTCGCGGGTGTCGATTGGGCAGTTGATGAGGGGGTCGCCGATATCGACCGCGTCGGCATTATGGGAAGCTCCTACGGCGGCTACCTGGTGAACTGGGCCATCGCGCGGTCAAAGCGGTTTAAGGCCGCCGTTTCCGCGTTCGGCATCTTCTCATTTATCTCCGATTTCTCCAATTCGGAAGCGCCGCGCTGGGAAGCGGAGTATTTCGGCGGTCCGTATTGGGAGCGGCACGACGAGTACGTCAAACGGTCGCCAAGCGCGTATGCCAAGGACATCGACACGCCGGTGTTGATCCTGCACGGCGACGATGACTCGAACACTTTTATCTCGAACTCTACCGAGCTTTACAACGCGCTCCGGCTCCAGGGCAAGCCCGCCAAACTTGTCACATATCCGCGCGAAGGGCACGGGTTCTATGAGCCGCTGCACCGCGTCGACGAGATGCGACGGTGCCGGTCGTGGTTCGACAAATACCTGATCGGCAACGGCGCGGCGTCGATCTACCGGCTTGGCGACCACGTCGACGTCGACGGGTGGCGGCTGACCATCGTTAGCGCCGAAGTCGAGACGTACAGCCTCGCGCCGCAAAAGGGGCGTCGACATCTCGAAGTCCAGTGCATCCTGCGTGACATCGCCGGAACCGGCAGCGTATTGACAATTGGCCCCGGCGACTTCAAGCTAATTTGCGGTAAGCGATCGATGCGCCCAGCGGGTATACCTATCGATGTTCTGGGTCAAAAGGCGCTCGCCGAAGGTCAGGGCTGGCGTCTGCGGTTCGAGCCCGGCAAGGACGAGACCGGCGTCACGGCGTCCGTGGCGGTGGCCTTTCGCATCAACGACGCCGGTGGCCCGTACTCGCTGTCCTTCAAGAATTTTCCGAACGTCACATTCGAAATCGCCCCCGCCGATGAAGACGACGATGAGGCGAAAAGTGAGCAACCAGATGTCCCCTAACATGCGCCCATCCATTCGTTTCGCAATGGGATTGCTAAGCGTCTTCTCCTTGCTGTTCCTGGCCGCGCCGACGAAAGCGGCGACCGACTCGGACAAGCCGACGCTTGAGATCACCTTCGACGACACCGCCATCCGGGAACTGATCGCCCTCGTCAAGGCTAAGGACTCCAGTGACGCGTCACTCGATACATGGCTGAATCTTCCGGCCAACAAGTACATCCTGTCTGTGGGAGACGCCGAGGAGAACTTGACGCGGGAGCATTTCCGGGCGAATGCGGTCGCTGAGATCAACGGGACCGCCACGCCGCAAACGCAGTCGCCAACGGACATCGGGTGTCTGTGGATGTCATCGACACAAGACTACACGGCGATGCTGAACGGATTCGAGGACTCCGCCGAGGCCCGCATCCGTCGAATCGCCGACCGTCTGGCGAAGTTCTGTCCTCCGGGTACCCACATCAAAGAGACGGTGTATTTGCATCTGGGCGGCGACTGGGACGCCGTTAACGACAACGGCGATATCTACGTCAACATCCGCTTCTGGCACGACCTTCACCGCCCCAGTTGGGACGGCATCAACATGATCGTCGCCCATGAATCGATGCACACCGTGCAGAACATGGCCTACGGCAATCCACGCGACAACAGCGGCGCGACCCAGGCATTCGTCACCGCAATGTCGAAGATCCAGCGAGAGGGTACCGCGCGGTACGTCGAGAACGACACAGATCCGGAGGCATATGAAACGTCGAGCTACGGCTTCTACGAACGCGCCATTACGTCCGAAACCTACCGGTCATTCGCGAGGGACATGAAGAAGCTCGAGATCGTTTACACCGCCTGCTTCCCCAAGTACGACCTCGACAAGTTCACCGACGCCTACGTCGACGGTGTCGACACGGGTGGCCCGTTCTACGATGTCGGCTACGGCATGGCGCGCGCAATCGACGAGCGGCTTGGCCGTAGGCGGCTGATCGCAACCGTAATGCACGGACCAAAGGACTTCTTCGCCGAATACGCGGGCCTCTGCTCCTCCGACTCCTCACTGCCAAAGCTGCCGGAGGACATCCTCAAGGCGGTCGCCGATATGCCCGACAAGCTCCCGGACAGCGCCGCGCCTGCACAACCGGTCAAGGGCGAGAAGAACCACTAACGTGTCGAAGCGGAAGAAGAATTCTGTAGCGAAAAAATCGGTGGCCACGGCGGCATCGACGTCGGCACCTGACGGCATGGCGCGCCTCCTGACTATCGGGGCGATCCTGATCGTCCTGACGTGCGCGTTGTTCTGGCGGGTTTCCGGCTACGAATTCGTCGACTGGGACGACAGCGACAACATCACCCAAAACCCACTCTACCGGCCACTCGGCACCAGCCATCTATCCGAGCTTTGGACGGTTCCGTACTTCGCGGCCTATATCCCGATCACCCGAATGCTCTGGGCGTTTCTTGCGGGAACGAGCACAAGCGCCACCCGATCAATGATCGCCGACTTCGACCCCAGCGTCTATCACATGGCGAACCTGGTGGTGCACGTGCTCAACGTGCTACTGGTGTTCGCCGTGATCCGGCTCCTGCTAACAGCCGCTCGCGTCGACAAAGGCCGCCGCCTGGACATCGCCGCGGCCTTCGGAGCTGCCATTTTCGCCGTCCACCCGCTGCAAGTCGAGCCGGTGGCCTGGGTGACCGGCATGAAGGACGTGCTCTGCGCGGCATTCTCTCTTCTGTGCCTCTGGTTCTACCTTCTACAGCGCGATCGTACGGGGGCGAAGTCGACCGGTTTGCTGGTATTGTCGACCATTGCCTATCTCCTCGCGCTGCTGTCGAAGTCGTCCGCCGCGACACTGCCCGTGATCATCGTCGCCATCGAGGCGGCGCTTTGGTCGAGGACTGACGATCGCAAGCTGATCTCTCCGAAGCTGGGGGGCATGATTGGCTTGTGGCTGGTTGCCGGCGTGATCATCGCGATCAAGACCCAGCAGGCGGAAGCTGTCACCGGGATCCAGGTGCCGCGGGTTCCGATTTGGCAACGGCCATTTGTCATGGGTGACACGCTCACCTTTTACCTGACCAAAACCATTTTGCCGTTGCACCTCGGGCCGGACTACGGCCGCACGCCGGGCTGGCTCATGCAGCATGCCTCGGCCTACGCGATGATCCTCGTTCCCATCGTCTTCGCCGTTTTGTGCGCCATCACCCGCGTTCACGCCAAGTGGCCACTCGTCGCGTTCGGAATCTGGTTCATTTCGATCCTGCCGGTAAGTGGACTTGCGCCGTTCGACTTCCAGGTGTTCTCGACGACGGCCGACCGGTACATGTATTTCGCCATGCTCGGCATCGTTCTTGCGGTGGCGGGCGGGCTGACGACTATTTCGCTGCGGACGGCTACGACCGTCGGGACGTTGGTTGTCGCCGCTCTGGTCGCACTGTCATGGCGACAGATTCCCGTGTGGAGTAACAGCAAATCGCTCTTTACTCAGGGCGTGATCGTCAACCCAAGGAGCTCCGCCTCGTATATGTGCCTGGGGCATGTGCTGCAAGCCGCCGGCAATCTCGACGGCGCCATCGACGATTACCGCAACGCGGTCAGCTGCAATCCCGATTACGGCCCGGCGCACGGGGCTTTAGGAGCCGCACTCGGCCAAAAATGGTCGGCAAGCGGCACACCGGCGATGGGCTCTCCACTGCTTGCCGAGGCGCAGTCTGAGCTGGAGCAATCCGTGGCCCTCAATAAGAACTTTGCAGAGGGCCATTCCAACCTCGGCAACATCTACTTTAGCCAGAGCCGTTATGCCGATGCCCTGGAGCAGTTTCAGGCCTCGCTCAAGATTGCACCCGACGATCCCAACGTCTCGTATCTGACCGGCATATCACTCCTAAAACTCAACAAAATCGACCAGGGCAAAAAGTACATCCTGCAATCCGCTCACGACGGATATGATCCCGCGATCCAGTTTCTTAAAGGCTCCCTCTCCCCTCAACCAGGCAGTCCCAAGAGCTAAAACGCCAATCGCCTGCGAGGTGATTATCAACCACTAAAATGGTGATTTTTAGCAATTGTCGTCGATCCGTCCACCGCCTATAATAATGTCAGACAAAGTGAGAAAGTTCGCTCAGCGGCTTAACTTCTATAAGCCACTATTGCAACACTGAGGATTGACTGCCGTGAGGGATACCTATGAGTTCATTTGAGAAGAAACTTAGTCAGGAACAAATCGATACGTTCCATCGTGAGGGATACTTAATCGTCGAGGATGTCTTCACCGACGCCGACCTTCAGCCCGTCATCGACGAGATCAAACAAGAGATCGATGTTAGGGCGCGAGAATTAGTAGCGAGTGGCGAACTGTCACGCGCCTATGAGGAGTTCGATTTCCAGCGCCGCTTATCCATGATCAGCCGCGAGACGGACAAGGTTGCCGTGTCGATTTGGAATGGAAAACTATCCGGGCCGGCCTTCTTCGGCCTCATCACCAACCCCAGCCTGCTCGACGTCGCCGAGCAGATCTGCGGCGAGGAACTCATCGCCAGCAGCGTCTACCGCCTTCGCCCTAAGATCCCCGGGCACCACATGTCGGCCGTCCCGTGGCACCAGGATTCGGGATACTTCGAGCCTTACTGCGACAAGGCTCTGGTGTTGACCGTGTGGCTGCCGCTCGTCGACGCCGACGCCACCAACGGCTGCATGTGGGTTCTGCCCGGTCAACACCGGGGCGAGGTCGTGCCGCATCGACAGGCCATGGGGCAGCCGTATCTCGAGATTGCCGAGGAAGATCTGCCGGAGGGCGAACCCGTCTGCGCCCCCGTCAAGAAGGGCGGCGTCCTTTTGATGACCAACAAGACGCCGCATGCGAGCTTCGAGAATTCAACGGACCGCGTGCGCTGGAGCATGGACCTGCGCTACCAGAGCGCCGCCCTGCCGACCAACGCGAAGATCACCCGGCTGGTCGGCGAGGCCGTCGAAAGTCCGGTCGACGGTGTCCCAATCGCCTGCTACCCACCCGAGGCTGACTTCCTGGTACGCAGCAAGACCCGTCAAAATGAAATTGTGACCAGCGGCGACGAATTCCATCGACTACGCAACGAGCACATCGCCCAGCCAATGACCAACCGGTTCAAAGGTTACTGGGAAGGATTAGCGGCGAAGGAAGAGGCCCGCATCGCCTGATTTTGGCGGCGGCGGTCGACATTGTGAATTTTACGAGCGGGCGCGCCGACGGTACCACCGCCTGACAGCGAGCCACGCAACGATTAACAGAGTTGTGTATGCGATGAACCAGAACAGGAGAAACTCGATTCCAAACGGTTTGCCGAGCACAAGGTAAATGGCTTCGTCCCAGGGATTGGAAAGATGGGGTGGACCGTCGTCGTGATATCCGGACCAAAAAGTCGAGTCGGTGTCGGGATGACGTCCGGCCGTCATTCGCACCGTCATGAAATCCGTCCGACGCTTTTGCCATTGATCGGATTCTGACCGGAGGCGATGGTAATCGCCCAAGTCACCACTGTCGGGATCAGTCTTGCCCGCAAGCGAAAGTTCCTGCTTGAGGGCCACGCCGGTGCCTGAGCCGACGCGCATCGAGCCACGTCCCTCGTCGATCAGTTCGCGGCAACGGAGATCCGCGAGATAGGCGAGACGGCTGCGATCCCACGACGACGTTCGATACAACATCGCGGCAATTGCATCGAATATGTCGACGCTTTCCCAGGCACTGCCGAGGGCTACCAGCCCGCACAGCGCAGTCACCGGTTCCATCTTACGGGCATAAGGCAGGTGGCGCACATCCTCGTCACGTTGGAGATAGTCGCTGAGACGCTCTTCCGGGCTGTCGATGATCCAGTTCATTACCTTGAGCTGGTACTTCTCTCGGCCGAAGTGCGCGTCGGGCTTGATGTCTACGGCGTGCTGAATCAGATCGCGAGCGCGCTTTACCTGATCGACGTTCGCCTGCTGTGCGCCGGCCCGTGCCCAGCGATGCATCCAGAAGGTGCCGGTGTTGGCGTAGTATCGATACCACTGCTCCTTGAGATCGGGAGTGTTGGCGCCCGCCTTACCGAGGAGCGTCAGTTTGCGGTCCATCCAGCCAATAGCTTCATCGTCGAGGCCTGTCCTGTCGCAGGCAACACCGATGTCATCATAGTCGGACAAAACCGATGGGTTCGACTTAAGCTCAGCCGTTATCCGCTGAATCCGCATCTGATAGTAAAGAGGCGGGTTGCGTTCGAAGCGCCCGGTAATCGTTTGCAGCACGTTCGGATAGCGGTTTGCCTCATTGGCCAGAGTGTCCCGGTCATTGAGGCAAGCCACTACCCGCCCGGAAAGCGTTGCAAGGATCAAAAGACAGTAGAAAAGCCGGCGTAAGGTATGCGTAAACGTCATTGTTGTGGTCCCACCCTATTCTTCCATCTTGAACGGAATTACGGGTCCAACGGTTGCGTTTAAAGCCCAGGCGCCGGCTGCTTACTCCCCGTAAAGTACGTCATACGCCTCGACGGAAAATGCCTGAGCGGCGGTGGCGATCGGGTCGAGGCGGCCGTCCGTGGCGAGGCGACCGCAGATGCTGCTGCGGACGCGGTCGATGAACTCGACAGCGCCGTCACGACGGAGCGCGTCCGCCGATTGCTCAACCTCCTCGCGGGTCACGGTGAGAAACATGCCCGCCCAAAGTGTCAGGTTATTTGCGGCAAGAATTCTATCTTCGTCGATATATTGGCCGTGTTCGGCAAGCCAGCGCTCGACTTTGTTACGGAGCGTGTAGAGATAGGCGTCGGGTTCGTATGAGCTCAAGCCGTGCCTCCTTTCGTCACGGTAAGTATACCCCGCTAAGTAGACTTTATACGGCTAATAGGATCATTTGTTCCCAAAACATTTGTTCCCAAATATTTCAACTTGACATCCCCGAACCTGGGCTCCATAATAGTCATTGAAAACCAGTTTCCAACCAGTTAGGAACGGAGAAATCGAAAATGACGAACTTACCCACGTCGACGCTCGGCCGCACGGGCCTGTCAGTGACAAAGCTTGGCTATGGCGCCATGGAGATTCGCGGAACACGCATCTGGGGCGGCCGCGCGGTGACCGACGACGAAGCCGGCACAATCCTCAACGCCGTCCTGGACAGCGGCATCAACTTCATCGACACCGCCAATGATTACGGCCGGTCGGAGGAGTTCATCGGCCGGTTCATCAGTGAGCGTCGAAGCGAGTATGTCCTCGCGACCAAGTGCGGCTGCACCGTCGTCCACAAGGATGAGCACACCGACGACACCCCACACGTTTGGACACGCGACAACCTGTTCCGCGGCCTCAATGAGTCGCTCGCGCGTATGCGGACAGACTACATCGACATCATGCAGCTTCACAATCCCAGTGTCGAGCAGACCGAGCAGGGCGACCTGATCGCGGTGTTGCAGGAGATGAAGGCACAGGGCAAGGTGCGCTGGATCGGCTGCTCAAGCACCCATCCGCACATCGACCACTACATCAAGCTCGGCGTCTTCGACGTCTACCAGATCCCCTACTCCGCCCTCGATCGCCACCATGAGGCCGTGATCCAGACGGCTGCCGACTCGGGCGCGGGTGTCATCGTTCGCGGGGGTGTGGCGCGGGGTGAGCCCGGCGAGGGATTGGGCGGCGACGCGTGGTCGAAGTGGGAATCGGCAAAGCTCGACGAACTCGTCGACGCCGGCGAGACGCGCACGCAGTTCCTCCTGCGCTTTACGAACACGCACCCGGGCATGAGCACGAACATCGTCGGCACCAAGAATCCGGAGCACCTCAAGCAGAACGTCGAAGCCGCCGCGCGCGGTCCGCTCGCCGCCGATGTCTACGCCGAAGTCAAGCGTCGACTGGACGCGGCGGCGTAAGATTCGCCGACAATGGGTGATTCAAGACTCCATGGGCTGAACCCCATGGCTACGAGTAAACGCCCTTCGGGCTAAGGAAAGTTCGAAGCTCTATGAAAGTTCTAGTTACCGGTGCGTCCGGGAATGTCGGCAAGGGCATCGTCCCTCGCCTCGTGGAAGCCGGGCACGACGTTGTTCTTTACGATGTCAACGAGTTGCCCGATGTCGCTGCTTTCAAAGGGCTGACATTTATACAGGGTGATATCCAGGCCGGCGTGGGTCTCGACCATGCCGCGGCGGGATGCGATGCCATCGTGCACACTCCGGCGTGGCATGGGATTCACTGGCGGGCAAAGACGGAGGCAGATTTCTGGCGGCTTAATGTTGACGGGACGTTCTGGGCGTATCAAGCCGCGCAAAATGCCGGCATCACGCGGTTCGTCTTTCTTTCGTCGACCGCCTGGTATGGGCATTACGACAAGTACGGTTTCACCAAGCGAGTCGGCGAAGAGTTGTGCGAGTACAATCGCATCACCCACGGGATCAACTATGTCGCGATCCGTCCCAACGACTTCACGCCCTGGGGTGACGATTACCTGCGGTACGGGTCTCGACTGCTCTACGGCGGAGTCGACCGCGATGATGTCCTCGACTGTGTGTCGCTGGCGGTCGACTGGTTGTCGACTGCGCGAACGGCTGCGGAGGGAATCGTGGTGCATGCCGTCAAGCCCAACGTCTACTCGGCGGACCTGATCGAGGGATGGGAAACGGCCCCGACTGAGGTATGCGAAAGAGTGTTCCCCGGATCCAGGGCGCTTGTCGAAAAGTACGGCATCGATATTCGTCGCAAACCGGATCTCAGCAGCCAGGACGAAGGGGCGTTGAAAATTGGCTACGCCCCAACACGGCACTTCGGCACATTCATCGACGATCTTCGCCGCCTCGATAAGGAACAAGGCGAGGCTGTCGTACGGTCGATAAAGTGTCCGTATTAATCACGGCGCGATCGGATAGCCGAGTATCCATTTATACGTGATGATCTGCCCGAGGTGATAGTATTCGTGTTTGCCCACCCAACGAATAAGCTCCTCGGGCTCCACTACCGGACTGCTGAAGTATTGATGCCAACTCTTCGGCAAGTCTATCGGACTGCGAAGGGCTTCGTCCGTAGTCGACTCCAGATATTGCTCCGTCTTGGCGCGAATTGGCGCGAGGGCCTGAAGCGCCCCTTGAGGATCGACATTCGCCATCGCCATCGTCGACAACGCCTCGCCCCAATCCAGTTCGTTGCCGTCCGTGATCATATGGACGCTGACCGCCT
>Ga0207705_10003807_pt1 | contig 11473 bp, 15 predicted proteins | sample KBSC13metaG_FD_184314 | JGI IMG/M metagenome (GOLD analysis project Ga0207705, IMG submission 184314) | Corn rhizosphere microbial communities from Kellogg Biological Station, Michigan, USA - KBS C1-3 metaG (SPAdes) (version 2) | ecosystem: Host-associated > Plants > Roots > Rhizosphere > Soil ...
ATCATGTCGCCCTTGCGCGGATCGATCTCGACCGCCTGGCGCAACGCGCGTGCGCAGCCTTTGAAGATGCTCTCGCAAATATGGTGATTGTTGCGGCCGTACAGCGTCTCGATGTGGAGCGTCATGCCCACTTCGCCGGCAAAGCTGTGAAACCAATGCTCGATCAGCTCGGTGTCGAGCTCACCCAGCTTGTTCTGGGTGAATTCGCTCTTCCAGGCGAGGAAAGGCCTCCCCGAAATATCGATTGCGATCCGGCTCAAAGTCTCGTCCATCGGCGAATAGGCCGATCCGAAGCGCGTGATTCCGCGGCGATCGCCCAGTGCCTTGGCGATCGCCTGGCCGAGCGCCAGCGCCGAATCCTCTGTCGTGTGATGCTGGTCGATATGCAGATCGCCATTTGCCTTCAGGCTGATGTCGATCAGCGAGTGGCGCGACAATTGCTCGATCATATGATCGAGGAAGCCGATTCCCGTCGACACCTCATAGGTGCCAGATCCGTCGAGATTGACGGTCACGTCGATCGCCGTTTCGGCGGTCTTGCGGCTGACTGTTGCGGTGCGCATGTGCTGCGCCACTATAGTGCAAGCAGGCTGCAGGCAACGCTTGACCAGTTTCCCGACCGCGTTCACTTGGGGGCCATGACCGAGGGTGCGCCCGATAGCCTGATTCCCTACGACGAGATCGTCCAGGACGCTCTGCGCGCCGTGGTCGGCCGCGTGCTTGGCCAGGTCGAGACGGACGGGCTTCCCGGCAATCATCATTTCTACATCACGTTCAAGACGCAGGCGCCGGGGGTCGACATCCCGCAGCACCTGATCGAGCGTTATCCAGACGAGATGACGATCGTCATCCAGAACCGTTATTGGGACCTGCACGTCTCGGCCACGGGGTTCGAAGTTGGCTTGTCGTTCAACCAGGTCGGATCGAAGCTCTCGATTCCATTCGCTGCGATCACCGCCTTCCACGATCCCGCAGTCGACTTCGCGCTCCATTTCTCGGCCCAGGTCGACGATCAGCAGCCCGAAGAGATTGCGGAGGCCGAGAATGACCCTGTGATTCGCCCGGCGGAGGATGGCTCCAACGTCGTCTCGGTGGATTTCACGCGTAAGAAATAAGCGTCAGGCGCTGATGCCGAAATAGCGCTCCATGGCCTCCCGACCTGGCGGGGTGATCGTGACGGTCCGGCTGCCATTTTCCCGCCTGATCCAATTCCGTGCCATGAAGGTGCGGTAAAGCGCCGCTCCGACCGCACCCGCAACGTGATGCCGTCGCTCGCTCCAATCCAGGCAGGGGCGGCAGAAAACCGCACCCTTGCTTTCGGAACCAGGCGGCAGTTCGACTCCGATCCGGTCGAGCAAGGCGCGCCCGGCGTCAGTCAGCGCCGCACCGTCAGTACCGAGGATGATCTGCCCGCGCGCGATCATCGCATCCGCAATCGCGACCGATATCTCGCCGGCGAGATGGTCGTAGCAGATGCGCGCGCGCCGCATCGCTAAATCGCGTGGCCCCGTACGGATCGGGGGCGGGGCTGCGGCGACCATCATCGCCTCCAGCATCCCCGCGACCGAGGAGGAGGCGAGGCGGTAGTAACGATGCCGCCCCTGGGCCTCGAGTGCGAGCAGGCCCGCCGCCAGCATCTTTCCCAGATGTCCGCTTGCGGTCTGCGCGGTCACGCCTGCGGCGCGCGCCAACTCACCCGCGGTCAAGGCCCGGCCATCGAGCAAAGTGACGAGCATCGCGGTCCGCGCGGGTTCGCCTACCAAGGATGCGGTTTCGGCCAGCCCGGTTATGCTCAGCATGTCGCCACCTCCCCGCCACCTCCCCGCCACCATGGCGCGCGGGGCATCGCGATGGTTCGGCCAGCGCCGAAGCGTCGCGCACCGAACGCGCCCTACGGATCGGTGGAGAAGGAGACGATGTCATGATCACATGCTTCATCCGCTACGAACTCGATCCCTACAAGATGGATGCGTTCGAGGAATATGCCCGCAATTGGGGCACGGCTATCCCGCGCTGCGGCGCCGATCTGGTCGGCTATTTCGCGCCGCACGAAGGCTCGGCCACCACCGCTTATGGCGTCTACCATATCGAGGATCTTGCCGCCTACGAAGCCTATCGCGCGCGACTTAAAGCCGACCCGCTTGGCCGCGAGAATTTCGCGTTCAGCCAGCGCGAGCGCTTCATCCGCCGCGAAGACCGTCTGTTCCTGCGCAAGGTCTAACGCAACTCGATCCGCCAGGTCTCGCTCTGCACGGGTTTGCCGAATTCCTCATGCGTGTGGCTTTCGACGATGCGGAAGCCGTGCGCGGCGTAGATGCGGCGGGCGCTTTCGAGGACGGTATGCGTCCACAATGTCATCGCCGAATAGCCGACGTCACGCGCGAAGCTGAGGCAGGTTTCGACCAGCCTGTTGCCGATGCCGAGCCCGCGCGCGAACGGCTCGACATAGAGCAGGCGCAGCCGGGAGAGGCCGTCGCCTTCGTCGGTGAGGAATATCGAGCCGGCCATCATGCCGCCGACTTCGGCGACCCAGCATTGCTCGCGTCCAGGCTTGAAATCGCGCAGGAAAGCGGTTGTGACCTCGCCCTCCAGCACCTCGATCTGCGGGCCCCAGCCATAGACATTGCGATAGAGGATCGACTGGCGTGCAGCGATCATCCCCATGTCGCCGGCGCGGAAGGTTCGCAGGGTGAAGGCGCGCTTGGCTTTGTCATCGAGCAGGCTTTGGGTTGAGCGGAGCAGGGCGCAGAGATCGGCCTGATGCGTCGGCCCAAGCCGATCCAGAACCGCCTCCACTTCGGCGCGTTGGCGGCCGTCAATCTCGGCAAAGGCGACGCGGCCTGCGGTGGTGAGCGCGATCGACCGCTGGCGCGCATCCCCTTCGCCGCGTGTGCGCTCGATCCAGCCGCGCGCCTCGAACCGGCCGAGCACCCGGCTGACGAAGCCGGCATCCATATCCAGGCTCGATTGCAGATCGGTCGCGAGCAACGGCGCGCGATGCGCGACCTCGAACAGCAAGCGCGTCTCGGCGAGCGAAAGGTCGGAGCCGAGAAAGCGCGCGTTCAGCGCGCCGACGAAGCGGGTGTAGAAGCGGTTGAAGCCGCGGACGGTGGCGATTGCATCTTCCATGGGGGAGAGATTGCGGGACTTAGTTGATTCGGTCAACTAATTGTTGGCGCGACCTCACGCGCCGTATTTGCGCGGTGCCGAGCCAGCAAGCACCAGCACTTAAGGCTCGCATAACCGCTCCGCGTCCCTAAATCTGTCATCCTCAGCGGGACGACACTTATGACCACACGCACCGAGACCGACAGCTTCGGACCAATCGAGGTTCCGGCAGATGCTTATTGGGGCGCGCAGACGCAGCGATCGATCGAAAATTTCCCGTTCGGGCCGGGCGAGCGGATGCCGATCGGGATCGTGCATGCGCTGGCGATCGTGAAGCAGGCGGCGGCGAGGGTTAACCGGCGGCACGGGCTGGATCCGAAAATCGCCGATGCGATCGAGCAGGCCGCGGCGGCGGTCGCCGCCGGACAGCATGACGACCAGTTCCCGCTCGTCATCTGGCAAACCGGATCGGGCACCCAATCCAACATGAACGTCAACGAGGTGATCGCAGGCATCGCCAACGAGGCGCTGGCGGGTACGCGCGGCGGCAAGACGCCGGTACACCCCAATGATCATGTCAACATGAGCCAATCGTCGAACGACAGCTTCCCGACCGCTTTGCACATCGCCGCTGCGCGCGCGGTCAATGACCGGTTGTTCCCCACGCTCGACGCGATGCTGGCGACGCTCCAGCAGAAGGCCCGGGCCTGGGACGATATCGTCAAGATCGGTCGCACCCATTTGCAGGACGCGACTCCGCTCACGCTGGGTGACGAATTTTCGGGCTATGCAGCGCAGATCGAGCGCAGCCGCAGGCGGATCGAGCCGGTGATTGCCAACGGCATGTACCAATTGGCCCAAGGCGGGACGGCGGTGGGGACGGGCCTGAACGCGCCCAAGGGATTCGGCGAGGAGATTGCGGCGGAGATTGCGGCGATCACCGGGCTTCCGTTCGTCACCGCACCCAACAAGTTCGAGGCGCTCGCGTCGAACGACGCGCTGGTCCATCTGTCAGGCACGTTGAATGTGCTCGCGGTCGCGCTGAGCAAGATCGCGAACGACATACGTCTGCTCGGGTCGGGGCCGCGCTGCGGGCTCGGCGAGCTCAAATTGCCCGAGAATGAGCCAGGCAGCTCGATCATGCCGGGCAAGGTCAATCCGACCCAATGCGAGATGATGACGATGGTGGCGGCGCAGGTGATGGGCAACAATGTCGCGATCACGGTTGGTGGGCTGCAGGGCCATCTCGAATTGAACGTGTTCAAGCCGCTGATCGGCGCGGCGGTGCTGCGCTCGATCGACTTGCTCGCGGTAGCAATGGAAAGCTTCCGCGAACGCGCGCTGGAGGGGCTGGATCCGGACCGCGACCATATCGCCGCCTTGCTCGATCGATCGCTGATGCTCGTGACCGCGCTCGCGCGCGAGATCGGCTATGACAATGCAGCGCGCATCGCCAAACATGCCCATCATCAGGGGCTCACGCTCAAGGAAGCCGGGCTCGCGCTCGGGCTTGTCGATGCCGCCACCTTCGACCGCCTGGTCAGGCCGGAGAAGATGCTCGGCCGTTAATCGGGCTCAGGCTTCGCCAGGTTCGAACCGCGGATCGGAAGGAGCGGAGGCTTCGCCCTCCTGGTCCTTGGGGCGATTGGCGTAAAGCAAGGCCGCCACCAAAGCCGCCGACCCGATCCCGATCGCGGCGCCCGCCGTCGCCGCCGCCATCACTTTCTTGCCGCGCGAACCGCTTTTGCGGGCCGAGCCATTCTTCTTCGCCTTGCTGCCGCCGTTATGCGTGTCAGCCATTCCTGTCTCCTCTGCCTGTTGCCAGCTTAGCGAGCGGATCGGCGCGGGTGAAGCGCCGATGCGGGATTTCGTCGGAACAAGCGCATGCTCCCACGCGCTTGTTCCAACCCACGGGCACAAAAGGAGAATCGGGATGATCGGCAAGATTCTGGGTGCGTTGATCGGTGCAGAAGTCGAGAAGCGCCGGCAGGAAAGCGGGCTCAAGGGTGCGGTGCTCGGCGCTGCCGCGTTCGGCCTGGCCAAGCGGCTCGGCCCGATCGGCCTGGCGCTCGGCGGGGTCTATGCCGCCAAGAAGCTGTACGATCGCAGGCGCGACTATCAAGCGCCGGCGGCGGTTGCCGCTTCCTAAAGCGGCTTGCCCCCGGCTTTCACCACGCTGCCGCCCTTCATCACGAAATCGACCTGCTCAAGCGCGCGCACGTCCTTGAGCGGGTCGGCGGCGACCGCGATGATGTCGGCATAGCGGCCCGGCTGGATCGAACCGATATCCGCGCTGTCGCCGATCAAGTCGGCGGCGTTGTGGGTCGCGGTGAGGATTGCCTCCATCGGTGACAGTCCGGCGGAGACTTCGATCGCGAATTCCTGCGCATTTTCTCCGTGACGGGACAGGCCGAACGTATCGGTGCCGAAGGCGATCTTCACGCCCGCGGCATGTGCGTCATGCAGATTCTTCTGGAGCAGCGGACCGACCACCAACGCCTTTTCGACGGTGGAAGGATTGAGTTGCTCGGGATGGTTGCGCGCACGCTCATAAACCCTCTGTCCGACGAGCATCGTCGGGACGAGATAAGTGCCATATTGCTTGAACAGCTTGTAGCTGCCCGCATCGGCATAGCTGCCATGCTCGATCGAATCGACGCCGAGCGCGATCGTATGGTCGATCGCCTGCTTGCCATGGGCGTGCGCCGCGACCTTGAGGCCAAGCGCGTGCGCCGTTTCGATCACCGCCTTGATCTCGTCATCCGCCATCAATTGCAGCTTGGGGTCATCCCCGATCGACATCACGCCGCCCGACGGCATGATCTTGATCAGATCGACCCCGGCGCGCCACATGCTGCGCACCGTGAGCCTCGCCTGTTCCGGGCTGTCGATCAGGGTCTGACGCCAACTCGCAATCTCGCCGAACTCGGGCAGCAGGCCGTTGGCGGGATCGCCATGGCCGCCGGTCGGCCCGAGCGCGGCACCTGCGACCCACATGCGCGGACCCGCAATCTCGCCTTTCGCGATCGCCTTCTTGAGCGCGATCACCGCACTGGTCGGATCGCCGACGTCGCGGATTGTGGTGAAGCCCGCCAGCAGGGTCGCCCGGGCGTCGTTCACGCCATCGATCAGCGCGTCATAGTCCGTGGTCGTCACCGCCTGCCGGATCGGATCACCGCCATGCCAGGCCGACATGATATGGACATGGCAATCGATCAGCCCGGGCAGCACGGTCGCGTTCGACAGATCGATCACCTCCGCGCCAGCAGGGGTTACATAGCCGGGCTCGATCGCGGCGATGCGCTGGTCGTGGATCAGGATCGAGACTTGGGCGCGGGGCGCGGCACCGGTGCCGTCGATCAGATGCCCTGCGTGGATCACGAAGTCGCGCGCCGACGCGGCTCCCGCAATCAGTGCCAACGCCGCGGCCGCCAATAGCTTAGCCTTCATGCTCGCCCCTTCATCCCGCCTGCCACGCCCGGATCGCCTCGACCGGCCACACCAGCATCAGCACGTTGAGTGTCAGATTGTCCCGGATCACGGCAAGAGTCACGAACTCCATGGTGATGCCGAGCAGGATCGTCGCTGCCGGCGGCAGCCGGCGCGCGATTGCGAAGCCGATCATCATGCAGCTTATATCGGACAGCGAATTGAGCACGCTGTCGCCGGTATAGCCGAGCGCCATCGTCGCGGTGCGATAACGGTCGATCACCATCGGTGAGTTCTCGATCAATTCCCACCCAGCCTCGATCATAACCGCGATCAGCAAGCGGAAGCGCAAAGGCAGCCGGCGCAGCAGCAGCCAACCCGCGCCATAGAAGAGAAAGCCATGGATGACATGGCTCGGGCTGTACCAGTCGAGCAGATGCTGGCTATTCCCGCTGTCGATCGCGCCATGCCACAAGGCGACATAACCGCAGGTGCAGATCGGCGGCCGGCCCATCGAGAGCAGGATTGCGGCGGCGACACCGAGAATCAGAATGATGGTGGCGGCCGTGGCGGCGGTGCCGAAGCGGAAGGGTGCGCGATCCATGCGTGCCCACGTTGACCTTCGCGCGCGAGAAAGCCAAGAGCAGCCATGCCCAACGCCAGCATCGAGCATCGCGGTCTCCTCTTCGTTCTGTCCTCGCCGTCGGGTGCGGGCAAATCCACGATCGCCCGGATGCTGCTCGAAGCGGACAAGGACATCGATATGTCGGTGTCGGTCACGACCCGCCCAAAGCGCCCGGGCGAGGTTGAGGGTCGCGACTATCATTTTGTCGACGTTCCGACATTCAAGGACATGGTCGGAAATGACGAGCTGATGGAGTGGGCGCACGTCTTCGATCACCGCTATGGTACGCCCAAGGCTCCGGTCGAGGCGATGCTCGCCCAAGGCCATGACGTGCTGTTCGACATCGACTGGCAGGGCGCTCAGCAACTCTATCAACAAGCCGGGCAGGACGTCGTGCGCGTCTTCATTCTGCCGCCTTCGGTTGAAGAACTCGAACGCCGGCTGCGCACGCGCGGGACCGACGACGCCACGGTGATCGAAGCGCGCATGGCACGCGCAAATTCGGAGATCAGCCACTGGGACGGCTACGAATATGTCCTGATCAACGATGATGTTCAGAGCTGCTTCGAGCAGGTGGTGACGATATTGAATGCCGAACGGCTACGGCGCTCGCGCCAGACCGGGCTGATCGGCTTCGTGCGCAAGCTGATGACGAGCAAGAACGGTTGAGCTAATCTGCTCCCCTAAATGGATGGGAGCGCGACATGGTTCGGATCCTGATCGGCAGTATATGCGGCGGCCTTGCGCAATGGATCGTCGGCGCGATCTTCTGGGGAACGCCGCTCAGCAAGATCGCATTCCGCGTCGTCGACGACACCAAGAATGCGGCGGTCCAGCAGGCACTCTCAGCCAATCTGAGCGAGAGCGGGACGGGCACATATGCTGTGCCCTGGCCGGATACGGCGCAAGGCACGGTGCTTTACGGCAAGGGGCCGGTGGCGCTGATCCATTTCAACACCGCCGGCTTTCCGGTGATGGACGGGACGTCGCTGATCGAGGGATTGGTGCTGTCGATCCTGACCATCCTGCTGATCGGCATCGCGCTGCATGCGATCGCCGATCGCGTCCAGGATTTCGCCTCGCGCACCAAGCTGGTGGCGCTGTTCGCGGTCGCCGCGACGCTCTATTTCACCATCGGGCAGCCGATCTTCAATCCTTCGCTTCCCTGGACCTATTTCGTCTATCTCGCGCTGTCGCAAGTGATCGGCCTGGTCGCGGGCGGGCTGGTGCTCGTGCGATGGTTCATGCCGAAGACCGCGGAAGCAGCATCGGAGACGGTGCACTAAGGCGCTGTTGGTTTGCAGACCGCTTCGCCGCTTACGCGGCTGACAAGGATGACCGGACCTGTTGAGCTCGTGGCGAGCCGTCGACGCGAGCCGCTCAGCCCTTGATCGTGGCGTCGTCGTAGGCGAGCGCCTTGCTGGCGGCCGCCTCGGCGCTGTGGGCAACTGCGCTGGCACCTGCATAGATGAAGCCGTAGGTCGGGTAAGCGCGCTGGCCGATATCGTGGATCGGGCCGTACCAGACCTTGACCGCGCTCCAGTCACCCTTGGCCGATGCGTCGACCACCGTCACGTCGCGCTCCACCTGGCCGGGATGGCCCCAATTGGCGTGAGTGACCTTGATGATGCGATCGGAGATGACCTGCGTCACGGTCGCGACATGGCCCGAACGCATCGAGCCGATCGCCTTGAAAACCAGCACCGAACCGAGCTTGGGGGCGGCGCCCTGCGCATATTTGCCGATCGCCTGGTTCCACCAGGAAGCGGCGGTGCCGAACAGCTGGATGCCGGAAAACACGCGGGCGAACGGAGCGCACTGCCAGAAACTCTGGGCGTTGGCGGCCGACGGAGCGGACAAAGCGGCGATGAAGAGCACGGAACAAAAGGCCGCTTTGAAACGTCGTGGCATATTCGGAAAAGATCCCCCGATCTCGCTGTCGTGGCTTGAGATAGGGAGCGTTCGTCGGCGAATAGAAGCGGTCTGCGGTGAAGTGAGCCGAGTCCGCGTTCGCTGGATTCACCCCCTTGTGGATAACTCGACTCGTCGTCGGAGTCGCACATCCTGCCCCTTAGGATTCGGGCAATATTCCCTAATATCATGGTAATATGTCGAATCACCAAGCCTGATCGCCGCTGCGGCGGATCGCGTCGCGGACCTCAATTCAGCGTCATTGCGAGCCGCGCAGCGGCGCGGCAATTCAGCCTGGCGATTATCCTCCGGTATAGGCCTGGATTGCGGCGCCCCTTTTGGGGGCTCGCGATGACGATGCGAGGCCGCGGACTAATGCGGTCTCGCGCTACTTGCGCTCGGCTTACCCCCCCGCTATGTCGCCGCTCGCTTCCGGGCCGGAGGAGTGTAGCTCAGTTGGTAGAGCATCGGTCTCCAAAACCGAGGGCCGTGGGTTCGAGTCCCTCCACTCCTGCCACTGTAAAGTGACGGGCCCAGGGGCGAAAAGGTTCGTAGACAAGCAGCGGGCCAGCGTAGCGCCTCCTTTTCCAAGGGGCGTGCTGCCGCTTGGCCCTGCTTTGGTGGATGTGGCAAAGGACGATCGTGGCAGAGGCTAGCAAGGGCGGCATCGGAGCCTGGCTCCGTAACATCCCGACCTTCATCAATCAGGTGAAGGTCGAGACCGGCAAGGTCGTGTGGCCGACCCGCCGCGAAACCGTCATGACCGCGATCATGGTGGTGGTTATGGCGGTGATGCTCGGCATCTTCTTCTTCGGGGTCGATTGGGCGTTCAGCCGGATCGTCCGCACTTTGCTCACGCTCGCTTCCTAAGGCAGGAACAAGAACAACAATGGCGCGCTGGTACATCATCCACGCTTATTCGGGCTTCGAGAACAAGGTCCGGGATCAGATCCTGGCCGATGCCGGCCGTCTGGGGCTCGAGGCATTGGTCGAGGCGGTCGAGGTCCCGACCGAGAAGGTGACCGAGGTCCGCCGCGGCAAGAAGGTCACGAGCGACCGCAAATTCTTTCCGGGCTATGTCCTGTTGAAGGCGTCGATGAACGACGACGTCTATCACCTGGTCAAGAACACGCCCAAGGTGACCGGCTTCCTCGGGTCGAGCGGCCGTCCGCAGCCGATCACCGATGCCGAAGCGGCACGCATCCTCAATACGAAGGAGGAAGCGGCGGTCGCGGCGCCCAAGGCCAAGATGAAGGTCGATTATGATATCGGCGATTCGGTCAAGGTGCTGGAAGGTCCGTTCGCGAGCTTCAACGGTCTGGTCGAGGAGCTCGATTTCGATCGCAGCCGCGTCAAGGTTTCGGTGTCGATCTTCGGTCGCGCCACCCCGGTCGAACTGGAATTCGAGCAGGTCGAACGGGTCAAGTAATGTGCGTCGCCCCGGCGAAGGCCGGGGCCACGAATTAGAGTTCCGGTTCGCCGGGAAAGTCCGCGGGAGACGCTCTTCGGAACGTCGCATGTACCGCTAAGCCATAGGAGGTAATCATGGCGAAGAAGATTACGGGTTACATCAAGTTGCAGGTGCCAGCCGGCAAGGCCAATCCGTCGCCGCCGATCGGCCCCGCGCTCGGTCAGCGCGGCGTCAACATCATGGAATTCTGCAAGGCGTTCAATGCGCAGACCGGCAATGAAGAGCCGGGCACGCCGCTGCCGACGGTCATCACCGTTTATGCGGATCGCAGCTTCTCGTTCGAGACCAAGACGCCGCCGGCGACCTACTTCCTGAAGAAGGCCGCGAAGCTGCAGTCGGGTTCGAAGGAGCCGGGCAAGATCTCGGCGGGCACGATCAAGCGTTCGCAGCTGGCGGAAATCGCGACGGCCAAGATGAAGGACCTGAACGCGAACAATCTGGAAGCCGCTACCAAGATCATCGAAGGCTCCGCTCGCGCGATGGGCCTGCAGGTTGTGGAGGGCTGATCCGATGGCAAAGCTTAGCAAGAAGCAGAAGGCTCTCTCGGTCGATACCGTGAAGCTGCACGGCGTCGACGAGGCGATCAGCCTCGCCAAGGCGAACGCCACCGCCAAGTTCGACGAGACGATCGAGGTCGCGCTGAACCTGGGCGTCGATCCGCGTCACGCCGACCAGATGGTCCGCGGCGTGGTCACGCTGCCGAAGGGCACCGGCAAGACGGTGCGTGTCGGCGTGTTCGCCAAGGGCGCCAAGGCCGACGAGGCCCGCGCGGCGGGTGCCGACGTGGTCGGCGCCGAAGACCTGCTCGAAATCGTCCAGGGCGGCACGATCGACTTCGATCGCTGCATCGCGACCCCGGACATGATGGGCCTGGTCGGCCGTCTCGGTAAGGTGCTCGGCCCGAAGGGCATGATGCCGAACCCGAAGCT
>Ga0207705_10003808_pt1 | contig 11472 bp, 7 predicted proteins | sample KBSC13metaG_FD_184314 | JGI IMG/M metagenome (GOLD analysis project Ga0207705, IMG submission 184314) | Corn rhizosphere microbial communities from Kellogg Biological Station, Michigan, USA - KBS C1-3 metaG (SPAdes) (version 2) | ecosystem: Host-associated > Plants > Roots > Rhizosphere > Soil ...
AAGCCGGCGACGTCGATGTCGACCGCGTCGACATCGACATCGGATGTCGTCACATTTCCCCCAACAACGCCGAAGATGCGGAGCTTTTCACGGATCTGTTACGCGTTGGATTTCGTGTGGCCGGCCTGGCAGCTCCTACTGCTGTGGTTGATTCTCCGATCCGGTCTGAGCGCGAAGCTGCGCGACAAGGCGCGCTCGTTCGCCCGATGGCAATTCCTCGAGTTGCCGCTTTACATGCTGCTTTACACGCTGGTGGTGACGCTGTGCAATCTGCCGCTTAGCCTCTGGGCTGGGTACTGGTTGACGCATCACTATGGGCTCTCTCACCAACCGTTCGGCGACTGGCTCGCCGACGACGGCAAGGCCATCGCGGTCAACTTCGCCATTCGGACTCCCGTGTTCATGGTCGTCTACTGGATGATGACCAGGTGGCCGAAGAACTGGGAGTTCCGCTTCTGGCTCTTGCTGATTCCCTTGATCGCTCTGGGAATATTTGCCCAACCGCTGATCGTCGAGCCTCTGTTCAATAAGTTCACGCCCTTGCCGGCGGGTCAACTTCACGATCGCATCCACGCGCTGGCGGTGAAGGCGGGAATCCCGAACGCGCCGATCCTGGTTGCCGACATGAGCCGGCAAACGGATGAGACGAACGCCTATGTCGACGGCATCGGTTCGTCGGCCCGGATCGTCATGTGGGACACGACGCTCACGAAGATGCCGCCTGATCAGATCGTCGCGGTGATCGGGCACGAGATGGGGCACTACGTCCTCAAGCACGTCTATTGGGGATTTGTAGGGGCGGTCGTCGCGCTTCTGTTCCTGCTTCCCATCGTTCGGCGCGTCTACGATACCCTGGTCCGCCGCAACGGTGCAAGGTGGAAGATCGACGGCCCCAGCGACGTCGCCGCGATTCCTGCATTGTTGTTCGTCTATCTCCTCATCAGCTTCCTGAGCGACCCCGTCGTCAACGCGGTCGGTCGCGAGGTCGAGCACCAGGCGGATGCATACGGCCTCCAGGTCACCGGCGACCGCATCGCCATGGCCCAGGCGTTTGTGGCGCTATCGAGGGACAACCTCAGCGAGCCGAACCCACCCCCGTTCATCCAGTTCTGGTTCTACAATCACCCCACTCTGCAGCAGCGCGTCGACTTCGCACTGGGGAAGGTCAAATGAAGGGCGATGGGAGCGGATCTCGCAAACCAGTGCTCTGTGACCTGGAACACTGTCCGGCTGAGAGCAGATCTGCGTGGTAAAGCGTTGGTCAACCTCGTCCGCTCCTCTCGCGTAACGCTCCTCAACCGGAAGGTTGCCCCTCACAATTACCTGTTTTTGTAATCTCCCCTGTCTGTGCTCCCTACCAAGGCCGATAATGGAACTGCGGCCGGGAAACCGGCCAAAGTTGTCGACGGACGGTACGCAAGTTTAGCCGTCTACTACCCATGAGGGGCGGTACATCTCCGATGGATTGGATTGCCAGATACCACAGGCGACGCGCGCAGCGCAGGCATCAGGATAAAGAGCAAATCGTGCTTTGGCGACAGACGAGCGAATCGCTTGCGAAGAGCATTCAGCAGCTATGCGGCCTTTGCGACGACCTCATCGACGTCATCGAGGCGACCGAGGTGTCGGATGACAAGCGTGAGTTGATGGAGTCGCTTCCCGCAAAGGTGGCGTCGGTTCGTCAGTACGCTCTCTGCATTGCGGCTGAGGCTAACATTCCCGGCTCGGCCGTCAAACTCCAGGAACAGGATCCATATTCTCTCGCCGATCTGCGCAAGATTATGGACAACAAGCCCGGTCAATAGGCGGCCGAAGCTGCCGATTCCAAAGAACTCAGCGCTATTCCTGACAGATAGTTCGTCAATTGGCGTTACCCACGGAAACCAATATGTCCGAGCAATCAGATAAAAACGCTGCCGGCTGGAGAAAGAACGGTGACGCCATCGACGGACGTCCCAAACTCAAGTTAGTGACTGTCGGCGAGGATGACTCCAGCGGCGTCCCGTGTGTGGATCAAGCGGAAGCGCAAGGTCGACAGCACACGGACGCGTTGACGTCCGACACTGTCGAGGCTGAATCGACGGGCGCCTCGCAGCGTGTCGAGCGCGCAAACCGAGTCGTCGAGGAGGGCCGATCGAAGCCGTCGCCGGCCGACCTCCGCGCCAAGCGTTCGGGGGAACTGGAATCCGAATCCAACGCCAGATTTCTCAAGCTCTCCGAGGAAAAGCAGGCGGTCGAACTTGCCAGGGCGCAGATCGCCCAATGGGCGCACATGCTGGAAGAGCGAGTCGCCGACCGCACCGCCGAGATCGCCCGCCGCAACAGCCAGTTGACCATGCTCAACACGCTGGCGAAGGCGATCAACCAGAGCCTCGACCCCACGCAGATGTCTTCGACAGTCCTCGAACTCGTTTGCGAGCTTTTCGGGGCCGATATGGGCGCCGTGTGGATCTGCCCTCCCGGACAGTCGATTGAGGTCCAGGCCCACTACGGTCTGTCGGAGGTTTGGAACCGACGGCTTCAGCGTGGATGGCCAAGCCGCGACTTGCTCCAGCTTCACATGCAAGCCAGGTTTTCCGCCGTGGTTGCCGATACCACCAAAGACATCACGGCCGAGGGACGAATGGCTCGCCATCTCGGCATGGGGTCCGCGGCCGTTCTACCCATTAAGTCGCGCACTGAAGTGATCGGCCTGATGGTTATCGGTTCCGTAGAGCCGGATGTCCTCGATGCCGAGGACGCCACCGTCCTCGACGTTTTCAGTGAGCAGTTCGGCGTCGGCATTACCAACGCGCTTCTGTACGAAGATGCGCGTCGCCGAGCTGAGCGCGACCCAGTCACCGGACTTTACAATCACCGCACTCTACAGCAAATGCTGTTGCAGGCGATGTCTCACGCCGACGATGACCGCTCGTCGCTCGCCGTCGTGCTGATGGACCTCGACAATTTCAAGTTCTTTAACGACACCTACGGCCACCTGAGCGGGGACGATGTCCTGCGCCTCGTGGGAGTCGCCATCGAGCAGGCCATCGAGGGCCAGGCGATCTGCGGGCGCTATGGCGGCGATGAGTTCATGCTGCTCCTGCCGAGTACAGACCACCGTACCGCCGCGAAGGTCGCCCAAAAGGTGCGCAAGATTCTGAGTGACGCTGGCTACCGGCCCGCGGGCCAGCAGCAGCACGTGCCTCTTGCGATGAGCTACGGAGTCGCCGTCTATCCGTCGGACGGTCTCTCTCGCCATGAGTTGATTGTGCAGGCCGACGCTAACCTGTTCCGCAGTAAGACCGGCGGCGGCGATGTCGTCAGCGCGCCCAGTCCGTACATCGTGCGGGCGCGGCAGATCCCTGGGTACGAGATGATCGACTCGCTGATCGCCACTGTCGACAACAAGGATCGCTACACGCGGCGCCATTCCGAGGATGTGGCCGAGTACGCTTACATTTTAGGTGAGGCCATGGAAGTCGAACCGGACATGCTCGACACTCTGGCGGTGGCGGGCCTGCTCCACGATGTCGGCAAGATCGGCATTCCCGATTCGATCCTGCGCAAGCCCGGCAAGCTGACGGCCGACGAGATGATCGCCATCCAGAGCCACCCGACCTTCGGTGCGCTGATTGTTGGCGCGATCCCGTCGCTGCAGCACATTCTGCCGGCGGTTCGACACCACCATGAGCGGTACGACGGCCGCGGCTATCCAGACGCGCTCGCCGGCGAGGACATCCCGCTGATCGCTCGTATCATGGCGGTGGCCGATGCTGTCTCCGCAATGACCACTGACCGCCCCTATCGCAACGGTATGGAGTGGCCGCAGGTGTTAGAGAACATCGAAAAGGGCCTTGGCACCCAGTTCGACCCCGAGATCGGCCGTGTATTTGTCGACGCGATGCGCGAACGCCTTGGAGCCGCCGCTGAACTCGACACGCTGTCGAAGGCCGCGTAGTGTTGCGCCGGGCAGTATTCTCGTCTCGACCCCGCTCCACGACTCGTCAAGCATCTCTACCTTCGAGCAACTTCACGTCAACACCACTTCGCTCGTAGATAAGGGAAGCTTGACAGGTAATTCGCTATACGCTATACTTATCACAATAGTAAAACGTTTATATATCAGTTGACGTTAACTATGGTCCCTTATCAGTCAGCGAGCCGGGCTTGAGGCTTATCGACGGTCCCGCATTCGGCATCGACTCGCAAACGATCTTTTTGATATTTTTGTTATATAGTGTGGCATCGGCGCAAATGCGCATCGGCCACAAATGACCTCACACAACCTATCCGTTAAGATACACGTCGTCAGTGAAATGAGGATTATTATGACTTGTAAGAAAAGTATTATTGCGCCCATCGCCATTCTGTGGTCGGTAATCGCCACGTCTACGATGGCGAAAGCTGTTCCGGGAGCACTGAGTGCTGAGTCGAACTACATCTGCGACTGTTCCTATTCGCTCTATTGCACGAACAACTCCGGCATCTCGACATCGTCTGCCGCATACGGCGTGCTCAACGATGTTCGGATCAACAACGCCGGAGGTGGTCCCGACTACGTGAGGCCGGGCGAAGCGTCGATGGGAGCGATCGGTCTGACCGCCGCGGCGGCGCATCTTTCCGGGGCCGACCAGACACGGGCCAACGATGTGCTCGGTGCGTATTTTCGGACATGGGTCCGGTCCGGACAGGCTCAGGCGAGTTCCGGGGCAATCTATCAGTCGGTTTCGTATACATCGAATGGGGCATTCTCGAGCGCGTCAAACCCCAATCCTGCCGCCACCGGCCAGATGATTAGCGCGATGTGGAAGTACTATAAGTATACGAACGACAGTACCTGGCTTAACGATGCAGCGGCATTCGCAATCGTCAAGAAGGCTGCAAACTTCCTGGTTTCGAACTTCAACAGCACGTATAACCTGGAGTACAGCGGCGGAAGCTACTGGACGGTTGACAGCGCTTATGCAGTTCCGGGACTGCTCTGCGCCGTACAGTGGGCGCAGGCAACCCAGCAGCCGGCCAGTGTGTATAGCTCCTGGTCGACGACAGCTTCCCTGTTGCAGCAGGGTCTGGCGTCGATGAAAGACCCAAACTGGAATATGTTCTTCCGCTTTCGCGATGGGCGCGGGAATAAGTCGTACGGCAAGCCTGTAATGATCGACCAAACCTGCTTCTCGCCGTACGAAACGAACGCTCTAGCGCCTCGCGGCGACGCATTTGCGGGAGCCATAAGCGATTCCTGGACGCTTGGCTTCAATGGATCGCCCTTGATGACGCCATATACGTCGAACTCCGGCGATTGGCGGTATTTTGGCACTCACTTACAGTCGGGCAATAACAATCTCTCTCCGGGAGCGAGTTTGCAGCTCGCGAAGGTGGAATGGAAATATGGGAGCGCCACCGCAGTCAACCGGGCGAGTCTTCGGTATCAGTGGGTCTACGGTACCGGTTACTCGAATCTCTGGTACGGTGCGAGTGGTCTCACCGAATCGGGCGTGCGGAATGGCATCGTCGACTGGCGAGATATGACGAACTACAATAACGCCGCTGCGAGTTGGCAGCGTTTCATCGACACGAGCGCCTACATGCTTGAAGTGACGCTCATGATCGACAACGGTGTCGACACGACGTACACGCCGTAGTTGTCGCTGCCGAACGTATCCTCACTTATGGGCGGCATTGGCCGCCCATTCTCCTGTCACCCTGGTTTCGATAGTATGTTGACTGTGCCGATAGCGAGAGCTATTGACAAGCAAAACGCTTATCACTACAATAATGTATCAAGTTAAGCGTTTAATAACAAGTGATTGTTTTTGAAGGAGAATCTACGTTTATGCAGGTAGATATATTGAGACGGAGCCTCATCGTTACTGTGGGCATCCTGGCGGTTGTCACGCCGGCTCTTTCGGCTGGTCCTAAGACTGGCGGTCGTGTAGCCGTGGTGGTGGTCAGGCCTGGCAAGTACACACTCGCCCCGCAGAACGCCGTTGCGCTTCGCCTCGACGCAACCGACCGCAGCAAAACGAATGGCAAGCAGCTGCAACTTTGGAAGAGCGCGGGCAACCCAAACCAGGCATGGATCTTTACGAAGACATCGGGTGGGTGGTATAAGATCGCGCCGTCCTACGCGCCCAATCTAGCGGTGAGTGTCAACGCTAACAGTGCGAAGAATGGGACGCCCGTCGTGCTCTGGGCCGACACGGGCTCGGCTGGCCAGAGGTGGTCATTAAAGCAGGACAAAGGCGGCTACTCGCTCGCGCCGAAGTGCGCGCCCGATTCTCGCATGGATGTGACGGGGTGGGGGGCGGCGAACGGCGTCAAGATTCAGATTTGGAGCGCGACGGGCGGAAAGAATCAAACCTGGGCCATCGGTACGAAGTAGGCAAAGCCCGGACAACCTCGCTGGGTTGACATCGCAGGTATAATCCAATTCTTGTCCGCAGTCCGCGGACTATAATTCACAGGCCGGCGTACACAAAGTACGTCCGGCCATATTGCGTTTCCGCCATTTATCCGATACTGTAGGCAGGCGCTTTCGCGCAACCTACGCGAGTGTGTTGTTTTCCCGTCCGTCAGGAGTTCCATCGTGAATTCGCAAACTGAGCTTCCCGCACAGGGAAGCACTGAGTCCTTGGACCCACGGGTCGAAGAGGAACGCTACTTATCGACCGTTCTCTCAGCCATCGATGGCGAGATTATTGCACTGGGCGTGAGCGCGGAGGATCTCAACGAGAAGGTTCGCGAGCTTGAGGCGACCGACTACAACGCGCGCAACTCGGCGGCGTCGATGTATGACTCCAGTCATCGCAAGATCCTGCGAATGGCCGAGCAGCGCCTCAATCCGTACTTTGGCCGTGTCGATTTCGACGATCTCAATGAGAATAAATACGAGCAGGTCTATCTTGGATCTGCCCACATCCGGTTCAAGGGTAAGGATTACGTGTACGACTGGCGCGCGCCGGTCGGCGAGCTTTTCTATCAGACCTATGGCGGCCGCACCACTTACCGGGCGCCTATCGGTATCGTCAAGGTCGACATCAAGCTCAAAAGGCGGCTGACGGTCAAGGATGCACGGCTGGTGTCGATGGTCGACACCTTCGACGGCAGCGATCCCGATCCGATGGTGGCCGACAATCTCCTCGCCGACATGCTCAAGCGCAACGCGGGCACGTCGATGGGGCAGATCGTCCGGAGCATCCAGGCCGAGCAGGACGCCGTCATTCGAACGGGCGGCGACATCGTCGTTGTGCAGGGACCGGCCGGTTCGGGGAAGACCGTGGTCGCCCTGCATCGCGCGGCCTTCTTGCTCTATCAGATGCGACAGTCCGCCGATCCCAAGCTCTACGCGCTCGCCACGGCGAGCAGCATGCGGGTGTTCTCGCCGAACCGTGTCTTCTCGGAGTACATCTCGCACGTCCTTCCGGACCTCCACGAGGACGCCATCCTCCAGGATGTTTTTGAACAGTTCCTGCTGGACCAGCTGATGAACCAGCTTCGCGCCGAGAGCGTGTCGCGTAAGTATAAGGTGCAGCGTAAGGAAGATCATTTTGACCTGATGCTGGCCGCCGACGGTGACGAATACGATCGCCTCATCGAAGCGTGCCAGGTGAAGACGTCGCCGACAATGGCGCGTGAGCTGCGCGAGTTCTTGACGAAGGAAGAGGGATCGATCCGTCGACAGCTCGCCACCGCAGTTGTCGAAAGTGCAGGTGACACCCGGTCGGTGCTGTCCGCGGTCGACGTGGTCAGCCGGTACATGCGGGGGGCTGAAGAGGAGATGTCGCTTCTGGGCCGGGTTAAGGAAGCCCTTCGGTACGTCGCAGATGAGATGGGCGAGCGGCAGCGTCAGCTGCGCGATGGCAAGCGGGGCGGCAAGGATCGCAGTGCCCGGCTCGGTCCCGGGCTTACTTATAAGCAGTCCCAGGCGTTGATTGCGGAGATCGACCAGCTCAAGATCCTCGACAAGGCGCTCAAGAAGATCGCGACGGGTGTCGAGAAGAAGCGGCTCGTCGATCTGTACATCGAGTTCTGGGGGGCTCGGGAGGGCGCGCTGGCGGATGAGACCGTCGAGGCCCTCGAACACGGACAGATTCGCTATGAGGACATTCCGGCCCTTGTCTGCCTCAACGGCTTCTATCGCGGCTTCCCGGAACTTACGGGCACGATCCACGCGATTGTCGACGAGTGTCAGGACTACACGCCCTTGCACTACGAGTTCCTCAAGCGCAGCCTGCCACCGGGGACGACCATGACAGTGGTTGGCGACCTCAACCAGACTGTCGACGAAACCGTGAGCCTTGGCAGCTATGAAGCGCTGGGCGACGTCTTCCCTGGTCGCACCAAGAAGCTAGAGCTCACCCGCAGCTATCGATCCAGTATGGAAATCACGGAGTTCGCGTCGCGGATTTTGGGCAGCGGAGTTGTGATCGACAATGTTCGCCGCACGGGAAAAGAGCCGGATATACGACATGCCGAGAACGCGGAGGCTCTCGTCTCAGCGATCGCCGACGCTGCTACGGAAATGATCGGCCGTAAGGATATCGAGGACACCGGCGGCGCAGGCTATCGACAGGTTGCCGTCATATGCCGGTCGACTGTCGACGCTCGCAAGCTGCACCATGATCTGTCACGCAAGGTCCACGCGACTCTGCTGACTCCCGACGCCGCGCATTTGTCGGACGGGATTCTGGTCGTGCCGATCGCGCAGGCCAAGGGCCTCGAGTTCGACGCCGTCATCGTCCATGATGTCGGCGAGGAGTTCTACAACCGCAGCGCCGACCGTCGATTGCTGTACACGGCCTGCACCCGCGCGCTGCATGAGTTGGTGCTCTTCTACACGGGCCAGCTCAGCCCGTTGATCGGGTAATCCCATTACCGACGCCTCCGTTCAATGGAGGTGTCGGTAGTTGACTATAAGTTAATAATAATGGTACACTTGAATTGAACACGTTCACAATGGATAATCATTAGAATGAAGACGCTAACGGCCGTCGAGGAACTCACTCCTAAGGCCAAGCAGACGCGCGAGACGATTTTAAAGACGGCGATTACTCTCTTTGTCGAGAAGGGGTACGACGACACGACCATGCGTGACATCGCGGCCGCGGCGGGTTGTTCGCTCGGTCTTGCTTATCGCTACTACCCCAGCAAAGGTCATCTTGTCCACACGCTCTATGATCAGATCGCGCAGGAATTTGAGGAGCACATCGACAATCTTCCGGCCGGCAATCTCGCCGACCGCTTCGAAGCCGCGATGAAGCTCAAGTTCGAGCTTCTGCTGCCGTACCGCGCGGCCTTCGGGGCGATCATTGGCGTCATTCTGTCGCCCGATTCCGGCGTGGCAGTCCTCGGAGACGAGGCTCGCGAGACTCGCAGCTTCGCCATCCGCACCTTCGCCAAGATAGTCATGGGCAGCAAAGATGCCCCCAAGCAACCCCAACTCGACCAGTTGACGGACCTCTTCTACGCCGGCCACCTCTTGATGTTGCTCTTCTGGACGACCGACCGAACCCCTGACGCCAAGGCCACTTACGACCTCTTATCTGTCTCGAAGGACATTCTGGCCTTCGTTCGCCCCATGCTCCGCGTCCCACAAGTCGCGCGGATGCTGACCCGCGTCACCCAGGCCATGTCCCCGGTCTTCGGCGGCTTGACGCGCTAGCCAATTAGCATTGGGGCGCAATCCCTGTGGGGCGGCTGACAGGAGCGGTACGGGGAGATTGCGTGATTTTGCGACCGCCGCCTCAGTGAGGTGCCTGTATAGCACTCCCGCCATCATTGTGAGGCAGGCCCTAAGGCCGCCTCTTCGTAACAATCCGCCGCGCATCCTCGACAGTGACCTTCAGCATACTAAGTACTTTTCCCGCAAGCCCCTCGTATTCACCGATTAGCCCAAGCAATAGGTGTTCGGATCCGACTTCCGGACTGCCGGCCTCTGACGCTTCCTCGACACCATAGTCAATGACGCGCTTGCACCTTGGCGTTAGTTGCATGTCGCGTGCCTCATTGAATCCGGGGCCGTCGACAAGGTGTTTGGCAAGCTCTGCGCGGACGGCCTCGATCGACGTTCCCAGTTGCGTGTCGAGAATGACTGCGCCGGGACAATGTTCGTCGTGGATAAGGCCGAGCAGCAGGTGCTCTGTCGAGAGGAAGTTCTCGTGCAGCCGCTTTGCTTCGTCCTGAGCATGGTAGATGACTTGCTTTGCTTCCTCGGAGAAATGCCGCCAGATGTTCGTATCCTCCCGCGGCTTGAAGACCGCCTTGATTGATCCGATGTCGGCTTTGTCGACCAGGTGGGCGATGCCGACGGTGGCGCAAGCTGAAATGAAGATCGCATCGGCGGGCGGCGAATAAAGCAGTGTGATGGGGATACGGACCGTGTCGGCGGTGGATTTGCAGAAGAGACTGAATTCCAGACCCGACCGGTTGTCGATGTGCTCATCGAAGACGACGGCATCGAATCCCTTGATCAATTCCGTCAACGCGGTCGACTGGGCGATGTGTTCTTTCGACCAGACGCTCTGGCCATTGGGGCCGTCCGAGTTAAAGCCGGGAATGCTTTTCCTGTCTATGACGATCGGTTCATATCCACCATCCCGCATCGCTTGAGTAACAGCCGTCATTGTGTCGACGGCGAGGTCAGAGCAGAAGATTGCGGCGCGGCGTGGGAGTGGCTTTGGTGTGGTTGTTTTCATTTCGTCGTATCCTTTCAAACTTCCCGCGAGTTGCTGACGTCCGCGATAAAGCCATGTCTTAACCTGGGCGAGATTGACCTGGTCGTCTGCCGTGCTCATGGCGTCTGCGATTTCCCGCACGGACAACTCGTCGAAATAGAACCGCTGGATGGCAGCCGTTTGGTTGGCCGGGAGTTGATGGAGTGCCTGCTCGACATCCAGCCGCATGACACTATGCATACTGTACGGACGTGGGTCTGGGGCGTCGACCATGAGAGGCGCCGCCGGCGGTTTCCGCCGAATCCGGAGCGCTTCCCGCTTGACAATGCGAGACATCCACGCGCGAACTCCGTTTGGGTTTTGCAGATCTTCGATATGCAGGCAGATTTCGACGACGGCGTCGGCGACGGCGTCCTGGGCGTCGGAAAAGTTCTGCGTGATCGACAGGGCGGCTGAGAAAAGCTGCGATCGCGAGGTGTCGACGAGAAGAGATAACGCGTTGCGGTTGCCACGCCGGGCTAGTCGAGCAAGCTGGTAAAGATCGTCCATACCCTAGATAGAGGCGCTGGAGGGCCAAAAGGTTACAGGCGAGTCGACGTCGGTATCGACCGGGCGACTAACGCTCTGGTCGAGACTGCTCCTGTCTGATGCGGGAAGGTGTGGCGCGTGATAGAGTACTGGTCGAGGCTGCCGTCGAGGGAGACCTGGTCGATGGCGAGAAGGTGCGGGTGCGGGGGCATCGAGAATGTGAGAACGGCGGCGGAGAGCGGCACGCCTTCTCGACGGTCGAGGTATCGAACTCCGGCGCCGCCCGTGG
>Ga0207705_10003812_pt1 | contig 11467 bp, 16 predicted proteins | sample KBSC13metaG_FD_184314 | JGI IMG/M metagenome (GOLD analysis project Ga0207705, IMG submission 184314) | Corn rhizosphere microbial communities from Kellogg Biological Station, Michigan, USA - KBS C1-3 metaG (SPAdes) (version 2) | ecosystem: Host-associated > Plants > Roots > Rhizosphere > Soil ...
ACCCGAAGACGTGACCATCGTGGAAGACCGTCCCCTCGCCGGCGGACATTCTGCCGCCCGCAAGGCGATGATCGACAGCCAGCTGCGCACCAGCGGCGTGACCGCGCCCGACGTGATCGCGCGCATGGCCGCGGTCGCGCGCGAGGACTTCGTGCCGCCAGGCGCGCGCGGGATCGCCTATATCGACCGCGCGATCGCGCTCGGCGAGGGACGCTGGCTCGCCGCGCCGCTGGTCCAGGGGATGATGCTTCAGGAAGCGCGGCCAAGCCAGACGGACACGGCGCTGCTGGTCGACGGCGGCAGCGGCTATCTCGCCGAGCTGTTGCGCCCGCTGGTCGGCTCGCTGGAGGTCATCGCGCCCGGCGAGGCGGCGGTCGCGGCGCGCAAGAAGGGCGGCGTGACGCTGCTGCTGATCGAGGGCGCGATCGAGCAAGTCCCGCAAGGGCTGGTCCAGCGCCTGACCGACGAGGCGCGCATCGTCTGCGGCGTTGTGCGGCAGGGCCTGACGCGGTTGGCAACCGGCCGCAAGGCAGCTGGCGAGATCGCCTTGCTGCCGCTCGCCGAGATCGGCATTCCGGTGCTGCCGGAATTCGCCGCCAGGAAGGAGTGGAGCTTCTGACCATGGGGCCCAGGGGCTTGCGTATCGGCCTGCTGGCAGGCGCGTGCCTTGCCGCCGCGCTGCCGGCGCACGCCGATACGCTCAAGGACGCGCTCGATGCGGCCTATCGCACCAACCCGACGCTCGAAGGCGCGCGCGCCGGGCAGCGCGCGACCGACGAGAATGTGCCGATCCAGCGCTCCGCCGCGCTGCCTTCGGCGAGCCTCAACGGGACTTACACCGAATACGTGCAGCAAGGCTCCAGCGCCTCATTCGTCTCGCCGGCGCGCTCGCTCACCGGGCAGGCCAATCTGACTGTGCCGGTGTATCAGGGGGGCGCGGTCAAGAACGGCATTCGCGCCGCCGAGACCCGCGACCTGGCCGGCCGGGCCAGCCTGCGCGGCAGCGAGAGCTCGCTGTTCAGCCAGGTCGTCGCCGCGTACATGGACGTGATCCTCGACGAGGCCGTCGTCGGGCTCAACGCCAACAACGTCAACGTGCTGTCGGTCAACCTGCAATCGACCCAGGACCAGTTCCAGATCGGCCAGCTGACCCGCACCGACGTCGCCCAGTCGCAGTCGCGTCTGGCGCTGGCGCAGGGCGACCTGCAAACCGCGCAAGCGAACCTGATCACGGCGCGCGAGCACTATGTGCAGCTGATCGGCAAGGCGCCGGTCGACCTTCAGGCTCCGCCGCCGCTGCCGGGACTTCCCGGCACGGTTGTCGCCGCGGTCGACGTAGCCAAGAAGAACAACCCGGACCTGATTTCCGCGCAGGAAGCGGCCGACGCCGCGGGGTTCGATACCAAGGCGGCGGGCGCGGCGCGGCTGCCGCGCGTGAGCCTGTTCGTCAGTGGCGGCGGCACCGACTATCTCGGTTCGGCCGGATCGAGCTTGTTCCCCGGCGCGGTGCAGAATTTCAGCACCACCGTATCCGCCGGGGCCCAACTGACCCTGCCGCTGTACCAGGGCGGCAAGCCGGCGGCGCAGGAGCGCCAGGCGCAGGACCGCGAATCCCAGGCGCTCGAGCAAGTCGTCGCGACCGAGCGCAGCGTGATCGAGCAAGTCCGCGCCGCTTATGCCTCGTGGCAGGCCTCGAACGAGATCATCGCCTCGAGCCAGACCGCGGTCTCGGCCGCCGCGCTCAGCCTCGAAGGCACGCGCGCCGAACAGTCGGTCGGCACCCGGCAGATTCTCGACATCCTCAACGCCGAGCAGGAGCTGCTGCAGGCCCAGGTCCAGCTGGTGACGGCGCGCCGCAACGCCTACGTCGCCGGCTTCACCCTGCTCGCCGCGATGGGCCGCGCCGAGGCGCGCGACCTCGGTCTCGCCGACGAAGGGCCGCTGTACGATCCCGTGACCAATTACGACCGGGTCAAGAACAAGTTCTGGGACTGGTCGCACGATCCCGATCCGGTGACGCAATCGACCCGCACCGTTGACATCCCGCCGCAGGACGCGACAATCCCGCCACAGGTGCAGCCGAAAACAGGATCCTGAGGCATGCGGCAACAGGGTGAGCCCTCGGTCGAGGAAATTCTCGAATCGATCAAGCGGGTTATCGCGCGCGACAACCGCGAAACCGCGCAAGTCGAGCGCTCGCGGCGCGAAGCCGCCGGGGTCGGCGGCGATATGCTGATCGAACGCGACGACGACGAGGTTGAGGACGACAGCGTGTTCGATCTCGCCGAGGCCGAGGAACTGCGCGAAGCCGAGCCGGAGGCCGCCGGTCTGATCCCCGAGCGCACCGCCGGGGCGATGCGCGAATCGCTCGCCGCGCTGGCGCTTCTCGCCGAACCCGGCGCGCAGCCACAGATCGTCCGCTCGGGCGAGACCTCGCTCGAAGGCCTGGTCCGGGACATGCTGCGCCCGATGCTGGCCCAGTGGCTCGAAACCCACCTGCCGGCGGTCGTCGACCGGATGGTCCAGGCCGAGATTGCCCGCATCGCCGGCAAGAAGGGCTGAGCATCCCCGACGCGCAAGAGCTGGCCCGCGCCGAAGCCGCGTTGACCACCATCGGCGGCGAGACGCTGCGACGCCACATCTTCATCTGCGCGATGTCCCAAAAGGGCGAATGCTGCCGCCGCGAAGTCGGCGAGCGCGCGTGGAAGTATCTCAAGAAGCGGCTGAAGGAGCTCGGCCTCACCGGGCCCAGGACGACCATCGGGGGCGGGGTGCAGCGGACCAAGGCCGACTGCCTGCAGATTTGCGCCGCCGGGCCTGTCGCGGTCGTCTGGCCGGATTGCGTGTGGTACCATTCGTGCACCGAGGACGTGCTCGAGCGGATCATCCAGGAACACCTGATCGGCGGCGTGCCGGTCGAGGACTTCCGTCTGCGCGGTGCGGGCTAGTCGTCTTCGTTGAGCGGGTCGGCGATGGATTCGTCGTGGCCGGTCCCGCTCGACAGAAACACCAGCCCCATCAGCGCCGCCATCAGCATCATCGTGACGCCGATGCCGAGCACCGTCGCGATCACGACATGGATCGAGACGAGCGCGCCCGCGCTGTAAAGCACGGCCAGCGCGACGGCGATCACCAGCACCGTCAGCAACCCCATCCAGCGGAGCAGGCGCCGGTAGCGCTTCCACGCGTGAGCCGCTTGATTCGGCTCGTCGAGCGGTGAAGGGCGCGGAGAAACCATCGCGCGCCCGTGCTCCTTCCCGGCGCTGCTGGCAACGGCATGGCGGCGAAGATTCGCCACCCGGCGGCAAAGGTGTTACCCTCAGCGGTCCAAGACATGGGAGACAATGTCATGGATATTGCCAGACTTATCCGCACGCGCGATCCGCACGCCATCGTCACCTGCCCGGCCGGCGCGACCGTGCGCCACGCGGTCCAGCTGCTCGCCGAAAAGCGAATCGGGGCCTTGCCGGTCCTGCAGGGCGGACAAGTCGCCGGGGTCTTTTCCGAGCGCGACGTGCTCTACCGCCTGGCCGAGGAAGGCGCGCTGTGCCTCGACCGCCAGGTCGGCGAGGTGATGACCGCGCCGGCGGTGACGATCTCGCCCGACATGCGCTTCATCGATGCCCTCGCCCTGATGACCCGGCGGCGCATCCGCCACCTGCCGGTGATGAGCAACGGCGCGATGGTCGCTTTCATTTCGATCGGCGACATCGTCAAGGCGCGGATCGACGAGGTCACGGCCGAAGCCGAGCACATGCGGCAATATATCCAGACAGCGTAAGCAGACCGCTTGAGCGCGCTCGCCTGGCTCCCTACATCGGCCCTATGAGCACCGCCCTTACCCTCACGCCCGCGGCCGCCAGGCGCATCGGCTCGATCGCCGAACGCCAGGGCAAGCCGGCGATCCTGCGGCTCTCGGTCGAAGGCGGCGGCTGCTCGGGGTTTCAGTACAAGTTCGACCTGACCGAGGCCGCCGACGGCGAGGACACGGTGAGCGAAACCGATGGAGTGCGCCTGGTGGTCGACCCGATGAGCCTCGATCTCATCGCGGGCAGTACGGTCGATTTCGTCGAATCCCTCGGCGGCGCGGCGTTCAAGGTCGAGAATCCCAACGCCACCGCCGGATGCGGTTGCGGTTCCAGCTTCGGGGTTTAAGGTCCGCTCCGAAGGACGGACAGGGTGCGGATCGCCAGCTTCAACATCAACGGAATCCGCGCCCGGCGCGAGCGGCTGCTCGAATGGCTGCAGGAAACGCGCCCCGCGGTCGCCTGCCTGCAGGAAATCAAGTGCCAGGACGCTGACTTCCCCGCCGCCGACTTCGAGGCGATCGGCTATCGCGCCGCGTGGCACGGGCAGAAGGGCTTCAATGGGGTCGCCATCCTGGTCGACGGGGAGGACCCGCTCGAAGTCATCCACGGCTTGCCCGGCGATCCGACGGACGAGCAGGCGCGCTTCATCGAGGCCGACATTCGCGGCGTGCGCGTGGTCAACCTGTACTTGCCCAACGGCAACCCGCAGCCGGGGCCGAAGTTCGATTACAAGCTGGCGTGGATGGCGCGTCTGCAAGTGCGGTTGGGCGAACTGCTCGAGCGCGAGCGGCCGACGGTGGTGGTGGGCGATTTCAACGTGATTCCGGACGACCGGGACGTCTGGTCACCCGCGGCGATGGCCAGCGACGCGCTGATGCAGCCGGAATCGCGTGCGGCGTATGCCCGCATCCTCAACGATGGCTGGACCGACGCGCTCGCCGCGCTCAATCCGCGCGGCGGGGTGTGGACGTATTGGGATTACCAGGCCGGCGCGTGGCAGCGCGACCACGGCTTTCGCATCGACCACTTGCTGCTCTCGCCCGAAGCAGCCGACCGGCTGGTGTCCGCCGGTGTCGACAAGGAATTCCGCGGGCGGGAGAAAGCCAGCGATCACGCCCCGGTGTGGGTCGAAATCGCGGAGTAGCGCGCCTCAGCGGTAGAAGATGTGCGTCTGGATCTGGGCGATCTCCGTCTTCTGGTGGGCCCAGCTCGGATTGACGTAAGTCGCGTGGAAATAAAGCGCGTCGGCCGCCTTGCTCTGCCACAGGTTCTGCTGCGCGATCTCGGCGATGGCCTTGGCCCGCTGCCATGCCGCCGAGCTCTCGTCCGCGGTGGGGATCACGCCGTGGTGGACGAAGGAAAACTGCGCCGGTTGGGTGACGACGTCGCAGTAATCGCCCGGATAGATGCCCGACTTGGCCCGGTTGATGACCACTTCGGCCACCGCCAGCTGGCCTTCGATCGGCTCGCCGCGGGATTCGAAATAGACCGCCTGGGCCAGGCACTTGAGGTCGTCGGTCATGTCCGCCTGGAGGGGCATGTCGCCGACCAGCTCCGTGAGCGACGCCGCGTGCGGCACCATCGCCAGGGGGATCGCGCCGGTCGGGGCAGCCATGTTCGGCGCCGCCGGGGCGCCCACCGTGCCTTGCGCGATCCACGCGCTGCCGCTCATGGCCGGCGTCGCGGCCGCAACGATCGGAGTGGCGGCGGTGAGGGCAATTCCCGTCGGCACCGCCGCGTGAACCATCGGAGCCTCGGCCCAGGCCGCGCTTGGAGCGGCGCCGCACAGGCCGACAAACATCATCGCGACGGCAACCGCGCCGCGGAGCTTCGAAAATTGCATTAACCCGTCACTCTAGGCGGTGGGCGCCAGACGCAGGCGACGATCCCGTTCGGGCGATCCGTCCCTAGCCTGCCGGCAGCCCCCCGTCTGGCGCTTACCCGATCTCCCCGGCCTCAATGCCGTCCCGGATCAGTCCGCGCTGTGGAAGCGATGGCGGCCATTTCGCAATCGCAGCATGAGGAGTCAATTCAGGGTTCCCGTTGAATCGATGAACCGTTCCGCATCCGGGATGTCCAGTTCGATAATCCACAAATCGCTATCCTGGCGGGTGCGGCGGTCGAGGTAGTCCCCGAAATCAAAAGGATTTTCGGAATCCTCGCGCTTGGCCAGGGCCCAGCCGCGGGTTCCATCGGCCCGCGGCATCCGCTCGTAGGCGCGGTAGTTTTTCCCGCTTTCACAACAGGTTACCAGCAACGTGCCGGCGTCGCGCTCGCCCTTGGCGATAACCGTCGCGAACCCCCCGGCAGCCTCGACCGCCCGGAGCAGGCCGGCGACTTCGAGATGGGCCGGAACGCGCGCGTCCATCGCTCAGCCGGTCCGATAGCCGTCAAGGCTGGACAAGGGGATTCGCGAGCGCATGAACGTGCCTGTGCCGCGGCCGATCTCGTCGCCCTCGCCATCGACGAGCCGCGCTTCGGCGACGAACACCCGCCGCCTCCCGCTGATCCAGCGCCCTTCGGCCACCACCGGCCCGCCGCGAATCGGCTTGGTAAAGAGCAAATTGAACGCGGTGGTCAGCAGGAAGCGGTCGGTGACCAGCGAGTTCGCGGCGTAAAACGCCGCATCGTCGAGCATCTTGAAGTAAATCGTGCCGTGGGCGGCGTGGGCGGCATGGTGCACCCGCTCGTCGACCGAAAATTCGATGCGCGAGCGGCCTTCGCTGGGGATGGTCAGCGCCGAGGGAAACAGCGAGTTGACCGGCGCCGAGGCGTAAAGCGCCTCCAACGCCGCGAAATGCAGTGCCGCGCCTTCAGGCGGCGTCGCGGTCTGCGGCATTGGCGATCAGGCCGTACAGCGCCTCGGCGTCCGGCGCCTCACTCAGCGCGTCGTGCACGCGCTCGTCGCGCACGAGGCGCGAGATCGCCGCCAGGGCGTGGAGATGGCCGACGCCGCTGGACTCGGGCGAGACGAGACCGAACACGAGGTCCACCGGCATGCCGTCGGCGGCCGCGAAATCGACCGGCTCGTCGAGCTTGAGCAGCGCCGCCACCGGCCGGCGGACCCCGTCGACTCGGGCGTGGGGAATCGCCACGCCGCGGCCGAAGCCGGTGCTGCCGAGGTTCTCCCGCTCCTGCAGGCGCTCGAGCACCGCAGCGGCGTCGAAGCCGTAGCTGGCGGCGAAGCGCGTCGCGAGGAGTTCGAGGATCGATTGCTTGGACTTTGCCGAGACGAGTTCCACGGCAGAAGGATCGAGCAGGAAATGAGCGTTCATCGATAATCCGAATAAGCGTTGGGACCGGCCCTTTGACACCCTCACAAACTGCGCGTGGGCGCAGCGCCCATTCTTCGCAAAAGCCGTCCAAATTAAGGCGTGAAGCGCGAGCCCTGTGGCCGCATCAAGACGGTTCGACCCAGCCGATCGACCCGTCGTCGCGACGATAGACCATATTATGGCGCCCGGTGCCAGCATTTTTGAAGAACAGCGCGGTGGTGTGTCTCAAATCGAGAAGCATGACCGCGTCGGACACACTGACTTCCGGAATGTCGGTGCGCGTCTCGGCGATGATCGGCAGCCCTTCGGGGACGTCCTCGCTCTCGGGCTCGGCCGGCGCGAACACCGTGTAGGCGGCGTCTTCCTGGCGGGCGATGAAATCGGCTTGTTCGTGCCGGGCCTTCAGCCGGCGCTTGTAGCGGCGCAGCTGCTTTTCGATCTTGTCGGCCGCCTGATCGAACGACTGATGCGCATCGTGCGCCTGGGCGTGCGACTTCAGCACCAAGCCGTTGTTGACGTGCATGACGATGTCGCAGGCGAAGGCGGCGGTCGGCGCCTTGCCGAAAGTCACTTGCGAGGACATCGCCCGGCTGAAGTACTTGTCGATGATCCCGTTCAGGCGATCGGCTGCGTGATCCTGCAGCGCTTCGCCGGTGTCGATCTGATGGCCGGACACGCGGATATCCATAAATTCGGAGCCTCCTGCTTCAAGTGATCCACACTCCAGGGCGTGCCCCAAGGAGACCAGGGGGTCAGCTTGCCCAGAGCGGAGATTCCAACGTTTCGATAAAGGCTTTGTGCCGCGCCAATTCCTCCGCGCTTGCGTCATGGGGGCGGGGTGCGCGGAATTCGCGGCGGGCGGGAACGAAAGCGGCGATCTCCACCAGCGTTTCGGCGCGCACCGCGGCGAGCTCGAGGCCGATCTGGCGGCCGCCGGTGAGCTCGACATAGATCTGCGCCAGAAGTTCGGCATCGAGCAAAGCGCCGTGCTTGACCCGGTGGCTGCGGTCGATCCCGTAACGGGTGCACAAAGCGTCGAGCGAATGCTTGGCGCCGGGATGGCGCCGGCGGGCGATCGCCAGGGTGTCGATCATCCGCGCGAGCGAAACCTCGGGATGGCCGCAGGCGGCAAGCTCCCAATTAAGAAAGCCGAAATCGAATTGCGCGTTGTGGGCGATCAGCGGGGTGTCGGCGAGAAATTCAATGAGTTCATGCACGCCTTCGTGAAAACGCGGCTTGTCGGCTAGGAACGCGTCACCCAGGCCGTGGACCATTTCGGCCTCGAGTGGCATCGGCCGGTCGGGGTTGAAATAGGCGTGGAACGTGCGCCCGGTCGGCACCCGATTGACCAGCTCGATACAGCCGATCTCGACCATCCGATCCCCCGACCGGGGATCGAGCCCGGTGGTCTCGGTGTCAAACACGATCTCGCGCATGGCGCCGACTATCGCCGCGCCGGGCACGGCTGGCAAGTGGCGGATCAGCGAGGGGCGAGCTTGTCCACGAGCGCCGCCACCTCGGCTTCGGTTTCCGCCAGCGGGCGGCCGGTGTCGATGGTGAAATCGGCCCGGGCGCGCTTTTCGGCGTCGGGCATCTGCCGTTCGAGGATCGCGGCGAACAGCTGCTCGGTCATGTCCGGGCGGGCGAAGACCCGGGCGCGCTGGACTTCCGCCGGGGCCGAGACGACGAGGACTTTGTCGACTTCCCCGACGCGGTCTTTTTCGAACAGCAGCGGGATATCGAACACCGCCAGCGGCGCATCCGCGTGATCGCGCAGGAAAGCCGCGCGTGCCTCGCGCACGGCCGGGTGGACGATCGCTTCGAGCCGGGCGAGGGCCGAGGGATCGCCGAACACTTTCGCCCCGAGGGCAATCCGATCGACGCCGCGCGCGCCGGTCGCTCCGGGAAATTCGCGCTCGATCGCCGCCACCAGCGCCCCGCCCGGGCCTTGCAGGCGGCGGACTTCGGCGTCCGCATCGAACACCGGCACGCCGAGTCGCTCGAACATCGCCGCGACCGTCGACTTGCCCATCCCGATCGAGCCAGTGAGGCCGAGGACGAGCGGCCGGTTCATGACGTCAACAACCGCCGCAGCTCGGCATCGCCGTCGGCGCGCGGCGGCGCGACGCCGAAGAATTTCTCGAACGCGACCGCCGCCTGGCCGATGAGCATGGCCAGGCCATCGACCGTCCGGAAGCCGGCGGCGCGCGCTGCCCGGAGGAACTCCGTCTCCAGCGGATGGGTGACGATGTCGTAGACCATGCTCCCCGGCGGCGCGTGGCTGAAATCGAACCTGAGCGGCGGCTGTCCGGCCATGCCGAGCGGGCTGGCGTTGACGATCAGGTCGAAGCAGCCCTCGCGATCGTCGAAGGCGAAGTCCGTCGGATCGGCGAAATGCGCGATGTCGACCGCGTGGTGCTCGCCCTCCGGGTCTATTTCGTCGAGCAAAGCGCGCGCCTTGGCCGGATCGCGCCCGGCGAGCACGATCACCACGCCCTGCTCGGCCAGAGCGGCGACGATCGCCCGGGCTGCACCGCCGGTGCCGAGCACCCGAGCCATGCGGAATAAGTGCGTCTCCGCGAGGTACGGCCGGAGCGGCTCGAGAAAGCCCGCGCCGTCAGTGTTGCTGCCGACGATCATCCCGTTGCGCCGGCGAGTGACGGTGTTGACCGCGCCGACCAGCTCGGCGCCGATCTCTAGCCGGTCGAGCAGCGGCACGATCGCCTGCTTGTGCGGCATTGTCACGTTGCACCCGCGCCAGGCGGGATCGTCGCGGCGCCCGGCGATGTAATCGGCGAGGCCCTCTGCGGTGACGTGGCAGGCGCGGTATTCGGCCCCGAGCCCGAGCTTGCCGAGCCAGTAGTTATGAATCGCCGGCGATTTCGACTGGGCGATCGGATCGCCGATGACTTCGGCGTAGGGCGTCACGCCGGCAGTTCCTCCAGCTCGCGCAGCGCGCCGAGCACCGCCAGCAGGGGCATGCCCAGCACCGTGAACATGTCGCCCTCGATGCTTTCGAACAGCTGGACTCCGAGCGATTCGATGCGGAACACGCCGACGCACTGGCCGACCTCGGGCCATTCGGCGACGAGGTAGCGCTCGATGAAATCATCCGACAGCTCGCGCACCTTGAGCCGGGCGCGGGCCACATGGCTCCAGCGCAAGTGCCCGCCGATGGCGATAGCCGCGGCCGAGTGCAATTCCATCGTCCTGGCCGAAAAGAACCGCAAGTGCTCGGCCGCGTCGGCCCGGCTGGTCGGCTTGTTGAAACGCTGCCCATCCGCCGAAACCACCGAATCGCTGCCGAGCACCGGCCGGCCGCGTCCATCGACCGACAGCGCTTTCGCTTCGGCCAGCGCCAGCGCCACCCCGGCGGCATCGATCGTGCCCAGCCCGGCCTCCAGCGCGCGCTCGTCGATCGCCGCCGGCCGGGCCTCGAATTCGACCCCGGCCGCGCCGAGCATCGTCCGCCGCGAGGCGCTCTTGGATGCGAGAACGATCATATCGGCTTCAATCCCCCTTCCAGTGGTTCGGGTGCTCCCGGCGCCGGATCGCGCTCCGCAAGAAGGCGCATGATCCCCGCGGCGGTTTCTTCGATCGAGCGGCGGGTGACATCGATCACCGGCCAGCCGTTGTCGGCGAACATGCGGCGGGCGAAGGCCAACTCCTTCTCGACCCGTTCCTCGTCGACATAAGCGGTCTCGGTCGTCTGATTGAGCGACAGCAGGCGGTTGCGGCGGATCTCGATCAGGCGCTTGGGGGCGGTCGTCAGCCCGACCACCAGCGGGCGGCTGAGCGTGAACAGGTTCCGCGGCGGCGGGCTTTCGACCACCACGGGAATGTTGGCGACCTTGTAGCCGCGATTGGCGAGATAGATGCTCGTTGGGGTCTTGGAGGTTCGCGACACGCCGGCCAGGACGATGTCGGCTTCTTCCCAATTCTCCCAGCCAACCCCGTCGTCATGAGCGATGGTGAACTGGATCGCATCGACGCGGGCGAAATAGGCCGCGTCCATCGCATGCTGGCGCCCGGGCCGGCCGTGCGCTTCCTGGCCGAGCCGATCCTCAAGCGCGACCGTCACGGCGTCGAGCACCGGCACGTGCGGCAGGCCGAGCACCCGGCAATGCTCTTCCAGGCGCACGCGGATGTCGGCGTTGACCAGCGTGTGCAAGACCAGGCCCGGCTTGCTGACCAGTTCGGCGACGATCCGGTCGAGGTGCTGCTGGCTACGGACCATCGGCCAGAAATGGCGGATCACCTCGGCGTCGTCGAATTGCGCGAGCGCCGCCTTGGCGATCATCTCGAGCGTCTCGCCGGTCGAGTCAGAGAGAAGATGGAGGTGCAGCCGGGTCATGTGGATAACGCCCGGCATAAACCACGGGA
>Ga0207705_10003814_pt1 | contig 11463 bp, 10 predicted proteins | sample KBSC13metaG_FD_184314 | JGI IMG/M metagenome (GOLD analysis project Ga0207705, IMG submission 184314) | Corn rhizosphere microbial communities from Kellogg Biological Station, Michigan, USA - KBS C1-3 metaG (SPAdes) (version 2) | ecosystem: Host-associated > Plants > Roots > Rhizosphere > Soil ...
GCGTCTCGACTACGTGCGTGAAGGGAATGGCAAACAACTCCTCCCCTACACGTGCGATCAATGCACGTACGATCGCAACGGAGAGCGGCAAGCGCAATGTTATCGCCGTGCCTCGATGCGCCACGGTCCTGATCTCGATCGCGCCGCCGAGGAGGCGAACGGCGGCATCCACCACGTCGAGGCCGACACCACGTCCCGAGATGTTCGTGACCGACGCCGCGGTGGAGAAACCGGGATGCGCAAGCACGCGCAACAACGTTACGTCGTCCAGTGCGTCCGTATCCCACCCGACTATCCCCGCCGCTCTCGCACGTGCGAGCACGCTGTCCCGATCGATGCCGCTGCCATCGTCCGCCACGCGGATCAGAACGTAACCAGCTTCGCGCTGGGCGCTCAGTGTCAATCGTCCGCGCGTAGACTTGCCGTTGCTCGCGCGCTCTTCCGCTGACTCAATCCCGTGATCCAGCGCGTTCCGAAGCAGGTGCATCACGGGATCGCCGATGCGATCGAGAATCGAGCGATCCATCTCGATCTCCGCGCCATCCAGCGTAAAGTCGACTTCCTTCCCCAGCGACCGCGCAGTCTCGCGTACCAGTCGTGGAAAACGTTCGAATACATCTCCGACCGGAACCATGCGCGCGCCGACGACCTGCTCGCGCAGCTCGCTCAACAGACGCGACGTGCGTGCAAAGGCCGAAGAGATAGTCTCGCCGGTGACGTTGCGCAGCTCCCGTTCCAGCTGACCACGAGCGATCTCGATCTCGCCGACGAGATTCATCAGCGAATCGAGCCTGCTCGCGCGGATACGCACGTGGGTTGCACGCTTCCGTGCGGGGTTTGCCGACGGATCCGTTGGTGTCGCATATCCTTCCGCCTCGGGTCCCGGCGCCGGCCGCGTTACCGCAAGCTCGATTTCGCGCGCGAGTGCGTCCGCTTCGTCGATCAGGTCACCGAGGGACGACGGTGTCAGCTGTTCCTCGCCGCGGCGCAGTACGTCGAGCGCAGATTCAAGCGTGTCGGCGCGCTCGGTGACGACGGCGTAACCCATTGCCGCGGCCATCCCCTTGATGCTGTGGACCGCGCGAAACGCGGCCGCAATCGCATCAACCGACGCCGGCGCACTCTCCAATTCCGCAAGCGCACCGCTCAGCTCGGCGACGTGCTCGCGACCTTCGCTCAGGAAGAGATCGACGTACTTCGACAGGTCCACGGGATCGCGGCTCTGGCGGAGAGCTAGCCCAGCACTCGCTGCACGGCTTCGAGCACGCGGCTGGGCTGGAACGGCTTGACGACGAAGTCCTTCGCGCCAGCCTGGATCGCGTCGACCACGAGCGCCTGCTGTCCCATGGCGCTGCACATCACGACACGTGCTCGCGGATCGAATGCCGTGATCTCGCGCACCGCATCGATGCCGCCCATGTCAGGCATGACGATGTCCATGGTGACGAGATCGGGACGCAGCTCCTTGTACTTCGCGACCGCCTTGGTTCCGGTATCGGCCTCGCCCACGATCGTGAAGCCGGCCTGTTGCAGTATGTCCGAAAGCATCGTGCGCATGAACACCGCGTCATCGCACACCAGAACCGTGTGGCTCATTCATCCTCCGAAATAGCGACGACGCGCATGGCAACGTCTCGCACGTCAAGTTCAGTGTAACCTTCCTCGGGCCGCAACGCACGCACATCGGCGACCCGCTCCACCGCAAGTCCAACCCCGCGTACTCCAACGTCGGCAATCAGCACCATGCGCAGCGCTGCAGCGGCGTCGCCGGGATGCAGCACGGCGCCTGCGTTCACGACGGTAACGATGCTGCCCCGGACGTTGATGAGACCGAGCACGGAATCGGGCGCGCCCGGCAGCCGCGTGACGCGACCGAGAGGAACGACCTCACGCACCGCTGACACCTGGCACGCGTATGCCCTGCCGGCCACCCGGAACACGAGTGAGCGATCATCGATGCCCGGATCGAAGTCGGTCTCCGCGGTGAGCGAGTGCTGCGCGTCAGGCGGGGAAATTGTAGAAGCCAAAGGTCGTCAAGGGATCGGGGTCAGCGTACAACTCGGGCGACTCGCCCAGGGCAGCGAGTGATCGGTGGAGATCGTCCGGCAGCGGAGAGCGAAAATCCAACTGCTCACCGGAAACCGGATGATGGAACTGGAGCCATGCAGCGTGCAGAAAGTGTCGCTTCGCAGGAAGCGCCGCGAGACGCCGTCCACCACCGCCACCGTACACGTCGTCACCCACAACCGGATGGCCGACTGACGAGAGATGCACCCTTATCTGATGCGTCCGCCCGGTGTAGAGGTGAGCCCGAAGCAGGTCGACACTGGCAAAGCGCGCAAGCCGGTGAAAATCCGTGCGTGCGTTCTTCCCTGTACTGACGATTGCCATACGCTTCCGGTCTCGCGGGTCGCGCGCGATTGGTTGGTCCACGGATAGAGTATCGGCAGCGAGATGCCCCCAGGCCATCACGGCGTAGCGCCGAATCACTCGTCTTGCAGCTATTGCCGCGCTCAGCCGCTGGTGCGCGATATCGCTCTTGGCGACGATAAGAAGACCGGATGTCTCCTTGTCCAGGCGATGGACCAGCCCCGCCCTGTCCGGGCCGCCGCCCTCGGCGAGCTCGCTGCCGCGGCCCATCAGCGCGTTTACGAGGGTTCCGGTCCAGTTGCCCGGAGCCGGGTGAACGACCATTCCGGCAGCCTTGTCGACTACCAGGAGGTCGGAGTCCTCGTACACGATCCTGAGCGGGATATCCTCGCCCTGGATGTCGCCTCTGGGCGAGGCAGGAGCCGGTGTCGCGATCTCGATCAGATCGTCGGCAGAGGCGCGATAGGAGGCACGCTCCCGAGCCCCGTTGACCGTTACGTGGCCATTCGCGATGAGCGTGGCCGCAGCGGTTCTGGACTGGCCGAGTCTGGCGGCAACCAGCAGATCGAGGCGCGAGCCCGCGAGCTCGCCTGCCGCAAACGACTCAGACGTCGCCAGCGGCCGCTACCCTTGCCGCCTCGCGATCCTGCTGCAGAAAGACCCATCCAAGCAGTATTGCGCCGACCGTCACAGCAGAATCGGCAACGTTGAACGTCCAGAACCGGTGGTCACCGAGGCCAACATCGATGAAATCGACGACACCAACCGACCAGCGAATCCGGTCGATGAGATTGCCGATCGCGCCCGCCGACACGAGCGCCACTGCTAGCACGCGCATGTAGTCACCCTCGCGAGTCGAGCGATACAGTGACGCGAGCACGCCGAGGGCAACCAGGGTGAGCGCGGTGAATATCCAGCGCGACGCCGAGCCAAGATTGAAGCCGAACGCCGCGCCAGGATTGTAAGCCAGCGTGAACCGGACCACGTTTCCAACTATTTCATGCGGCGTGTACGCCGGAGTAAGCGAATACACAGCCATCGCCTTGGATGTGACGTCGAGCGCCACCACGACGATGATGACGCACCAGAAAATCCAGGGGTTGGCAGCCCCTGGACGTACGTCGTCAGGCTGACCGTTTGGCATCTTCCTCACGCTGTTTGCATTCGATGCAATAACGCGCATGCGGCAACGCGTCGAGGCGCTCGAACATGAGCGGAGCATGGCAGTTCATGCACTTGCCGTAATTGTCAGGGTCGCGATACAGCCTCCGAAGCGCCTGGTCTATGTGCCAGAGGAAACGACCTTCCTGGCTCGCGAAGAGAAATGCCTTCTCGCGCTCCATGGCATCGGTGCCCTGATCAGCCATGTGAAATGAATAGGCGCTTTCGCTGCCGCCGTCCTGGGCAGACACGTTGAAAGCGTCGCTGTAATTACCCAGTTCCTTGACGACCCTCGAGCGCTCCTCGAGCAACCTCTTTTCGAAGTGCTTCAGGAACTGCTCACGCGTCATCGTCTTGGGCTTCTTGGCCCGTGTGGCGCTCGGTGTCATAGTGATCCAATCCTGGTTAATGTGACGTCGGCGGCAAGCCCGTCGAGGTCGAGATGGTACGCCGGATGCGTCCCGTCGAGCAGCGGAACAGAATGTAACTCCGGGGCGAGAACCTCCGCGGAAATCCAATCGCGGTGCGCGGCCACCGCTTCTGTCAACTCGCCGTCGCCAGCGACCGTCAGAACGATCCTGTCGCTCACGGCAAAGCCGAGCTCCTTACGCAACCGCTGTACCCGATTCACGAGTTCGCGAGAGATGCCCTCGCGACGCAGCTCGGGCGTAACGGTTGGATCGATCGCCGCGACGTAGCCGTCGCCGTACTTGACGATGAGATCGCCGCTGGCCCGCCGGACGATCGTTACGTCTTCCATGGCAAGCTCGTGAGCCTGCGTCGCGGTGGCGATCGTTACTGCCTCGCCATGCTCGAACGCAGTGAGCGTGTCGGACCCGAGCGCTGCGACGAGCGCGGCGGCCTCGGGCGTTTCCTTTGCGAATTTCTTACCCAGCGTACGGAAGTTTGGTTTCGCTTCCAGCGTTACGAAGTCGTCCGCCGAAGATGCAAAGTCGACGCGCTTGACGTTCAGCTCGGACGCGATGAGCGGCACGAGCGAGCGCAGAACGTCATCGGCGGCGTGAGTCGAAACCACGCAAAGCACGGACGCCAGCGGTTGGCGGACCTTGATGCTTACTTCCTCGCGCGCCGCGCGCCCGAGTGTCGCGAGAGCGCGCACGTCGGCCATGGCGCGCTCGAGATCGGCGTCGATGCGCGTGGGCTCGGGGCGTACGTACGGAGCAACATGCACAGACTCACCCGTCAACTCCTGGTGAATCCAGTCGCTGACGAACGGCGCGAATGGCGCCAGCAATCGGCACGTGACGGTGAGTATCTCATGCAGCGTCGCGAATGCGGCGCGGTTGTCACTCGTGTCGACATCGTAGAAGCGGTGACGATTCAGCCTGACGTACCAGTTGGAGACGTCGTCCATGAAGAAATCCATGACAGCGTTCACCGCGTGGGTCGCCTGATACTCGCGAAGCAGCTGATCGCAGCGCTGCTCGACGTTCGACAACCGCGAAAGCACCCAGCGATCGATCGGCTGACGATCGTCCGGCGCAGGATCATCGAGCGATGGCGACCAGCCGAAGTTGGCGTAGGTCGCGAATATCCCGCTGTATACGTTCTTGAGCGTGAGCAGGAAGCGGCCGATCGTCTCGCGGATCAATGATTCGTCGAACCGGCGCGGCAGCCACACCTGGCTCGATGCGACGAGGAACATTCGCACCGCGTCTGCTCCGTGCGTCTCCAGAACCTTCCATGGCTCGACGGCGTTACCGCGACTCTTGGACATCTTGACTCCGTCCTTGTCGAGGACGAGGTCGTTCACGACGACGCTCCGGTAAGGCGCGGCATTGCCGGCAGTGTCGCTGAGCGAGCTGCCAAGTCCGGTCGCAATTGCCAGAAGCGAATAGAACCAGCCGCGCGTCTGATCGACACCTTCGGCGATCAGATCGGCGGGATAGTGACGCGCAAACGTGTCGCGCCGCTCGAATGGGTAGTGCCATTGCGCGAACGGCATCGAGCCCGAATCGAACCACGTGTCGATGACTTCCGGCACGCGGCGCATCGTGCCATGCCCCGACGACGCAGGCCACGTGTAGTGATCGATGAACGGCTTGTGCGGATCGAAGTCGCCCGGGAGCGCGTGACCGACGCGCGCCGCGAGATCGGCGTAGCTGCCGATAACCTCGACCTCGTCCGGATCCGCGTCGTTCACCCAGACGGGAAGCGGCGTGCCCCAGTATCTGTCGCGCGATATCGCCCAGTCGATGTTGTTCTCCAGCCATTCGCCGAAGCGACCCGAGCCGACTTCGGGCGGATGCCAGTCGACCGAGGCGTTGCGTCGCAGCATGTCGTCCTTGAAGCCGGTGGTGCGTACGAACCACGACGTGCGTGCGTAATACAGCAGCGGCGTATCGCAGCGCCAGCAGTGCGGATAACTGTGCTCGTACTGCTGCACCTTCCACAGAGTACCACGCCGCTTGAGCTCCTCGATGATGACCTTGTCGGCATCCTTGACCCACATGCCACCAACCAGCGGCAGGGTGTCGGGAAACCGTCCGCGCGCATCGACCGGCTGCAGGAATGAGAGTCCGTGTCGCTTGCCCGCGGCGTAATCGTCCGCGCCGAAAGCGGGCGCCATGTGCACGATGCCCGATCCATCCTCCGCCGTGACGAACGACTCGCCGACGATTATCTCGTGCGCGCCGCTGCTCATCGCAACCCAATCGAGCGGGCGATGATAGCGGAGACCGACGAGCTCGGTGCCGGCGAATCTGGAGATCTCCTTCCAGCGGTCGGCGTGATCGTCACCCAGCAGCGCGTCGACACGAGCTTCCGCGAGTATGAGCGAGCCCTCGCCTTCCTTGCCGATGCGTACCAGCTCGACGTACTGGAGCGTCGGATTCACGGCGAGCGCGACGTTCGAAACGAGCGTCCACGGAGTGGTCGTCCAGACGAGGATTCTGCGCGAAGCCGCCGAGGATCCCTGCAATGTCAGCGCGACATATGCACTTGGATCCTTCACGGTCTTGTAGCCCTGCGCAACCTCGTGCGAGGACAGTGCAGTTCCGCAGCGCGGGCAGTACGGCAGAATCTTGTGGCCGCGGTACAGCAGATCGCGCTCGAACAGCGTCTTCAACGCCCACCAGACACTCTCGACGTAGCTGTTCGTGTAAGTGACGTAGGGATCGTCGTAATCCAGCCAGTAACCGATGCGCTCGCTGAGACGCTTCCAGTCCTCACCGTACTTGAAAACGCTTTCCTTGCAGAGCGCATTGAACTTTTCGACACCGATGCGCTCGATCTCCTGCTTGCCGGAGATTCCGAGCTGCTTCTCGACTTCGATCTCGACCGGCAGTCCGTGCGTGTCCCAGCCCGCCTTTCGCGTGACATGAAAGCCCGACATGGAGCGATGACGGCAGAAGAGATCCTTGACCGTTCGCGCGAAGACGTGGTGAATTCCGGGACGTCCGTTGGCGGTCGGCGGTCCTTCGAAGAAAACGAACTCGGGGCGGCCGGCGCTGTCGCGCTGAATACGCCTGAACAATTCCTCTTCGGACCAGCGCGCGAGGACTTCCTGCTCCAACCCGTCCGCTGCGCGGTCAGCCGCCAATAACCGATAACGCGCCACTACGGGCGCCTCCTGTGCTCCCAAAACTCTACTCCCCTGTGCCGGGAACCGGACGTTCCGCTGCGTCTATTTCCGAGAGGTGCCGCGTGATCAACGTGCGCATCTGCGACAGATAACTGCGTCGCGCGCGCTCCAGTACGGCGAGCTCGTCCTGTACTCGTCGCACTTCCGCGCGCACCTCGTCGAGGAGGCGCTCACCCTCGCCCTGCGCCTCTCTCACGATGAGCATCGCCTCGCGCTCCGCCTGCTCCTTGGTTTCCTGACGAAGCTGCTGCGCCGAAACGAGAGCATCATTGAGTGCGCGATCGCGCTCACGGAATGCGCGCAGCTGCTCGTGGAACGAGCGCGCCTTCTGGTCCAGGTCCTGATTGATGCGCGTGAGCCGCTCCATCTCATCCGCGACCTGATCGCGGAACTGGTCGACGCGCGCAGGATCGTACCCGCGCAGCGCGCGTCCGAAATCAAAGCGCCGGACATCGAGTGGCGTCAGATGGAATGCTTCATCAATCATAGATCGCGAGCTCCAAAGAGAGCGGTGCCGAGGCGGACCAGCGTGGCCCCTTCCTCGACAGCTATCTCATAGTCGTTAGACATCCCCATGGACAGCTCGGTAGCCGGATGACCCGCGTCCGCCAGAACCTGACGAGCGTGCCGTGCTCCAGCGAACGTCTGTCGCAACACAAGCTCGGATGCATCCAACGGAGCCATCGTCATCGCACCGACGACGCGAATACCCGGCATGCCCGTCAAACGATCCGCTTCCGCACGCAACTCCTCGGGCGAGAATCCGCCCTTGCTGGCCTCGCCCGATGCGTTGACCTGAATCAACGCGTCGACCGCGCGCTTCCGCTTCAATCCAAAGTCGCAAACCGCGTCTGCGAGCCGCCTGCTGTCGAGCGAATGCAGCAACGCGAAGTGCTCCAGCTCGTGGACCTTGTTTCGCTGCAGATGGCCAATCAGATGCCACACAACGGGCACATCCACCTGCGCCATCTTCTGCAACGCTTCCTGAATTCTGTTCTCGCCACAGTCGGGGACGCCTGCCTGCCACGCCTCGACGGCGGCCTCGGGACCGTGTGTCTTGGTCACGGCAACGAGCTTGACGTTCTGCCCGTGTCCTCCCCGTGCGGCCGCTGCCGCCAGGAGTCCACGGATCTCCGCGACCCTCTCGGGGAGATTCGGAAAATGCATAGCCATGAAATTTAACCATCGCGTGGTGCCGAATGCCTGTGGCGGCGCGCAACCTGCGGTCAAGCGGCCCGAGGGACGACCTGTCACCTGCCAGCCGCGCTGGCTGTCCCTGGCCAGACGCCTCGCCCCTTCACCTTGCGTCCCAAAGGATATATCTTTCCATCCGGATGAACGGATCAATGCCCACCATCTTCGACCGGCTTACGGCGCTCTCCGATCCCACCCGGAGCAGGCTGCTGGCGCTGCTCGACCGGCACGAGCTCACAGTCACCGAGCTCTGTGCGGTCACGCAGCTTCCGCAGTCCACCGTGAGCCGGCATCTCAAGGTCCTCGGCGACGGCGGATGGGTCACATCCCGGGCCGACGGCACCAGCCGGCGCTACCGGGCCATGGCCGACCGCCTGGATTCCGCAGGCCGGAGACTGTGGACGCTCGTGCGCGAGCAGGTGAGCGCGGCACCATCGGCGCAGAACGACACGCAACGGCTGCGATCCGTGCTCGCTGAACGCCGTAGCGCGTCGCAGGAGTTCTTCTCCACCGCTGCGGGTCAGTGGGACAGGCTTCGCGGCGATCTGTTCGGAACGCGCGCGGACCTCGTGGGACTGCTCGGGCTGCTGGACGAAAGCTGGTTCGTCGCCGACCTCGGTTGCGGCACAGGCCAGGTGTCGGAGCTGCTGGCACCATTCGTCGCACAGGTAATAGCGGTTGACGAGTCGCCGGCGATGCTCAGTGCAGCGCGCAAACGGCTCAAGGGGTATGACAATGTCTCACTCCGCGAGGGCGACCTCGGCGCACTGCCGATAGACGACGAGTCGCTCGACGCCGCGCTGATCTTTCTGGTGCTCCACTACACTGCCGACCCCGCGGAAGTACTCACCGAAGTATGCAGAGTCCTCAAGCCGGAAGGACGCGTGCTCGTGGTGGACATGATGCCGCACGAGCGCTCGGAGTTTCGCAACATCATGGGACACGTGTGGCAGGGTTTCGGCGCGGATGAACTGTCGCGCTGGGCCGAGCAGGCAGGACTGTACGACCTGCGCTACCATCCGCTGCCAGCGGATCCGGTAGCAAAGGGACCGACGCTATTCGCCGCGTCAGCGCGCCGTCCGTTGCGCGCAAAAGCGAACAGTGCAGCGAGCGACACGTCGTCGCAGCGCATTCCAACGAAGCCGGTTGCGGCCGCTTCAGCAAGAACATCGCGTATCACAAAAACGAAAGCCGGTGCACGCGCTGGCGATTCACAACTGACCTGAGACACCAATGGCCACTACAGCTTCACCAACAGCGTCACCACGCTCATCGACAAATCCGAAGGACGGCATCGATCGTCCGCCGTTCAAGGTCGCTGACATCTCGCTCGCCGAGTTCGGGCGCAAGGAGATCCGCCTCGCCGAGCAGGAAATGCCGGGACTGATGTCGCTTCGCGCGGAGTACAAGGGGACAAAGCCGCTGGCCGGCGCGCGCATCATGGGCTCACTGCACATGACCGTGCAGACGGCGGTGTTGATCGAAACGCTTACCGAGCTCGGCGCCGACGTGCGCTGGGTGAGCTGCAACATCTTCTCGACGCAGGATCACGCCGCAGCGGCTGTCGCAGTTGGCAGGAACGGCACTATCGAGAACCCTAAGGGCATCGCCGTCTACGCATGGAAGGGCGAGACGCTCGAAGAGTACTGGTGGTGCACCGAGCAGGCGCTGATGTGGCCCGATGGCGGCGGACCGAACCTGCTGCTCGATGACGGTGGCGATGCGACACTGCTGGTGCATCGCGGCGCCGATTACGAAGCGGCGGGCAAGATCCCGGATTTCGATCCGGCGACTGACGCGGAGGAATGGGGAGTCATTCTCGATCTTCTGCGGGCTCAGTCCGTCAGCAATCCGGGCCGCTGGACGCGCGTCGCGGCTGACATCCGTGGTGTTTCAGAGGAGACGACGACCGGCGTGCACCGTCTGTACGAGATGATGAAGGCCGGTACGCTTCGGTTCCCCGCGATCAACGTCAACGACGCGGTGACGAAGAGCAAGTTCGACAACCTGTACGGTTGCCGGCACTCGCTCACGGACGGAATTCTCCGCGCGAGTGACGTGATGCTCGCCGGCAAGGTCGCGGTCGTCTTCGGATATGGTGACGTCGGCAAGGGTTGCGCGCAGTCGCTGCGCGGCCAGGGTGCGCGCGTGATCATCACCGAGATCGATCCGATCTGCGCGCTGCAGGCGGCCATGGAAGGCTATCAGGTGACGACGCTGAACGAGGTGGTATCGACTGCCGACATTTTCGTCACCGCGACCGGCAACAAGAACATCATTACCGTCGACGACATGGCGAAGATGAAGGACAAGGCAATCGTCGGCAACATCGGTCACTTCGACAATGAGATCGACATGGCCGGTCTCAAGAAGAAGGGAATCACGCGCGTCAACATCAAGCCGCAGTACGACGAGTTCGTCTTTCCTGACGGCCACTCCGTAATGATTCTGGCTGAAGGCCGCCTTCTCAACCTCGGATGCGCGACGGGTCATCCGAGCTTCGTGATGTCGGCGTCGTTCACAAACCAGGTGATGGCGCAGCTGGAGCTGCACACGAATGCGGACAGGCTGGAGAAGAAGGTCTACACGCTTCCCAAGCACCTCGACGAAAAGGTTGCCCGGTTGCATCTCGACAAGCTCGGCGTGAAGCTGACGAAGCTATCGAAGGAGCAGGCCGACTACATCGGGGTTCCGGTAGACGGGCCTTACAAGCCGGATCATTACCGGTACTAGGTCAGAAGCGCGTTGAGGCTCGTCATTCCCGCGAAAGCGGGAATCCATGTTATCGATCTTTGAGCGTGATCGCGGCTCGAAGCTGGCCGGCAACAGGTGGATCCCCGCTTTCGCGGGGATGACGCGCCGAATGAACCCGGTTGCCCCGAGTTGCCGTTCATCGCTGGATGAACGGCGACTTGACTATCTCCCTGCCCTGCTGCGCGGCGTTCTGCTCGAGGTTTGCCAGCGTTTCGGCGCGGCCTCGCCATGCGCTCACGAAATTGGAATCCAGCAGGTGATGCCTGCGTTGCAACTCGGCTCGATACCACTCGGGGGGTAGCAATGGTATCGTCACTATGGTGACATCGCGTCGCATGCGCAGTACTTCCTGCAGATACCAGAGCGGATAGGTGTCGTTG
>Ga0207705_10003815_pt1 | contig 11463 bp, 8 predicted proteins | sample KBSC13metaG_FD_184314 | JGI IMG/M metagenome (GOLD analysis project Ga0207705, IMG submission 184314) | Corn rhizosphere microbial communities from Kellogg Biological Station, Michigan, USA - KBS C1-3 metaG (SPAdes) (version 2) | ecosystem: Host-associated > Plants > Roots > Rhizosphere > Soil ...
TTTTTTTTGAAAAAGTAAAATCGGAATTGAAGCAAAAAACCAACTGGACAGATTCCAATGAAATGGCTTTACTATTTCATAATAATTATCAACCGGCTTTTTATAAACAGCTTCATGCTTATGTTCATAAAAGTTACCGGAAGCATTTATCATTTGAAAATTTGAAACAACTTTTTTCTAATCCCCTGGCAATTAACTTTTTGACATTCAGGAAAGCCATATCGGCCCTCTATTATGTTCCAGCTGCGTTTTTTGAAAAAATAAAATTATTGCAGTTGCAAAAATATTTATGAACACGGCTGCTAAAAATATAAATGAAACTCTTGCTGCCGCTGCATTCACACAGCAGGCAAACAAATTTGATGAATTATATTCTCATAATGCGATCATCAAATACAAACGAAAAAGAGTTAGAGACCATCTTTCAAAAATTATTGTTCCGGGCCAATATATTTTAGAATTGAACAGCGGCACAGGAGAAGATGCGATCTGGCTGGCGCAGCATAATTGTAAAGTTCGTGCAACAGACATTTCTGTCGGCATGCAAGAAGTGCTGAAACAAAAAGTAAGAGATGCACGTTTACACCAATTAATAAACAGCGAAATTTGTTCGTTTACTGCGTTAGAAAATCTGCGCGAACGCGGACCTTATGATGTCATTTTTTCAAACTTTGCCGGGTTGAATTGTACCGAGGATTTAGACAAAGTTCTTGCCTCTTTCGCTGATTTATTAAAACCGAAAGGCGCAGTAACATTGGTGCTTCTTCCAAAATTTTGTTTATGGGAGTTTTTGTTGATCTTTAAAGGAAAACTTAAAACCGCTACACGCCGGCTTTTCAATAAAAATGGAGTAAATGCAAGAGTAGAGAAAACAAGTTTTAAATGCTGGTATTATAATCCATCTTTTGTGATCAAACATTTGAAACTTGATTTCGATCTTTTAAGTATTGAAGGACTTTGCACGATTGTCCCGCCTTCGTATATCGAAAATTTTGCGGAAAAATTTCCAAAATTATTTTCATTGCTTTGTAAAAAGGAGAATGACTGGAAGAATAAATGGCCTTGGAAGTACATTGGCGATTATTATATTATCTCTTTTCGAAAGAAATGAAAAATCATTTTTCAAATTCGAAAAGCTGGGGAGATGCCAACAGTTTTTGTATCCTCATTTCATATTCCTTTATAATTTTCGTTTGAAAAATCTCTGGATCGGGCTTTGAAAAATGCGGACTTACAATCATCGCAATTTTATCCCCGTGATCGTTCAACTTATTTTTTTGCGTTTTCTTTTTCCATCGTTTATCCGTCAAAGTCATTAACCGTTTTTCAATTCTGTCTGCAAATTTTGAGCGGAAGATTTTTTCAATGATTCTTCTGATAAAAACTTTTTTCAATCCGCTGTTTGAGGAAAAGAAAATTTGCTGCTGGGGAAAATAATGCGTTGTCCAGGAATTTGCCATCATAAATTTTCTGTAACCATCTAATCCGGCCATCGGTTTCAGTGTTACAATTTCCATTGCTGTAAAAATATTTTTCTCAATGATCTCCATTCCTTTTTCATCAATATAATAATTCATGCAAAACCAATGTTCCTTTCCTGCCAGATAACTCAGTTTTTTTAAAAAATGCATAAAGGTTCGGGCAGTCCATAAACGGTTGGCTTCTGTGATAATAAAAAAATCAATGTCAGATTTTCGATCGGCAAAGTTCTTTGACAAAGAACCGGATACGCAAACAGTTTGAACAAAGGGGAAATGATTTAAAAGTGTTGCAATTCGTTGCGCAGTTTTCAATTGATGTGTTGCGCGCAAATTCCCTTCAATCCTTCTGTCAGCAAGGATTCGGCGATTTTTGAGCGAATAAAATCCACCGATTTCAAAAATTATTTTCTCTTCTAATAAAGTTTTAAGCGATTCATTAAACAATTCTTCATCTCCTGAATGAAGAAACTGCAGGATTTCTGTACCCGTCAATGGATAACTAAAAATATCAAAGTAAGCGAGGGTTTTTAATATTTCCTGCCACATGAGGTTTAATGAATTGAATTAAGAGCGGTTACTATTGATCTTTTATTTTCTCTTTTTAATGCTTGAAGCTTTTGATATTTCAAAAAGGATAAGCGGGCATTTTGCATGGCGATAATAAAACCAAAATAGCCATCTAAAAATCCCAGTCTAAAAAAATAGCCATTTACAAACGACCATAACGGACTTAGAATAATTTTAGACCAATGTCTTTTTTTGCCCAAATCAAAAAGCGATTGTGCAGCAATTGAACTCATTCTTTCATTTCTTTCCAAGTGTTCTCCAACAGAATTAAAAGTATAATGAAGAATGTCTCCTTTTAGAAATTGGGCCTTATAATTTTCCCGGAGTACAATTTTATCATGAGGATTTATTCCTCCCCAATAAGCAATGCGTTTATCAAAAAGCCTGATTTTTTTATCAGGATACCACAGGCCATGTCTTATAAAACGTCCGCAATAATGATTGTAGCGGTTCATAGAATAAGCTTTGAACTGAAAATCTTTTTTTGCGTTTAAAATTGCTTCAATCAATTCAGGGCTTAGTGCTTCATCGGCATCAAGGCTGAGGACATAATCGTAGTTCGTTAATTTCAGGGCCCGGTTTTTTTGTTCTTTATATCCTGCGAATATTTCCTGTTTTACAATCGCTCCTCTTTCTTTTGCAACGGCAACGGTGTTATCTGAGGAGAACGAATCCAATACAATTATTTCATCAGCCACATACCAAAGAGAATCAATGCAGCGACCGATATTATGTTCTTCATTTAAGGTAATAATTACTGCTGATAAGGGTTTCATGCGATGAAAAGAAAATGATTTATAATCAAATCGCAATAAAATCTGTTGTGGTTGCTTCTTAAGTAAAATCTGTTTTCACCTTTATTTCTTCTTTTGAATTAGTAAGCAGGAATAAAGAAAGAAAGAAACTGTAAAAAAAAATTCCTTTGTTGACATCAAGAATATTTTCTGAAATTGAAACAACAGAAATTAAAATCAGAAAGGAGAAAAATATAAAGTCTTTCCTTTTTATTGCATTTGAGAATGAAAAATAAAGGATGTACAAATAGATAAGGAACCCGAAGATGCCGGCTTTGATTAAGAAACTTAGATACTGATTATGGGCATTTAATTCAACTAAATAAGACCTGTAAAATTTCTTCTCGAAATATTTCTTTTTTAAAACATATTTTTCAGAACCACCGCCATAACCAACGATGGGAGATTTCGAGATCAACTGCAATTCAAGTGACCATCTTTTCATTCGTGTTTCAGTCAGGTCCGGCGTTACAGCGTTTTTGTTCAAATCATCTTTGAGATCGCTCACGTATCTTTTTTTGAGCGCATTAATATTTGTAATCGCGAAAAAAAGAAAGAACAAACCCAGGGATGAAGCGATTGAAAACTGCCATCTTTGTTTGCCATGTAATAAAAGAGCCGGAACTGCAATTAGAATTATTATTGATGTGGCAATAACAACAGAGCGGGAAGAAAGTTGTATCAATCCTGCAAACAGGATCACCGTAAATAAAATGTATGTTGTGTTTGCAAATTGAGGTTTTAGAAAAAAGAGATAAAGAAAAATACTCATTGAAAGTGCTACATACAATGATAAATAAGTAGCATGCAAATCGATCGGTGCTGAAAAGTTCTGATTGAGAAATGCTTTGCTGAAAATTGTTGATGCCGGGTAACGATAATAATGAATTACCCGGAATGCATTAAAATATAAGTAAACAATGGTGATTGTGCAGGTGAAAGCAAAAATTTTCAGAAATGAAATTTTATATTTTTCGAAATTTAAATTGCTTAGAGAAAGACAAAGCGGAAACAACAAAATAGCCAGCTGATGATCCGTTTCTTTGAATCCTTCCGCGACATGATTGCTGTAACTGATGGTAAATAAACTTAAAAAAAATATGGCTGCGATAATCCAAAGCGTTTTATTTTTAAGAGCCTGTAAATTTTTTTTTCCGATGTGAATCAATGTGTGAATCGTAAAACAACTGAGAAGGATTTCACTAAAAAAATGTTGGAATGGCAAGGCAATGAGGAAGCAGCTGATCAGAAAGTAACTGATCTTATTTTCCAATGTATCATTTATAAAAAATAATTGTTTCATTTCTGATGTTTATAAAAACATTCAATAATAAAATCGTTGTATTGCTCGATGATGCTTGGCCAGTTGTATTTCCTTTCTATTTTCAATAAATTATTCTGAACCATTTGTTCTTCTTTTTTATCACGTTTGACAGATTCTATTAATTGCTCCACATCTTTTGAAGATTGGAAGTAGTACGCATCCTTTTGTAAAACAGAAAGATTGAACTCGTTTTGATGCGCTGCAATTAATGAACTGCTTCCCATCGCTTCGAGCAAAGAAGGATTGGTGCCGCCAACGCTGTGTCCATGAAAATAAAGGCTTGAAAAATATTTTAAAGTATGTGTGACCGAGCTATCATAAATGGCTCCCGCAAAAAGAATTCGTTTGTCAGATTGAAATTTCTTTTGAATTTTTTGTCCAAAGGAATTATCGGTGTTTCCAATAACGAGAAATTTTTTATCAGACGAGCTTTTATTAAAACCATCGAGGATTGTTTCGATATTATTTTCGGGTTCCATTCGCGCCATCAACAAAAAATATTCCTTCTTACAAAGATGATAATACGAAAGCAATGAATTATTGTCCAGGTAAGTGATCTCGCTGCCGTAAGGAATGTATTTGCATTGAATGTTGTATTTCTTTTGCAAATAATTTTGAATCACAATTGAATCAGCAATGTAGAAATCACTATTTTTTACTGCCCACTTTTCGGCGTGCTTTAAAAACTGGCGTGTCATATAATTGTACTTGCTTCTTTTCCATTCAAGGCCGTCCATGTTAGAAATGATTACCGGCTTTTTTGGAAAAAATCTTCCCCAGACAGAACTACTGGTGTAACCTAAAAACAGCAACGCATCAAACTTTTGTTTTCGTGCATGTTGGATACAATTCCAGTCATAAACAAATTGGCCGGCAGTACCTAACCTGAATTCGGGGTCATAACAATGCTTTATTTGTACACCATGAAAATCCTTTTCCTGGTATGGATGATTGTGCGAATTATATACAATTACCTCGTGTCCTTTGTTTAGCAATCCGACTGAAATACACTCCGCCATTTTTTCAAAACCCCCATAATAATTTGGGATGCCCCGGCAACCAATAATTCCGATTTTGAGTTTCATTTTAAAAGGATTTTGTTATAAGCTTCAAAAGTTTTTTGTGCTGCATTTTCCCAGGTATAGCATTCGAATATTTTCTTCGCCAGATTTTTGTCGTACTCCTTTTTACCTGCTTGTTCAATTGCCCTCCGAATGGAGACAGGAGAAGAAGGATCGCAATAAAATGCATATCCGTTGCAATATTCTGAAGCATAACCACGATCGGTAATTACAACATTGCAGCCCATTGCCGCCGCTTCTAACGTAGACAAGCCGCATGTTTCAAACCAACTGGGCAAAACATGGACTTTTGCTTTTTGATAATATGCCACCAATTCCTGTTGCGGAAGATGATCTACGAAATGGATATTTGCTGAAGCAATTCTTTTGCATTTTTTAAAATAATCAGTTTGATTTACTGCTGCATTCCCAATAATAAACAGTTGAAAGCTTGAATCATTTAGCGCTTTAATCAGGTTCAATTGATTCTTTAATCCTTCAATTCTTGCTACAGACAAAATAAGATTCGGATCTTTTTCTTTGTTTACTGCGAATGGAAATAAATTGGTATCAATTCCATTTGGAATAATAGAAAATGAAGGGGAAAGAGAATATAACCGGGAAAGATTTTGATACTCCATTTCAGAATTAGGCAACACCATCTTGGCTTTCAAAAGAATATATTTTATACTTTTATCGTGCCCTTTCATTAAGTAGGAAAACGATTTTATTTTTTCCTGTCCTTTTATCCATCGTGCAATTGATTTGAAATATTCAATTTGTGCTGACGATAAATACTGAAATATTTTTCCGGAAATTCCGTTTCGGTAATGCTGATCAAATTCTGAATAATCAATTAACAGAGGTGTTACAACAAAAGGGACTTTTGTCTTGCTGATGTGTGGCAAAATGTCGGCCGGCCTTGTTAAATTGAAAAAATGTAACAGGTCGTATTGCTCATAATTTATTTTTTCATTGGTTAATCTTATCTGCACGTCCACATTCATATTTCGCAGATAACGCGCTGTTTCCTGCATCTGTATTGTATCTCCGCCCTTCGCAGTAAATAACGATGACCGCGTTATGAATGCTACTTTCATCTGGATAATCTTTTTGATTTGAACTGGTAAAGCCAGCTAATTAGAACCGGCGGAAAGAAACTGAGTAAATAGAACAGGTAACTGTCGCAGCGAAAAGGATAACGGCTAATTGCTTTTGAAAAAAGCGGCCTTGCTTTTTTGGGTTGATAATTATCTAACAAATATTTCTTTCCGCACAAAGCATAATAGGAGCCTTCTTTGATATTTCGAAGGTCCTGGCTCTTAATAATATTAAATAAATGCGATCCTTCCTGCTCAGTGATCCTTCCTTTAGTGATTATATCACGTTTCATTTTTCTAAAAATCCGGCCGCGCCATTTTTCGTCAATGGTCACAGACGCCGGATTGAAGCGCACCCTAATTAATTGCTCAGGAAGATTATAAAACTTTCCCTTACTTAATAATTGTATCCACAAAAAATAATCTTCAAAATTGTGGGCATGTTCACAATAGCCGCCCGCAAGGATCACAGCATCTTTCCTGTACATTACTGATGAATGAATGAATGGGCAGTATGAATAAATTTTTTGGATGATCTCTTCATGCGTGTGCCCTACAGATTTAAAATCAAAAAGATGTTCTCCATCTTCCGAGATATATTCTGCTTCGCAGCCAATGGTGATATAATCAGGATGATCATCTAAAAATGAAACCTGCTTTTGGAGTCGTTGAGGAAAACAAATATCATCTGCATCAAATCTTGCGATGTAAATTGAATCAGCCTTTGATAAACCTTTATTTAATGCAGGAGCAATTCCTTTATGAGATTGATTGATCAACACAATTCTTTCATCCTGAAATGAACGAATCACTTCTTCTGTGTCATCAGTTGAACCGTCATTGATAATCAGTAATTGAAAGTCAGTGAAAGTTTGTTGCAACACGGATTTGATTGCTTCAGCAATGTATTTTCCTGCATTATATGCCGGCATCAAAACGGTTACTTTTGATGTTGTTTTCTTTATCATTTTCCAGCCTCCTCTTTAAGATTTAAAAACAACAGCAATTCAAGAAACACCACAATTGATAATTGTTCAAACCAGTAATCCACGAAAAAAATTCCTGATAAAAAGACAACCAATGGAATTCCATAAGTCAGCTTTCTGAAATTCTTCAAAAAAAATCCGACATAGAAAATAAAAAAAGCAAGCAAGCCCAGCAGACCATATTCGCTTAAAAGCTGGTCGTACACTGAATTAGGATTGTTAGCAACTGAATGAAAACCATCTGGCTTTGTAAAATAGCTCAGGTACAGATCCAGGTGATTTTTGAGAAAAGGTTCATTGATGTAAATAAATTTTTGAGGATAACCGCCTGATATATTTAGTCCCGTTGTTTTGAAAGCAAGTTTTGAAGAAAAATTTCCGGTTCCGCTTCCGGTAATAATTTTAAGAGGATGTTGCTTAAAAAAATCAAAGGTTTGTTTGTAAGCAATCACCTTGCCTGGAAGTTTTGGATGATAATTTTCATTGGTAGATAATGTTAATTCGTTTGAATGCAACTGAATAAATTGCTTCATTTTGTTTTCAACCGGCGTAACAACTGATTTGTGTTGATAAGGAGCAGAATTAATATCTGCAGTTGGAATTTCAGTTTTTTCAATGAAGGAAGCAGAGTGTACATTTTGTACATTTATTTTAATTTCCTCCTTATTCCGCAAACGATAAAGACTGTCAAGATAGAGCGTTGCTATTTTTTCATTTCGTTCCTGCGGGCTCAAAGTACTATCAGGCCTGAGTCTTATTGGCAAAATATTTTCAACGGCAGGTTTTTTCTCTTTTGGATTAAAAATGCTTCCGAGATAATTGCTTACATAACTATTATTCTGCGGCGAAACTTTTGCAAGAAAAATAACCAGCAACAGTAAACAAACAAATACCAGGCTTTTCTGATCCCGGTCAGTTTTGAAAATAAACATGAGCAATAAAACTGCGGCGAGAAGAAAATTAGTAATGTTACTCCCAGTCATTAATAAAATGATCATGCAAAGCATCATCATTTTTACGTTCTTTTTTGAAAGAAAATAAATCACTCCAAAGCCGTTCAATGCCGCATTTGTAGTGGATGTGTCGAAAGAAATTCCGCGGATATAATCGCCGGTTCCAATAAAATATTTTTGATATTCACCCTGGTAGAGATAGGGATTGATTGCGCCGGTCTTAATCATTATCATAATCAAGACAGCAACAGAAAAAATTGCATTAAGCACAAAAAAAACAGTAATAGTTTTATCAATAACAACAGCAGAATTATGTTCAACAAATAATTTTATCTGATGAACAGCAAGAATACAAAGCGTCCAGAAAAAAAGGCCGGTGAGAAATGCAATAGTGTAATTAATTTCTCGAAAGCCTGCTAACAGAAACCAGTTAAAAATTCCGATCGCGATGAGAATTAGATAGAATAATGGCAGTCTTGATGTGCGCCAGCGAAAGCCGAATTTAAAATCGAACTGGAATAAATATATCAATGCGATTGCCGCAACTTTTATAATCAGCTTTACATTTAAGAATAGTATCATGAAAAGCAGAAGCTTCCAATCAATATTTTTTAATGCGTCTTGGATTTTAGAAAAATATATTCTCTGTCGCAACCTGTGAATGATTTTATTTTGAATCAGAAAATTTCTGCACACCGATATCCTTGAGTTTCTAAACGAAGAATTTTCTCTGATGGTTGCTATTTAAAAGCTGGAATTCTTTTTAGTAATGTCCTGGCGTCTTATACTGAAATGACAAAAGCAGATCTAAAAGGAATTAAAAGAAGCAATAAGCTATAATTGGTATTATTTCAACAAGTTAAATCCGGTAATTTAAAGAAATAAAAATTTGAATTACTTGTTGCTTTACTGTAAATAAAATCCTTCGAAAAGCTTGCTGAAAAGCTCTTTCAGTGCTGGCTAACAAGTTGTGAATAACCTCCATGCAGCGAATAGCTGTGTAAAATTGCCTTTATATTGTTAATAAAAACTTAACCTCGAATAGAGTATTTTTTACTTTCTTTGCGGCTCAAAAAAAACACTAAAACCAGAATTTATGAATGTAAAGAGAATTCTACCATTATTAATTGCTGCTTTTTTGTTCCCTTTTGCAAATGAATGCGCAGGTAACAACAAGTAGTATAACGGGTTTTGTCAAATCCGACAGTGGCGAGCCGCTCGAAGGCGCGACCGTTACTGCCGTGCATGTTCCTTCGGGTACCAAATATGCAACGTTAACCAAAAAGGACGGCAACTTTACTTTACCCAATACAAGGATTGGCGGTCCATATACCGTTACAGTCGAGTACGTAGGATACCAACCATCAAAATTAGAAGGTATTACATTAAACCTTGGGGAACCTTATGTTGCCGACGTGACATTATCTCAAAAAGCAAATGTATTAACAGAGGTTACTATTGCAGCTTCGAGAAGGCCAACGGTGGCTAAAACAGGTGCAAGCACGATTTTAAATGCAAGACAAATTGCCGATCTGCCATCATTAAGCAGAAGCGTGACCGATTTTACCCGTCTTACTCCGCAGGCTAATGGAAATAATTTTGCCGGAAGAGATGGAAGATTTAATAATCTGCAGGTAGACGGTGCAAACCTGAATAATAACTTCGGATTAAGTACTGATCTGCTTCCCGGAGGCGGCGCCAGTCCTATTTCAATAGAAGCTTTTGATGAAATTTCTGTAAATATTGCTCCTTACGATGTACGGCAATCTGGTTTTACAGGTGCCGGTTTAAATATTCTTACCAAAAGTGGTACAAACACTTTCCATGGTTCTGCTTACGGATATTACCGCGACCAGAGCTTCAATGGAACACGTGCAGGAAAAGTGGATGTAACAGCACCTACACAAAAAAATAAAGTATATGGAGCAACTCTTGGAGGACCGATTATCAAAAACAAGTTGTTCTTCTTTGTAAATGCGGAATGGGAAAATTCAGCTGTTCCCAACTCGAACGTTTTCGTCCCAAAAGGTTCCAGCGCTTCAGGAACAGCTTCCGCAGCACCAAAAGATTCTTTGGATAAATTCAGAGATGTGTTGAAATCAAAGTACGGATATGATGCAGGTGTCTATGATAACCGTCCTAATTTCGTTACTAAAAACCGTAAACTTTTAGGAAAAATAAACTGGAACATTAGTGAAAAGCATAAACTGGTGTTGAAATACTCTGATTTTAAAGGATCGGATAATTCACCGTTAAATGGAAGCAGCGTGCCAAACAGTGGAGTAGGAGGATTTATCATAACTGATCCAACAACAGGTGTTGCTTCAAGTTCTCAGTCAAGGCTTCCAAATAATCGTAACAGTGACCAGTCTATTGGATTTTCTAACTCAGATTATGGAACTAATCACGTGGTTCAATCAGGAACTTTAGAATTGAACAGTAATTTCAGCAGCAGAATTTCAAACCAATTGTTACTTGCCTATACCCATGTTAATGATACCAGATTTAGTCCTGGTGGAATCTTTCCAACAATTGAGATCTTCAATGCGGATGGAACAGTGAGCGGAGTAACGAAAGGAAGAAATTACATGAGCGCGGGTACAGATCCATTTACCAGAAACAATGAAGTGATTAACAACATCGCTACACTGACTGACAACTTTACCTATTTTGCAGGTAAACATACACTTACTTTTGGTGGAACGTATGAATATCAAAAAGTAGGTAATGCATTTATGGGTGGCTCTGAAAGCTATTATATTTATAATACTTTAAATGATTTTGTTACCGATGCACCTCCTGCATTTTTCTCCTACACTTATTCTTTGGTTCCCGGCCAACCAAAAGTATTCTCTGCCGACTTAAAATTGGGCCAATTAGGAATTTATGCACAGGATGAATTGAATCTTAATCCTAATTTTAAATTGACTTTCGGTATCAGGGGCGATGTTCCTACTTATCTTCAACAACCGATAGAAAATCCGGCAATTACTGCTTTGGCATTTCCTGATGAAGATGGGAATATGCAACATTACTCTACTGGCAAATGGCCTAAAGCAACAGTTCTTTTATCTCCACGTGTAGGCTTCAGATGGAAAGTTCCCAACGAGAAAGGCCTTGTTTTACGCGGTGGAACTGGTGTGTTCACAGGTAAAATTCCGTTTGTATTCTTAACGAATATGCCAAGTAACAGTGGT
>Ga0207705_10003818_pt1 | contig 11460 bp, 11 predicted proteins | sample KBSC13metaG_FD_184314 | JGI IMG/M metagenome (GOLD analysis project Ga0207705, IMG submission 184314) | Corn rhizosphere microbial communities from Kellogg Biological Station, Michigan, USA - KBS C1-3 metaG (SPAdes) (version 2) | ecosystem: Host-associated > Plants > Roots > Rhizosphere > Soil ...
CCGTGCAGGCAGCAATAGGGGGAGGCTGCCTACTTGTGCCCTCGCGGAGATGACCTGTTCAGAGTTTGTCGGCGAGCTCGTCAATACTCGTCGGGTCAATAGTGAAGTCGGTCAGGCCGTCAAGGGTTCCGCAGTCGACGCAACGCGCTCCCAGCGCGACCCACGTGACGGCGTTGTCGTCGCCGTCCTCGCTGTGAAACCCGGCTGCCACCTCGGCGATCGACTGCGAGCAAGTGGGGCAGCTCCACATCCGCGGAGCGTTCCAGTGCTCGGCCGAATCGAGCACGTCACGGCTTTCGCCACAACTCAGGCAGCGCCGTTGCGCGACGGCCTCGCGGGCGTCGGCCTGCACGTAGAACCAGATCGCCGGTTCGTCGCCGTGCACCGCGTTCGAGCAGGTTGCAAGGGTGGTGCGGGTGATGGTCGGGCAGCCCTCGAGACGGGTGAGCCACGTGCGGAGGTCGTCAGCGGTTTCTCCGGTGCGGTGCCCGGCGACGGTCTGCAGTGCCACTGGTCCTCCTCGTGTTTCTACCGATGGAATCGTCGGTACGCGAGGGCTCAGCCTTGAACGTCAGTCGGACGACGAACCACTTTCGGCGTTGGTGTTGCTTGCTGTGCCGCCGCCGGAGCCGCGGCCACGGCCGCCGCGTGATCGGCGACGCTTGGGTGTCGTGCCGTCGGTTCCGGGGTTGCTGGCGGCTGCGGTCGCCGAGGGGTTGCCAGCGTCTGCCGCCATGCCGTCGGTTGCCGCACCGCCGGATCGAGTGCGGCGGCGTTGCCGTGGCTTGGCTTCGCCGGGGTGCTCCCCGCGGCTCGCGCCCGGGGTGCGCTTGCCCTTGCTCGTGCTCGGCCGTTCGTTCGAGCTGCCCGAGCGCGCATCGGACCGGCCGCTCGGGCGACTTTTTGCGCGGTGCTGGCCGGTCTCGCCGAGGTCTTCGAGCGTTTCGGCCCGCAGCCCGGCGCGAGTGCGTTCGGCCCGCGGCAAGATGGCGCCGACGTTGCGCGGGATCGACAGCTCTTCGTAGAAGCTGTCGGACGTCGAGTAGGTCTCAGGCGGGTCGGCGAACGGCAGGTCGAGGATCTGATTGATCGACTTCCAGCGGGTCAGATCGTCCCAGTCGACGAGCGTGACGGCCACACCAGAAGCGCCGGCCCGGCCGGTGCGACCGATGCGGTGGAGGTAGGTCTTTTCGTCGTCCGGGCAGGAGTAGTTGACGACGTGGGTGACGCCCTCGACGTCGATGCCGCGGGCGGCGACGTCTGTTGCGACCAGCACGTCGATCTTGCCGGCTCGGAAGGCGCGCAACGCCTGCTCGCGCTGGCCCTGGCCGAGGTCGCCGTGCACGGCGGCGACGGCGAAACCGCGTTCGGCGAGATCGGCGGCGAGCCGGTCGCACTGCCGCTTGGTTTGGCAGAACACCATCGCAAGCCCGCGGCCTTGCGCCTGCAGGATGCGAGCGAGCATTTCGGGCTTGTCGAGGGAGTGCGCCCGGTAGATGTGCTGCGCTGTCTCAGGAACCGTGCGCCCCTCGTCGGGCTCTTCGGCCCGGATGCGGGTGGGTTGGTTGAGGTAGCGCCGCGACAGCGAGATGATCTCGCCCGGCATCGTCGCCGAGAACAGCATGGTCTGCCGGGTCGACGGCGTGAGCGCGAGGATGCGCTCGACGTCGGGCAAGAATCCGAGGTCGAGCATCTCATCGGCCTCGTCGAGCACGAGCACCTGCAGCGCCGACAGGTCGAGGTGACCCTGCCGGGCGAGGTCGAGCAGCCGCCCGGGGGTGCCTGCGACGACGTCGATGCCGGCGTTGAGCGACTGCACTTGAGGTTCGTACGACCGGCCGCCGTAGACCGCCATGACACGGGCGCCAAGGCCTTTGCCGGCCACCTCGAGATCGGCCGCGACCTGGATCGCCAGCTCGCGAGTCGGGACGACGACAAGCGCCCGTGGCCGGTGATCGTCGATGAAATCGATGCGCTGCAGGAGCGGTGCGCCGAAAGCGAGGGTCTTGCCGGTGCCGGTGCGGGCCTGACCGATGAGGTCGGTTCCGGTCAGGGCCAGCGGGATCGCCAGCGCCTGCACGGGGAAAGGAGTGGTGATGCCGACAGCCTCTAGGGCGGCGGCGGTCTCGGGCGCGATCCCGAGTTCAGCGAACGTGGTCAGCGAAAATGCCTCTCGAAATGGGTGGCGCGCGACGGCTCGGGCCTCTGCCACGAGGTGCGATCAGCCACCCTGGTGACCTTCAGTCTAGCTGCCGCACCGGTCGCGGACCGCGCAGCCGCCGCGACCATTACGCTGGCGACTCGTGAGCGAAGAACAGTTACCCGACGCCGAGGCCTCCTCAACCGGCCCCATGGCGGCAGCTGAGGGCGACCTGCTGAGCGATCCCACCTATCGCGACGCCGTTACAGATTTGCTCGGGGTACTCGCTTACGCCGAACTGATCGCGTTCGAAAGACTCGCCTACGACGCCCGCATGGCGCCGACGTTGCAAGACAAAGCGGCGCTGGCCAGCCTGGCGACCGCCGAGTTCACCCACTTCCAGTTGATCGAGCGGCACCTCGAAACCCTCGGTGTCGAGGCCGAGAAGGCGATGGCGCCGTTCGTCGTCCCGCTTGAGGCTTTTCACGCAAAGACGGCGCCGTCGGACTGGGAAGAAAGCCTGGTCAAGGCGTACGTCGGCGACGGTATAGCGGCCGACTTCTACCGAGAGATCGCGCGGCTGCTCGATCCGAAGACCCGTGAGATCGTGGTCGAAGTGCTCGGCGATTCGGGCCATGCCGAGTTCGCGGTCGAGCGGGTGCGGCAGTCGATCGAGTCGAACCCGGCGATCGCCGGGCGGCTGGCGTTGTGGGGACGCCGCATCGTCGGTGAGGCACTTGCCCAGGCCCAGGCCGTCTGCGCCGAACGCGACGCGCTGGTCAGTCTGCTGGTGAGCGGCGTGCCGGGTGCCCGCGCCGATCTCGGAGAGTTGATGCGCACCTTCACAAAAATCACCGATGCGCACATGGCCAGAATGTCGGCGCTAGGTCTGTCGGCGTAGCCGGTCACGCTTTTCGACCGGCGGAGCGACAGCCGAGAAGCAGCGTCTGTCGGCGTAGCCGGTCACGCTTTTCGACCGGCGGAGCGCCCTGCCATACGGCGACTGCTAGTCGTTGGCGGTGTCCTAACACCGCAGTTGTCGACCAGCCGCCGGGTCATCAGTCACTTCGAAAAGTTGGTGACGCTTTCATGGCCTCAGGCCGTCAAACGGTCAGAAACTTTCGCATTACATCGCGCCGAACCCGATACGGCGCTCCACTCCTTCGCCGATTTCGACGTACGCCAGCTTCTCGGCGGGCACCAGGATTCGCCGGCCCTTCTCGTCGGCCAGAATGAGCAGCCCACCGGCGTCGAGCGCCGCAGTGACGAGATGCTCGATGTCTTCGGGCTGTTGTGCGCTTTCGAAGACGATTTCGCGCGGTGAGTACTGCACACCGATCTTGATTTCCACGCTGAGCCTCCGGCGTCGCGATTATGAGTGCGGCAATCCCGAGGCTAGCGGTACTCGTCCTCGTCGAGCGCGACCACCCGCTCGTCGTCGTCGACCTCGCCTGCACCGTCGGTGAGATCGAGCACGTCGGTCTGCTGTTCCATCGCGTCGGCCTCCGGAATCTCCTCAGTGGCTCCGGCGTCTGGCGGGAGTCGGCGTTGGCTCATAAGGCACCTCCGGTCAGGGCAATCGTGCGCGTCGGTTCGACGGGAGCGTGACGAGGTCTGCGAGCAGGTCGCCGTGTTGCTCTACCCGCGCGAGTACGTCGTCAGCAACGAATTTCAGCTGATCTGGTGCGGTGCAGGCAACGACTTCGTCCCACGTGATCGGTGTCGAGGCGGTCGGCTCGGGCCGCGCCCGCAGCGAATAGGGCGCCACGGTGGTTTTTGCTGCGACGTTTTGACTCCAGTCGATGAACACCTTGCCGCCACGCAGCGACTTCGTCATTTCGGCGACGACCAGGTCGGGCCGCTGCTTTTGCAGCCGCAGTGCGAGCGAGCGGGCGTAGTCACGGGCCAGATCGGACGACGTGGGCCGCAGCGGGGCATAAAGCTGCATCCCTTTCGAGCCGCTGGTCTTCGGATACGCATCGATCCCGTCGTCGTGCAGCGCATCGCGCAGCAGTTGGGCGACTTCGCAGCATTCGACGATCGTGGCCGGTGCGCCCGGATCCAGATCGAGCACCAGCAGGTCGGCGTCGAGCACCTTGCCGCGGTGGTCAACCTTCCACTGCGGCACGTGCAACTCGAGGGCAGCCAGGTTGGCCACCCAGATCAACGTCGCGAGTTCGTCAACGACGACGTAGTCGATCGTTTCGCGGTTCTTCGTGCTGCCGGGCACGGGCAGCGTCACAGTGCGTACCCAATCGGGCGTTCCGCGCGGTGCGTTCTTCTCGAAGAACGACGGGCCTTCGACGCCGTCGGGATATCGCTTGCGGGTTAGCGGCCGGCAGTCAAGATGGGGAAGTAGCACCGGCGCGACACGCGCGTAGTAATCCAGCACTTCCCCTTTGGTGAACCGGCTTCCGGGGTACAGGATCTTTTCCAGATTGGTGATCGCCAACCGGCGGTCGCCGACCTGGACGGACTGCTTGGCCGTCGTGGTCACAGTGTTAGTGCTTTCCCGAACGAAGGAACGCGTATGCGAAGCATCTGGAAGGGCTCCATTTCGTTCGGCCTGGTCAATATCGCAGTCAAGCTGTACTCCGCGACAGAAGAAAAGGATGTCGCGTTCCACCAGGTGCACCGCCAGGACGGCGGTCGCATCAAGTACAAGCGAGTCTGCTCGATCGACGGCGAGGAAGTGCCGTACAACGACATCGCCAAAGGCTTCGAACTCGCCGACGGCGACATGGTGGTGCTCACCGACGACGACCTCGCCGAGCTTCCGCTGACGAGCAGCCGCGAAATCGATGTCTTGCAGTTCGTGCCGCTCGAGCAGGTCGACCCGATCTACTTCTCGAAGAGCTACTACCTCGAGCCGGATCCCAAGGCCACGAAGGCTTACGTGTTGCTCCGCGACACGCTCGAGGAGTCGGGCAAGGTGGCGATCGTCAAGGTGGCGTTGCGGCGTCGCGAGGCGCTTGCCACCCTGCGGGTGCGTGACGGCGTGCTCACCATGGAGACGATGCTGTGGCCCGACGAGATTCGCACTCCAGACTTCGGCTTCCTCGGCGAGTCACCCGACGTGCGCAAGCAAGAACTCGCGATGGCGTCGTCGCTGGTCGAATCGCTGTCGGGTGACTTCGACCCGTCGCAGTACACCGACCAGTACCGCGAGGCGCTCGATTCGGTGATCGAGGCGAAGATCGAGGGCCGCGACCTGGTACCGGCCCCCGACACCGAGCAGACCGGCCGCGGCGGCAAGGTGGTCGATCTCGTCGCGGCGCTGCAAGCGAGCATCGACGCCGCGAAGCGCGGCCGCACAGGCGAGGTTGCTGGGGTTGCGTCGTCCGACACCGGTGAACCGGCGAAGAAGACAGCCGCCGGGAAAGCCGCGGTGAAGAAGGCGGCCGCTAAGGCATCCGGTCGGCAGCCGGCGGCGAAGAAGACAGCCGCAAGCACGGCCAAGACCGCTCAGACGAAGACTGCGTCGAAAACCGCGTCGAAGGTTGCGGCCAAGCGGAGCAGTGCAACGCGCCGATCGGCCTGACATCACCACGGCTTTGGTTGCATTCATACCTAACGCTCAAGCCACCCCGGTGAGACGCCGACCAGACGGAAGAGGGAAAACGCGCCCGCGTTAGCCCGTTTTGAAGCGTCTTCGCAGTCAGGGGTTCCAGCCGTGAGCATCAGCGACCACCGTGACATCGTCGCGGCGTTGCGCGAGGTGCCGGGCGTGGCCGAAGCCGACGTCGAACCCGACGGTGAGGGCGAAGGTCTCGGCCTGCTGCGCCTCGGCCTTGCCCCCGGTGTCGACGAGGTAGAAGTCGCCAGCGCGGTCGGACGGCTGCTGCGCGAGCGGTTCGGGCTCGGTGTCGACGCCGACCGGGTCCAGCTCGTCGAAGACATGCAATCAGAGCTCGACGATCCCGACATCGAAGCCGACGAGGACGACGATGACGACCGATTCCGGCCGGCGATCCGTCGCATGCACATCATTTCGTCGGGGCTCCAGGTCGCCGCGGAGGTGACCCTGTCAGTCGGCGCGGCGGTGGGCGAGCGCACGGCGCTCGGGCGAGCCGAAGGCACGGCCACCCAAAGTGGCGTGCAGCGCGCGGTGGCCACCGCCACTTTGCGTGCGGTTGAAGAGCTGCTCAGCGGCAAGGCGCGCTTCGAACTCGATCTCGTCGAACTGACCTCGACCGGCCGCGAACGTGCCGTGCTGGTGGCGCTTACGATGCTCAGTGCCGGTGGCAGCGAGAAACTCACCGGCGCAGCCGCCGTGCGCGAAGACGTTCGGCAGGCGGCGATCCGGGCCACTCTCGATGCGTTGAATCGCCGCGTCGAGCACATGGTCAGCTGAGCTGCGACCGCAGTGGGCCTGCCGGAGCGGCAGACTGTGGGAGTGGCGACCTCCGACGACGCACATCGAGCCGCTCATCGCCGCGCCTACGACATCTTCGAAGGGCTCCAAAGCGACCAGCGTGAAGCCGCCCTTGCCGACCTGCCTGCCGCCGCCCTAGAGGCGCAGTCGCAGGGTTGGTCCGATGTCGCACTGGTTCTCGACGCTGCTGCTGTGGTCGACGTCGTCACCCATCCTGGTGCCGGGCACGCAGCGGCCGGGCCGATCTCCGGCACTATCGGTGAGGCGGCCGACGAATTGGTCGCACGGGCTCAGGAGCTTGGCTCTTCGGCCCTGCAGGGACTCGCGTTCGGCCTCCGCGCGGTCGTCTCGGTCAACGCCGACGACAAGGCGGGCGCAGTTCTCGACGCAGCTCGCGCGACGGCACTGTTGGACGTCGAGGACGAGTCGCCGCTCGATCGCTGTGTCGGTTACGTCGTGGCGGCGGCCGCCTTCAACACCTTGCGATTGTGGGAACTCGTCGACGACTTGTATGGCCGGGCACTGCGATTCGGCCCGGCCGCGCGCGAGACCCGGCAGACCGCCGCCATCGTGGTGAACCGGGTGCTCACTCGCCTCGAATGGGCCCTCGCTGCTGTCGAATACGGCGATGTCGAGTCCGGTGACGTCCAACTCGCCCAGTCCCGCCCGCACGGTCGCGAGTCGATGCCGCCCCAACGCGGCGGGGCGGCTCTCGCCGACCGGTTGCTCGACTCGATGCTCGAGGCAGTGCCAGCGGCGCTCGCCGAGGAGTTGCCTACGCTGTGGCGGCTCAACGTGCTGGCGTGCGCAGACGTCGCCTCGTTGCTACGCGGCCTTGACGTCGACCAGACGTTGGGGCGCGTCGACGAACACCGCCGGTTATTGGCCGACGCCGGCGACCTCGAGGTGCTGCCGATGCTCGAGGCCGCGACCGCCGTCGCGCTGTGGCGGTGCGGACGCCGTGACGCCGCCGTCGAAGCGGCGAGCCGGTTAGGGCCGGCGGCTTCGGCGACCTCGGGTGCGGAGACGTTCCCGTTATGGGCCCGCGCTCACGTGCTGGCCGCAGCCGAACCGTCAGCCGCGACGCAAGCGCAACTCGACCACGCCCGCGCGGTCGTTCGACTCGTATGGGAGTCGCGGCGAACCGTGCTCGCCGCTGCCCGTGCGCAAATCCTCAGCGAAGCGCGAAAGCACGAGCACGAAGCCTTGACGCATGCGGTCAACACCGATGCACTGACCGGCCTTTTCAACCGGCGCCGCTTCGAGTTGTGGTTGCAGCAATCGGTGGGCAAGCCGCGAGTGAGCACCGCGCTGCTGCTCATCGACGTCGACGACTTCAAAGAGGTCAACGATCGCTTCGGCCATGACTGCGGCGACGAGGTGCTGCGAACGCTCGCGTCGTTGATGGCGTCGTCGGTCCGGGCTGACGATGTCGCGATTCGGCACGGCGGTGACGAGTTCGCGCTGATTCTCGAGGGCGACGACTTGCTCCCCGCGGCGGTGCGCGAACGCGCCGAGAAATTGAGCGCGGCCGTGAGTGGCGCATCGTGGGCCGATATCGCACCTGGACTGAAGGTTTCGGTCACGATCGGCGCGGCGTTGTCGGTTGGTCGCGACTCCGACGACGTCCGCCCGGTGACGTTGTACAAGCGGGCTGACGCCGCTCTGTACCAAGCCAAACGTTCGGGGTCGCGGATCGCGTTGTCCGAACTCTGAACCGCTCGGCGTCGCGCGCCCACCCGCCAGATTGCGAGTCGACCTAGGATCGCGGACATGACCGCATCGACGCATTCCGTACGCGGCGTGATCGCACGTTCGCAGGGTTCACCGGTCGAGGTCGTCACGGTGCTCGTGCCGGATCCCGGCCCCGGTGAGGCGCTGGTCCGAGTGCAGACGTGTGGTGTCTGCCATACCGATCTGCATTATCGCGAGGGCGGCATCAACGACGATTTTCCTTTCCTGCTTGGACATGAAGCGGCCGGCGTTGTCGAGGCAGTCGGGGTCGGCGTCACCGACATCGCCCCGGGCGACTTCGTGATCCTCAACTGGCGAGCGGTGTGCGGCCAATGTCGGGCCTGCCGGCGCGGCCGACCTTGGTACTGCTTCAACACCTTCAACGCCAAGCAGAAGATGACCCTGGACGACGGCACCCCGCTCTCACCGGCACTCGGTATCGGGGCGTTTGCCGAGAAGACGCTCGTGCACGCGGGCCAGTGCACGAAGGTCGACCCGAGCGCTTCGCCGGCGGCCGTCGGCCTGCTCGGCTGCGGTGTGATGGCCGGACTCGGTGCCGCGCTCAATACTGGCGCAGTGGGCCGTGGCGACACCGTGGCCGTCTTCGGATGTGGCGGCGTCGGCGACGCCGCGATTGCTGGCGCGCGGCTCGCCGGAGCGCGCACGATCATCGGCGTCGACATCGACGACCGCAAACTCGAATGGGCGAAACAACTCGGCGCGACGCACGTCGTGAATTCGGGGAAGACCGATCCTGTCGACGAAATTCGTGCGCTCACCGAGGGTGTCGGTGTCGACGTGGCGATCGAGGCGGTTGGGCGGCCCGACACCTACGAGCAGGCGTTCTACGCCCGCGACCTCGCAGGCACCGTTGTGCTGGTCGGCGTGCCGCGGCCCGACATGCGGCTCGATTTGCCCCTGCTGGACGTCTTCGGGCGCGGCGGCGCGCTGAAATCGTCGTGGTACGGCGACTGCCTGCCGTCGCGCGACTTTCCGATGCTGGTCGAGCTTTACCTGCAGGGCCGCCTCGATCTCGACGCGTTCGTCTCGGAAAAGATCGGCCTCGATGACGTCGAATTGGCGTTCGACAAGATGCATCGAGGTGAGGTCCTGCGATCCGTGGTCGTGTTCTAGCCAGCTGGGTACGCGTCACATGTGAGCGTCGACTTCCCCGAGTTTGCGAGCGCCGCGGTGCCGACGTCGTGCGGCGACGTCTTTGTGCGGCACGCCGGGAAGTCAGCAGCAGAGCCGGTTTTCTTCGTGCACGGGCTCGGTGGCGAGTCGCTCGACTGGTCGCGTGTCGCCAACCTGCTCGCCGACCGATTCGATTGCTACGCGATCGATCTGCCTGGATTCGGTGAATCGCCCCCGCCGTCCGATCACGATCTGTCGATCGATGCGCACGCCCGCGCAGTGGTCGACGCGATCGCCGGGCTTGGAAGAGGACCGGTACACCTTGTTGGTAACTCGCTTGGGGGAGCGGTCGCCACCAGGGTCGCCGCCGAACACCCGGAACACGTTCGCTCGCTGGCGCTGATCTCGCCGGCAATGCCGGACCTCCGGCCGAACATCTGGACGTCGCAGTTGCTCGTCGCCTTGGTGCCTGTCGTCGGGCCGTGGATCGTGCGCCGCCTGATGAGCGGCAACCCCGAACGCATGGCGAAGCAAGTGGTGGCCGTGTGTTTCGGCAGCCCACGTGCGATCACCGTCGCGCAGTGGGAGGCCGAGGTCGAGGCAGTCCGCCGGCGGTCAGGGCTGGTGCACAGTTCGGTGGTCTACCGGGCGTCGCTTCGCGCGCTGGTTTCGGAGTACCTCCAGCCCGGACGGCGGCGGCTGTGGCGCCAGGCCGAGCAGGTCACCGTTCGCACGCTGGTCGTCTACGGCGGCCGCGACAAGTTGGTCGACGCCCGCATGGCCCGTCGCGCGCGGAACACGTTTCCGAAGGCACGGGTGCTCGTGATGCCCGACGCCGGCCACGTGGCGCAGCTCGAGTTTCCCGAGCAGCTCGCGGATTTGCTCGACGGCTTCTACGAAGATCTGGCGCGACCCCTGGATCAGGGAATGACGAAGCGTCATGGGACCGTTGAGGCCAAAGCAGGCGCCACTTTCGAGGTGGCGCCGGTTGTTCGCCGTCCGTCTTGATGCCTGTCTGCGTTGGAGTTCGAAGTGTCGCTACCGCCGCTGGTTGAGCCCGCCGAAAGCCTGTCCATCGACGAGGTGAGGCGGTATTCGCGGCATCTGATCATTCCCGACGTCGCGATGAGCGGGCAGAAGCGGCTGAAGAATTCGCGCGTACTCATCATCGGCGCCGGAGGCCTCGGCTCGCCCGCGTTGCTGTACCTCGCGGCGGCCGGTGTGGGCACGCTCGGCATCGTCGACTTCGACACCGTCGACGAGTCGAACCTGCAGCGCCAGGTGATTCACGGGCAAAGTGACATCGGCAAGTCGAAGGCGCAGTCGGCGCGCGACTCGATCCACGAAATCAATCCGCTGATCAATGTGGTGCTGCATGAAGAGCGGCTCGAGAACGACAACGTCTTCGAGATCTTCAACCAGTACGACCTGATCCTCGACGGTACCGACAACTTCGCCACGCGTTACTTGGTCAACGACGCTGCGGTGTTGCTCAACAAGCCCTACATCTGGGGCTCGATCTACCGCTTCGACGGCCAGGCGTCGGTGTTCTGGGCTGAGAACGGGCCTTGCTACCGGTGCTTGTATCCCGAGCCGCCGCCGCCCGGCATGGTGCCGTCGTGCGCCGAGGGTGGCGTGCTCGGCGTGCTGTGCGCCGCGATCGGTTCGATCCAGGCGACCGAAGCCGTCAAGCTTTTGATGGGCATCGGCGACCCGCTGGTCGGTCGGCTGATGATCTACGACGCCCTCGAGATGACCTATCGCGAAGTGAAGATTCGCAAAGATCCCGAGTGCCCGATCTGCGGCAAGAACCCCACGATCACCGAGCTGATCGACTACGAGTCGTTCTGCGGGGTCGTCTCGGAAGAGGCGCTCGAAGCTGCTGCCGGTTCGACGATCATCCCCACCGAGCTGAAGGACATGATCGACCGGGGCGACAACATCTTCCTCGTCGACGTGCGCGAGCCGGCTGAGTACGAGATCGTTTCGATTCCGGGTGCGGTCCTGATCCCCAAAGGCGAGTTCCTGAACGGGTCGGCGCTGGAGAAATTGCCGCAGGACAAGAGTGTCGTGCTGT
>Ga0207705_10003819_pt1 | contig 11459 bp, 8 predicted proteins | sample KBSC13metaG_FD_184314 | JGI IMG/M metagenome (GOLD analysis project Ga0207705, IMG submission 184314) | Corn rhizosphere microbial communities from Kellogg Biological Station, Michigan, USA - KBS C1-3 metaG (SPAdes) (version 2) | ecosystem: Host-associated > Plants > Roots > Rhizosphere > Soil ...
CAACCCTGCCTATCGCGGGCCCACCTACACCTATTCGCACGCCGAAGGTTGCGCGGTGGTCGGCGGCACGTTCTACAATCCGGTTACCCAGCAATTTCCGTCCAGCTACGTCGGCGACTACTTCTTTGCCGACCACTGTGGCGGATGGATCCGCGAACTCGATCCGGCCAACGGCAATACCGTAACCACGTTCGCCACGGGACTGGTCGACACCGTCGACCTTAAGACCGCGCCCGATGGCAGCCTCTGGTACATGTCATACGGCACCGGCGCGGTCTACAGGGTTAGCTACAGCACGGCCCTTACCCCCACGATCGGAACGAATCCCGCTAACCAGCGCGTCGGCGTCGGACAGAGCGCCAGCTTCAGCGCCAGCGCCTTCGGCAGCGGCACGCTTTCCTACCAGTGGCAGCGGAACGGCGTCGATATCCCCGGGGCGACGACTTCCTCTTACACGATCGCCAGCACCGTGCTGGCCGACAACAATGCGCAGTTCCGCGTCCGCGTGAACAATTCCGCCGGCCAAGCCATCAGCACCGCCGCGACGCTGACGGTGGTCAACAGCGCCGTGCCGGTGCCGACGATCAATCTGCCGACCACCAACACCAGCTTCAAAGGAGGTGACACGATTCAGTATTCCGGCGGCGCCGCCGATGCGGAGGACGGCACGCTCGGTGCCGCCTCGCTGACCTGGCGAATCGATCTGGAGCACGGCACTCACCATCATTCCTTCATGCTCGATACGTCGGGCATCACGGGCGGATCCTTCGTTGTACCCACCACCGGGCACACCGACAGCGACATCGCGTACCGCATTTACCTGACGGCAACTGATTCGGACGGGCTCTCGAGCACCGTTTTCCGTGACGTACAACCGCAACTGTCGCACATCACCCTGGCCAGCTCGCCCGCAGGAATTCCGCTGAATCTGGATGACCAGCCGCAAACCGCACCCTTCGGCGAGGATGCCGTGGTGAACATCGTCCACAAGATCGAAGCGCCACTCGGGCAGACGATCAACGGCGTGAACTACTCGTTCGTCTCCTGGTCGGACGGCGGAGCGCGCGTCCACGACATCTCTGTGCCGACCGATCCAGCCACCTATACGGCCAATTACGCGGTAACGCCGGCGAGCATCAACGTCGCGGTCGCCACGCCGGCGTCTTCGGTGAATCTCACCACCGGAGGCACGCTGGATTGGGCCCACTGGGGCCGCACGACAGCGACAACGTTCGATCACAAGGCCGGCGGCACCTCCCTTATCAGTAATGTCACGGTGATCGGTGTCCACCCGGTGTCGCGATACACCGACAACCTTACCGCCTTCAACTGGAGCGACGGCACACCGGGAACGTCCGCCAGCGGCAATCGAACCGGCATCTCCGTCGGCCAAATCGGCGACGGCTTCCGCTTCACCGTGCCGGCCGACACGACGAAGCGCACGCTGAAGCTCTACGTCGGTGCCTGGGAGGCGCGCGGGCAGCTTCGCCTTACGCTGAGCGACGGCAGCTGGAATGAGACGACGGATTCCTCCGTGGTGTCTCTGCTGGATGACGTGAACCAGGTCTACACGATCACCTATTCAGCCGCGACGGCGGGCCAGACGCTCAACGTCGAATACACGATGATCGGGCGGGTCGAGGAAGAGGGAAGCGTCAACTTCCAGGCCGCCACCCTCAGCGGCGCCGCGCCACAGGACACGGCTCCCAATGCACCAAGTGATCTGAATGTCACCGCGCAATCGGCAACCTCCGCGCTGCTGAACTGGGCCGACCATTCGGGCAACGAAACGAACTTCCTGGTCGAACGTAAGACCGGCGCGGCCGGCACATGGGCACAAATCGCATCTCTCGGCGCGAACGTCACGACTTACACCAACACCGGCCTGACATCGGGAGCGACGTATTACTACCGCGTCCGCGCCACGAACACCGTGGGAAATTCGCAATACTCGAACGAATTTCCCATCACGCTCCCGACGGTCCCCACGGCGCCGACGGGCCTTTCCGCCATCGCCACATCGGGCACAAGCGTGAATCTGTCCTGGACGGATACTTCCAACAATGAAACCGGCTTCCTCATCGAACGACGGACCGGCACTGGGGCCTACGCGCAGATCGCCACGACCGGGCCGGAAACCAACACGTTTACCAACAACACCGGCCTCACGCCCGGTGCGACCTATACCTATCGCGTCCGAGCCACCAACGCCGCCGGCCCCTCCGGGTACGCAACATCGTCGCCGGTGACACTGCCTTCCACGCCGGCTGCTCCCACCAACCTGATGGCGAGCGCCGCCTCTGCGACCAGCGTCTCGCTCGGCTGGAACGATAATTCGAGCAATGAAACCGGCTTCCTGATCGAGCGGCGAATCGGAACGGGCGCGTATGCGCAGATCGATTCAGTCGGAGCGAATGTCAGGACCTATCTGGATATGGGCCTCACGACGGGCACGACTTACACCTATCGGGTGCGCGCCACCAATGCGTCGGGGAATTCAGGGTACTCCAATGAGCAATCCGCCACCCCGAGTACGCAAACGGGTCTGATCTCCGCGTCGCGCGCAACGGTTCCTGCGACCGTCAACCTGAGCAACGAAGGGCTGCTCGACTGGGTTCACTGGGGCGCGACGACGGCCACCAGTTTCAATCGCAAGTCCGGCGTCACGGCTCAGATCACCAATTTCACCGCCGTCGGCACGGGCACCACGCTGCGGTTCGATGATAACGATCAAGGCTTCACCTGGACCGGCGGAACCCCGCAGGCCAGCGCGACCAATACCCATACCGGTCTCTATCGAACCGGCGCGGGGCAGGGCTTCACCTTCACCGTGCCCGCCGGCACAACCACCCGCACGCTGAAGCTCTACGTTGGCGCGTGGCAGGCCCAGGGGCAACTGCAGGTCAGCCTCAGCGACGGTAGCTCGCCCGCGTACAGCGATTCGTCCCTCGTCGCGACCGGCGGCCCATCGGCCAATGGTGTCTATACCATCAACTTCCGAGCACTGACGCCCGGCCAAACGCTGACGGTCCGCTGGACGGCGCTGAGCGTCTCCAGCAGCGCCGGCAACGTCACTTTGGAAGGAGCCACGCTCAGCTAACGCCTTCAGGGTCGGTGAATCCCGGCGACATAACTGCGGCTGCGGCCTCGTCTTGCGGCGCGACAGATATTTGCCGGCAGAAATGCAGAAGATTTAATCTGAAAATCAGGCACGGTCTCATTGGCAGACGCTGAATAATTGAGCATGGCCGATGAAAAAGGAGCTTGTCATGCAACTGCGGACCCGCCGTCCCCTGATTGAAGCCGTTGAGAACCGCTGCCTGCTATCCTCGACGGTCAACATCTCTACCTTCACCGGCAACGCCTACCGCGACACCAACCAGGCCGGGGTGATCGTGGTCACCCGCCGCGACAACCTGAGCTCTGCCTTGTCGGTGCCGATCACCGTCAGCGGCAGCGCGGAGAACGGAAAAGATTTCGGGCGGGTCGGCAGGGCGGTGACGATTCCGGAAGGGGTGCGTTCCGTTGCACTTCGGATTCGGCCCACCGACTCGTCGTCGACATCAGAATACGTCGTGGTCACGCTCGGAAAACTTCCCGGCTACACCAGCTCCATCCGCTCGGCCAAGGTGAATGTCCAAGACAATCCGCAGTCGCCGGCCCCGGTAGTCCAGACGGTCAAGCTGGCGCAGCTGACGTCCAGCCGCTACGTCCTGACGCGTTCGGGAGACCTCACCACTCCGCTTACCGTGCCGCTTCAACTGAGTGGCACAGGGATCAACGGCGTCGATTTCGGCCGGGTCGGCAACACGGTTACCTTCCTGCCGGGACAGTCGAGTATCAACATCGTCTTGCGCGAAACGCCCGCCGGTGCGGCGAGCGGTCGATTCAGTACCCTCGGCATCGGCGATGTGGGCGGCACATCAACATCAACCGTCTCCCCCAACGGCCTGACCACCGTCACAACTACCGTCGGCGGCACGACCACCGGCGGCAGCACCACCACCGGCTCAAACAGCAACACCAGCGTCAGCAACGGCGTCGGCACCACGGTCGGCACCGGCGGCACGAATACTTCCACCCCGATCGATGGCACGACAACCACCGTGGGAACGATTCCCTCCGGTCAAGGTTCGACTGGCACAACAACCGGCACCGGAGGCACAACCACCGGAACCACGGGCGGCACTGGAACGACAACTGGCACGACCACAGGCACCGGCACAACCACGGGTACCACGACGGGTACCGGCGGCAGCACGGGTACGACGACGGGCACGGGCACCACAACCGGAACGGGTACCACGACGGGCACGGGCACAACCACCGGAACCACGGGCGGCACCGGAACGACGACTGGCACAACGACAGGCACCGGGACAACCACCGGCACCACGGGAACCACGACCGGGACAAGCGGGTCTACGGGCACTACCACCGGCACGACCGGGACCACGGGAAGCACCGGCACGACGACCGGCACGACAACCGGGTCCACCGGAACGACGACGGGTACCGGAACCGGCACTGGAACGACGACCGGCACGTCAACCGGCAGCACCGGCGGGACCAGCAGCGCGGTCGTCTCGTCGAACTCCAGCAGCGACGGTCTGTTCACGACCATCCCGACGAACGGCAGTTCCACGTCCGGCTCGGGCGTGCAGTTCATCGGCAATACGAATGCGGTGATCGAGTAACGGACCAGTCGTCAGCCGAGCGTCGCCGGCGCAGGAGCGGGCAAAATCGCTGCCACTTCCGCGGCATCGGCACGCTCGACGCGCAGCGCCGGCTCGCGCTCCAGCTTGGCCAGCGACGCGGGGTTTACGCCGACGTCGAAAATGATCTCGCTGTCGCTCATCCGTTCCTCGTAGATCGGAATTGTGCCACGGATCAGGTGGATCAGCCGGCCCTCGGTAACCGGGCAGTAGACGGTCGCACGGGTCTCACGTGCCCGGGCAAGCTCGGCGACACGGTGGGCCAACTCGCCCAGGCCGGTGCCGGTGCGGGCGCTGATCGCCAGCGCGTCCGGGTGCAGCGTTTTCCAGAACTTCGCGTGGTGCTGGCCTTCCTCGGTGTCGACCTTGTTCAGCAGCAACAGCTCGGGCTTACCGGCCGCGCCGATCTCTTTCAGCACTTCGTGAACGGCCTTGAACTGCGCCTCGGCGTGCGGGTGGCCGACGTCGAGCACGTGCAGCAGTAGATCGGCGTGGACGGCTTCTTCCAGCGTCGCCTTAAAGCTTGCAACGAGGTTGTGCGGCAGATCGCGCACGAAGCCGACGGTATCGCTCAGCAGCACTTCCAACGCCCGATCGAGCTTCCACGCCCGCGTCTTGGTGTCGAGCGTGGCGAACAGCTTGTTATCCGCGTACGTGCCGGCCGCGGTGAGCGTGTTGAACAGCGTGCTCTTGCCGGCGTTGGTGTAGCCGATCACGCAGACGGTGTAATGACCGGCCGTGCGCTTCTCGACGAGACGGGTTTTGCGGTCCTGGATCTGCTCGATCCCCCGCCGCAAGTCGCTGATGCGCTTACGCACAAGCCGGCGGTCGGTTTCCAGCTGCGTTTCACCCGGACCACGCGTGCCGATGCCCGCGTTGTACCGTTCCAAGTGGCCCCACATCTTCGTCAGGCGGGGGTAGGTGTACTGCATCTGCGCCAGTTCCACCTGCAACTTCGCTTCGGAGGTCTGCGCGCGGGTGGCGAAGATGTCGAGGATCAGTTCCGACCGATCGAGCACCTTGATGCCCTTGGTCGGATCGTCCTCGTACCCCTTGTTCACCAACTTTTCGATGCTGCCGATCTGGGCCGGCGACAGGTCGTTGTCGAAGAGGATGATGTTGGCGTCCTGCTGGCGGGCCAGCTCCGCGATTTCCTTCACCTTGCCACTGCCGACGTACGTGCCGGCGTCCGGCCGCTGGCGACGCTGGATAATGCGCCCGGCCACCTGGGCCCCGGCCGTGCTGGCCAGTGAGGCCAATTCGCCCAACGGGTCGCGCGGATCGGCACTGCTGCCGGGCAAAATCACGCCCACCAGCACGGCCCGCTCACGATCAACCTTCAATTCTGTACGCTTTAGATCAGCCAATCTTAACCTTTCAACTGCCGGGGCAGATTATACTGAGTTATACGGAGACGCGGCATGGAAGGATTGCTGAAGTACCTCGATGAGCAGATTGACGCGGTGCGCGAGCATGCCACCGCCGCCCTGGAGGCCTTCGACGAAAAGGCCGTCCACCAGGCCCGGGTGGCCACCCGCCGCCTGAAGGCGGGGCTGGAACTGCTCGATCCGCTGCTGGCCAAGTCCGCCAAAAGCCTCGGCAAAGCCGGGAAAAAGCTCCGCCGGCGGCTCGGACCGCTACGCGACCTTGACGTGATGATCGGCCTGGTCGGGGAGAACGTAAAGGCCGACGTCGTTGCCCCAGCCGTCGAATGGCTGAGCACCACCCTGCAGCATCAGCGCCGCGACGCCCGTCTCGCCGACCACCAGGGCGGATCCAAGCCCTCCAAGCTCATCGGCCGATTTGATAGCTGGTGGAAGCTCCGCCACGACCTGCAAACCAACGTCGATGCCATCGAGCCGCTCCTGACCGAAGCCCTGCACGCCCGCTTCGCCAGCTTCGCAGAACAGGCCGACCTGATCAGCGGCATCACACAGCTGCCCGAAGATTCGCCGCCCATCGACGTGCACCAGGTCCGCATCGAGGGCAAGGCCTTGCGCTACACCCTCGAAATGGCCGAGGCCGCCGGCGTGCGGCTGCCGAAGAAAATGCTCCGGCTGTTCAAGACCATGCAGCAATCGCTCGGCGACTGGCACGACCACGTCGTGCTGTACGAACGCACGCTGGCCCTGATCGTCGGCGAAGAACTCGCCCTGCACGAACCGCAATTGGCCGGCACGACCCTCGACCTGGCCCGCACGTTCCTCAACCGCAGCATCAAGTCTCTGAACGCGTTCAAGCAGCAGTGGACGAAGTCCGGCGGCGAGTTGAAGGCCGCCCTCGACGAGCACGTGCCGCTGGTGGTCGAACCTTCCGCACCTGCAGAAGCTGAAGCACACGTCGAGGTGTCGCCGGGGGACGTTTCTCACGACGACACGCTTGCCGTGGAGTCGTCCGGCGAAGCGGAGACGGCTGAGGCGGACGATGGGGCGGTCAGCGGATCTGAAACGGGTCCCGATCAGCCATCGACAGAGTCCACTGAATCGCAGGACACTCCTGCGCCAATCGCTGAGCAAGAGCTGCCAGGGTGACGCGCTCGCTATTGCTGTGCAGCGTGCAGACGACCGTCAGGCCGGCCGCCGCGGCGCGAAGGGCGTCGTGGTGGCGCATCTCGCCGGTGAGGTAGAGGTCGCACTTTTCGGCGATGGCTCGATCGAGATGATCGCCGCACGAGCCGGCACACACCGCGGCTGTGCTCACGATTCGCTCGGGCGGCCCGGCGACCAGAACGTGCGACAAGTCGAGCTTTGCCTTGATGCGGTCGAGAAGAACGTTCAGCACCGTCGGCTCTTCGAGTCGGCCCACCCGGCCCAGCCCGATCGTCTGCGGCGGGGCGGCGAGCGGCACGAGATCGAACGCCGGCTCTTCGTACGGGTGCGAGTCGCGCAGCGCGGCAACGACGGGTGCGAGCTTCTTCGCCGGCACCACCGTCTCAAGCCGAATCTCTTCGACGCGCTCCAATTTGCCCGCCTCGCCGGCGGCCGGTGACGTGCCTTCTTCGCCGAAGAACGTGCCGGTGCCTGTGACGCGGAAGCTGCAGGAAGAGTAACCGCCGATCCGTCCCGCGCCGGCGGCGAAGATGGCGTTCGCGACTTTCTCCATCGCTTCGGTCGGGGCGAAGGTGACGAGCTTGAACTCTTTGCCTTCCTCGCGAATCACGTCCAGCGGCCGCCGGTCCACGAGACCAATCACGTCGGCCAGCACATCGTTCGTCCCGCCCTCGGCGACGTCGAGGGCGGTGTGCGGCGAATAGATCGCCACGCCGCGACGCACCGCATCGAAGACCACTGCCGACGCTCCGCCGGCGACCAGTTGCTTCAGCGGCTTGAAGACCGGCGGGTGGTAGGCGATGACGAAATCAACGCCCGCCGCCCTCGCTTCATCGGCGACGCCTGCTGTGTAGTCGATGCAGAGCAGCGCCTTGCTCACCGCTTGCGCCGGGTCGCCGACAATCAGACCTACGTTGTCCCATGCTTGTGCGAGACGCGACGGTGCGATTGCTTCCAGTTGGTCGAGTACGTCTTTCAGGATCATCGCACCGCCTCGGCAAATACGCGCGTCAGCCGGCCCGGCTTTTCGTTGCCGATGACCCGCCGCTCGATGCGGCAGACCGGCATCACGCCCATCACGCTGTTGGTCAGGAACACTTCATCGGCGTCGAGCAAATCGTTGATCGACAGCCCGCGTAAACGCACGGCGACGTTCTTCGCCTCGGCCGCTTCGAGCACGACGGCCCGCGTGATGCCGGGCAGCACGTTCGATTTCGGGTACGGCGTGGCCGCCGCGACTTCCTTATCGCGCAGCTCCACTGCCGTCGGCGGGGTGTGCAGCTCGCCGTTCTTCACGAGGAAGACGTTGCTGATCGATCCGCTCTGCAGGTAGTTGTGCACGTTGAACCAGAGCGCCTCATTCGCGCCGCGGCGATTCGCTTCGCGCAGCGCGGTCAGGCGCGAGAAGTAATCCAGCGTCTTGTGGCCGGCCTGGATGTCGTAGGGGTTCAGCTTCTGCTCGTCGAGCGCGACGACGGTCATCCCTTTCTCGTACAGCTCCTGCGGGTAGGGCTCCAGCGCGCCGGCGGTGAGCAAGGTGGTCGGCTCCACGCGCAAGCCATGCACCGGGTCGTTCTGCGTCGTTCCGCGGGTGACGGTGAGACGGAGGCGGGCGTCGGGGCAGTTGTTCCGCTGCAGCAGTTCCGTCGCCGCCGCTTCGATGGCGGAATCCTTCGGCAGCAGCGGGATGAACAGCGCCTCGCACGAATCGCGCAAACGGCGCAGGTGCTCGCCGATGCGTTGCACTGCGCCGTTGCTGGCGCGCATCGTGGTGAACACGCCGATGCCGTGGAGCAGGCCGGTGTCGCGGATGGAGATCGAGGCGTTGGCCTCGTCGATGAAGTTGCCGTTGAGCCAGACGTCGGACATGGGCGGAAGATACCTCTATTGGCCATCGAGGCGAAGCAGTTGCGAAACGTAATCGCGCTGGGCGTCCTGCTGCGGGTGCCCGTCCAGCCATCGCTGGAACTGCCGTAGCGCCGCGTCGCGCTGCACGCCGGCGCTGACTTTCGGCACCTGCGTCTCGGGGCTTTGCGGCGGCTTCACGCGGGCGAGGCCGCCGTCGGCGGGGGCCGATAATGCGTAGATGATGCGCGACACGCCGCTGAGCAGCGAAGCGCCGTAGCACATTACGCACGGCTCGAGGGTGCTGACGAGCACGAGGTCCGTCGCATCGATCGGATATCGCCCGGCGGCGTCGCGGAAGGCGACCATCTCGGCGTGCATCGTCTTGTCGCGCTTGGCGTTCAACTCGTTCCAGCCCCACCCGATGATCTTGTTCTCGCGGGCGATGACGGCGGCGATGGGGACTTCGCCGAGCGTCATCGCCCGCTCGGCCAACTTCAACGCTTCGTCCATGAGCTGCTGGTCGGTCATCGTCTAACTGTAGGCCGCCGCCACGGGGTGGCCGAGGGCGGCGAGCAGGGCGGCGGCTTTGACGAGGGTTTCGTCGTACTCGGCCGTCGTCGAACTGTCGGCGACGATGCCGCCGCCGACGTTCACGTGGGCCAGGCCGTCCTTCATCACGATCGTGCGGATGGCGACGGCGAACTCCATCGCCCCGCCCGGCCCGAGCCAGCCGATCGCGCCGCAATACGGCCCGCGGCGGACGGGTTCCAGCTCGTCGATAATTTGCATCGCCCGGATCTTCGGGCACCCCGTGACGCTGCCGCAAGGGAAGATCGCCCGTAGGATGTCGGCCAGCCGCACGTCGGGCCGCAGCAGCCCGCTGATGGTGGCGACGCCGTGGTAGACGGTGGGGAAGGCTTCGATCGTTCGCGCTTCATCGACGCGGACGGTGCCGACCTCGCAGATCCGCCCGAGATCATTGCGCTGCAGATCAACGATCATCGCCAGTTCGGCCTTGTCTTTCTCGCTGTGCAGCAGTTCCTCACGCATGCCGGGCGCGCGGGGGCGGGTGCCCTTGATGGGGCGGTTGACGATCCGGCGCCGGCCGTGGCCAAGGGGTTCGACGCGGAAGAACAGCTCGGGCGAGTTCGAAATTACCTGAAAATCCCCGAAGTCGAGCAATGCGTTGAACGGCGCCGGCGACTCGCGGCAGATGCGGTCGATTAAATCGATCGGCGATCGCGTCGCCGCCGCCGTGATGCGTTGCGACAGGTTCACCTGAAAAATGTCCCCCGCCGCGATGTAGTCGAGGCAACGTTGCACGGCGGCCAGGTATTCGTAGTGCTTGAACGTCGAGCGAAGCCGGGCGGGCGTGGCCGGAACATCTTTGACCGGCTGCGCCACCGGCAACACCTGCGGCGGGGCGAAGGCCACCAGCGGCAGGCTCAGATCGTCCTTCGCCACGCGCGGCAGCGTCTCGAAAGCCCCGCCAAGGTCAAAGCCGAAATAGCCGGCGAGGATCTGGTCCTGGGCGGCGTCTTCAAGGGCGTTAAGGCAGTTCCGAGCGTCGGCGAGGTCGCGGCAGACATGGGTTGGATGCGAGCGGACGACCAGGGGCCACATTGGCTGGGGAGTGTCGGCGGAAACTTGCTGCGAATCAACAGGTACATTAACCGCCGCTCTGCCACTTACGGATCGCGTCGATGGGCCAGAGGAGCATGAGGATGTTGAGGGTGAGGTTGTCACGAATCCACCAGAGCATCAGCAGTTCGAACGCGATGAACACCGTTACCGATTTCCACAGCCCGAGCTTGCGGGCAAGCCAGAAGCCCAGGGCGAAGCTGCCGATGTCGCCAAGGCTGTTGAAGATCGAATCGCCGGTGTAGCCGAGGGAAACGGTGCCCTCCCGGTACCGGTTGATGATGAACGGCGAATTCTCGCACATCTCCCAAGCGACCTCGATCGCGATCGCGCCGACAAACCGCCAGGGGAGCGTGATCCATTTTCGTACCAGCCAGAACAGCCCGAAGAAGATCAGGCCGTGAAGGACGTGGGAGAAGCTGTAGGCATCGAGCAGGTGCTGGCTGTTGTGTTCGGACCAGGTGTTGAAGGAGACGGGGTACAGCCGGCCGCACTGGCACCACCAGACGCGGCCCTGCCAGCGGAGGTAGACGATCGCAATCGCCGCCATGACGCCGACGGTGACGGTGGGACGCTGGCGGGCGGTGAGGGCGAGCATGGCGGGGAGGGTAGCAGGGGTGGATTTGCGAGAGAAGCCAGTGAGCAACTGCTGGCCGGGCCAAGGGTTCGGCCGGAAATTGGGTTTGTTTTTTCAAGAAAGGTTTTC
>Ga0207705_10003824_pt1 | contig 11451 bp, 10 predicted proteins | sample KBSC13metaG_FD_184314 | JGI IMG/M metagenome (GOLD analysis project Ga0207705, IMG submission 184314) | Corn rhizosphere microbial communities from Kellogg Biological Station, Michigan, USA - KBS C1-3 metaG (SPAdes) (version 2) | ecosystem: Host-associated > Plants > Roots > Rhizosphere > Soil ...
ACCGGTCGCGACAAGTCGATCGCGGCGTTCATCGACGACGATCTCGGCAAGAACGTCTTCTACAAAGCGTTCGAGACCATGCCGTCCACTATCCCTGCGGCGCAGCAAGCCACGCTCCAAAAGCAGGCGGCGGACGCGATCCGGCAGCAGGTGCTTCCCGCCTACAAGGGCCTGCTGAACTTCTACACGACCGAATATTATCCGAAGGCGAGGGAGGCGGTCAGCGCTCACGACCTGCCCGACGGCGATGCGTTCTACCGCTCGCAGGTGCGCGAATATACGACCACCGATCTGACGCCGGAGGATATCCATGCGATCGGCCTGAAGGAAGTCGACCGGATCCAGGCGGCGATGCTGAAGACGATGAAGGACAGCGGGTTCAAGGGGACCTTCCCCGAATTCCTTCACTTCCTGAAGACCGACCCGCAGTTCATCGCCAAGACGCCGGACGAGTTGATGGGCGTATCGGCCTATGTCGCCAAGCGCGTCGATGGCGTGATCGGCGACCATTTCGGCTTCCTTCCGCGAAAGCGCTTCGGGATCATCCCGGTGCCGGCCGCGCTCGCGCCTTTCTACACGTCGGGCCGCGGCGGGCTCGAGAATTGCATGATGAACACGTACAATCTGCCGGTCCGCCCGCTGTACAACATCCCGGTGCTGACGCTCCACGAGTGCGAGCCCGGGCACAGCTTCCAGATGGCTGTCGCCGCCGAGCAGAAGGCGCTGCCGGTCTTCCGCCGCCACAGCTATTTCTCCGGCTCGGGGGAGGGCTGGGGCCTTTATTCCGAATGGCTCGGCAACGAGATGGGCATCTACCGGACGCCCTACGAGAAGTTCGGCCAGCTCAGTTATGACATGTGGCGAGCGGCGCGGCTTGTCATCGACACCGGAATCCACCGCTACGGCTGGTCGCGGCAACAGGCGATTGACTATCTTGCGAGCCACACAGCATTGTCGCAGCATGAGGTCGAGACGGAGGTCGACCGCTACATCAGCTGGCCCGGCCAGGCGCTCGCCTACAAGATCGGCGAGCTCGACATCCTCAAGCTGCGGGGCGAAGCCGAAACCACGCTCGGTCCGAAATTCGACGAGCGCAAGTTCCACGACGCGATCCTCGCGCTCGGGTCGGTGCCACTGACCGTCCTGGAGGACCAGATGCGCGGCTGGATCAAGGCGCAGAAGGCGGGGATCGCTCCGAAGGGAGGCAAATAGGTGTATCGTCTCGCTGCGGCACTTTTGTTAGCTTCTCCTGCAGTCGCGTGGGCGGATACGCCGCTCAGTGTGGTGACCGAAGAGATTCAGCTTACCGCCAATGACTTTGTAGCCCATGGGGACGATCTCTCGGACAACAAGCGATACGATGACGCCATCGACGCGTTTAACAGTGCTCTCCAAATCGATCCCCGCAACGCCGCAGCTTTCGCCGGCCGGTCGATTGCTTACGCATCGACCAATCGCCTTCTGCAAGCGCAACACGACGTAGACGCGGCGGCACGGCTTGCTGGCGAGTCGATGTTGGTTCATCGGGCGCGCGGTCTGATCGCAATGCGGCGCAGCGACGACAAAACCGGAATCGCGGAGCTAAGCAAGGCACTGGAAGCAAGACCGGACGATAGGTTTTCGCTCTATTATCGGGCGTGGCTCTATCAAGATGCGCATCGGGACGTAGCGGCGCTCGCTGACGCAGACACCTATATCGTTGCCCATCCTCGAGCCGCGGAAGGATACGTCCTTCGCGGCAAACTGCTGCTTGCTCAGCACAAGCCAACCCTAGCCCTGATCGAGGGCGACCGGTTGGTGAGGCTCTTCCCTGATGATTCCAAAACACTCGCTGCGGCAGCAGAAATTTACGCGCAAGCGGGTGATCGACAGCGTGCTTTCGAAGCTATCGATCGGGCTATCGCGATGGAACCCGCCATATCACTGTATCGGTTCATGCGTTCCAGGTTTCACCGGTGGGACGACTTTGGCGGAAAGCGCGCAGACTTGGAGGCCGCCCTAAATCTGAATCCGGGAAATCTCGACGCGGTGACTCAACTCGCCCTTGTCAACTTCAAGCAGGAGCGCTGGGCAGACGCAATTTCGGGTTTTTCGACGATCCTGCAACAAGAACCGAAAGACTTCGGAATCCTTGCGTACCGCGCCATGGCCTCCGAGGCGAAAGGCGACGCGTCGAAAGCGGCGCAGGATTTTGCCACGGCCATGAGTGTCGCGTCCGGGCCCGATGATTTCGATAAGATTTGCTGGGCCTTCGCGAACGAAGGCCGCGCACTGAAATGGGCCCTTGAGGCGTGCAACCAAGCGCTCGCCTCGAAGCCGAATGAAAGCAATTATCTCGCCGACAGAGGGTTGGTGCGGCTGCGACTGGGGCAGTTGCAGCAGGCGCTTGATGATTACGACCGGGCCATCAGTTCCGATCCGACCAAGCCTTTCGCTTATTACGGTCGAGGACTGGCACTCCTTCGGCAGGGCAAGAAAGAATCGGCAATGCAGAGCCGGCAACGGGCGCTCGAACTCAGCCCCCACATCGATGAAGTTTTCGACAAATACGGGCTAAGAGACTTCATCGACCACTCTAAGCCGAGTTAAGCACCCTTCGTCCGGGCGATATATTCGCCGACGTTCGTCTTGAGCACGTCCATCGGAACGTTGCCCCCGAGTACCACGGCATCGTCGAAGGCGCGGAGATCGTACTTGGCGCCAAGCTCCGTCTTCGCCTTGTCGCGAAGCTGGTTGATCGTCAGGTGGCCGATCTCATAGCCGCAGGCCTGGCCGGGCCATGAGCAATAGCGGTCGACCTCGCTCGCGACTTCGATCGGATTGGAGCCGTTGACGTTGACGAAGAAGTCGACGCCCTGCTGACGAGTCCACTTCAGCGCGTGGATTCCGGTGTCGACCACCAGCCGGCAGCAGCGGAATCCGATCGACTGGAGATAGCCAAGGCGGGCGACCGGGTTGCCGTCATAGGCGCCGAGCTCGTCGCCGAGTTGCTCCGCGTAGAGCGCCCAGCCTTCGGAATAAGCGTTGAACGCCAGTAGCTGCCGGACGAGCGGCTCGTTGTGGGTATATTCCCCTTGCCAGATGTGCCCGGGGATCGACTCGTGGAAGGTGAGGTCGGCGAGGCTGTACTTTCGGTGCAGGTCGGGCGTCTTGAGGTTAATCCAGAAGCGTCCGGGGATTTTGCCGTCAATCGAACCGGCGCCGCCGTAAGCCGCGGGAGCGCCAGCCTCCGCCTCGGGCGGGATTCGCTTCACCTCCATGTTGGGGTGGACGAGCGTGTTGAAGGCGCGCGGAAGCTGCGCGTTGATCCACTTCAGCCGGTCCTGGATGAAGGCCATGATCTCCGCGCGCCCCTTGTCGCCTTCGGAAAATTTGTACTTCGGGTCCTTCGACAGCGCCTTCATCCGGTCGCCGACACTGCCTTGCGTGTAACCGACCTGCTTCAGGATCGAATCCATATGCGCCTGGATCGCTTTCAGCCGGTCGAGGCCCATCTGGTGGATTTCCTGCGGCGACAGCGTCGTCGTCGTGCCCGCCTTCAGCGCCCAGCGGTAATAGTCTTCGCCATGCGGCCGCGACCACATTCCGGCGATGTCGGTTGCGGCCGCGCGCTCGGCCTTCAGCTCGGCGATCTGCCTTTCGAGAGCGGGCGCTACCTGCCGCTCGACGATGGCTCGGGCGCGCGGCTCCCAGTCGCCGGGGAGACCTTTCTTCTTCGCCCTCTCAACCAGCGAGCTGACCAGCTTCCCGCCCGAGGCCGCGTCCTTCAGCGAGATTTCGAGTTGCGGGATTGCCGCGTCGATCAGGAAGCCCGGCGGGACCAGCCCCTGCGCCCGCGCCGAGCGCATCCGTCCAACCTCGCCGTCGAGCTGTTGCGGATATTGGGCCAGCCGGTCGAGATAGGCCTCGGCGTCCTCTTTCGTTTCGATCGGGTGGTCGTTCTCGAGGAATTGCGGCGTGTCGAGATAGGCGCCGACGTTCTGGATGACGACGTAAGGCGAATTGCGCCAGCCTCCGACGGCGACGTCGCCATAAGGCATGGCGAAGCCTTCGCTACTCGTTTCGTAAGCGCTTCGGACAACTTCGAAATTGGTCCGCATCTGGAAGTCGAGCTTGCTGATGTCGAAAGCCCGGGCGCGGGTAAGGTCGGAGCGAACGACGGTCGCGAACCAGTCCCGTCCGGCCTGCGAGCGATCGCCGAGCTTATGCCGGAGACCGGCGCGAGCACCGGTATCGATGCCGAGCGAGGTCGCGCTTTCGGGCGACAGGCGCAGGAAATTGTTGGCGAAGCTGTCGAGCAGTGCGGTCGCTTCGGAATTGGCCGGATTGCCCTGGAAGGCGACTGCCACACCCGAGCGGGCAAGGAGCAGTGCGGAAGCGAGGCTGGTTCCGACGGTTGCGAGCGCCTCTCGGCGGCTGAAGGCGTGCTGGTACAAGCGGACCGACTCCATCAATTGGGGAAAGTCCGCTCAGCCTCCACGATCAGCGTGTTTCCTTCAACCCTGGTGATCCGGACTCGCTCGCCGGGCTGGGCGGGCCCGCCACGAGCGCTCCATTCGGAATCGCCGACACGCACCCGGCCGCTGTCCTCGTCGACCGCGGTGACGACGAACACGCGCCGTCCGATCAGCCGCTCCGACGGATGGTTGAGCCGGGGCCCCGAATGCTCGACATCGCGAACCGCATAGAAGCGCCGCCCGACCAGCACGGCGAGGACCGCATACAGCGCGAACAGGCCGAGCTGGCCGGCGAGCCCGATCCCGAAGAGCAAAGCGAACAGCCCGGTGACAATCGCCGCGATCCCGATCCACACCAGGAATACGCCGGGCGCCATGACTTCCGCGATCAGCAGGATCACCCCGCCGATCATCCACAGCCAACTGGAGTCTATGCCTTCGAGGACGTCCATCATCCCTCCACGCGCGGGACGCCTGGCTTGCCGCGAGGCTTGATTGCGGGCGGTGATGAGATTGTCCCTTCGCCGAACACCTCCTTGGCAAGCTCGCCGATCCCGCCGAGAGTTCCCATCAGCTGGGTCGCCTCGAGCGGGAACAGGATGGTCTTGGCGTTGGGCGAGGTGGCGAACTTGCCGAGCGCCTCGACATATTTCTGGGCGACGAAATAGTTGATCGCCTGCGCGCTTCCGCCTTCGATCGCGTCGCTGACGACCTTGGTCGCCGCCGCTTCCGCCTGGGCGGCGCGCTCGCGGGCTTCGGCTTCGCGGTACACCCGCTCGCGATTGCCTTCAGCTTCGAGGATCTGCGCCTGCTTCTGGCCTTCGGCGCGGAGGATTTCCGACTGCCGCTGGCCTTCGGCTTCGAGAATCACCGCGCGCTTCTCGCGCTCCGCCTTCATCTGCCGGGCCATCGCCTCGACGATGTTGCTCGGCGGCCGGATATCGCGGACCTCGACGCGGGTGATCTTCACGCCCCATGGCTCGGTCGCCTGGTCGACGACGCTGAGCAGCCGGGCGTTGATTTCGTCGCGCCTCGACAGCGTCTCGTCGAGGTCCATCGAGCCCATCACGGTCCGAAGGTTGGTCGTCGAAAGCGCCATCAGCGCCATGTAGAGGTCGCTGACCTCATAGGCCGCCTTGGCCGGGTCGAGCACCTGGAAGAACACCACGCCATCGACAGCGATCATCGCATTGTCCTTGGTGATGATCTCCTGCCCGGGGATGTCGAGCACCTGCTCCATCATGTTGATCCGCCGCCCGACGCGGTAGAAGAAGGGCGGGACGAAATTGAATCCCGGCTCCGCGACGCGGGTAAACCGCCCGAAATGCTCGATCGTGAAGCGATAGCCCTGACGAACGATCTTGACGCTCATCATCACGAACAGCAGCGCCAGTACCGCGATCGCACCCATCAACGTGATCAACATGTTTGTTCCCGCTCCTATCTCGCGCCATGATGCGTCGGGCGGCACGCGAACGGAAGGAAAATCGAGGTGAGCAGCAGGCTTGAGCGGGTGCGGTCGGCGCTGTTCCTGCCCGCTTCGAACCCTCGGGCGATCGGCCATGCGCGCGAAAGCGGCGCCGATCTCGTCATCCTCGACCTCGAAGATTCGGTAAAGCCGGAAGACAAGGAAAGCGCCAGGACGGCGGCGGTCGAAGCTGTCGAGGAAAGCTGGCCGATGCCCGTGGCCATTCGGGTCAACGGCATTGGTACGGAGTGGCATTCGCTCGACGTCGATGCGGTTGCCCGATCGAAGGCCGAATTCGCTGTGTTGCCACGAGCCATGTCCGGCCACCTCGTTCATGAAGTCGCGGAAGCGCTTGAAAAGCCGCTGATGGCGATGGTGGAGACACCTATCGGCGTTCTCGCGGCGGGCGACATCGCCTCGCAAAGCGCCGCGCTGATCGTTGGAACCAACGACCTTCGCGCCGAGCTTCGAGTCCCCGCGGGCAAGGACCGGAGCGCGATATCCGCCTCGCTACAGATGATCCTTCTCGCCGCGCGGGCGACCGGAATCCCGGCGTTCGACGGAGTCTTCAACGACCTCGAGGATGCGCAGGGCTTCGCCGCCGAATGCGCGGAAGGCCGGCGCCTCGGGTTCGACGGCAAGACCCTCATCCATCCGAGGCAGGTCGAGCCATGCAACCGCGCCTTTTCGCCCACCGAAGAGGAATTGGCCGGCGCACGCCGGCTGGTCGATGCGTTCGGAGGAGGGGCGGAGCGTTTCGACGGGCAGATGATCGAGCGGATGCATGTCGAGGCCGCCCGGCGCTTGCTGGACCGATCGTGAAACCGATCGATGCAATTTTGAGGGTCTTTCTCACCGCGGCCCATTATGTGTTGCGTGGGGCCTGGTTCGTGCGTCGGCCAAAGACGTTCGGAGCGCATGCTCTGGCGCTCACGGCCGCCGGCAAGATCGTCCTCGTCAAATTGCGCTATGCCACCGGATGGCGACTTCCCGGCGGCGGGCGAAAGGCCAACGAAAATCCGGTGGACGCGGCTCTTCGCGAGCTTCGGGAGGAGATCGGGATGACTGGTCACGGCGAAGCCAAAGCGGCGCTCGATTTTGAAGAGCCGGTCCATTTCAAGCGCGACACGGCCTCGCTGGTGGTCGTCCGCGACGTCCATTATCGCCCACGGTGGAACTGGGAAGTCGAAGCCGTTTGCGAAGCCGAACCGGATCGGCTTCCGGCCGATCTGTCGCCAAAAGCCCGTTCGTGGATCGATTCCCTGCGGCCAATGCTCTGATCCGCTCGCCACTTGGCGAATCGCGCCTGCTCTGTCATGGGCCGATATGGCCGACCTGAATTCCAATCTCGACATTCCGCTTGGGCTGACGTTCGACGACGTCCTTCTTCAGCCGCTCGAATCCTCCGTTCTGCCCAGCCAGGCGGACACGAGAACCCACCTCACCCGCGAAATCCCGCTCAACATCCCGATCCTGTCTTCGGCGATGGACACGGTGACCGAAGCCGACATGGCGATCGTGCTCGCGCAACTTGGCGGGATCGGCGTCCTCCACCGCAACCTGTCGGTGAAGGAACAGGCCGCCGCGGTTCGCGCGGTCAAGCGCTTCGAAAGCGGAATGGTCGTCAACCCGATCACAATGGCCCCCGATCAGACGCTCGCCGAAGCGCTCCAGCTGATGAAGGCCAACCGGATCAGCGGCATTCCCGTGGTGGAGAAATCCGGCAAGCTTGTCGGGATCGTCACCAACCGCGACGTCCGCTTCGCGGAAAGCCCGAAGCAGCCGGTTTCGGAGCTGATGACGAAGGACAATCTGGCGACGGTCCCGATCGGCACGAGCCAGGAGGAAGCGAGGCGGATCCTCCACCAGCGGCGGATCGAGAAGCTTCTGGTCGTCGACCAGGACAACCGCTGCGTCGGCCTCATCACCGTGAAGGATATCGAGAAAGCGGTCGCCGCGCCGCTCGCGACCAAGGATGCCGAAGGGCGCCTGCGCGTGGCCGCCGCAACGACGGTCGGCGAAAAAGGCTTCGCCCGGTCTGAAGCTTTGATCGAGGCCGGGTGCGATTGCATCGTCATCGATACCGCCCACGGCCACAACGTCGAGGTCGGCCGCTCGGTCGAGCGGGTGAAGGCGCTGTCCAACTCGGTCCAGGTGATCGCCGGCAACGTCGCGACCGCCGATGCCACCAAATCGCTCATCGATTCCGGTGCCGACGCGGTCAAGGTCGGAATCGGACCGGGCTCGATCTGCACGACCCGGATCGTCGCGGGCGTCGGCGTTCCACAGCTCACCGCCGTCATGGCCGCTTCGGCTGCTGCCCGCGAAGCCGGGGTGCCGGTGATCGCCGACGGCGGGATTCGCACCAGCGGCGACATCGCCAAGGCGCTTGCGGCCGGTGCCTCGACGGTGATGATCGGCTCGCTTCTGGCCGGGACCCAGGAAGCGCCGGGCGAGACGTTCCTCTACCAGGGCCGCTCGTACAAGTCGTACCGCGGAATGGGCTCTGTCGGGGCAATGGCGCGCGGCTCGGCCGACCGATATTTCCAGCAGGACATCCAGGATCATTTGAAACTCGTCCCCGAAGGGATCGAGGGGCAGGTGCCGTACAAGGGCCCGGTCCGCGAAATCATCCATCAACTCGTCGGCGGAGTGAAAGCCGCAATGGGCTACACAGGCTCGGCCACCATCCGCGACCTGCAAAGCCGCGCGCAGTTCGTCAGGATCACCAACGCGGGCCTGTCGGAAAGCCATGTTCACGATGTCTCGATCACTCGCGAGGCTCCGAATTACCCGACTCGCTAGGCCATGACCCCCGCCGCGCGCCTTCAGGCCGCGATCGAGATCCTCGACCTCGTCATAGCGGCCGCTCGCGATCAGGGCGCACCCGCCGATGCGCTGGTCACCCGCTATTTCAAAACCCGCCGCTACGCCGGCTCGAAGGATCGGCGGGCGGTTCGCGAGCTGGTGTTCCGGGCGATCCGGCGCGCCGCCGAACGGCCCGAGAGCGGCCGCTCGGCAATCGTCGGGCTGGCGGAGGACGATCCGCAACTTCTCCCCCTGTTCGGTGAGCCGAGGGGGCCGGACCCGCTGGTCGAGGGCGAGCCTGCAAGCCCTGCGGGCATCGTTCCCGAGTGGTTGATCCCGGAACTGTCGCCGCTGGTTGCACCCGATCAGTGGCCCGCGCTTCTCCAACGCGCGCCCGTCGACCTTCGAGTCAACGTCGCCCGAACGACCCGCGACGATATGCTGGGCCAGTTCCCCGGAGGGGAGCCGACGCGCCTCAGCCCCTGGGGAATTCGCCTGCCACCCGATAGCCGCGTTGACGATAGCGAGTCGGTCCGGACTGGCCTGGTTGAAGTGCAGGACGAGGGAAGCCAGCTGATCGCACTCGCCTGCAACCCCCAGCCGAAGCAGCGTATCCTCGACCTTTGCGCTGGCGCGGGCGGCAAGGCGCTTGCGCTCGCGGCAGCGGCTCCGCAGGCGACGATCCTCGCAACCGACTCCAATCGGGCACGGCTGTCGAAACTTCCGCTGCGCGCCGAACGGGCGCAGGCAACGATCGAAACACGCCTTCTCAACCCGCCCGGCGAGCTTGCCGAGCTCGACGACTGGCGCGGAGCCGCCGACATTGTCCTCGTCGACGCGCCCTGCTCGGGCAGCGGAACATGGCGCCGAAACCCGGAGGGGCGCTGGCGGCTGGAACCCGATCGGCTGGACCGGCTGGCGGCAGCGCAGGAGCGGCTCCTCGGAATTGCCGGCGAGCTGGTCAAGCCGGGTGGAGCGCTCGTCTATGCGGTCTGCTCGCTTCTCACTCGCGAAGGCTCCGGACAGGTCGCCTCCTTCTTAGGCGCAGGTTCAGATTGGGCCGTGCAGGATATCCAAGGATTGGGTGGGCGTTCGGACGGAGCCGGGCTGCTGCTCACTCCCGGCCGCGATTCCACGGACGGCTTTTTCATCGCGCGGCTCGGCAAGCCATGCTAGGAGCGGGCGCGACGAGATGGAGAAAATGATGATGATTTCGCTGCGTTTTCTGGTACTTGGCGCGGCCGGCATGCTCGTTGCGAGCCCGGTCATCGGGCAAAGGCCGGACAACCAGATTCTCCCGCGCTCCATCGAGCTTCAACAGCAGGGTGAGGCGCAGCTCGCCGCCGGCAAGCTGATGGAAGCCGGAAATCTGCTCGAAACTTCGGTCGCCGTCGATCCGCGCAACCGCTCGGCGTTCGTCGATCTCGCGCGCGTCGCCAAGCAGCAGAAATTGTTCGGTAAAGCGATCAAGCTCGCCAACGAAGCGCTGGAGCTGGAGCCCAACGACCTCGATGCGATCGAGGTTCAGGGCGAGGCGATGGTCGAGCTCGGCGCAATCCCCCGCGCCAAGGAAAATCTGGCCAAGCTCCAGAAGCTCTGCGCCGCCAATTGCCGCCAGGTCGCGAGTCTGTCCGCGTCGATTTCGCGCGGGCCGGCAGTGGCCTCGGTTACTCCGCCGGACGGTCCGAAGAAAGATTAGCCGCGAGCGCGACGAAGTCGCTGACTTCCAGCGTTTCCGCGCGCCGCTGCGGGTCGATTCCGAGCTTTTCCAGCGCTTCGAGTGCACCTGGAAGGCTTTTGAGGCTTGAACGCAGCATTTTCCGCCGCTGCCCGAACGCGGCCTCGGTGAGCTTCTCGATGCGCTTCGGATCCACGCCCTTCGGCGTCTGGCGCGGGACAATGTGGACGACGGCGGACGCAACCTTGGGCGGCGGCACGAACGCCGAGCGCCCGAGGTTCATCGCGATTCGCGCTTCCGACCGCCACTGGGCAAGCACCGACAGCCGCCCGTAAGCACTCGTTCCCGGCAGGGCGACGATCCGCTCGGCGACTTCCTTTTGGAACATCAGGGTCAGCGATTGCCACCAGGGCGGCCACGGCCCGGTCAGCCAGCGAAGCAGAAGCGCCGTTCCGACATTGTAAGGCAGGTTCGACACGACGCGCGCGCCGGTCCCGGCGAGGTCCGGCTCGCTCACCTTCATCGCGTCGGAATCGATGAGCTTGAGCTTCCCCGGAAAATCGTCCTGCAGCTCGGCCAGCGCCGGAAGAAACCGCCTGTCCCGTTCAACTGCTACAACCGTCGCTCCGCGCTCGAGCAGCGCCCGGGTCAACCCGCCGGGCCCCGGTCCCACTTCGTAGACGGTGTCGCCATCGATCTCGCCGGAAACCGCCGCGATTTTCGCGAGCAACTGCCGGTCGAGAATGAAATTCTGCCCGAGCGCCCTGCTCGCATGCAACCCGTGGCGGGCAATGACGTCGCGGAGCGGCTCCGGCTTGCCGCTCACGCGGCTGCGGAACGGTGGCCGGCGCATTGCGCGGCTAGGTGGATCGCCGCCGCCATCGGCCTCGGGTCGGCGCGGTCCTGCCCGGCAATGTCGAAAGCGGTGCCGTGGTCCGGAGCGGTCCGGACGATCGGAAGGCCGAGCGTGATGTTGACGGCGTCGAGAAAGTGAAGCGCCTTTACCGGGATCAGCGCCTGGTCGTGATACATGCACACAG
>Ga0207705_10003828_pt1 | contig 11445 bp, 8 predicted proteins | sample KBSC13metaG_FD_184314 | JGI IMG/M metagenome (GOLD analysis project Ga0207705, IMG submission 184314) | Corn rhizosphere microbial communities from Kellogg Biological Station, Michigan, USA - KBS C1-3 metaG (SPAdes) (version 2) | ecosystem: Host-associated > Plants > Roots > Rhizosphere > Soil ...
TTGTGCTGCTCGGCTTCCAGCGCGTCAAGTTGTTCGCACCTCCATTGACGGCGACCAAGTCAGCAGCTACAATAAGCTAATCGACTGCCTGCAAACCGCTGAGATCTCAGTCGATAGGGAATCTATGGACAAAAATCTCGAAACGTTAATCCTCTCCGCGCTTCAAGAACCCACCGACGCCATCGCCTACAGCCTTGGACGCGAACTGAGTGCCATGTTTGCGGACAAGTGCGTGCTGGAAGCGAAGTCCGGTGCATTCGATATCCTCGACTATGCAGGGGCGGGATTCTGTGAGATCAAGCCCAAGGACGGCGTACATTCAGAGATCGCGACCGTGTGGATGGGCGCCGATCAGCCACTGTCCACGGAAGCCGTCAATGCGTGGTTCGATGTCGCCTGGAACGGTCAGGATTTAAGCGTGCTCACCGTGACCTGGGAGAGGCATTTCCAGCAAACCACGGCTGTGTGGATCGTGGCGGACAGCAGGGAGGTGGCCGAACGCTTCCTGATCGACGTGTCCACCTGGTGTTCGGAGGTGCGCGGTGAGATAGTGGTCTTCGAGGGCGGCTGCTGGAACAAGAGCAAGGAACTGTTTCATTCCGTCCAGAACGCCACGTTCGACAATCTCATCCTGCATGCCGGATTGAAGAACGAGATCCAGAATGACTTCGCGCATTTCTTCGCGTCGAGGGAGCAGTACGAGCAGTATGGCGTGCCCTGGAAGCGAGGCGTTCTATTCCACGGTCCGCCGGGAAACGGCAAGACGCACATGCTCAAGGCGCTCGTCAACTGGCTGGGTAAGCCCTGCCTCTACGTCAAGAGTTTCAAGCCCCAACGTTTCGAAACCGACCACGAAATGATCCGGCGCGTTTTCGCCCGAGCGCGCAAAACGACGCCGTGTCTGCTCGTCCTCGAGGACCTCGACTCGATTATCGACGATACTAATCGCTCCTTCTTCCTGAACGAACTCGATGGCTTTGCATCGAACACCGGTGTGGTTGTGTTGGCTACCACCAACCACCCGGAACGGCTTGATCCGGCGATTCTGGAACGACCGAGCCGATTCGATCGGAAATATGCTTTTCCGCTGCCGTCTCCGGAGGAGCGCGCAACCTACATGTCGCTCTGGAACGAGAAGGCTCAGCCGGATCTCCGATTGACGGAGCCCGCTATCGTTTCTATTGTGGAGGAGACCGACGGGTTTTCCTTTGCCTATCTCAAAGAGCTATGGCTTTCGTCGATGATGCGGTGGATCGCGTCGCCGAAGTCGCAGACGATGGACGTTGTGGTCGCCTCCCAGGTCTTGACCCTAAAGGAGCAGATCGCCACCCCGATATCGGAGCCAGCTCCCGAAGCAGATGCGAATGGCGCTTTGCGGAGTTTGATGGCGCAATTCAGAATGTAGTACATGGTTTGTGCACAGGAAGCTTGGATGCTTCCTGTGCGCGTCGCACTTGACAGCCAAACATAACACGTGGTATTTTCTATATAGAACTTGTGGTTGTTTCTATATTTATAGTCGATCACGGCCGACCGACGACAAGCGCACCGAGGCATGCGTATCAATCGATTGGGTAATCGTAAGGAGACAGGACAATGATTTCAATAAAGTCTATTGCAGCAATCGCCACTTCGATTTTAAGCCTGTGCGGTGCGGTCTCGGCAGCCAACCTCTCAACCAGCGCCATCGCCTCGACCCTCGTCGATGACGCGGAAGCCGGCTGGATCTGGAATCAGACGGTTGAGTACAGCGACCCATCCCTACAGGGAGGACGCGCCCATGCCGGAGGGCCTGGTTCGTATGGCGCCTACACGTTTCACGGATCGGGCGTCGACGTACTCTGCATGACAGGCCCGTCGCTTCAGATTGACGGCCGCGTTCACCGATTCGGACACGCCAGGTTCTCGATCGACGGTAAGCCTGTGCTCACCGCGAACAGCTCCAGCGTCGACTCTCAATATGGCGTCGCATTGTTTCACGTTCAGAACCTCACCGATGCCGTCCACGTCTTGCAGGTCGAGCCTGAGGGCGGCTGGGTGGTTGTCGATTCGATACGGATTTATAAGTCGGGATCGGGTGATGCGCCGGAGGATGTCGCCCCCAAGCCGTTATATGTGGCCGACGCTCATACGATGCTGGACACACTCACTGATTGGAATCTCGTGGCGAAACGCACGCCGAACTGGTGCTTCGACAAGACGAGCGCCGAGTACTTCCTGGGCGATTCGAGTCGCGTTACCCGCACAATTGACGACACCGAGAGCATACTCTATACCGTCAAGAACGTCGCATCGTTCACCGCAATGCTCTATGCGTGGAGAGCGTCGATCAAGGACGACACCAAGTTCTATGTCTCCGTGGACGACGGCCTGACATTTCAACCGATCACCGTAAAATACGGGACCAAGACCTACACTGTTGGGTCATGGGGCTATTACAATGTCGTCCCCGCCGCGCCGCTTCCGGCCGGTGTCACGAATATCGCCATTGAGTTCTCAGCCTCCGGCAACAATTGGGACCCACAACTCGCACAGATCTCGATCGCTCATCAGTAACCAGGACAGGCTAGGTCAACGCTCGGGCGCACATAACGCCAAGATGACGGGAGACGATATCGTGCGTCGACAAGAATGAGGGAGCGGGTTAGACCTGCGTGTGGGACGTCCCGTTCGTGCTTTTGGACTCCCAGGCGGTAAATGGACACGCACGACGCGAAAGGTGTCGGCCTATAGATCGATGCTAAATCGACTCTTTAAGAGGCTAACGTAATAGTTATGTGTTGAGCGTATATCGCTAAAGAAAACTAATAAAAATCGTGTTAAAATATGCCAAATTTGGGAACATAAATAGCAACCTAATCCGTTATAAATAACGGATAGAACACTCGATGCGGACCACCTGACGTGGGTAAATCGCGTCTTCTCATTACAATACGGGGGAGGCGTTGGTCTGCAAAGGGAAATCTTGAAAACAATAAACACTGCATCTACAGGAGGATTGTAAAATGTCACTATTACCTCTCCGCCGTGGCGGCAGTTCCGTTCCGGTACGCCGCGGTGAAAGCAGCCAAATTACGCGCAACGATCCATGGAATGACTTCGACTATATGGATCGGGTTTTCGACAGCTTTTTCCGAGCCCCCTTTTCAGCGATCTCACGCGCCGGCAGTGGCGTAGCCGCAGCCGCGGGAGATCCTCTTGTGGAACTTTACGAGAACCAGGACGATCTGACGGCGTTCGTCTATGCTCCGGGCATTCCGCCGGACGCATTTGACATCACCGTCACCGACGAAACATTGAATATCCTTGCGGAGCGCAAGCCGCTGTTCGACATCGGCGACTCTACTCGATCTCATACGCCTTGGTCGAACATGGCCGCCGGAACAAGCACATTCAACGCCAGTTATACTCTGCCTATCCCGGTCGAGTCTGGCGCGGTTCAGGCTTCCTACAAAGATGGCGTGCTGATCGTCAAAATGCCCAAGTCCGAGGCCGCGAAACCCAAACAAATCAAGGTTAACGTTCAGAACGGATAGACACGGGGATCGGTTCTAGCCAACAGAGGCGAGCGGTATAGGCCGTTCGCCTCGTTTTGTGTCTGAAAGGTGTCCCGCGTCTCCATTCCACGTTCCCATTTATACGGATCGCGGGCAGCAGAGCCTACCCGCCTTTGCTTCCATCGCGCCGAATCCAATTCACCGAATCAGACAACAACTGGACCCGGAACTCTCACAATTTTCGATCACGCGGAATTAGTGGATTATGCCGAGCAGCGTAATCGCCAGCAGGGAAACGATTATGAGGTTATAGGTGGAATGGTGGAGGGCGGCGCGGTCGATGCCGTGACGGAAGTACTGATGCGTGTACCACAGGCCGCCGATCGAAAGCGCCAGGCAAACGTAGATCGGCACGCCCATCCAGAAATGAGCCATGCCAAACCTCAGGCTCCGCCATACGCCTTGCTTCCAGTTCTTCGTTCCCATGCGATACTCAAACTCTTCATCGCGCGCGAAGGCTGGGATGTTGAGCGCAAAGATCACGAGGAAAATCGGCGCAAGTAGGCGGAAGTGGATTGGCAGCAGCGCGACATTGCCCGCCAGGCTGGTGCTCCCGGATAGCAGGTAGAGCCACGATCGATCCAGGCCGGGAAACAAAGCATGCAGTCCGAGCGCGGTGGCGATCGTTACTGCGATGACACCAACGTTCTGCAAAATCGTCGACAACCGGACCTGCCGGATGACGCCGAAGTTCCTTCGAAGCCGACCGCCGCGCAAGCCGTGCACGAGGAAGCCCATTATCGCAATCGACGCCGCAAATCCGAGACCGTACTCGACCGGGCCGAGCGGAGCGTCACCGACTGCATGCTGTGGCGGCTTGCCGGCAAACAATCCCCAGGCGCGAAACCCGTACAAAGCGACGGCTAGTACGGCAAAGAATGGAAAATATCGCGGCAGTGGATCGTCCGATGTCTTAACGCCCATCCGCTTGCCGAAATTCCTAACGCGCCAGTCGGCCTCGCTCGACGTCATCTCGTACTTCGTCTTGAGGATCTTCGTGAGGACGCCCTTTGCGACGGTCTCGTGCTGCGCCTCCGCATCGAGGACCCCCGACATCAGGTCCTGATCGTACGGCTCAGTAACGGGGCGGCTGACATATCCCTCAGCCAGCAAAGCCTCGCTGCGTCTATCGACTATATTGTATTCTCGGAGCATACATAGGGTTCCGGCGCTACTGGCTGTCTGACTGCTATGTCAGTATGACAGTTCTTCGAGATCCTGCCAATTAGTTAGTACCTCACTGCCGAGAAAAGTTGCGGTAAAGTTTAGTGTTCTTAATACATCAATCGATAATGAATTACTATGGAAATCTACTTCTACCGTGAGCGCGACGAGCCCTACGGCTGCTTCTCCAACTATTCGCGTCACAGCTTTATCATCGGTCTCCCTTGGTCGACTGTCGAGCACTACTTTCAGGCGCAGAAGTTCACCGGGACGCCTCATGAGGACGCTGTCCGCTTGGCGAAGACACCGCATATCGCCAAGATGATGGGCAACGACCGCGCACGCCCGCTCCGGCCGGACTGGCAGCATGTCAAGGACGACATTATGCGCCTCGCCGTACGGCGAAAGTTCGAAAGCCACCCTGATATTCAAGAGGTCCTGTTGTCGACAGGAGACGCAGTCATAGTCGAGGACTCGCCGCACGACTATTACTGGGGTTGCGGGGCCAACCGTACCGGTCGCAATATGCAGGGGAAGATTCTGATCGAAACCCGGTCGGCTCTTCGTACTCGATGATCGAGTCACGAAGATGCCGCGTGCACTTCTCCTCACCCTCCCGTTTCGGGAGGGGTTGACGCTTTCAGGCGTCGGGGTGGGTTCCGGCAGGAGAGCACGTGGTCGATCCCGAATAAGTGCCACGAATAGCTTCTGGAGGATCGCATGGCTTATTGTGAAATGAAGGTGCGAGGATCGAACTCGCTTGGTCGGATGAACGCGTTTACTGCGTTGGTGCCCGAAGGCGTGCCTGGACCATTTCCAGTGCTGTACCTGCTTCATGGATACTCCGATGACCACACCGGCTGGGTTCGTCGGTCCAATGTCGAGCGATACGCCGAGCGGTACCCGATGATCATTATCATGCCCGATGGCCAGCACGGCTGGTACACGGATGCCGCGTCGATGCCCTACGCCAAATTCGAGACTCACCTTGCCGACGAGTTGGTTGGCTTTGTCGACACCACCTTCTCGACAATCGCCGATCGTCGCGGCCGTGCCATCGCGGGGCTGTCCATGGGCGGATACGGAGCCCTCAAGCTGGCCGTCAAGCACCCTGACAAGTTTTGCGCCGGCCACAGTTTCTCCGGCGCCGTCGGGATCACAATGCGCGACAACACGCTCTCGACAATGATGGGGGCGGAGCCGGAGACACCGTGGTCGATCGAGCAGCGGCTAATCTTCGGCGAGACGCCCACCGGCGGCCCTGAAGACCTGCGCGCCCTTATCCTCGCGGCGAATAAGAAGACGATGCCCGCGATCAGCTTCGACTGCGGCGTCGACGATTTCCTTTACGACTCCAACCAGAGCTTCCACGCCTTCCTGACTGAGAAGAAGATCCCGCATATCTACGAGCAGTTTCCAGGAGCTCACGACTGGGACTATTGGGACACGCACATCCAGGAGGTGCTGGCCCGCATGGCCAAGCATTTCGGCATAAAGAAGATCGGTGAGGCGGAAGCTGAAAAGGAATAAGCCACCTCTCTACTGCGACGGCTTGGTGATCTGGAAATAGTAATCCTCGCAACTTGCATCGCCGAACGCGCAGCCCAGAGGTAGGGGATAGCCGAGATTGTTGGCTTTAAGGTCCGCTGGAGAATCACCAAGAGCATCGACTGTGTCCATGTAAGTGACCGTTATCGATTTTGCATGACCGTCGAACCAGAGAATATCGGCATGGTTTTGATGTAATGCGTGAGCGGACGGAACGCCGAATGCCTGGTTTGATGGTTTGTACAGTTGCAGGTTCGCGTAAATCTGATTTGCGAATAAAATCCCGCCATCAGCCGCTACGATTGTGCTGGACGGGTTGGAGACTTGGGCTTCCGACACCGCCTGGGCTTGCTCGTCGGCCGTGGCTGAAAAGTCGAACTGATGCGGATAGATATCTTCGTTGACTGTATAGCCAAATTTGGCATCTCCGTGTGTGCCGAAGAAAGGCTGGAGATTGGCGGAGGGACAATCCCGGATTCCATGTTCCGGCGTTGTGTATGGTGTGAGCAGCCCGTGGTCAACCGCGATTTGCAGGGTGTTCATATTCACCATGCCGAACCAGGTGTAGTAATTTGAACCACTCACGTAGCTGTTGACCACGTATGTTTGGTCGTAATCCTGAGCATACATTGTCCACGCGAGCCCGATCTGCTTCAGATTAGACATACAGGCAGTTTGCCGTCCCTTTTCCCTCGCGCTAGTAAATGACGGGAACAGCAAGGCTGCGATGATGGAAATAATGGCGATGACCACGAGCAACTCGATCAACGTAAAAGCGCTGCGGGTTGAGCGTTGGGATATCATTCGAGTCTCCTTCCTAGACTACGACCTCGATTTCAGGCGATAATTACTTGGGCGAAGGGTGAACGGTATCGACGGTCACCGGCTCCGTCGACACCTATTTGTAGTCCGCTCGCTCGGTTGCTATTGGCCTGGCGGTGGCGGATCATTCGGAATCATGTTTGAAAGCCACGCGTATATCTCATCGTTTTCTCTTGGTATGTCCTTTGGGTAACTCGGAAGATGTGCCCAGTCGTTCTGTACCTCGTCTCGCACAAATAGAATATCCTGCAATGCGACTCCGGTTCGCTCTTGCCAGTTTTTCGGGTCGGTACCATTATCTTGGCCGATATACGCGTCTGTAGGACCTGCGAGTACGTCGGAGTATGCATCCGTGTCGATTACGACTGATTTTGTTCCACCTCTTTCTAGCTTTACCTTAACTTTGACATGCTTGTTTATTCTATGGTTTCTAATGGCGAGAAGCAGCGGATACACATCTCCCCACGGAGCGTACGGAGATTCGCTTCCCGTATTGACTTCAAGCTTGCAACTGTTGTATTGGATGCTTCCAACGGGCGGCCACCTACCGCTGTAGTTACACAGATCATCTGGTGGATCGGTTAGGGCATTGTTTGTGGTGTCATTAGATTCCGGACTGTCAAGTTCCTGATAGGTTGAATAGTAGGCGAGAGCCACATCGTGCATGGTGTAGGTTTTCGATCCATTCTTAATTTGCTGGTAGACATTGTGGAGTGCGGCTTGCATAACATCGCGATATTCATGATGTTTCAATCGACCGTTACTAGCCGCCGTCCGCGTTATGGATGTGACAGGCTTTTTGGAATGTGCAGTTCCGACCGCTTCACCTTTGGTGAGCATGGCGATCGGAATACACACGAGCGCCAAGGTCGTGGCCGACGCAACGAAACGATTACAAGTGAGTGACGTCAACTATTTGCTCCTTTTTCTTGAGTGTATTAAATTACACGGCTATCGAGTCGCGGTCTGGTAGTCGATGGGGCTTCCCATTCGTGCAGGACGCCGTCGGAAGTGGCCAGCACAAGGGCGTCTTCATCAAATCGAATTGACTTTACCAGTCCCGTGGTTGGCGCGAGAATAATCGTCTCTTCACCGGTCGCCACATCCCAGAAGCGCACGGTTCCGTTCAAGGAAGCCGTGCATAATGTTTGGCCGTCTGGTGAGAAGGCGAGGCCGACGAACAAACCTTGATCGTTTGTTTCTGGAAGCGCATGCAATACTTTGCCTGTCCGAGAATCGATTATCGCGCCTGATCCGTTCCGATTGGTAATTGCCAGAATATTGCCTTTTGGCGATAACGCCACATCACAAATTTGTAAATGGCTGTCGGATCGATATACCGACTTTCTGCTGAGGGTGGGGTGGCGACCAAGTCTCCACAGATCGATGGACTTCCCGTCCCCAGAGCCGAGTGCGAGTACGTCGCCGACGGCATAGGCTGGTATCGGTAGGTCCGACTTGATCGTCGAGACTGGAATGTACTTGCCAGCACTGTCTAAGGCGGCAAGCGTCGTGGCCCCTTGCGATCCAAGCACGACAAAGCTCCCGTTGGTCCCAACAGCCGTTAGACGATAGGTCGACCGGTCCATTGGAATGACAGCGAGGACGGCTCCGTTCAACGTGTCTATGACGGTCATGTTATTGTCATTGTCAAGGGTCGCCAATGTGCTGCCGTTCGACGAAACGACCCACGACCGTAACCCCTTATGTTTGAAGTCCAAGTTCCAGCATGGTTGTCTCCTGCCCTCTTGGCGTACCTCAACTAGCTTACGGTTTAGAGTTAAGTACCTATGTTTTGGAAGGATTGAGACCGAAGAATCAGCGCTGGTTGCCCACATGAGAGGGGCAAGTTGGGGGACTCGCCACAACTTGATAGAGTGATCGGCAGCTCCAGTGATGAGTGAACGGTTACGATCAATGAATGATAGGGATTGGATAGCGTCGGTATGTCCGGTTAGCCGCTCCAAACGTCTACCAGCGCGCACGTTCCAAAGGTCAACAGTCGAACCTGTGCCGGCCGCCGCAAGTATGCGTCCATCAGATGAAAACGCCAAGCGGTTGATGGCACCGCCTGACCGTCTCACACATCGAACTACTTTGCCCGTAACCGCATCGCGAAGCTCTATTCGGCCCTGAGCGCATCCTATCGCAAGTAAGCTCCGATCTGGCGAGAACTTAACTGTATAAGGCGTAAAAGGGCACTTTATGCGCCTCAAGTTCCGCGAGGAAAGGTCGGAACTCACAAACAAGACTTCATTGGTGCTCGGAAGACATGTGGCAACCTCCGAGCCGGATTTGGAAACGTCAGCCGACGAAATCGGGCCCGAACTAATTTGGACTATTTTAGGCGGTGTTTGTCTTCGCCAGTGCCAAGCTCCTATGGTTCCGTCGGGACTACTCCAGAGCAGGGTCTCGGTAGAAGGGCTGAAAACTAAGCTGGTGATCGCCGTTAAATCCCGTTTTGAATGAAGAATGGCTATTGGTTTGCTGGACTTAGCGTCGTATACGAAAAGGCAGTCTGCCTGCCCGTTGGCCGCAAAGTATCGTCCGTGACTAGAGTAAGCCACTGCGAATGGCGACGTTCCAAGATTCAAACTTCGAAGCGGACTCGCGTCTGCGATTTTCCAAGTACGGACCTCTCCATCGCAAGTCAAACACGTTATCTCGCCCGGTGACGAACTCCATACGCCAATAACCGGACTTTTAAACTCACCTGAGGTCTGGATCTCCAGGTGGCGGAGCGCCCAAAGGTACCGCCATTCGAAGCGACTCATCATCGCGCCGGACGTTAGGTTGGCGCTCTCTACGAGTAAGGCGTTCGCGTGAGAGATGTTGGGCTCGTCAAGGGCACGTTGTGCGAGGGTGAGATCGTCGAGTGCTCGCTGATAGTTAGCGTCCGCGAGTTGAGCCTTGTAGTCCGCTTGCGCTTGATTTGCTTTGCGCTCCGCGATGACCGACTTGTACACGAGCCCTGCCATAATCGCGAGAATGGCGCCTGAAGCCGCAATGGCCGTAAATAGACCTCGACGAAAAGCGGTTCGCTCACGACGGAGTTCGGCGTCAGGAAGGTTCTCGTTGATCCAGCGACCGTCGAAGACCTGGGCATAGATGCGATTGCGCACGCGAAGTAGACCGTCGGAGGGCCGCACCACACCCGTAAGCCGAAGCTGGGCGATCACCGGGTCCGCCGGATCGTTCGAGGTACGCCTACCCGAAAGTACCTGTCGGTAGCGGTTGATCACCGCGACCGGATCATCCCCGCCGGTTCTTAGCGCATTGTGAACGAAGATGAGGTTGTCTTCCGACATTCGTCGCCGCTTTGTGAGAAACAGCTCTCGACAGGCTCGATCGACGTGGTCGATGGAATCCGACTGATTCTGCGAAACGGCTAAGCACAGCTTCTGTGTGAGATAAGGATGCCCGTCCGTCCAGTGCATAACCCGATCAAGCATTCTTCTCGCGATTTTCGGATCGAAATGGAGTCTCGATTCAAACTGCTCAGCTTCCGAGAGGCTAAAATCGGTTAGCTCGATCTGGCGGCCGATGTTAAATGGGGTGGTTCGGACGTCGCGAATCAAGTCTGCCGCCGTAGCGACGCCGAGCAGGCAAAATGTCAAACGCCTCATCGACGGATTCGACGCGCGGTTGTTGTGGCAGTGACGGATTGCGGCGAAGAACTCGTCTGTTGAGAATTTTAGGCTTCGGACAAAGTCGATCTCGTCGATAAATATGACCAGCGGCCCTTCGCAGTGAGGCAGCACAACATGGGAGAGGGCGCGCGTGAACCTGTCCAGGGGGCCGTGGCGATCATCTTCGGACCAGTGCTGTCCAATCTCCCTCTTAATCGAGAGTTGGGTTCCTATCTCCGCGAGCAGTCCAAAGTACCATTGATCAACCGTGAGATTCGCGCCAATCGATGTTAAGTCCAGCAAGATCGGCGTCGTTCCGACAGCCTGGAGACGTTGCGCCGTGCGATGCATCAGACTGGATTTTCCCATCTGGCGCGACGTGAGGACGTACGAGTAGACACCATCACGCAGGGATCCGAACAGGTCATCATCAGCTGGCCGCACGACGTAAGAATGCGCGCCGGGCTTCAGATTACCCCCTGCAACGTAAAAGGTCTCTTCTGGTACTGCTTCCGGCCGAGACAACGTCATCTACATTCGTCCTACGTCTATTATCTCATTCCACCGCGTGGCAGCCTGCCGGCTGCGATCACCCTAGACGCAACTACTTTTCGCGATCATTGCGAACCGTATCTTGAGTCCTGTAGGGCAAGGCGGTATCGGTCGTTACAATAAAATTTTGATTGGTAGAAGTGCTAAACGATGGTGGTCGTCATTGAGCGGCA
>Ga0207705_10003829_pt1 | contig 11444 bp, 6 predicted proteins | sample KBSC13metaG_FD_184314 | JGI IMG/M metagenome (GOLD analysis project Ga0207705, IMG submission 184314) | Corn rhizosphere microbial communities from Kellogg Biological Station, Michigan, USA - KBS C1-3 metaG (SPAdes) (version 2) | ecosystem: Host-associated > Plants > Roots > Rhizosphere > Soil ...
AACTGGGAGCAGTACGGCGAAAAATCCGAAGACCACATCCACTACTTCGGCAAAGACAACTTCTGGGAAATGGGCGACACCGGCCCGTGCGGCCCGTGCACCGAGATCTACATCGACCGCACGCCGGACAAATCGGGCGGCCCCCAGGTCAACGGCGAAGACCCGCGCGTGATGGAGATCTGGAACAACGTCTTCATCCAGTACAACCGCAACCCCGATCGCAGCCTCACACCGCTGCCCGCGCAACACGTCGACACCGGAATGGGCTTCGAGCGCATCTGCCAGGTGCTGCAGGACGTCGACAGCAACTACAGCATCGACCTGTGGCACCCGTTCTGGGACAAGCTCAAAGAGCTCAGCGGCCACACCTACAGCGGCAAATTCCCGCCGACCAACAGCGTTGACGCCGCCGCCGAAGCCGCGGACGAGGGACTGCGCAAAGACATCGCCTTCCGCGTGATCGGCGATCACATCCGCTGCCTGACCTTCGCGCTGACCGATGGGGCGGTGCCGAGCAATGAAGGCCGCGGGTATGTGCTCCGCCGCATTTTGCGGCGTGCGGTGCGGTTCGGCCGGCAGTCGCTGGGGCTGAAGGATCCTTTCCTCTATAGGCTCGTCGACGTTGTCGTAAAGAGCATGGGGCCGGCGTTCCGCGAGCTCGAGCACAACCCGAGCGGGGTGGCCGAGATCATCCGCGAGGAAGAGGTGAGCTTCGGCCGCACGCTCGATCGCGGCATCGCGTTATTCAATGCCGCCGCCAATGACAGCGAACAGAAACTGCTGAGTGAGGCTTCCGCTCAAGTCGCGAAGAATGATTTCGGTCCATTCAAATCGTCCTTTGCCTATGGGATTTTCAATCGCGAGAACGATGGAACCGTAACGCTCAAGCGCCCTGCAAGCTGGGATGTGATTCCTAACGCTCCGCGTCCCGTTATTTCTGCCGCCAGCGCCTTCCAACTCCACGACACCTTCGGCTTCCCCATCGACCTCACCCAGATCATGGCCGCCGAGCGCGGCATGAGCGTCGACCTCGAAGGCTACGAAACCCTCATGGAAGAAGCCCGCGCCAAGGCCCGGGCTGGCGGGAAGAGCGGCGACGACATCATCTACGACCTGCCGCCGGATGCGCTGGCCGAGCTTGAAGCCAACGGCGTGCCGCGGACGGACGACGACGCGAAGTACGCTGGTGGCCAGCTCAAGGCGACCGTCAAGGCCATCTGGCGGGGCGACGAGCTCGTCACCGAGACGCCGCCGTGCGTGGATGTCGCGCTGATTCTCGACAAGACCAACTTCTACGCCGAAATGGGCGGCCAGGTCGGCGACACCGGTTCGCTCGTCAGCGAAACCGCGACCTTCGACGTCTTCGACACCCACGACGTCGGCGGCTACATCCTGCACATCGGCCGCTGCTCCGGCGGCAGCCTGAAGATCGGCGACCCGGTCACGCTGACGGTCGACGAGCGCCGCCAAGCGATCCAGAACAACCACACCAGCACCCACCTGGCCAACTGGGCGCTGCGTGAAGTCCTCGGCGAAGGCGTGCAGCAGAAAGGCTCGCTCGTCGACGCCGACAAGCTGCGGTTCGACTTCAGCCACAACAAGTCGCTGGAAGAGGCCGAGCTGGCCCGCGTCGAGCAGCTGGTGAACCAGGAATTGGCCAAGCAACTGCCGGTCTACGCCGAGGAAGCCCCGCAGGAGCAGGCCCTGAAGATCAACGGCCTGCGGGCCGTGTTCGGCGAGAAGTATCCGCCGATGGTGCGCGTCGTCAGCATCGGCGCGCCGGTGAAAGACCTGCTCGCCGACCCCGGCAACGCCAAGTGGCGTCAGTTCAGCGTCGAATTCTGTGGCGGCACGCACCTGAAGAACGCGGGTGAGGCGAAGCAGTTCGTCATCACCAGCGAAGAGAGCGTCAGTAAGGGCGTGCGCCGCCTCGTCGCGCTCACCGGGCTTGCCGCTTCAGCGGCAAGCAAATCCGCGACCGACCTGGATGCTTCGATTTCGAAGGCACAAGCGATCAAGAACGAATCGCTCGCGCCCTCGATCGCTTCGATCCAGAAATCGCTGGGCGAACAAACCCTCCCGCTCCTGGCCAAGCGTCGCGGGCAGGCGGCGGTGCTCGATCTGCAGCAAAAGCAGAAGGCGTTCGAAAAGAGCCAGAAACAGCAGGGCAGCGGCCTCGACGCCGCCAAGACCGCCGACGACCTGATCGCCGCCAGCGGGGGGCTGGGGATCGTCTCGCGCCTCGACGGCACGGACGACGAGCTGCGGGCCGTCCTCGACAGCCTCAAGGCCAAGCAGCCCAGCGTGGCCGCATTGCTTGCCAGCAGCGACGGCACGAAGCTGACCTTCATCGCCGCCGTGAGCGACGACCTGATCAAGAAAGGCCTGAAAGCCGGCGACTGGGTGAAGGAAGCCGCCAAGATCGCCGGCGGCGGCGGCGGGGGACGCCCCAACCTCGCGCAGGCCGGCGGCAAGGACGTGGCCAAGCTCGACGAAGCCCTGATCGCCGCCCGGGCGTACGCCGGCAAGATCATCGGGTAACACCTACGGGCGCCGATCCGGTCCCTCTCCCTGTGGGAGAGGTTAGGTGAGGGCAGGCTGAAACGAGTGACAGGCGAGCGGGAGAAACGCCGTGAGAAGGGGGGCCTCTCTTCTCCGCCTGTCGACTAACTCACTCGGCTCAACCGCTTCGGCCTGCCCTCACCCAACCTCTCCAACGGGGAGAGGCTTGGAAGCTCGCCGCTGCGCGGCATCGAAATCGGCCTGTTTTTCCGCCGACATCGCCGAGCGGCGGCGGTAGCATCGCGTTGTGAATCGCGTCGCCCCTCGGCCGCCGCTCGACACTTTCGTCATACCCTCGACGCCAGTTCGCTCGAATCCCCTGTTTTCCGGCCGGGATTGCCGTCGACCGACGTTGCCAGACCCGATCGCAGCGCCCCGAACGTGTTTTGAAAAAACAAACCCAATTTGCGGCCTATCCCATGGCCGGGCCGACCGTTGTGAGTTGCGTCCGTTCCGTTTTCGCACCGGCCACCGCTACACTCGCTTCACCACGATGAACTGCCCAAACCGCCCATCCCGCCGTCTGTTCGCCGCGCTGTTGCTTGCCATCGCCTCACCCACACTGGCCGAGTTGCCGGCGACGGGGCCTGCCTCCCAGCCGACCGATCTGCCGAAAGACTGGGTCGTCACCCATGCCTCGATCGACCTCGCCGCCGGCCCGCTCGCCTACACCGCCACGGCAGGCCTGCTGCCGCTGAAGAACGACGCCGGCAAAACGCAGGCGAACATCTTCTTCGTCGCCTACGCCAAGGACGAAAAGCCGAACCCGGCCCGCCCGATCACGTTCGTCTTCAACGGCGGTCCCGGCGCCGCATCGGTCTGGCTCCACCTCGGCGCTGCCGGCCCGATGCGGGTGAAGACCGACGACTTCGGCCACGTCGGCGCGCCACCGTTCACGCTCGAGCCGAACCGCGACACCTGGCTCGATTCCACCGACCTCGTCTTCATCGACCCCGTCGGCACCGGCTACAGCCGACCGGCCGAGGGCGTGAAGATCAGCGAATTCACCGGCACGCAGAACGATCTCAAATCCGTTGCCGAGTTCATCCGCCTGTTCCTCACGCAGAACAACCAGTGGGGCAGGCCCGTCTACCTCGCCGGCGAAAGTTACGGCACCACGCGGGCGGCGGCCCTGAGCGCGCTGCTGGCGAACGACCACGGCATCACCGTCAGCGGCATCGCACTGATCAGCACCGTGCTGAACTTCGCCACGCTCGATTTTCGCCCCGGCAACGATCTGGGCTACCAGCTTTACATGCCCAGCTACGCGACGGTCGCGTGGTACCAGCACAAGCTGTCGAAAGAGAAGCAGGCGATGCCCGTGGAGCAGATCGCGGAGGGCGCGCGCCAGTGGATGCAGGACCGCTACCTGCCGGCGTTGGCGAAGGGTTCGACGCTGCCCGACGCCGATCGGCAGCAGATCGCGAAGGAATACGCCGACTGGACCGGCCTGCCGGCGGAAACGGTGCTGGCCTCCAACCTCCGCATCACCGGTCAACAGTTCGAGAAAATCCTGCTCAAAGACCAGCGGAAAATCATCGGCCGATTCGACGCGCGGATGACCGGCTATGACCTGTCGCCGCAACAGACCAGCGACCCCGAATTCGACCCCAGCCTCAGCGAATACCTGCCGGCCTACACGACGGCGTGGAACGCGTACGTGCGGGGTACGCTCGGCTTCAAGACCGATGTGAAGTACGAAGTGCTTTCGCCGCTGGTGAACCCGTGGGATTTCGGCAAGGGGAACCTGAACGTCTCCGACGACATGGTGCACAACCTCGTCGAGCACCCGTTCACGAAGATCCTGATCTGTTCGAGCTATTATGACCTGGCCACGCCGTTCGCCGCGATCGACCAGACGATGGCCAGCTTCGATTTGAGCCCGGCGCTGCGAGGGCAGATCGGTACGGAATATTTCGAAGCGGGGCACATGCTGTATCACCACGCCCCGGATCGGAAGAAGCTGCATGACGCCATCGCCCGCCTGGTGACGCCTGCACCGACGCCCACACCGACGGTCGCGCCCTGATCAAGCCCGTGCCGTGCACCGATCGCCTATGACCTCCCCGACAGTTGTCAACCGCATCGCATTGGGCTACAACGACGGTCCAACGTTTTTTAAGAGGGAAGCAACATGGCCGACGAAACCACCCAAGCCGATCCGAACAACGTCCAGCTCGTCGTCGACGACCGCGAACTGCGCACCACCTACACCAACGGCTACTTCATCAACCAGACGGCCGAGGAAGTGGTGGTCGATTTCGGCTTCAACATGCCCCGTCCTAACCAGGGCGGCCAGCCGCAGGTGCTGTTCAAGCTCACCGACCGCATCGTGCTGAGCTATCCGAACGCCAAGCGTCTTGCCGGCTCGCTCCTGCAACTGATCAAGCGCTACGAGCAGCAGTTCGGCGAAATCCCCACGCAGCCGGGCGCCCGCAAGTAAGCGGTTCGCTACGCGGCGTGCGTCGAAGCATCCGACGCCGCTTTGCGGTTTAGCTCGGCCTGCAGCTCCAGCAGATCGATCACCGGCTTGCGCTGCGCGAGCCGCCATGAATCGCGCCGCACCTGTGCGTGCACGGGTGAGAGGTTGGCGATGATCGCCGCATCGTACTTGAGCTGTCGCGCGGCTGCGTCATCGACGATCAGAACGCTGCGATACCGCCGCCCCGGGGCCGCCAGCTTTGGATCGGCGATCGCGACAACGGTGATGCCCAGGTCAAGGCAGGCCCGCCAATAGGCGTGGATGTTCTTGCCGCAGTCGATGAGCAGGACACGCTTGCCCTCCGGTCCCTCTCCTTGGGGAGAGGTTAGGTGAGGGGATTGTGTGTCGGTGGATTCCGCCGTCGCTGGACGCTCCATCCCCTCACCTAACCTCTCCCCGAGGGAGAGGGATAAGAGGCGTTTCGTCGCGTCGAGCTTCGCGAACTGCTCGAAGGCTTCTTCGCTCACCGCCCTGCGTTTGGGGCGAACGGCTGATCGCAGGAAGCCTTCGATCAAGCCGTGCACGAACGGCCCGGTGTGGCCCTTGCTGGCGGCGATCCATGCGTACCGCCGCATCCAGTCCCAGCCGTAGGGCAGCACCCATCGCCGGGGGAAGTGGCGCAGGATCAGGTAGAGGTTGTTCCGCACGTCCAGCCGCATCGTGCGGCTGCTGATGCGGGCCCGTGGCGTCTTGAGGTGATGCACGAGCAGGTCCTCGAACCGACGGACCTTCCACCCGCCGTCCAGCAGCCGCAGCGACAGGTCGTATTCCTCGGCCTGCATGAAAAAGTCGTCCGGCAGCCCGCCGACCAGCCGCAACGCCCGCCGGCGCAGGCCGACACCGCAGCCGATGAAGACGTCGGGGTAAGCGCTGCATTCCTGCGAGCCGTCGGGCAGTTCGACGGTGAAGGTGGCAGCGCCGAGCTGCGGATCGTCCTCAAAATGACGGATCATCCGCGCGATTGCACCTGGAGCCGGAAACGAATCGTCATCAAGGAACACGATGTACCGGCCGAGCGCGTTCGGCAGCGCCAGGTTCTTCGCGACCGATCCGCCGTTGCGGTTCGAGGCGATCAGGTGGACGGTCGGAAACTGCTCGCGCACGCGGGCGGCCGTGCCGTCGGTCGAGGCGTTGTCGACCACGTGGATGTCGAACTCGTCGGCCGGCAGTCCGCAGCGCTGCACATGGGCCAGCGTCGACAGCAGCACGTCGCACCGGTTGCGCGTCGAGATGACGAAGCTGACTTTCGGCGTCGTCACCATCAGGCCGCCTGTGCCGCCAGGCCCATCAGCGTGCAGGGCCGCTCGGCGTTGTAGTCGTTCACGGGGCTGCGCGGCGGCAACCGCCACTTCGCGAACAGCGTCTCGTTATCCCGCTTCGCCTGGCCGTTATCCTCGGCCCGGCGGTCGTCGTCGTGTTCGTCGTGGTCGATGATCGCACCCCAGGCCGGCTCAACACGGTAGCCCGCATGCCACACCTTCAGCGACAGGTCCGGATCAGCGCCGTAGAACACGAACCGCTCGTCCAGCCGCCCGAGCTGCTCGAACAAGTCGCGGCGAATGACCGGAAAATTCGCGTACAGCGTGCCGCGCACGTGGCAGACGGAGTAGGTGCTGCCGCGGTGCTCCACCTCGTGCGCGACGTTCTTCTGCGAGTGCCAGCGGTGGAACAGCGCCACGCAGCCGAGCGATCCGTCGCCCCGGTCGAGCTGGTCGACGGCACGATCGAGCGCCTGCGGCAGGAGTCGCGCATCGTCGTTGATCCAGCAGACGTGCCGGCCGGTGGCGAGGCGGAAGCCCTTGTTCGCGCCGCGGACAAATCCTTCGCGCTTGGTCTCGTGCACGACTTGCATGCGGTTGCACAGGATCGCCTGGTGCTTTTCAAGCACGGCCGCGGTGTGATCGGTGCTGGCGCCGTTGACGGCGATGATCTCGAACCGGCAGTGCACGGTCTCGGCGATCGAGGTGATGGCGCGGTCGAGCAGGTCGGCGCGGTTGCAGGTGGGAATAACAATCGAAAGGTCCATCAAACGTCTCCAACGAACGACCGATTAAGCAACCAGAGCCGCCGCCTGCGGGCGGGTGAGGGCGAGCATGGCATCGAGCATCTTGCCGATACTGACCGGAATGTTGCCGACCTGCTGCACTTCGACCGCCGCCGCCAGCGAGCCGATGAAGGCGGCCTGCTGCAGCGTCGCGCCGGCCGCCAGCAGCAGGCTGGCGGTGGCGAGCAGGGCGTCGCCGCAGCCGAGCGGGTCGGTGGCCACCGACGACAGCGCCGGCAGGTAATCGCTAGCCAGCCGGCCATTGCTAGCCGCCCAGTCGCCGGCCGGCCAGTTGCAGGCCATCAGGCCTTGTTTGCCGAGGGTGATCAGGGCCGACTTCACGCCGGTGGTGCGGAGCAGTTCGCTGACGACTGCGCCGAGACCGCTGCTGAAATCGCCGACAGTTTCGCGCATTTCGCGTTCGGTGGGGCAGAGCAGGTCGACGTTTTCGAACGCCAGCAGGTTCATCTGCTTCCCGCTCACGTCGGCCGTGATGATCGGCACGCGCTGGCGGAGCGTTGGCATGATCCGCTTCAGCAAACCCGGCGTGATCAGTCCGTAGCCGAAGTCGGCGAAGATGACGCAGTCGGCCTCGTCGGCGATGGCCAGGATGTCGTCGGCCAATTCGGCTTCGCGGCGTGCGTCGAGCGGGGCGGCCATGCCGTCGTCGACTTTCAGCACCTTCTGGTCGTCCACGATAAAGCGGTTCTTGCTGACGAGTTGCTTGCGGTGCTCGGTGCCGATCGTCTCGATGCCTTCGGCGCTCATCCGCATGCGCATCGCCCGCGATTCGGCGTCGTCGGCCAAGGCCGTGACGAGCGTGACGCTCGCGCCGAGCGCCGCCGCGTGCCGGGCGACGATGGCCGCGCCGCCGTCGTATTCCCGGCGGGCGATCGTGCGCAGCGCCATCATCGGCCCTTCGCCGGCGATGCCGGTGGCTTCGCAGAAGTGGTAGCGGTCGAGAATGCTGTCGCCGATGACGATCACCTTCTGCCGGCCGCAGTTGCGGAGCAGGTTCTCGACGCTGCCGGGCGAGATCGAATGGTCGCGGCAGTATCGGCCGATCTTTTCGCTGTTGAACGCGCCGGTGTCGCCGAGCGAACCGATCAGGCGGGTCGACGAATAGACCACGTCGCCGCTGCTGAAGATGACTTCGCCGCCGTTGCGGACCACGGTGTCGCGCTCGGCGAGGAAGCGCGGGTCGACGCTCGTTTCGTATTCCTTGCCTTTGACGAAGACATCGGGCTTTAGTTGATCGAGCAACCCAACCGCCGTGGCGTCCTCGTTCAGGTAGACCAGATCGACGCACTCCAGCGCCGCCAGGCTCCCGGCCCGCAGATCATCGGGGATCAGCGGCCGATTCACGCCCTTGTTCACGTTCGCGTCGCTGCTCACCGACACGATCAGCAGATCGCCCAGCGACCGCGCGTGCTGCAGGTGGTGGATGTGCCCCGGGTGCACCACGTCGAAGCAGCCGTGGCAGTGCACGACGCGTTTTCCCGCGGTGGCGGCGGCGGCTCGCTCGGCGAGCAGGCCTTCGAGCGTGACAAGTTTGCGTGACTGCATCGGGAGAAAATCCGAATGACGAACTCAGAAATCCGAATCAAATCCGAAGCCCGAATGACGAAAACGGATTTCCGGTCTTCCCCAGCTATCGGACGTTCGACCGCGGTCGCTTGAATCTCTGTCGCGGCTTCAAAAATGCTGGCAGGATCGGGCGGTGCCGTCCGATACGGCCAGTGGAGAATTTGCCGTGTCTTCACATATTGGTCTTCGTTCCGCCGCCGCCACTGATCTGATCGCCGCCGTCGCCGCCGGCGAGTTCGAGCGCGCTGATACATTCTTGCCGCAACTCCGCGGCCCGCAGTGCGACGACGCCTGGAAAGCTGCCGCCGAGGTGCACACCGTCGCCCTGCGCTGGGACGAGGCGGCCGAGGCGTTAACGCACATCCGGCATCCGGACGAGCCGACCCAATCCCGCCTCACCCTCTCCCGCAACATGGCGGCCCTGAAGACCCACCGCCCGCAAACCTACCGCAGCGTCATCGACGCCGGCCCGGCCGACGTCTACCGCATCCACACGCTCGGCGATAAACAGAAGACGATCGTCTACCAGCCCAAGGGCGAGCCCGAAAAGTTCTACAGCCGCAACCCCATCGCCACCGTTACCGGCGCGATGCGCCAGCTTCGCCCGATGTGCCAGCAGGGCCAGCCGCTGGCGATCCTGTCGATCGGCGACGGCCATCTGCTGCTGTCGCTGGCGAAGAATCCGCCGACGCTGTTCATGGATAAACAGCAGGCCATCTTCCTCGTCGAGCCCGATCCGCGGCTGCTGCTGGTGAACCTGCTCGTACACGATTTCACGGGCCCGACCGGCCCCATCGAGCAGGAACGCATCCATTGGTACGTCGGCGAGCATTGGGCGAAGGCGTTTCGCGTCGACACGCTCACCGATCGCTACCTCCCGTTCCCGGTGACGAACATCAAGCTCAGCCACGAGCCGCAGCCGCTGGAAACGCAGTTGCAGGGCATCCTGAACGACCTGATGAAGGCCGATGCCGCGATGGCCGATCACGTGAATGCCTACTACGGGCCGTTGACCGCCGACGATTTCCGCCACGCCATCGCCGGCGATTTCGGCCGGCCGCCGCGGGTGATGCTGCTGACAACGCGGCTCAGCACCGTGCTGCAGTATTCGACCAAAGACACCGCCGACGCCTTCCGCCGGCTCGGGTGGGATGTGCAGACCGTGATCGAGCCGACGCAGCACCACACGATCACCAAAGTCGCCATCCGCCGCACGCTGTGCGAGTTCAAGCCCGATCTGATTTTCCAGATCGATCACAACCGCTTCGAGCACGGCGAGGTGATGCCGGAAAACGTGCCGTTCGTGAACTGGATCCAGGATCTGCTGCCTCATTTGATGAAGCGGGAGACGGGGCAGAAGCTGGGCGCCCGCGATTTCGTGCTCACGCCGTCGCTGCAGCGGTGGGTGGATAACTTCGCTTATCCGCAACGGCAGTGCATGGAATTCCGCAAGCTCTCGCGCGTGCCGGATCGGCCGATCAGCTGGCAGGCGGGGGAAGACCTGGTGTACGTGTCGAACTGGTCGCAACAGCCGGCACAGATGCGAGACGAACTGCTCAGTGGCAAGCAGGACAAAGAGCGCGAAGTGCTGGCGGCCGCGTGCGATCGCATGATCGCCCACTACGCTGCCGGCAGCACGCTACACACGGTGGGCGACGTCCGCCGGATGCTGCAGGACGTGCTGGAAGAGCTGGAAATCGCCGGCGGTGAAGCACTCGTCCGCCAGACGACCACGCGCCTGTTCGACCGGATGAACAACGTGCTCTACCGCCAGCAGGGCCTTTCATGGGCCCGCCAGGCGGCGACGGAAGCGGGCCTGCGACTGTGCATCTACGGCACCGGCTGGGAGAAGCACCCCGAATTCGCCGCTCACGCTCGCGGGCCGATCGGCTACGGTGCGCCGCTGGAAGCGCTGACGCGCAGCGCCGGCATCAACTTGGTGCTCGAGCCGTTCGTCTGCATTGCCCACCAGCGCCTGCTCGATGCCCTGATGGCCGGCGGGTTCTGCCTGGTGCGGAACACGCCGGGCAACGCGATCCTGCAATCGCTGACGAAGTTGCTGGCCTCGGTCGATCCGTCGCTACAGGATGCAAAAGCGGTGCGGGCCGCGCTGCGCAGCCCGGCCGACATCGCGCTGTTCGAGCAGACGCTGCGTGCCTGCGGCGAAATCGATTCGGAACAGGATTTCGACCACTTCGCCAATGCCCGCCGGCAGATCGACAGCGGTTTCCTGTCGACGTCCGACCAGCTGCTGCCGTGCCTTGATCGCGTGCTGTTCGATTCGCCGGCCGAGCTGCTGCACGCGTCGGTGCGGTTCCTCCGCGATCCGGAACTGCGCGGCGAAATCGCCCGCCAGCAACGGCACGCGGTGGAAAAGCGGTACAGCTACTCGGCCGGCGTTTCCCGCATGGTCGAATTCATCGCCGGCCGACTGGCGAGCGAAAACGTCGCCATCGGCAAGGCCGCCTGACCCGGCGGTTCATGCCGTCGCGGCGAATCGTCCGATAAAGAACTATGCTCACGCTCGAACACCTCGCCGAACGGGTCACCGCCATCGAACCGCCGCGCCGGTTCGATCCCTTCAGCCGCCGGCTGCCGAAGGAAGAGCTGTTCCTGCTGCACGAGAAGTGGACGCCGCTGCTGGGGCTGAAAAACACGGAAAAGTCGCACATCCGCTACCTGCACCACCGGCTGCTGAACGTCGAGACCAGCTGCTCGGGCCGCATGGCCGGCGACGCGCGGGAAGCGGTGCTGCGGATGCTGGTCGCC
>Ga0207705_10003832_pt1 | contig 11440 bp, 8 predicted proteins | sample KBSC13metaG_FD_184314 | JGI IMG/M metagenome (GOLD analysis project Ga0207705, IMG submission 184314) | Corn rhizosphere microbial communities from Kellogg Biological Station, Michigan, USA - KBS C1-3 metaG (SPAdes) (version 2) | ecosystem: Host-associated > Plants > Roots > Rhizosphere > Soil ...
CGTAACTCTGGGCTATCCTCCCTGCGTCCGTGAGTTGAAGGCCCCTGCCCGCACGGTTGAAGAGTCGCTGCCCCATCGACGTCTCCAGTTCCTTGATCTGGATGCTGATCGTCGGCTGCGACACCATCAGTTCCTCAGCAGCGCGTGCAATCGAACCTTCACGCGCGACGATCCAGAAATAGTAGAGATGGTTGTAATTGAGCCATTTCATCCTCGCATCTTATCCATTGATTTAACCAAAGCCTCGCTTCGAAACTTCGTATTTTTCCTATCCCTCCTGCGGGCGTATAAATTGTCATGTCGGCAAACGAACCTGGTCCGACGAAGGAGATGATCGATATGTTGATTGACGCGCGGGCGATGGGTTTCGGCCTGACCAGTGCAATTTCGAGCCACGTCGAGGCTCGAATGAGGTCGGCCCTGGGGCCATTTTCAGAATGGGTCTCGAAGGCGACGGTCCGTCTGACAGATGTTAACGCGGACCGCGGTGGCAATGATAAGCGATGCAGCATCGTCGTCGCGCTTCGGCGACACGGTCTTGCGGTTGCCGACGTAACGAACCAAGACTTATATGCCGCCGTCAATAAGGCGGCCGACCGAATCCGTCGAGCCGTCAAGCGTGCGACGAAGCGGCGCCTGGCACGCGAGCGTCGTGACCCGCAACGGCCACGCGCACTCGTGACCTTTAGAGCGTAATACGGAGCAACGATGTCGAGACAACAACACTCAATGCTGATTCGCGACTCAGGGAAGGTACTTCTCTTCGTCGCCTGATCCCGCCTCCGGTCACCCGCCGGTCGGCGGGCTGATCATACGCAAGTTCACACAAGCAAGGCGTTAACTGGTCGTTCGACGGCCGATGGTGCGCTGCGTCTGTAAGTCCGCACGCGTGGCCACCGCTGCGTCATGGCAGCACGGCTCGACGCGGTACGACATCTCGACGGGTAAACGCCACGGCTCACCGCAATACGCCGCGAATTTTGATCTCCAGCAGCAAAAGGAGCATGACATGATTTCACAGAAGGTTGCACGGACAAACGGGATCCTCATCACCACGGCGGACTTTGATCGCCTTCGAGGCCTCCTGCGTTCGGAGCGTCGCCAGATGCAGGCGCCGTTTCTCGAGGCATTGCAGAATGAACTGGACCGGAGCACCGTTGTTTCCACGGAAGCCGTTCCCAAGGGCGTAGTGACGATGCACTCGCGAGTGCGCGTGCGCGATCTCATGGAGGGCGAGACCGACATCTACACCCTGGTCTATCCGGATCAGGCTGACATCAACGAGAACAAGCTCTCCGTCCTGGCACCGCTCGGGATGGCACTACTTGGCACCCGCGCTGGGCAGATCGTGAAGTTCGATGCACCGGCAGGCCGACGACGGCTCAAGATCGAGAAGATTCTTTACCAGCCAGAAGCGTCGCGCGATTTTCACCTGTGACCGTACTGGCAGATCGTTGCATGCGTACCCTCGAACACGGGGTTTACCACAATAAAGAAAGGACACGGATCATGATTTTCAGCACCCAGATGACTTCACTTAACGACCGGGAAAGGCTTCTCAACACCGTCAGCCGGGCGATGTGTTCCTGGGTGACGTATGCGCCCTCGCTATTTTCCTTCCGACGGCGATTACGGGGCTCGCAAGCGGTGCCGGCAGAGGATGTTCCCAACGACCTGATCACGATGAACAGCCGCTTCGCGCTTCAAGACAATCACACGGGCGATACCCTCTGCTACTCGCTCGTCTATCCCGAAGACGAGGCCCCGCATGCCGGCAAACTGTCGGTGCTGAGCCCAATGGGCATGGTGCTTTTTGGAGCGAAGGTCGGCGATGAAGTTTGCTGGACCTCGGCGGACGGCCCGCAGGTCGCGACGGTGATGAAGTTGCTGTATCAGCCCGAATCCGCAGGTCATCACCATCGCTGATCCAACGGCGGTCGCGGGGACGTCGGGGCGAGTGGCCCGGCGTCCCCGCACCAGCACGTCCGGTGCCCAACCGTCGATAACCGATTCGTTTTGCGGTAGCAGCAACGTTGGTGAACGCGCCGTTCCACCCGAGTCGGTTGGCCTCCGGCGGCGCGCACCGGCCGATGTTATCCCTGTTTCGCCACCTTGATCTTGCCGTTGTTGGGGACGGCGTCGAATACGACCCGCTGGTTGTTCACTTTGATTGTCTTGGCCGGCTGATCCTTCTCGACGATTGATACCGTTTTCCACTCGGCCGGAACCGATGTGGTGACGGTCAGCGGCAGGTCGTACAGATCATGATCGAGAGAGCAGGCCAGTTCTAAGGATATTTCGTCCGCCTTCACGCTCAACACCTTCACCGACGCGTGTTCGCGCTCGGCCTGGTAGCGGTACCAGGAAATGTGGTCGGTCACCCAAAGATCGCCCGCGTTCTGCCGATCTCTCAAGCCATCCAGCAAGCCGGTAAGAATCTCGTAGCTGAGCGGCCACATGTCCTGGTAGCCCCAGTTGATCCCGTGCCGCTCCACCCCGTGAACGACAAGATATTCCATCTCGCCCGCGGCGATCGCGCGATCCGCGAGCTTCAGCATCTGTTCGAGTTTCTGGAGATGATAAACGGCGCCATGGCCGGCGAACGGCGGACGGTCAATGAGGTGGTGCTTTTCCAGCAGTTCCTTGTACTGAGTCGAACTGATATTCCATTGGCCCGGCCCAACGCCCGGCATCGCGAAAGAGATCAGCCGGGGATTTTTTCCAGAGACCATTTCGAGGATGGCCTTGGTCGCTCCGCCAATTTCAGCTTCGGCGTTGGCAACGTCGGTTACCCCCTTGTGGGTCATCGTGTGGTTGCCCAGCACCATCCCGGCCTTCGGAACATCGTTGGCCCACTTGTCTTTGAACTTCAGGAATTCGGCTTTGCCCGGGCAGATGTAAAACGTGGCGACCAGTCCGCGTTTTTCCAATTCCGGAACAGCGACCTGCCACTGGCTCGGCCAACTGTCGTCAAACATCAGCAGGAAGACGGCCTTCTTGTTACCCTGCCACTTCGCAATTTCCGTGTCGCCAACCGCCGCAAAACTGGTGCGCACAGCGGTGCGGAGCAGCACCAGACATACAAACAAACGCGCGATTAAGATGCAGGCGAACTTTGGTGTTGCGGCCTTGCGGGCTTTTGTCTTCACTTGTTGGTTCTCACGATTTAAGACGTCCTACGGAAACAACGCAGAAGGTTTGGCGCTGAGATGTATCGGCGAGATCACGACTTCGCCGTCGCCGTCCAGAAGTAACAGCAGTTTGCACGTCGCCGCAGTCGGTGGCAGTGAAACGACCTCTTTGATCCACCGGCCTTTCGATGCCGACTTTAGATCACTGACGACAATCCAGCTCACCTGTTTCCCGTTGCTGTCGAACGCCTGGACTGCCAGTTGTGCGCCTTTTATCGCCGGGCCGCTAGCCTTGGCCCAGGCGAAAACTTCAAACGGCGTGGGGGTGTACGCGAAATCCTGGTACGCCGTGCCGTTAGCGGGACCGCCGACGGACTTGATCGACAGGCCGGCCTTGCCCACCGAACTCGGGATATCGCTGCTGCGGGCGATCTCGAGTTCACCTGCGCCTTTCCAGACGGACCAGCCGGCCGGTGAAGAATCGCCGGCGCGGAAATCGAGATTTGCGAGCTTCGGCATCTGAACGGGCTTTCGCAGCGACGGGGGAATTTCCGCCGGGATGGCGGGCTTGGCCGCCACCGGTGTCGCGGCCGCGTCGGTTAACGGAATCCAGAACGCCCCGCTGCCATCCGAACCGACGACGATTCGATCGCCCGCGAATGCCGGCATGTTGCCATAGACGCGGGCCGGCAGCGATTTGTCGAGCGTCTTCCACGTATCGCCGCCATCACTACTGAAGACCACGCCGTCTTTCGTCGAGGCGGCCACGCGGTCGGGGACGACGCGATCGACGATGACATGCGTCGCCGGCTGATCGTAGACGCGCTGCCAGGTAGCGGCGTTGTCGGTGGATCGGTAGATTGCTCCGTCGCGCGTGGCGACGAAGTAACGGCCGGGCTTCAGCAAATCGGCGACGACGCTGCAGGGCTGGCCGATCAGATTGTCGACCTGGCACTTGTGCCAAACCTTCTCACCGGCGTCGAAGCGATAAATTCCCCGGCTCGGCTCTATCCGGCTGATGGCGACGAGCGTGCCGTCCTTGCCGGCGGCCAATTCGCGCCCCTGGGCCCACTCGATGATCCAGAAGAGCGGCTTGCCGGTCGCCAAGCCGTGGCCGATCCAAGTCCAGCTCTTCCCGCCGTCGGTGCTCTTGTACGGACCACCGCCGTTCGGTTTGACGTCGCCACTGACGCCCAGATAGACCGTGTAAGGATCGTTCGGGTCGGCCGCAATGCTGTTGCACATCGCTTTGCTCAGATCGGGCAGGCCGATCATGGGCGAGCGTTCCCACTTCGCGCCGCGGTCGATGCTGACGAAGACCTGGCGAATTTGCGTATCCCAGAATTTCGGCCCGATCGCATACAGCCGGCTCGGCAGCGACGGCGAGATCGCGATGTCTTTGCACGTGATGGCCGAGTCGGGGAAGTTCACGTGCTTGAAACTGACGCCGCCGTCTTCCGAATGGAAATACCCGTTGTCGGCCATGCCCAGGTGGACGACGCCCGGATCGGTCGGATCCTGAACGACAGCGTGGATCACGGTGTCTTCGATCCCGTCGACGCAGATCTTCCAGTTCAGCCCGGCATCGTGCGTCTGGCAGGTGCTGAAAAAGTCGGTGAAAATCCAATGGTTCTCGTCGTTCGGGTCGACGACGATGCTCCCCATCGCCCAGCCGAAGCCGTGCTTGCCGGGCTGTAGGCCGGGATCTTCGATGTTCTGCCGCTCGATCTTTTGCCACTGCGTCTCGCCCGGCTTGAGCTTGTAAACCGTGCCGTTGGACGAGCCGAGCAGAATAAAATTCGAGGCGGCCGTGATTGCTCTGTACTCGAACCCATTGGTCGAGGCGGCCTTTGCCGGATCGATCGCCAGGCCGTCGGTGAGTTGGGTCCACGTCTTACCCGCATCAGCACTTGTCCAGACAAGATTACCGCGCAGGCCGTACAGCCGATCCGGATCCTTCGGATCTTGGACCAGTTCGGCGACGCCAGTATCCGTGAGCTGTTCCCACGTCGCGCCGCCGTCGGTGCTGCGCCACACGCCACTGACGAGCCCATTAGTAGATTTGGTCTTTCCTTTCACGCCGCACATCCAGATGCGGCTAGGATTCTTCGCGTCGTATTTCAGATCGGTCGTGACCGTGATCAGTGGCGCGACGTTTTTCCAAGATTCGCCATTATTGTCGCTGCGCCAGAGACCGCTGTCGGCGCTCGCGGCGAGGATGGTGTCAGGATTCGCGGGATTGCGGGCCAGGATCAGACCCGTCCCACGCGTGCTGCCGTTGCCGTCGAAAGCGATTTTTTTCGGGCTGGTCGCGCGCCAAGTGGCGCCGGCATCGTCCGAGACGAACAACCCTTCGGTTATGCTCCACTGGCTGCCGACGGCGATGATCAGCTTCTTGTCGTCGCGCGGATCGACCAACATCCCGCGAACACAGTAATTCCCTGGATTCGCCGGCAGCGCGCCGTGCAACATGGTCCAGTGATTGCCGCCGTCGTCGCTGCGATACGCCCCGCCGACGTCGACGTACGCGTACAGACGCTGCGGATTCGTCGGGCAGAACAGGACGTTCTGTACATACCCTCCTCCGCCGATGCGGCTGCTGTGCCATTTGCCGTACGTCGGCATCGGCATCCACGACGGGGTGGCCGCCGGGGCATCCTCGGCGAGTACAGGAACGGAAGCCCCCGCCGCAGCGAGTAGCGAAGCCAAGACAGCGCAAGCGAACCGCTTCGACATTAAACGTCTCCGAATTGATTGATTTTCACTTCGCGCTGCGCCGCACGCGCCGCGTCAGCAGTGCGCCCGATGCCAGGCCCAGTAAAGCAAGCGATGCGGGTTCGGGCACGGCCACCGTCAGCTGGATAATTTTGTCGGCCGTATCGTTCGAGAAAGTGTACGTCGCATTAGGAGCGCCGTTGAGCACCGTCAGGTTCGCCAGCGACCCGGCCAGCGTTCCGTAGCTGAACAGGTTGTAAACGCCGGCCGTCGTGAAGGGGTTGGTGGTGCCCTCCTGGTACAAATTCAAGCCGCCGCCGTTCAAGCTCAGCGTGCCAGTGATGGCCGTGAAATCGTTGGAGATGCCGTTGAATTCGTAATCGGCGACGGATCCGCTTGCCAGCGTCAGGCCGCCGAGCGTGAGGGTGCCGACGCTGTTCCCCGGCGCGAGGTGGCCGAAGCTGTTGACGCTGACGGTGCCTGAGATGACGCCCACCGAACCAGGGTTGTACGTCTTCAGGCTGGCGCCGCCGACCGCAGCGGCCTGTAACGTGCCGCCCGTTGCCGACCCCGCCCCGCCACCGAGCAGGCCAAACACGGCCGACGACGTGCCGTTCACCTCGACCGAACCCGTGCCCGTGGCCGAGCCGGCGGTGTTGTTCGCCAGCAATGAGCCCTGGGTGATCGTGGTCGCGCCGGTATAGCTGTTCCCTCCGCCGGCCAATGAAAGCGAGCCGGCGCCGATCTTCTCCAAGGTGGCGCTGGTTCCTGAAATGTTGCCGCTGAACGCGGTCGATTCATTGTTGTTGCCGATTTTCAACGCGAAACCTGTCGGCAGGGCTGTAAGGTTACGCGTGCCGCTGAGTCCGCCGAACGTGGCCGTGGTGATGGCGGGGCTGCCGCCCCAGACAATGATGCCAGCATCGCTCGCCGCCAGCGTAAGGGTGCTGTTTTGGAGCGCCAATTCATTGCCGACGGTAATCGAACCGGCCTTGATCGCGGTCGCACCCTTGTACGTGTTGGCGCCCGCCAAGGTGAGGGTCGATGTACTGCCGGCCTTGATGATGCCATAGCCGTTGCCGCCGTCACCGATCGCGCCGGAAAAAGTTAACGCGCCGCCGTTTGCAGTAGTGGTGATGGTGCGCGTGCCAGTCAACGTGGCGCTACCGGATAATGTCAGGGCGTAGTGGGCGGTGTTGTAGTCGCCATAGACGGTGTCACCGTCCAGGCTCAAGGCATTGCCGACGACGAGTGAGTTGGCGCCCGCGCGAAGGGTACCGCTCTGAAGTTTCACGGTGCCGGTCCCGAAGGGGCTGCTAGTCAGGCTCCCAGGGGTGCCAACAGAGCTTGTAAAGACAGTCGTGGTGGCCGCGCTGCTGAGCGTCGTTCCGCCGCTGTAGGTGTTGGCACCGCTAACGCTGAAAAATGCAGATGAATTGCCATTGTAAGCGAGTGATCCCGTGCCGCTCATATTCGCACGCATGGCAACCGTATAGCCGCCCGTTGTGCCAATCGTACTATTGCCGACTAATCGCAAGGTCGCATTTCCACTTGTCGGAGCTGCGACAATGTAGTTTGCTTCGAACGACATGGATGTGACGCTGATGTCGGCCGAATTGGAGTTCAGAGTCACAGTTCGAAACGAAAAGTCGCCGGGGTAGCTGAAAACCGCCGTCCCTTGGTTCTGCCATGTTGTGAGCGTTCCGGAGCTGCTGCCTGACCGCCACAAAGCGGAGCCCGTGTCCCAAACACCCGTCCCGCCAACACCTGTCCCCGTCCCGTCCGCGTCCCAATACATATTTGTCGCTGCCTGAGCCGAACCGACTCCGGCCGCGACCAGCGCGACCGCGCTGAGCAGGACTTGCTTGCGGAACCCAGCACCCTGGCCCACGGCGAGTGAACCTTCGTTTCGTCCGTTATTTTTCAACTTGCCCGTTTCCATATGTAGCCACTTTCCTGCTGAAAACCCTCTACTCCGCATTGCCGATCAGGTCGGCAGTTTCTCTGATCAATTGCCAAACGGCATCGATTAGCCAACGTCGTATTGAAATGAATGAATCCGCCTAGTCCTTATCCAGATCGGCCCAGATACCAGTGTTGGTGGTGCCGACCGAGTTCAGGAAAAGGCTGCTCGTGTACGGCCAGCTGCTGGCGTAGGCGGCCACGGAGTTATTCTTGAACCTTGAAAGATTGACGAAGTGGCCCGATCCGTCCGCGTAGATCACGTTCATCCCGTCGCGGTGACGGCGGACCACAGAGGTTACGTTCGGCGCTTCGGCAAGGATCGCCAACCCCTTCAGCCGTTCAATACGCGGCAACTTCGATGGGGGCAGGATGGGATTATTCGTCGGCGAGTGCGACGGCGAGCTGCCGCCACCATAGCCCCAATCGACAATCGGCCGGCTGGAGTAGGCTGAACACGATATCTTGTTCGAAAAGCCCGGATAGCCCGGGTTACCATAATTCCCCGGGGGCCAGAGATTCCAGGACGCCGTCACATCGGACGTCTTGTAGTTGAATGACTGTGTGCCGGTCAGTTCCCCCGGGCAGTACCAAACCTGCGGGCTACGCATGAAATGGGCGGGGTAAAGCACGCCCATCAGGCTGAAGGTTCCCCAGACGCCGGTACCGCCGTCGCTGCCGTACACGTCCCACAGAATGTTCGATTGCGATTTGAAGCCCGTGTAGCCGATCGGCACCATGCCGCGCGACTGATTGCTGTACATCAGCAGTTCCGTGTAGCACTGCCGCATGTTGCTCAGGCACTTCACCCTTACCGCGGCAATGCGAGCCCGGTTGAGCACCGGGAGCAGGATCGCGATCAAAGCCGCAATGATCCCAATGACCACCAGCAGTTCAACGAGCGTAAAGCCGCTGCGAACACGGTTCGGGGGCCGTCGGTTAGAAGTGAAGTCGCTCATGTAAAACTCCTCGACCATCCGCGAAGTGAGATCCGCCTCGCATGCGTCAGGGTGCCAACCGTGACAGGTGCGACCGGTGTCAGGCTCGGCCATTCGTAATCCCGCCAAGCAAGATCAATGAATCCGGCCAAAGCTGACGATCTCAATATACGGCCCAAAAACGACGCTACTATGGTGTTTCGCGCAGAACCTTCTTGATTTCGCGCACATCACAGCAGACACTTGTGGTAATTCCAGGGAACAACGCTGCGATGCCTCAAAATCGCCGGATTACCGTTTTGATGGACTTGGTCGGCGGCTACGGCCGCGGTTTATTTGATGGCGTGGCGAAGTACAGCCGCCTGTCGGGAAAATGGGACCTATGGCTGCAACCCTCCACCGTCTGGCGCGGGCCAGAGGTGACGTGGGATTGGGATTCGGACGGCGCGCTGATCTTTGCCCTGTGGACGCCGCCGGTCGAAGAAGCCCTTCAGCGTGGCCTGCCGATGGTGAACCTGACCGCCGTCCAGCCCCGATATCCCGTGCTGACCGTCGATGTCGACCACTACGCCATCGGTCTGATGGCCGGCAACTATTACCTCGAACGCGGAATGAGCGACGTCGGTTTCGTCGGCTGGCCTCAAAGCGCGCACTCTGTCGAGCGATTGCGCGGCTTCGCCGACGCTATCGGCACACGCGCCACGCTTCACACCTACACCGAGCACTGGGATAACCAGCGGCCCGTCTGGCCCGAGGCCGGCTTGGTCGACTGGTTACGCGACGTGCCGAAACCGATCGGCATCTTTGCAGCAAACGACGAGCGGGCATCTTTCGTGATCGAAGCCTGTCGCAGCGCTCGTCTTGCGATTCCCGAGCAAGTGGCCGTGCTGGGCGTCGATGACGACGACATCGTCATCAAGCGCCTGCCGATTGAGCTTTCATCGATCCAACTCCCCGCCGACCGCGTCGGGTACGAAGCGGCCGCGACACTGGATCAATTGATGCACGGCAAACAGGTCAAAGCCGTCCCGAAATTTCAACCCCTCGGCGTGATCACACGACAATCGACCGAAATGTCGAGCGTGAAAGACCGCGAAGTCGCAGAGGCGATTTTCTTCATTCGCGCCCATTTCGCCGAAGAGATCAGCGTACCCGACATCGCCGCCGCCGTGGCACTTTCGAAGCGGTCTCTCGAGCAACGCTTTCGAAAGGCGATAGGCTTGTCGCCTGTGCAGTTCCTGATCCGCACCCGGATCGAACAGGCCAAGCAACTGCTGCTGAACACCGATCTGAAGATGCCGGTGATCGCCCGCCGCATCGGTTTTTCGGATGCAAGCCATTTGGGCGTGGCTTTCCTTCGTCAGACCGGCAGCACGCCAACAGCTTTCCGTGAACAGTCTCGGATCGTGAGCTAAAGCGATTTTCACTCAACCACTGTTAACCCAGACTTGACCCGGTTACGGCGTTTTCGGCTCGAACGAGCCCCCAAAAAAACGCCCTCTTCGACTCAGAAAAGGGCGTCCCACAATGGGAGCGACAGGATTCGAACCTGTGAAGGCAGAGCCAGCAGATTTACAGTCTGCCCCGTTTGGCCACTTCGGTACACTCCCGGCCGATCCGAAGGGCGTTGCCGCCGCTCGGAGGGGTCGCCAAAATCGCACATTCTTTCGCCGCTGTCAATCCGTCGCGATCAACTATCGCTGGTAGCGAATATTCACGTGGAAGTCCGTGGCCGTCGGCTGGGTGCTGGTGAACTGGATCGTGCCGGGGCTGGCGGCTTCGAGGTTGATCGGGGTCCACCCCATCGGGCCTTCGACGAGCCGGCCGCTGCCGTCGAAGAAGCTGTACTGGTATTCGAGGTGCAGTGTGTGGTCGACGGCGCTGCGGATGGGGATTGTGACAGTCAGCAGGCCGTACTGGTCGCGGCCGATGCGTTCCTGTTCAAAGGCTGTGGAGCGGCGCAGGTCGTCGCCGTGTTCGCCACTGACGGTGACGTGGCCGCTGTCGAACGGGTCGGCGCGGGTGTAGTGCGGCGGCTCGACGCCCTGCTTGCAGCCGGCGGCGGCGATCAGGGCGAACAGCGGGATCAGAAGGCGGCGTTTCAAGGTCTCTCCTCAAAAATCAACCAATGGGCTGCGTTGAAGCGGGCGGCGAGAATGGCTGCGTGCTCGGCTGCAGTGGCGCTGGCGGCGGAACAGGCGTCGGGGCGCCCGGCGGGAGGGCCTGCGGCTGCATCGGTGCCGGCGGCGTCTGACCGGGCGAGCCGGGCGGCACGGCACTGGGCCCCTGCTGCGGGGCCGGTTGCGGCGCCGGCTCGTTCGACGGCGGAGCCGATTGCGGCCGCGGGCTGGTCCAGGTGTGGGCCATGTCGCTCATCAGCTTGCGCGCCAGGGACCGCGTCCGATCGTTGAGCGTTGACTTGTCCAAGGGCGGCGGCACGTCGACAGCAGCCCGGGCGATCGTATCGCCACCGGCCGTGTTGACGGCTTCGCCGACCAGGCGGATCTGCAGGCCCTGCGGGGTCTGCTGCACCGGCCTGGCCTGCACTTCAACCAGCACATCGATATTGTTGTCTTTGCCCAGCGCCTTGAGCACATCCGGATCAAGGTTCTGCAGACCGCGGACCTGCGTGGTCGTCAGTTGCGGCAAGACCATCGTTGTCTTGCCCTTGGCGGCAAGTGCATTCGTCATGAC
>Ga0207705_10003833_pt1 | contig 11440 bp, 14 predicted proteins | sample KBSC13metaG_FD_184314 | JGI IMG/M metagenome (GOLD analysis project Ga0207705, IMG submission 184314) | Corn rhizosphere microbial communities from Kellogg Biological Station, Michigan, USA - KBS C1-3 metaG (SPAdes) (version 2) | ecosystem: Host-associated > Plants > Roots > Rhizosphere > Soil ...
CGCTCGACGATCTCCTCGTCGCTGATCTCGCGGCGCTCGACGCCCTCCTTCTTCGCGAAATCCTCGATGATCTGCTGCACGACCGGCGACGGCGTCGGCCGGCGCTTCTCGTCATAATCGTAGAAGCCCGCGCCCTTCTTCTGGCCCCAGCGATCAATCGCGCAGAGAGCGTCGCGGACGTTCTCGATCCGGTTCGGGTCGCGGTGCCAGCCGATATCGACGCCGGCGAGGTCGGCCATCTGGAACGGCCCCATCGGCATCCCGAACTCGACGTGCACCCGGTCCACCTGCTCGGGCGTCGCGCCTTCCAGAAGCAGCTTGGTCGCCTCGACCTGCCGCGGCATCAGCATTCGGTTGCCGATGAAGCCATGGCAAACGCCCGCGACCACCGGCACCTTGCGGATCTTCTTGCCGATCTGCATCGCCGTCAGAAGCACGTCCGGCGCCGTCTTGTCGCCGCGCACCACCTCGAGCAGCTTCATTACGTTCGCGGGCGAGAAGAAGTGCATCCCGACCATGTCACCCGGCCGCGAGATGCTCGCCGCAATCTCGTTGATGTTGAGATAGGACGTGTTGGAGGCGAGGATCGCGCCCGGCTTGGCGATCTTGTCGAGCCGGCCGAACACCTCCTTCTTGACGTCCATATCCTCGTAGACGGCCTCGATGATGAGGTCGCACTCGGCCAGCGCCTCGAAGTCCAGCGTCGGCTTCAAGAGCCCCATCGCCTTTTCGACCTGCTCGGCCGTCATCCGGCCTTTCGAAGCGGTCGCTTCGTAATTCTTGCGCATCAGCCCTGCGCCGCGATCAAGCGCTTCCTGTCCCATCTCGACGATGGTCACGGGAATGCCAGCCGACAGAAAGTTCATGGAGATGCCGCCGCCCATCGTGCCTGCGCCGATCACGCCGACGCGCTTGATGTCGCGCGGCATCGTGCCTTCGGGCAGGTTGTCGATCTTGGCCGCCTTGCGCTCGGCGAAGAAGAAATATTGCTGCGCCCGCGCCTGCGTGCCGCTCATCAGCTCCATGAACAGCCGCCGCTCATCCAGGACGCCCTCGGAATAGGGCTTCTGCGTCGCGATGCGGACAGCCTCGATATTCTTCGTTGGTGCATCGAAGCCGCGGAACTTGCGCGCATTGTCGCGCTGGAAGTCCTCGAACACCGCGGGATCGGCGTTGCGGACCTTCTCCTCGAACTCCGACGAGCGCGGCAACGGGCGGATGTCGCGGACCTCCTCCGCATAAGCCACCGCATGCGGGATCAGCTCGCCCTCGACCAACCGGTCGATCAGACCGCACTCAAACCCTTCGCGCGCGCCGATCGGATTGCCGGTCGCGGTCATTTCCAGCGCCTTGCGAATGCCCGCCACGCGCGGCAGCCGCTGCGTCCCCCCCGCACCCGGCAAAAGGCCGAGCTTCACTTCGGGCGTGCCGAGCTTTGCCGACGGGTCGGCGACGCGGTAATGGCACGAAAGCGCCACCTCGAGTCCGCCGCCGAACGCCGTGCCGTGGATCGCCGCGACGACGGGCTTGGTGGAGGCCTCAATGCGATCGACCACCTGCGGGAGCACGGGCTGCTCGAACGCTTTGGGCGTTCCGAACTCGGAGACGTCCGCGCCGGCGAAGAAGGTCTGGCCCTCGCACGCGATCACCACCGCCTTGACGCTGTCGTCGGCTTCCGCCTCCTCAATCGCCGCCACGAGGCCCTGGCGCACAGCATGGCCCAGCGCGTTCACCGGCGGGTTGTTGGAAAGGACGATCAGCACGTCGCCGTGCTTGCGCGTCGAAATCGGGCTGGTCGTGCTAGGCTTATCGCGAACGTCGGTCATGTGGGGTCTCCGGCGAACGGCGCTAAGCCGCTACTGACAGCCTTGCAAGCGCCTCATCGCGGGGTTTCGGGCACCAAGGAACGACCGGGCTGCTCTGTGCATGGCGCTACAGTCTGCCGGAGTTGGGGACCGGGCTCAGTCCTGTATCTGAACCACGTCGCCGAAGCGGACGGTCCCAACGGTCTGCCCGGTTTCGTCAGCGACGTCGATCCGGTGATGCAGGGTGAGGCGGCCTTCGTCGCGCACACTCTGCGCGGCCATTCCTCGTGCCATTTTCTCGGCGCTCGCCAGCGCGGCGGCGGTGCTGGGCACTTCCTCGCCCTCGCCGTCCCGGACGGTTTCGGAATTGAAGAGATGGAAATAATATCTGGGCATGCGGCTCAAAACGCCGGGACGCTAAGGTTGTTTCTCCTGTCCGATGAAAGGCGCCCGCTCTGATTCCTTCCCTAATAGAATTTGCCGTGCTTGGCTGGGCGCCCGTCGTCGATCGGTCCGACGGGGATTCTCGTCAAAGGTAACGAAGTGGAGGAAGTGGCAGGACCCCCGGTTTCACCCATTGCCTTCGATCCACTTTGATGATTGGCAGCTTTGTCAGCTTTCAAAGACCCCATTGCCCGGCGGAGCCTGCCATGACTGAATCCGATGCATTCCGGTCCAATACCCGCGCCTGGCTCGAGGCGAATTGTCCGCCCGAGATGCGCCAGCCGATGCGCTCGGAAGAAGACGCCTGCTGGGGTGGCCGCAACTGGACCTTTGCGTCGGACGCCCAGCGCGTCTGGCTGGAGCGCATGGTGGAGCGCGGTTGGACCGTTCCGCACTGGCCGAAGGAATATGGCGGTGCCGGCCTTTCACCGGCGGAGGCGAAGATCCTCAAGGAAGAGATGGCGCGGATCGGCGCTCGCAATCCCCTCTACAGCTTCGGAATCTCGATGCTTGGGCCCGCCCTCCTCAAGTTCGGCAGCGAGGAGCAGAAGAAGCGCTTCCTGCCCGAGATTGCGCGCGGCGAGATCCGTTGGTGCCAAGGCTATTCCGAACCCGGTGCGGGCTCCGACCTCGCAGGCCTGCACACCAAAGCCGAGGACAAGGGCGATCATTGGCTGGTCAACGGCCAGAAGGTCTGGACGAGCTATGCCGACAAGGCGGACTGGATCTTCTGCCTCGTCCGCACCTCGACCGAGTCGAAACAGGGCGGGATCAGCTTCCTGCTGTTCGACATGGCGACGCCCGGCGTCTCGACCAAGCCGATCCTGCTGATCAGCGGCAACTCGCCTTTCTGCGAGACCTTCTTTGACGACGTGAAGGTGCCCAAGGACCAGGTCGTCGGCCAGGTGAACCGCGGCTGGGACGTCGCCAAATATCTGCTTGGGCACGAGCGGGAGATGATCGCCGGCATGGGCCTCGGAGGGACCGGCGGCACGCTGGGTGCGGCGCTCAAGCCGGACGATCCCCTGCTCCGTGCCGAGATTGCCGCATTCGACGTCGACGCCTTGGCGTTTGCGGCCATGAGCGAGCGCTTCTTCGAGATGTTCAAGGCCGGCGAAGCGCATCCCGCGAGCCCCTCCATGATGAAATATGCCGGCACCGAGCTCAACAAGCGCCGGCACGAGTTGATCATGGCCGGGGGCGGGTCCGACGCGCTCGAGTGGGACAGCGAGCGGTCCAAAGGCGGCAAGGCCGCTCGCGACTGGCTCCGCACCAAGGCTAATTCCATTGAAGGCGGGACGAGCGAGGTCCAGCTCAACATCGTCGCCAAGCACATCCTTGGCCTGCCCGGAGCCTGACATGCCGCTGCTCAATGACGATCAGAAGATGCTGCAGGAGACGGCCGCGAGCTTCCTCGCCGACGAAGGCGGGCCCGCAAAACAACTCCGCCACTGGCGGGATACCGGCTGCACCGATGGTTACGGGACGGCCCTGTGGAAGCAGTTCGGCGAGCTTGGGCTTACGGGTATTTGCATCCCGGAAGCGCAGGGAGGTCTCGGTCTCGGCTCGGTCGAAGCTGCGCTCGTGCTCGAGGAGATCGGCCGCAACCTGACGCCGTCTCCCTTCCTGACGACCGCGGTCGTCGGCGCGCGCGCCATCGAAGCCACTGCGCATGCGGAGCGCTGGTTTCCGGGAATCCTCTCGGGTGAGGCCGTCTTCGCGCTGGCCGTGGACGAAGGACCCCGGCACGGTCCCGACAGGGTTGCGATGACTGCCGAGCGCCGCGGAAACGGGTTCGTTCTCAACGGACAGAAGCAGTTCGTCGTTCATGGCAATTCCGCCGATATGATCCTGACGATTGCGCGGACGGCGGGCTCGCCGGGCGAGCGTGAAGGACTAACCCTCTTTGCCGTTCCGAGAGGGGCTGGAGACCTCGAGAGCGCAACCCTCGCCGACAGTTCCAAAGCGGCGCGTCTCACCTTCTCGAACGTCGAGGTCGATGCGGACGCCGTGGTCGGTGAGGTCGATGGCGGATGGGAGCCGCTCAACCGCGCCCTCAATTCCGGGCGGGCCGGGGCCGCGGCCGAGCTCGTCGGCGTTGCCGCCGGCGCGACGGCGATGACCGTCGACTACCTGAAGCAGCGCAAGCAGTTCGGGAAGCTCATCGGCGAGTTCCAGGCGCTTCAGCACCGCGCCGCGCATCTTTACGGCGAGATCGAGATTGCGCGCGCAGCTGCGCTGAAAGCCGCCGAGCTCCTCGATTCAGGGAACGAGAAAGCGGAGCTGATGGTGGCGGTCGCAAAGGCGAAAGCGGCATCCGTCGCGAGGCTTGCCGTGCAGGAAGGCGTGCAGATGCACGGCGGCATCGGAATGACCGACGAGCACGACATCGGTCTCTACATGAAGCGCGACGCCGTGCTCGGAGAGCTGTTCGGCGATGTCTATTATCACCGCAACCGGGTTGCAGAGCTAAGCAGCTATTAACCGCGGGACTTGAACCCGCCGATGATCCCGAGGATGAAGCTCGTGACGAGCGCGAGCTGGACCTTCCCATTGGGATCGTCCCAGCCGAAATATTTCCCGCCCCAGCCGACCAGGGCGACAAACATTGCAATGGCGATTCCGCCGACCATGCGAATCCCTCCCCATCGGATGACGCTCCAGCGACCCTAAAATGCATCCAACAGGGTAAACAGACCGTAAAACTTGCCGCCCGAAGCCCATCCCGCCATAGGGCTGCCACACTCCTTCACTAGCGGACGAAGTCATGAAAGCGCGCGTGTTCATCACCTTGAAGAACGGCGTCCTCGACCCGCAGGGCAAGGCCATCCACCATGCCCTGGAAGGCCTCGGCTTCTCGGGCGTCAACGACGTCCGCGCCGGCAAGCTGATCGAGCTCGACCTCGCGGAAGGAACTAGCGACACTGAGATCGAGGACATGTGCCGCAAGCTGCTTGCGAACACGGTCATCGAGAATTTCCGGATCGAGCGGATGGAGACTGCGTGAAGACCGCCGTCATCGTATTTCCCGGGTCGAACTGCGACCGCGACCTCGCCGTCGCGCTCGAGCTGATCACGGGCAGCAAGCCCGAAATGGTCTGGCATCGGGAGACGGAGCTTCCGGACGGCATCGACTTCGTCGGCGTTCCGGGCGGCTTTTCCTACGGCGACTATCTGCGCTCCGGCGCGATGGCCGCCCGTTCGCCGGTGATGCGGGCGGTCAAGGATGCCGCTGGGCGCGGAGTGCCGGTGATCGGCATCTGCAACGGCTTCCAGGTGCTGACCGAGGCCGGGATGCTGCCGGGCGCCCTGATGCGCAACGCACGCCTGAGCTTCGTCTGCCGTCCCGTCCCTCTGCGCGTCGAGAACAGCCAGAGCCTGTTCACCGCCGGCTACGACGCGGGTGAAGCGATCAGCCTGCCGGTGGCCCATCATGACGGGAACTACCAAGCCGACGCGGAGACGCTCGATCGGCTCGAAGGCGAAGGCCGGGTCGCCTTCCGCTATCTCGACAAGGTCAACGGCTCGGCCCGCGACATTGCCGGAGTTCTCAACGACAGCGGCAACGTGCTCGGCCTGATGCCGCATCCGGAGCGTGTGGTCGAAGCCGCGCACGGCGGCACGGACGGCCGGCGGCTCTTCGAGGGCCTGCTCGAAACGGTCGCCTAGCGGCGCGCCATTTTCTTCGGCGAGAGCTTGGTACAGCCCGCCATCGACGGCGGCGCCATGCACATCAGCACCTGATCCGGACCCGGCGTGTCGAACACGCGGGTGTAGCGTTCGAAGGTCATCGGCTCGACGAAGATCACGACCGTCGTCGCCTGGGCTGCTCCAGCGCACCCCAGCGCCGCCGTACCGACCAGAACCCGCAGTACACCCGTCAAATGGCCCCCTGGCCGCGATGGTCAGCGGGAGCGATTGAATGGCCGGTGAACGGGTGTTCAGACATCCGCGGTGAACGGCGTGAAGTCGGTGCCGACGTCATAGACGTCCACGCCCTCCTTCCGCTTGAGCCAGCCGACCACCGCATAGGTTACCGGCGTCAACAGCACTTCCCAGCTCACCTTCAGGATGAACTGGCTCAGCATCACCTGCAGCATGATCTCCGCCGGCCAGTCGGCCATCCCGTAAAAGGCGAGCGGATAGAAGATGAGGCTGTCCGCGCCCTCTCCGATGACGGTGCTGCCGATGGTGCGGGTCCACAGATGCTTGCCCGCGGTCCAGATCTTCATCTTGGCAAGCACGACGGAGTTCAGAAAATCGCCGACGAAAAAGGCGACCATCGATGCAACGATGATCCGCCAGCCGGAGCCGAAGACGCGTTCATAGGCGTCCTGACCGTTCCACCCGGGAGCGACGGGGAGGTGAACGACCGTCCACTCCATCAGCGCCATGAACGCGAGCGCCGCGAAGCCCGCCCAGATCGCCCGGCGGGCACGGGCATAGCCGTAGACCTCCGTCAGGACGTCATCGATCACATAGGAGATGGGGAAGAACAGGATGCCGGCGCCGAACGGCCACAGGCCAACGCCCGGCAGGTCGATCACCGACCTCTTCTCCGCGCCGATGACGTTCGAGAGCAGAAGCACGACGACGAACGCCACCATGACGAAGTCGAAGTAGCGGAAGCGCGCGCCGTGCATCGCGCGCGCCTCGACGTGCCTTAGCCCCTCCCCTTCGGCCTTCATTGTAGCAGGCCTAGCGCAGTTCCCTGCCTCGTCAATTGCGGTTACTTGCCACGGTGTGCGCGCCCGTAGCTCAGTTGGATAGAGCACGAGCCTTCTAAGCTTGAGGTCGTAGGTTCGAATCCTACCGGGCGCGCCACTCCCGGGGAAAACCGGGCACCTTTGTCCGGCCACGCCGTCGCAGGGACGAGGATCATTGCGCCGGCGGGAGTCGCGACCGATGTCAAGGACATCCGTCAATCGGTTTGCTGAAATTGCCCGGAACGCGATGCACGGCGAGGCTTTCTCCTTTCGCGGGGGCGATGGAGAATCGTCATGGCTGACAAACTGGATGGTTGCCGCGTCGCGATCTTGGTTACCGACGGCTTTGAGGAGGTAGAGTTGACGAGGCCGCGTCAGGCGCTCGACGACGCAGGTGCCGAGACGTCCATCGTCTCTCCGAAGGACGGCACCGTTCGAAGCTGGCGCTTCACCGATTGGGGACAGGACTTCCCGGTCGACGTTCGCCTTACCGACGCGCGGCCCGAGGAGTTTGATGCCCTTTTGCTCCCCGGCGGCGTCATCAATCCCGACAAGCTGCGGATGGATGAAGATGCAATGGCCTTTGCCACCGCCTTCTTCGACGACGACAAGCCCGTTGCAGCGATCTGCCATGGGCCGTGGACGGTCATCGAAACCGGCTATGCGGACGGGCGGCGGATCGCGTCGTGGCCATCCCTGGAGACCGATCTGCTCAACGCCGGTGCCGAGTGGGTCGATCAGCCGAGCGTCACCGACGGCAACCTCACCACCAGCCGCAGTCCGGACGACATCCCTCAGTTCAACGAGGCAATGATCGGTCTGTTTGCCAGGCAGAGGACACCTGAGTCCGCCTGACGAGGCGAGGGATAGACTGCGGCGCGCCGGACGCACCGGAAAAGACTAGTCGCGAATTAGCTACAGGAGAAAGGTGATGATCGACCGCGCATTGTTCGTCCGCATCGAGGCCAAGGAAGGGAAGGAAGACGAAGTCGAAGACTTCCTGAGGAGCGCGCTGGACGACGTGATGGAGGAGGACGGAACGATCGACTGGTACGCCGTCAAGTTCGGCAGCCGGGATTTCGCGATCTTCGACACGTTCGGAAGCGAGAGGGATCGGCTCGCCCACCTCGCCGGCAAGGTCGGCCGAGCGTTGATCGCTAAGACGCCGACGCTGCTCAGCGGCATGCCCAAGATCGAGCACGCCGAGGTGCTGGCGTTCAAGGAAGCGGTGGCGGAAGCACTGTAGCGACAGCCCGGACGACCTCGTGCGGCCCTCGGTCGATGCGACCTTGGGGTTTGGTCAGGAGGCAGGAATGCAGTTTCGGCAGTTTGGACCAACGAGGCGTGACGTTCCGATCGTCGGCCAGGGCACCTGGGAAATCGACGAAGACCGTCGGGAGCTTGCCGGCGAAGCACTTCGCCGCGGGCTCGATGAGGGCATGACCCACATCGATACTGCCGAAATGTATGGCGATGCCGAATTGCTGATCGCGGAAGCGATCAGCGGCCGGCGGGACGAGGTGTTCCTCGTTTCCAAAGTGCTTCCCCAGAACGCATCGACCACGGGCGTGATCGAAGCCTGCGAACGGTCCTTGTCACGCCTCCGGACCGATCGTCTCGACTGCTACCTGCTGCACTGGCGGGGCCGCATCCCGTTGCGCGAAACTTTCGCCGGCTTCGAGCAGCTCGTCCGCTCGGGCAAGATTCTCTCCTTCGGCGTCAGCAATTTCGACGTTCCGGATCTCGAGGAGGCGCTGCACATCGTCGGTCCGGGGCGGATCGCATGCAACCAGGTCCTCTATAATCTCGAGGAACGCGCAATCGAGCACGAGGTCATCCCTTGGTGCAATCGTCATGGCGCGGCGGTCGTTGCCTACAGCCCGTTCGGGCACGGGCGCTTTCCCGATGAGCGGTCGCCGGGAGGAAGGGTGCTCGCCGAGATCGCGGCGGCCCACGACGCAACGCCCCGCCAGATCGCGCTCGCTTTCCTCACTCGTCGGGCGTTCGTGATCCCGAAGGCCTCGACCCCGGAACACGCCGCCGAGAACGCCGGCGCGGGCGATCTCAAGCTGTCCGAAAGCGAGCTCGCGCATATCGACGCCGCCTTCCCTCGCGGCCCAAAACCCGCAGTTCTCCCGATGATCTAGCTACCAATTGGACGAGGAGCTACGGCACTCCCTCAGGCCTTTCGGAGCGCCTGCTCGACCCAATCGACAATCGCCGACGTCGGCATCGCGCCGGACGTGCGAGCAAGCTCCCGTCCCTTCCGGATCATGACCATGCTCGGAATGCCACGAATGCCGTAACGGCCTGCAATTGCGGGCTCCGCCTCCGTGTCGAGCTTGCCGAGCCGCACCCGCGGCTCCAGCCGAGCCGCCGCCATTTCGAAATTGGGAGACATCATGCGGCATGGACCGCACCATTCCGCCCAGAAATCGATCACAATGGGCAGGTCGCTCTTGAGCGCCTGAGCATCGAAGTTCGCGGCATTGAGCTCGACCGCTTTGCCCTGGAAGAGCGGGTTGTGGCACCTGCCACATTTTGGCTTTCGGTCGAGCTTTGCGAGTGGGACGCGGTTGAGCGATGCGTCCACTGGGCAGGCGACGATGAGCATCTGCGCAGCCGTTGCCGCTCGATCATCTGCGCTCGTATCGGACATTGGCGTCTCCTAGCCGTCGATCGGCGGGCGCGATGCAGCCGCAGCAGCCGCTAGCGACGCAAGGACCCATGTTGATCTACGCATTTCGAGATCCTTTGGACGCGCCATAACCCTCTGGCCCTAGCCTGACAGCGCGCAGCTCCGCCGTGACGCGTTCGCGCGTGTTCGTGGGCTGCGCTCGCACCGCGGCCAGCAGGTCACGCAGAACGCCGCGAACTCCATGCAACTGGTCGACCAAACCGAGGATGATCGGGACGCCTTCGCCGTTGACCCCAAGGTCCATGGTCAGGTCATGTATCAATCGCGACCGGGCAATATCTATTTCCGAGAAGGTCCGCTCCCCAGCGGCGCCGCGCTGGGCCAACCATCCGGCATCGAGCCACAGGTCGATCGTGTCCGATTCGATGCGGGCTCGTATGAGAAACTCCTGTCGATCCATGGTCATCCCTCCGCCGCTTGGGTCGTGCGTTCGCGCGGCTGCCACTGCGCCATGCACCGTTCGAGGTCGGGGTCCGGTTTGTCCGGCAGCACGACCTTCAACGTAACCAATTCGTCGCCCCGGCTGCCGTCGGGACGAACGACGCCCTTGCCCTTCAACCGGAGCTTCGCGCCGGTGTTGCTCCACTTGGGGATCGTCATCGTCACAGTCCCTGCGGGCGTTGGGACTCGCAGCTTTCCGCCTAGAACGGCGTCTCGCACCAAGACTGGCAGCTCGATTTGAATGTCGTCGCCCTCGCGTCTGAAAAGAGGATGCGGCCGGACGTGGACCTCAATGAGGGCGTCTCCCGGCGGGTCGCCGCCGAACCCCGGCTCCCCCTTGCCGCGCAGTCGCAGGACCTGACCATCGCGCGTTCCCGGCGGTATCTTGACGTCGAGGGTCGATCCGTCCGGTAGCGTTACCGTCCGCGTCCCCCCATTGACCGCATCGAGGAAGCCGATGTCGAGACTGTATCGGACATCCGATCCACGGCGGCTGCGTTTCGTCTGGCTCGATCGACCGAAGAAAGCGGACATGATGTCGTCTGCATCGGCGAAGTCGGTGAAATCGGCGAAGCCTGAATCGGTCGCATACGGATTACCGGCACGGCGCTCGCCGAAATCTCGATAGTATTGCCGCTCCGGGCGCTCGACACCAGAGGCGTCGATTTCGCCGCGATCGAAACGCGCGCGCTTCTCCGGATCGCTCAAGAGGTCATAGGCGGCGGAGACCTCCTTGAACTGCTCTTCGGCCTGCCGATCCCCAGGGTTGAGGTCGGGGTGCAGCTTCTTCGCGCGTCGACGATAGGCCTTCTGAATTTCCTCCTGCGAAGCGTCCCTCTTCACGCTCAGCGTCTTATAGGGATCATCTGCCACCGCCTTCTCCGTCGACTTCCTTATCCAGCATGGCAGGCACGGCCGATCACTCCTCCCGGCTTGCGGAAGGGCCGCGGCAATCTCCTGGCGGCGCTGGTTGATCGGCCGCAGCCGCCGACCGACTGCGCGTGACCGAGACCCTGGCTGGCCTCAGCAGTCGATCATGGATCGTGTAGCCCTCTTCCATGACGTCGACGACGGCTCCTGGCGCGCGCTCCGGATCATCGACCTCCATGATCGCCTCGTGCCGCAATGGATCAAACGGAGTGCCGCCCGCTTCGATCTGGCGCACTCCGAAACGTCCAAGCATCGCCATTAGCGAACGCTCGATCGCCTTTATCGGCGGTGGCACGATGGCGCGCAGCCTGAAGCTGATTGGGGATGCGGGGTGGAATGCGCTGGTGGCGGCATCGATCATTTCGATCGCGTTGAACCCGACTATCTATCGGTTTGCCCGCAAGCGGGCGGTGGGC
>Ga0207705_10003839_pt1 | contig 11434 bp, 16 predicted proteins | sample KBSC13metaG_FD_184314 | JGI IMG/M metagenome (GOLD analysis project Ga0207705, IMG submission 184314) | Corn rhizosphere microbial communities from Kellogg Biological Station, Michigan, USA - KBS C1-3 metaG (SPAdes) (version 2) | ecosystem: Host-associated > Plants > Roots > Rhizosphere > Soil ...
GCCTTCGAAGCGGGTGTTCAGGTCCTCCTGTCAGCCAAGATCCGCAAGCTCTTTGGCCCGTTCGAATAGCCTGGCCATCGTCACCTCGAAGTCGCCGTCACCACTCCTTCCGTTCGGGCTGATGGGCGATTAGCTGGTTAATAAAATATCCGTGCACAGATAATTTGCACGAGAAATTTTGGCACGGCCGTGCAGGGCCACGTCGCCGCTGACGGAAAGGCCGCGAAACGGCCCTGGAATGGAGAGCTGAATGCGGTTGCGGTGGACTTCGGCGAACACTAAGGGAACGCTTGTCCGTAAGAACCGGTTGAATCAATGGACTACGGCGGTGCTTGGTGGACCACGGAACTCCGCGGATAGGGAGCAGTGGAGCGGGCGATGGGAATCGAACCCACGTCTCTAGCTTGGGAAGCTAGGGTAATGACCATTATACGACGCCCGCGGAGACCGGGATTCTACAGGGTTTTTGATGGGTTGGGGAGTGGTATCGCTTTGGATACTGGCATCGAAACTGGCATGGCTCGATGGCGGAGCGGTGGCGTCGCTGGGATGATGAACGGCCGTCTGGGGTCGGCCACAAGCTGCGATTCGGTGAGCGGAGACGGCCTTGTTGCGCACGACGGCGTCTTCGCGGATCTTGACTCGCAAAGCGTCGAAGAACACGACCGGATACATTGGTTCCAGCGGCCAGGACTGCCAGGCGGTGACTTCGGCCATCACCTCGTCGGTGATCGAACTGATGAACTCGGGCGAGACCTCGGTACCATACTGTTCCTGCAAAAAGCCATGAATCTCGCGTACGGCACGAGGGCGGCGGCTGCCCGAACTGTCGCACAAAGATGTGAAACGCCTGCGGGCGGCCGGACCTTCAGGATCGACTAGGCAGCCATCAGAAGGTCTGCAAACTCCTTATCATCTTCGTAGGAAACCACTCTCGCCGCCTCTGAAAGAACGGTTGCTGCTCGGCCAAATTCATCCGCCGACGCCCCTTGCTCCATCACGACAACTCGATTGTGGATTGCCTGCGCCGTAGCTTTTTTCAGATCGGCAAGCTTGCCGTAGCTCTGATAGATATAGCCCCAATCAACACGCCTATCGTCAGATACGCCAATCGGCTGCACTACGCGTATGCCTCCGTCGTTGGGGAGAACTACGCCAAGAGGAAATTCGATCTGATGCCCACTGACCCCGGCGAGACGAGGCTTGCTCAGGACGGACCCGGGCGGCAGCTTCGCGCGAAGAGTGCGGGCCACTTGCGCCGCAAACCGTTCGTGCCGTGTCTTGGGGAGCCAGTTCACCTCGTTGTCGGAAATGGCGACCGCGAGTCGCAAAGCATCCCATAATGCGAACCTGAGGTCTGCTGCCGTACCGGCCGCGGTGATTTCACCGTCCTTGCTCAGGGTTGCGAATCTCGCGCCGGGAGTCGATGCAACCTTCTCTAGTCGAGTAGGCGATGGTTTCGCGCCGTGATCGATCGCATGCAGGATCGTGCTATGTCCATCTGTCAAATAGAAATGTCCCGGCGCATCTTCCATCACGTAAAAGCTGGCAAGCTGGCCGTCGTTTCCCAGTGAAATCGGGGCATGAACATGCAGGGTATTGCACCCCACTGGAGCGCAAACCCAGTCTGTTGCTTTGACTAGATCGGTGCAGTTCATAGTAGCGTCCCTGTCTCGCCCTTGAGCGGATGTTCGATGTTCCCTTGGAAAGTCAAATTGCATTCTACGGCAAATGTTTTCAGGAGTTCCACGACATCCATCAACGGCGGCTCAACAGGCTCTGCGTACCCGTATTCGCCCACCCACACATGTCGGTGAGTGGGATTCAAAAGCGTCTTACCGTAGAAGGGACGCCCCGCGCCGACCCGATTAGGATGGCTCTGCTGCGGATTTGTGTCGAGCGCTGCAACGCGATCATTTTCCACGAACAGGGCACACGCGAAGCTCTCAGGGATCGTGAAGGATGCAAGCCCCCTTTCGATCAGCTTCGGGCCGCGAAACCTCGCCCGAACGACGACGCCCTCTAGAACCTCTTTCCCAGCCTGTACGCCGCTCTCGAAGATGCTCGTTTTCGGCACGTGGCCACTGGCCTCGATGGACCATACGAACGGCCTGACAACTAGCTTCCCCGGCATCGCCAGTAAACTCTGGACTTCTTCTTCCGTCACCAGTTCGCCCCTTCGCGCTGGAATTCAATGTTGTTTGCCGACAAGCTAAAGCAGGTGCGCCGACGATCCGACGCCATTATGCGCCGATTGCGGCATCCCAATAATCCTCGCCACCTCAGCGTCAGCGGGCTCGAGATGAATCATCGAAGTACCGCAGGTGCTCGTCGCCCACGCGATGGTTCGTCACAAGCGACCGTTCTCGACCTTCGCGGAATCCCATTTGCCAAGTCCGACCGCTGTGACGAGCATGCCGACCGTGATAGGAATACGATTGAGCGCCTTTCGCCGCTTTCGCGACAGCGCGGTGACGAGCATGAGCAGAAGGCCGGACCCCTCGTCCGTGAAGTAGCGCCCCGACGAAAAATCGCCTTCGTCGACCTTGAAGCGGTCAAAGAAGGCTTCCATGAACATTTCACCTTCGATACCAGTGATGCCGAGGTCGTCTTCAAGCGTCGTTGCGGTCGTGATGACCTTGCTCTTCGACAAGCCGCGCTCCTTGCGCACGAACGATTCGACTTCTTCGAGCAGCAGCGGATTGCTCATAGGCGGTCCTCGGGCTTCACTAACTGGTTGTAATGAACGGCGCTGCGATAGCTGATTACCGACACGTCGTAGGCGAGGATGACTTCGCCGATGATCGGGACGGTGCGGCCGACGAAGACGCCGATGTTACGCGTCCAAAGAATTTTGAGGCGCCGGACGCTGCCCAGCGTGAGCGTCGGCAGAATGTCCTTCTCTATCTTGAAGTCGAGGTGCCTGCGTGCCACCCGTGATGCTATCGACGTACCGATCGTCGCACCCTTCGGCTTGCGCCTCGTTGGAAGGAATGGCCAGCCGATGATCAACAGTGCAAGCCCGGTCAGCTCGTCTACGCCGAAGTGCTTTGCGGCCTCGTCCAGCATGACGAGAAAGAACAATTGCGGCGGCGTTAGGTTTGCGTGCATGCCGTATGTGTAGGTGTTGTTCGACACGTGTTGGTCCTCGGAGTCAATCAGGACGAGAACGTACCAGAAGCCGATTCGTCTGAGAATAGACAGGCCGGGCTACTTCATGCAAGCGCGGCAGCCAGCCTAGCCGCCGTGCCTCATATCGCCGCTTCGTCGAGTGGGGATGCCCTCGTTGCTAGGATCGCGGTATAGCCGGGATAGTCGCCGCACGGCGGACACCGAACACCCCGTGTCACCTTCCGGCATAAAGGAGCCGGGTATTTCCGGCATATAGGAATCGACTTCGATAGAAAAGAACTTACTGGATGCTTGCCCGATCGGCGGCCGGGACGAATGGCGCGTTCGACGATGACTCCCAGAATCGGAGCGCAGTCGGAATTTTCTTTACCTGTTTCACGCGATACCAAGCAGAAAGGACTAGCCATTCCCCGGCGCCCATGACGCTTATGGTGGCCCAGAATGTCCAATCCCGGGAAGCTGCCGCATGTCCTCCATGTGTCAGATCGACCGCAGTCTTGACCACGGCACCCGCCATCATCAGGCTGCCAATCCATAGGCTCCAGGTTTCCGCCCGCCGTTGTCGCTGTCGACGACGGCTGCCCACGATATCAATCTCGTAGAGGCGCTGTTGTTGGATCGAGCTTTTCATCCCGCTCACTGGCCCAGACATGCTAAAGGTGACGGGCTCCTGGCCGGTATATTCGATTTCCAATACCAACCCGTGACCGGATGCGAGATACGCAAATGTTAGGGCCCTCTCGGTCAAATGGTGTTTTGGCCTGCGCAGGAAACTTCGTTCCCCGGTCAACCGGATGCCTGCCGTTTGGTCGCTTTCGAAGCGGACTCTGACACCGGTCAGTTTGCCGTCGCCGGAGAGCATTAGCTTGAGAGGCTTGGATTGGAAAAGGTCGTCGGTCTTTAGCGGAATTCGACCGCTGTTGAAGACAAAAGCGATTGCCCTCTTTGTCGGAGCCCCCGCCTGCGTTGCTTGCTGACCCCGTCGCATAAGGTGGGTCTTTACCTTCGACGCGATACAGGTCATCCAACGAGGCAGACGATGAGGTCGTCGTTGTAAGCCGTACCAGCAGACGAAGGCCAGACCTTTTGCACCGTGCTTTTCCTTGCGTACGCCGTCAAACCAGTCGAGCCCATATCTGAACGGCACAGCAAGAAGTGCTGGAGCGGCTAGAAGCTGCCAGAGTGCATCGGCTTTCATTGCAAAGTCCTCCTTATAGATTATCGTTACCGGTGTTTGTCAGCGCGGTAGTCGCATCGCTTCATGCGTGCTGTTCTAATCGGGTGCGGATCGAATGCTCCGCATCGAGCCAGATCCCAATTGTGAGTCGAGTGGGACCAACACTGTGGGTGCATGCCTTGGTTTGCGCAATGAGCCCCCCTTCGGCTCAAATGTGCCGATCCGTGACAGCTTGCACGTGGCACCAGATGGGAGGATCGATAGCGCCGATTTGACGGACCTGCATCAAGCGAGGATTTCCGCTTTGTCGACGCTCAATCGATAGCGTTTCAGTTCGATGCCGCTTTTGACGGTTTGGGCACGGTGGTTTGCCCGAGCTTCGGCTTCCGCGTGTTTGTTTTGCTCCGTCATCAACAGTGAACCGCCCCGGATTTGGTGGAGGCTCCAACTCTTGAGAGAATGGAGCGATGAACAAGTCGAACAAGTTTTCTGCTGAAGTCCGCGAGCGCGCGGTGCGCATGGTGCGAGAGCATCGCGACGAGTATCCCTCCCAGTGGGCAGCGATCGAATCCATCGCCCCCAAGATCGGCTGCACGAGCCAGACGTTGCTGGGATGGATCAAGCGAGAAGAAGTCGATAGCGGCGAACGTGAGGGCGTCACCACGTCGGAGCGTGAACGCCTGAAGGCGCTAGAACGCGAAGTAAAGGAACTGCGCCGCGCCAACGAGATCCTGAAGCTGGCCAGCGCGTTTTTCGCCCAGGCGGAGCTCGACCGCCGTACGAAGTCCTGAAGGCCTTTATTGATCAGCATCGCGACACCTTCGGGGTCGAGCCGATCTGCAAGGTCTTGCGGATTGCCCCGTCGGGCTATCGGCGCCACGCTGCACAGCTTCGCGATCCTTCGCGGCTGTGTGCGCGAGCCAAACGAGACGCGCTCCTGCGGCCCGAGATCAAGCGTGTCTGGCAAACCAACATGCAGGTCTACGGTGCGGACAAGGTCTGGAAGCAGATGAACCGAGAAGGCATTGCGGTGGCACGTTGCACGGTCGAGCGCCTGATGAGGCAAGAGGGATTGCGTGGCGTGAGCCGCGGCAAACGCATTCGCACGACCATCCCTGATGTCACGGCCCCTCGTCCGCTGGATCGGGTCAACCGTCAGTTCAAGGCTGATCGGCCGAACCAGCTGTGGGTTTCGGATTTCACGTACGTTTCGACATGGCAAGGCTGGCTCTATGTGGCGTTCGTAATCGACGTGTTCGCCCGACGTATCGTGGGCTGGCGCGTGAGTTCGTCGATGACTACGGACTTCGTTCTGGACGCACTTGAACAAGCGCTGTACGCACGCCGGCCGGAGAATGACGGAACGCTCATTCATCATTCCGACAGGGGCTCGCAATACGTCAGCATTCGCTACAGCGAGCGTTTGGCCGAGGCCGGCATCGAGCCGTCGGTCGGCAGCCGAGGCGACAGCTACGATAACGCACTGGCTGAAACGATCAACGGCTTGTATAAAGCGGAACTGATTCATCGTCGTGCGCCATGGAAAACGCGTGAGTCCGTCGAATTGGCAACACTCGAATGGGTCGCCTGGTTTAATCACCATCGGCTCATGGAACCGATTGGCTATATCCCGCCCGCTGAAGCTGAGGCAAACTACTACCGGCAACTATGCAACGCAGTTGCAGTGCCGGCATCAACTTAAACCAACCAGCCTCCACGATTCCCAGGGCGGTTCACAGCGTCTGATTCGGATCTGCTGGCAGGCCTAAGTCAGGCTCGTGAAATTGCGAATCAGGTAGTCATTGAACATCGGCACAGTAAACGCTATGTCTCCATGCGAGGGACTGTAAATCATGCCTTTGCTGATGATCTGTGCGCGGCGGGGCCCGAGGCTCTGCGGGGTCTCGCCGAGCGCGTCGGCAACATCGGAGGAACGATAAGGGCCATTTCCCAATTTCGCCATCGCAATGACGTACTCACGTTCTTTAGGCGTTAGCCGATCAAAGCGCACCTTGAAAAAACCCTCGTCCAAACGCTTGAGGGTTGTCGTCTCGGCTCGCTGTGCATCGATGACAGATATCGTATCGCCAGTGGCAAGATTCCAACATTGATGGCCCCACTCCTGCAGGAAGTAGGGGTACCCCTTGGTTTTCGCAAAAATCTCGCTTAGGGCTGCATCATCCACGAACGCGCCCTCGTCATTCACTGGTTGACGGATCGCTGCTTTCGCGTCTTCTTCTGGCAACGCGCCTACTTCCGGATAGTGAAACAGTCGCTCGGCGGGCCGAAAATTCGCACCATGTTGATCCAGGCCCGGCCGTGGCCGACCCGAACGGACTACATCATTGCGATAGCTCGCTCAGCAACTCGCCGTACGCTCGTGACGTCTCACGCGATTAGATTGGCAACCTCCTCCGAGGCAGGCGCTTGGCGGGCATCCAAACCGATGCGTCCGTCTCCGGTTTTGGAGACTCAATGAAACTTCGCTCGAGGACTGCGTCGGCGCGCCGCGTCCAGCTATCACTTGATCCGCTGTGTCGCATTGATATATGACATGCATATCGTATATGCGTGTGGGGAGCACTATGAGTCGAATCCTGCTGGATCGGCCTGACGAGCAGATTGAGGCGCTAACCGTCATTGTCGAGGCTGAGCACCGCAGCAGAGCCGCTGTCATTCCCGATGCGATCGAGGCATACATCGCGGCGCGGAAGCGGCCGCTGGCAAGCGACGTTTTCGGTCTTTGGAAAGGGCGAAAGAAAGAAGGTTTGGCATATCAGCAGGAGCTTCGAGAGGAAGGGTAAAAGCTCTTTTTGATACGAACATTTTGATCGATTATCTCAACGGGATCGACGCGGCAGCTAAAGAGATCGGTCGTTACGACTACCGAGCGATCAGCACTATCACATGGATGGAAGTCATGATGGGTTCGGACGCAGATAGTGAGGCCGCAATCCGCACGTGGTTGCATGCGTTTGATGTGATTGAACTCGACAATGCTGTTGCTGAGCGGGCGGTCGAGATACGCAAAGGCAGGCGCATTCGTGTGCCGGACGCGCGAATTTTGGGAATCGAAGCGCTAGATGTGCTGATTGACGCAAGCCAAGCGGTGCAACGCAAGCCATCGCCACGTCAATCTTGGTCCGGATTGACGATGCGTATCGGACGAGTCCCGATTTTCGCTCCCGTGACGTCGTCGATCGCCACTGGCTTGATCTCGGTTCCTGTCTGCGCATCGACGAAGCGAACCAGCTTGCCATCGCCACGATATTGCCGCCCCCATGCGCCGATCATGAACAGCACCGGCAGGAAATCTCGCCCGGCAGCCGTCAGCAGGTACTCCTCACGCGGTGGCCGTTCAGAGTAGCGCCGTTTCTCCAGTAGCCCCTCCGCTGTCAGCGTGGCCAGTCGCCGCGTCAGCATCGTCGGCGCAATGCCTAGACTTTTGCGGAACTGGTCAAAACGCGTGAGACCGGCATGAGCGTCGCGCAGAATAAGCAGGCTCCACGCGTCGCCCGCGACACCCAGGCTGCGCGCAATCGGGCACGGGTCATCGCAGAAATTTTTGTCGTCCATACTAATTTGATAGTGACATGCTTTCGATTTGCCAGTATAGTCGATTTCAATTTGATAGTGACGGCAAGTCCTCTTACATGGAGCTTCGAATGGTCGGCAAAAGGAATTTGGGTGTGGCCCTTGTTACGGGAGCATCTTCAGGCATCGGGCAAGCCGCCGCACAGCGGCTCGCCGACGCCGGGTACATGGTCTTCGGCACCAGCAGACGGGCGGCGGCCCTCGCGGGCCAGCGATCCTTCGAGATGCTGACCCTCGACGTGACCAGCGACGAATCCGTCGCGGCCGCGGTCGCCGAAGTCATCCGACAGGCAGGTCGCATCGATCTGCTGGTGAACAACGCTGGATTTGGTGTCGCTCCGGCCGGCGCCGAAGAAAGCTCGATAGACCAGGCCCGATCGGTTTTCGACACGAACTTCTTTGGTGTCGTCCGCATGACCCGGGCCGTCGTGCCCCACATGCGGCACCAGGGAAGAGGGCGCATCGTCAACATCGGCTCGGTGCTCGGTTTTTTGCCGATGCCGTACGGGGCGCTCTATGCCGCCACGAAGCATGCAATTGAAGGATATTCCGAATCGCTCGACCATGAGCTTCGCACCTGGGGCATCCGTGTCTCGGTCATTGAGCCGGCTTACACGAAGACGCCGTTCGACGCGAATTTCCTGGAGCCCGATGCCAAGCTCGATGCCTACCGCGAGGCTCGAGAGGTCGTCAGCAACCGTGTCAATGAGGTGATGGCAACTGCCACGGAGCCTCATGTCGTGGCCGAGGTCGTGCTGAAGGCTGCTATTGCGGCTCGTCCGAAACTCCGGTACACAGCGGGCGCGCTCGCGAGCCGTCTGCAATTGCTGCGCAGATTCGCGCCGGCGGGTTTGGTGGACGCCGCGCTTCGGAAGGACCTGCGGCTCGACTCGATACCGGCGCCCAGGTTTAGCAATCCTGTCCTGCAAAAATAGACGTTCAAGATAACGTCAACTTCCGCGATCTTGTCATCCTATCCCCACTTCGTTTCTGCCCTTGGGGATGGGCCTCGATGCGTTGAGTTCGTAACGCTCGTCATGCTCGTGGACGAAGGCGCGGACGGACAAGCCTTTCTGCCCTAGGAGGGCTGGGTGGCGATGCTGCGGTGGCGCCCCAGGCGCCACCGATGAGGATAGTGGCTTTCACTGACGGCGCCTGCGCACTCATTTGCCCTGGAGCAAAATAGCCAGCGGCGCGAGCGGGCCGACTTGCATCAATTCATGCTTTGCCCATCCACCGGACGTGAGCGGCAGCGCTTCCATCGCCGCCTCGGCATCTTCGATCGATTCGACGTTCATCAGAAAGACCACACCGGGCTTGTCCTGGCGGAACCAGAACTGCTCGATCTTGCCGTCGAGATAGAGCTTGACCGTGGCGGGGACTTCTTTCGACATAACCTGCGCCTTCTGTTCGTCAGAGAGCGGCTTAACGATCGATGCAACGGCTAGAACTTTCATGGGTGCACTCCTTGAAACGTTTATTGAGGGATGAGGAGGCTGAGTCCCACGGTTCTTTGCTGAGAAATTGGACAGTCGTAAACGACAACTTTTTCGTCATTTACGCCGCAGCCCCCACAAAAAAGTGTAGTCTTCCGACTATCGGAACGGTACAGTCGCAAACGACAACTTCAGGGTCATTCACGCCATGAGAATTTTTGTCTTCGCGCTCGACGGTGTTTTCGATACGGGACTGACGGTGCTGCTTGACGCGCTGGGGCTCGCAAACAAGTTTGCAGCCGTACACCTGGGCGGAACGCTCTCGTTCGAGGTGTCGATCGTTGGCGTGAGAAAGAAGGTCAGGTCCAGGCAAGGACTTGCCATACCCGTACAGGCCATAGCGCCGGATTCGAAGCCGGACTGGGTGATCGTTCCTGCGCTCAATACCGCGAGTCCGGATACGCTGGTCCCAGCACTTGGGCGACGCGATGTGAGCCAGGCGATGGAACAGTTACGGAAATGGCACGCTGGCGGAGCGCACATTGCGGCGTCCTGCATCGGGACATTCCTCCTGGCGGAAGCTGGGATTCTGGATCACGGGGAAGCCACGACAACCTGGTGGCTCGCTCCGCTATTTCGGCAGCGGTACCCCAATGTTCGGCTCGACGAGACCCGGATGCTGGTGTCGTCGGGCAGAATCGTTACAGCGGGAGCCGCCATGGGCCATCTCGATCTCGCCCTCTGGCTAGTGCGCAAGGCGAGCCCGGAGGTAGCCGCCGTCGTTTCACGCTATTTGCTCGCAGACATTCGTTCTTCGCAAGCGCCCTACATCATCCCTAACCATTTGGCGCAGGCCGACCCTGTCATTCAGCGCTTCGAGCGGTGGGCGCGAGACCATCTCAGGGAAGGTTTCTCGCTAGCGGCTGCGGCCGATGCGCTGGCTACGAGCCCTCGAACGTTGCAACGGCGTTGCCAGGCTGTGCTCGGGAAATCGCCTCTTTCCTATTTCCAGGACCTACGTGTGGAACGCGCGCGATCTCTTGTCTACGGCAGCGACCTTGACCTCGATGCCATCGCAGCCGAGGTCGGCTACGTTGACGGGGCGACGTTGGGAACGCTGTTGCGCGATCGCTTAGGGCGGGGCGTGCGCGAGCTTCGTGCAGAACTGCGCTAACAACGGTCACCTCGTGGGATTCGGCGCGCGCGATGGCGGGTAACGCATCAGCGTTTCACTTGCCATTGATCAGCGCCGACGATGCAATCACTCTCCGCAGCCGGCCGTGCTTCGCGGCGCGGCGATTACATCGGATGTAATTGGCACAAGGAACGAGCGCTTCTACTCTTCGGTTGTCGCGCCTCCATTCGGATTGCGCTCACCGCCAAGGACATACCATGTGCAGCTATCCCGCCTACACCATCGAATCCGCTCCCGCACAATCGAAGCCTGTGCTCCAGCAACTGCAACAGACGTTTGGCTTCATTCCAAATATCGCGGTCAAGATGGCCGGATCGCCGGTGCTGATCCACGGTTTCATCGGCCTGTTCGAGCGCGTGCATGCGAGCAGTCTGACCGAGCCGGAGATTCAGACGGTGTTGCTGACCAACGCTGTCGCAAACGCCAGCGAATGGCCGGTCGCGTTTCACACGGCGCTCGCATTGAAGCAGGGCGTGCATCCCACCGATGTGGATGCGATCCGGCACGGCGTCTTGCCTCACGACACCGGACTGGCTGCGCTGTCGGCATTGGCGCGCACGCTGATCGAAAAGCGCGGTCGCCTGGCCGAATCGGACCAGAGACGCTTCCTGGAAGCGGGGTTCAGCGTTGAGCAGATACTCGAGGTCATCGCGGTGGTTGCCGCATCGACGATCACGAACTACGCCAGCAGCGTCAGCCAACCGCCGCTCGAAGCGCAGTTCGAGGAGTTTGCGTGGCACCCGCCCACGCCCTGAGTCCTCTCCATTCGTCCACCAAGATTAGGGAAACCCGATGAGCACCTCCACGCCCGATCCGAAAGCGCCACCGAGCGAACTCGGTGACTTGCTGCGCTATTGGCGCAGTGTGCGTGGTGTGAGTCAGCTCGGTCTGTCGTTCGAG
>Ga0207705_10003840_pt1 | contig 11431 bp, 9 predicted proteins | sample KBSC13metaG_FD_184314 | JGI IMG/M metagenome (GOLD analysis project Ga0207705, IMG submission 184314) | Corn rhizosphere microbial communities from Kellogg Biological Station, Michigan, USA - KBS C1-3 metaG (SPAdes) (version 2) | ecosystem: Host-associated > Plants > Roots > Rhizosphere > Soil ...
TGGGCGTGTTGAAGGATTAAAATTTCTTTTTTCTCTGAATCATATAAGACATATAAGACATAAAGAATTAAAATCGAAGTTTACTTGTATGCCTTTATGCCTTGTATGGTTAATTTAAGTATCTGGAATACAAGAGCATAAAAATTGTTATACCAAAAGAATTTTGGGAATTTATAAAATAATTTACCATGACAGAAAACGAATCAACCTTCAAAGCGAAAGCAACCATTAAAAGCGCAGACCTGGAGCACAGGCAAAAAATTAATTTTAATATCGGGAAATACAATGCCGTTGTACCACAGGCAAAGAAGCAGTTTGCAGACCTGAACCTGGTAAAGGAAAGAGCGAAAAATATTAAATGGCGGGCGTTAGAAAATCTGCACGAGCAACTGGAAGAATTTGAAATGCACTTTACAAGCCGCGGTGGTAAAGTAATCTGGGCAGAAAATTCACAGGAAGCGGTGGACGCAATTCTGAACATTTGCAAAGAAAAAAATTGCAAAACGGTTGTGAAAAGTAAGAGTATGGTTACAGAAGAAATTCATTTGAATCATTTCCTCGAAGAAAACAATATTGAAAGTATCGAAACTGATTTGGGTGAATATATTCAGCAGTTGGATGGCGAACCGCCTTATCATATTGTAACCCCAGCGATGCATAAAAGCAAGGAAGATGTGGCCAAAGTTTTTTCTGAAAAACTCGGAACTTCTTCCAAACTATCTCCACAGGAATTGACACTGGTTGCAAGAGAAAAATTAAGAGAAAAATATGTAGAAGCAGAAGTTGGAATTACCGGAGCTAATTTCATTATCAGTGATATTGGCGGTATTGCCCTTACAGAAAATGAAGGCAATGGAAGGTTAACTTCCGCCTGGCCCAAAACACATATAGTCATTGCAGGAATTGAAAAAATAATTCCTTCAATTACCGACCTCGCTTTACTTTGGCCTTTGCTGGCAACCTATGGAACCGGGCAAAAAGTTACTGTTTACAGCAGCATTATTTCCGGGCCCAAACAACCCGGGGAAACGGATGGGCCTGAAGAAATGTATGTGATCCTGTTAGACAATAACCGCACGAATATTTTAGCAAATCCTGTTCAACGCGAAAGCCTTTATTGCATTCGCTGCGGCGCCTGTTTAAATGTTTGCCCTGTTTATAAAAATATTGGTGGGCATGCTTATGGCACTACTTACAGCGGCCCGATTGGCAGCGTCATTACACCAAATCTGAAAGGCCTTGAAGAGTATAAACATCTGAGTTACGCTTCTTCCTTATGCGGCGCCTGCACTGAAGTGTGCCCGGTAAAAATAAATCTGCATGAATTATTATTGGTAAACAGGCATGAAAGCGTGGAAGAAGGTTATACTACTTTTTCAGAAAAGATGGCCTGGAAAATATGGAAAACGGCATCATTAAAAAGAAGCCTGATGAACAAGGGAAATGGCGGATTGAAAACCAAAGTGGTAAATATGCTTTTTAAAGATTGGAATAAACATCATGCTCCACTTCAGTTTAGCAGGAAAACCTTTAACGAAATGTGGAAGGATCAACAGAATTTAAAGTAGTAGTATAATTTCTTTCAAAGAATAATGCGGCGACAAACGAAGAAATATCGTGAATCCATAATCAGCTTAAAATTATTCCCAGAAATTTTTAACGAGCACATCAATATTGCAATCGTCTGAAAGAGCAAATGTAAAAGGAGTTTCAGGAGAGAATTGCTGGAGCTGATACTTTGAATTTTCCAAAAAATAAATCTCAACACTTTCCTTATCGGGATCTGCAATCAGGTAATATTTTATTCCAAATTTTTCATAAATCGAAAATTTAGTAATGCGGTCTTTTACTTCAGTTGAATCAGACAAAATTTCTACTACTAACCCGGGAGGAAAATCAACGTATTTTTTAGAAATGCTCCCACAAATGATGGAAGCATCGGGCTGTAGAATGGTATCCTCTTCTACTTTTACATCTACAAAATCGTAAACCTTACAAGCGCATTTTGCTTTTTTTGTTCCTGCTCTTAGTTCTGAAAGAATATTTACTACAATCCATTGATGCCTCGGTGAAGGTGCCGGGCTCATTGCAAACGGAATTCCATCTATCAATTCCCATCTGCCTTCCCAATTACAATAATCTTCGTAGGTATAATATGGTAATAATTTTACTGCGCTCATGTGATAAAGATAATTATTTTCCTTATCAGTAAAGTAACAAATACCGGCGATTCCTGTTTGAAAAATGACCGTTTTTATATTGGTCGCCTTCATTTTTAACATACATTTCCGTGAAGGTTCTATATAAATACTTTTTTGTTTATCTGTAGTTCGTAATTTGCAACCCTTTAAAAGCATTTTTAATTATATCCAGATGTTACAAACCGCTGAAGACATTCGCTTGTTAAATGAAAAAATAAATCATTCTGCAACATTTATTGACAAGATACATGACGAAATAGGGAAGGTAATTATTGGCCAGCATCACATGGTAGAACGCTTGCTGATCGGCCTTTTGAGCAATGGGCACATTTTGCTGGAAGGGGTTCCGGGACTTGCTAAAACACTGGCAATAAAGTCGCTCGCAAATACCATTAACGCGCAGTTTAGCCGTATTCAGTTTACTCCTGATTTGTTACCTGCAGACGTGATTGGTACGATGATTTACAATCAGCAAAAGAATGAGTTTGTGGTTCGTAAAGGACCGATTTTCGCCAACTTTATCCTGGCAGATGAAATAAACCGTGCTCCTGCAAAAGTGCAAAGCGCTTTGCTGGAAGCGATGCAGGAAAGACAAGTTACCATCGGTAATAATTCTTATTTCCTGGAAGAACCATTTTTAGTTCTTGCCACTCAAAACCCGATTGAGCAGGAAGGAACTTATCCGCTGCCGGAAGCACAGGTCGACAGGTTTATGTTGAAAGTAATTATCGATTATCCGTCAAAGAGCGAAGAACAAGCAATCATCCGCCAGAATGTTCATGCTATGCAACAACCGCGGATTAATCCGGTGGTTTCTTCTTCTGAAATTTTAAATGCGCGCCAGTTGGTTCGTGAAGTTTACATGGACGAAAAAGTAGAACAATATATTATTGACATTGTATTTGCTTCACGGTATCCTGATAAATACAACCTCGCCAAAATAAAACCATTGATTTCTTATGGTGGTTCGCCAAGAGCCAGCATTAACCTTGCTTTGGCGGCAAAGGCTTATGCGTATTTAAACAAACGCGGTTATGTAATTCCCGAAGATGTAAGAAATATTTGCAAAGATGTTTTGCGCCATCGCATTGGACTTACTTACGAGGCCGAGGCAGAAAATGTAAATGTGGAAATGGTGATCAATGAAATTTTAAAAGCGGTGAATGTGCCTTAATTTATGATTTCTGATTTGGTGATTTTTGATATGTAAATTAACAAACAAAGAAATAATACAAATTCGTATTTGAGTAATAATTTAATAATAAAATAATTCAATAATTGCCTTTAACCACCGCCGATATCATTAAAAAAGTAAAAGAACTGGAGATCATCAGCAAGAAGATCACCACGCATCTTTTTACCGGTGAGTATCATTCAGCGTTTAAAGGAAAAGGAATGCGGTTTAGGGAAGTTCGCGAATATTATCATGGTGATGATGTCCGGTTTATTGATTGGAATGTGAGTGCAAGATATGCGCATCCATTTACAAAAGTGTTTGAAGAAGAAAGAGAACTTACCGTGATTCTTTTGGTCGATATTAGTGCCAGCTCTATGTTTGGTACCATTCATCAGAATAAAAAAGATCTCATTACAGAAATTGGAGCGGTACTTACTTTCAGTGCAATCAATAACAATGATAAAGTAGGCGTTATATTTTTCAGTGATAAAATTGAGAAATATATTCCTCCGAAAAAAGGAAAAGAACACGCGCTGTTTATTGTGCGTGAGTTACTAACCTCCGCGCCTAAACGAAGTGGAACCAATCTTCGGGAAGCGTTAAACTTTTTTTCGAGATCAAACAATCAGAAAAGTATTGCATTCATCATGAGCGATTTTCTGGATGAAAACTATGAACATAATTTGCGCGTTTTGGCAAACAGGCATGATGTGATCGGATTAAAAGTTTATGATAAAATGGACAGCCAGTTACCTGATATTGGCATGGTGAAAGTACAGGATCTGGAAACCGGAAAAGCGCAATGGCTGAACACTTCTGACGCAATGGTGCGGTATAATTATCATCAGAACTTTATTAATCAAAGTACAGAAACTAAAAGTATTTTTAAAAAGTCGGGCGCACAATTATTGCACATCCGCACCGATGAAGATTATGTAAAAGTGTTGCAAAATTTTTTTAGAAGAAGAAAAAAAACTCATTGATCTGAATTGAAGAATTGTGTTTACGATATAAGGATGGTGGTTATTTTGATTGTTGCTTTCCTGTTTTCTTTTCAGAATTCTGATGCACAATTACCAACTGTAAAAACATCGGTTGACAAAAATAATATTCTCATTGGGCAACAGATAAATTACCACGTACAATTTTCGATGCCGGATAATACTTATCGGCTTGCATGGTTTTCGATGCCCGATAGTGTTGGTAATTTCAATGTCATCACAAGAAATAAAATTGATTCCTCATTTTCTAATGGAAATCTGAATTTCAGCCAGGATATTATTCTAACCAGTTTTGATTCAGGAAGACAGGTGATTCCGCCGCAAACTCTTTCTGTATCAACTCTTGACGGTGATTCTACCTTTAATCTTTTTACAGATTCCATCGCCATAAACGTTACTTATTCTCCTACCGACAGCATCATGCCTTTTCATGATATCAAAAACATTATTGAAGTAAAAAAATCATTTCCGTGGTGGGCGTGGGCATTGGTTGCTTTGGGAATTATTATTTTAATTATCTGGATTCTTTTCCTCTTTAAATTTTTCAATAAGAAAAAAGACGTAAAAATATTTGAATCAAAACTTTCACCGTACGACGAAGCAATGCAATCATTAAATGATCTTGAAAAAGAAGATCTGCTTCAGCAAAATAAATTTAAAGAATATCATTCGCGGCTTTCCGATATTTTCAAAAGATATTTATCCAGGAAAACAAATACCTATCAGTTGCATCTTACAACAGATGAATTATTGATTGAGTTGAAAGGTTTTGATTTATCAAAAGAACAAATCTCAAATTTTGCCGGTTCTCTTCGCCTGGGAAATGCCGTAAAATTTGCACAATACATTCCTCCTGCTTACGAGAATGAAAAAGCGTTTTCACAAACAAAAGAAATGATAACCGCCATCAATAATATCGTAAACAAAAAACCGGAAGATGGTATTTGACTATTTCAATAATATCACCTTTGGGCAACCATGGCTGTTGCTGCTGTTTATCATCATTCCATTTTTGATCTACTGGAAATTTCACCGCGGCAAAAAACAGGTGGCTGCTATCAGAATTTCTTCTACTCACGGATTGGCAAATTCAAGATCATGGAAAAATACGGTTCAGCACTTTCCCTTTGTTTTTAGAATTCTGGCGCTTAGTTGCATCATTATTGCGCTTGCGAGGCCACAAACAAAATTTGATGAAACACAAACAGAAGGCGAAGGAATTGATATCATTTTGTGCATCGACGTAAGTGGAAGTATGACGGCCCAGGATTTTCAGCCAAACAGGATGGAAGCCGCAAAAAAAGTCGCCGAGGATTTTGTAGATAATCGCCCGAATGACCGAATTGGAGTGGTAATTTTTGCAGGTGAAAGTTTTACCCAATGTCCGCTCACGACTGATCATTACGTGTTGAAATCGCAGATTGCCCAGATCAGAAATGGTTTATTGGAAGATGGAACGGCCATTGGTTCGGGATTGGCGACGAGCGTTGATCGTTTGAGAAACAGCAAATCAAAAAGTAAAGTCGTGATCCTGCTTACAGATGGAATCAACAATGGCGGCTTAATAGATCCTTCTACCGCGAAAGAAATTGCGAAAGCTTTTAAAGTAAAAGTGTATACGATTGGCGTGGGAACTGATGGTTATGCGCCCACACCGGTAAGTACGCCAATGGGAATTGTAATGCAAAATCAAAAAGTTTCTATTGATGAAAAATTGTTGCAAAATATAGCGCAGGAAACGGGTGGTAAATATTTCAGAGCGACTGACAATCAAAGCCTCGAAAAGATTTATAGTGATATTAATCAATTGGAAAAATCAAAAGTTGAGGTAACATCTTTTCATCGCTATACCGAAAAATTTTATCCGTTTATTTTTGCCGCAATGGCGTTACTTTTAATAGAAATTGTACTAAGATATACGTTGTTTAAAAAGTTCCCCTAATTAGCAAATCAGCTAATTAGCAAATCAGCTAATTATATGCAGGCATTAGTTTATAAATCGACCGGGAGCTGGTACCAGGTAAAAAATGAATCCGGAGAAGCGTTTAATGCCCGCGTAAAAGGTAAGTTTAAAATTGATGGTATTACTTCCACAAATCCAATAGCTGTTGGTGATGTAGTGGATATTGATAAAGAAGAAGGAGAGGAGTCGATCGTAATTACAAACATACATGACCGCAAAAATTATATCACGCGTCAATCGCCTCACAACAAGCATTTACATCATATTGTTGCAGCGAACCTGGATCAGAGTATTTTACTCGCTACTTTAAAAGATCCCAAAACATCTACCGGTTTTATGGATCGTTTTTTAGTGGCTTCCGAAGCGTATCATGTACCGGCAATCATCGTTTTTAATAAAAGTGACCTGTATAAATCAAAAGAGAAAGAAAAGTTTGAACAGATCAAAAGTATTTATGAAAAGATCGGCTATCCCGTTTATTCAATGAGCATCAGTGAAGATACCGGCGTGAATGAAGTAAAGGAATTGTTGAAAAACAAAACCACGTTATTAAGCGGCCATTCCGGCGTTGGAAAATCTTCTTTTATCAATACCATTTTCCCTGAAAATATTATTAAAACGCAGGAAGTGAGCGGCTGGAGTGGCAAAGGATTGCATACAACGACCTTTGCAGAAATGTTTGATCTGCCTTTCGGGGGAAAAATCATTGACACACCCGGCATGCGGGAATTTGCGATGATGGATATAGAGCCACATGAGCTTTCGCATTACTTTCCCGAAATGAAAAATCTCATCAACGATTGCCGGTTTAATAATTGCATACATGTAGAAGAACCCGGCTGCGCGGTAAAAGCTGCTGTTGAAGAAAATAAGATTTCGTCGGAACGATACATTAATTACCTGAACATTTTGGGAACTATTGAGAATAAAAAGTGGTGATGGAAATAGAAATCCCGAGTTATTTGTTCGTTTACTGGAAACGGTTTTTGATTAATTGAAACTACTCTCTTTTACACTAATGAAATACATTATTCAAATCAATCAAAGTTTCAAATAAATTCAATTCAGGAATTTTACTACCCAAAAAATCAGGTACTTCTACACATATCCGGTAGCAAAATTTGAATTAATTTTAAAATTGTTAACAGATATAAATTCACCTTGTTTTATTGCCTATTATTTCAAAACATTACTTACTTCGTTTTATCATCCAATGACACATATTTTTCAGGATGTGAATACTGCAAAAGTAGCTATCAAGCTGCTGAAAGGACTTACAGTAAAAAATACTATCTAAAAAATAGAGTAGAAAGATCCGATAAAATATTTACCAAAACATTTACCCTTGTACCTTAAAACTTACACTATGAAAATCAGACTTAGTTTTATCCTCTTATCTCTTGTTTTAATTATACTTACAACAAGCGAATGTAAAAAACATAAACCGGTTAACAGCATTGACCAGTTACCACCTGAAACCCAAACAGGTTCCGGTACTATTGGTTTTTTGGCAAACGGGCAGCCAATTACAGCTAACTACCCTAAAGTGTATGCCACTTATATTTATACTACGCAAGATGGGTATTCTTTGGGTATAAATGCTAAAAATGGGAATAAGTGGAATTTTGGACTTCTTAGCGATAGTTTAAAAATTCAAGAAAAGGATACATATCCTCTTAATAATAATGTCTTTACTAAAAATGCGGCGTGGGGAGGGTACATGGTTTTACCAAATGAATATTTTACTAAACCCTATTTGCAGGGGGAACTTTATATTTCTCACTTTGATTCAATTAAACAAATTATTTCGGGCACATTCTGGTTTGATGCAACTGATACGATTTCGAACAAAACAGCGCAAATTAGAAACGGCAGATTCGATCTGCACTATACACGTTAATATTAAATAAATATATTATGAAAAGTTTTACATTCAAAAAATTGTTAGTGCTTCTTGCCTTTTATGCAACATTCACAGGTCTTAAAGCGCAATCTGTCTCAGATTCTTTTTATCTTCAAATGACACATATTTTTCAACATGTGGATACTACAAAAGTAGCTACCGGGTTGTTGAAAGATTACGGGATGGATTTTGCAGATGTGATTAATTTTGATGGCATCCAAGTAAGTGATACCAATATTGTTTACAGCAATATATGGAACGACCTTTATACCTCGCTCTATACTTACAGGTTTACGAACGCGCCAGTATTGATTTCTCCTGATTCTGTTTTTAACAGCCAGGGGTCTCTTGCCCAGGCTGGTAATTTTGTTCCCTTAAGCCTCTTGTTTTACCAATATAATATGTATAAAGATCATGCTGCTGACAATGGATTAGTTACTGTTTCCAATGGACAGATATATGATAAATATCTAAACAGCGTATGGCAAAACCCTTACAGCCAAAATACTCTGATGGCTGTAACAGCAGGCAGGGATATGTTTAACCAGGACAGCATTACCTTCCAACTTCCTGGTGCTCTCAAACTTACCAACTACGGAAATATACAATCTATACAGGGTGATTTTGCCGACGGCAGCGGATACCGGAATATAACGACAAACACCAGCTTTACCATAAACTATGCGGATACGGGACAAAAAATAATTCAGTTTAAAATTACGCTTGCTACCGGCCAAATCTTTACAAGCAGAACCGGTATCTGGATTTACCCAAGCAATGCAAACATGAATTTAAGCCAGACAAAAAAGAGCAGCAAGACAATAGAAGAAAGGGGCTTTTTAGAAAATAATGATGTGGAAATACCCGGTACTTCGGCACATAGCGGTGGAGAGCTGCAAATACACTATTCAGCAGCAAACCTGTACACACATAATATTACCAATCCGCTGATTATTGCCGAAGGATTTGACCCATGGCAGCTTGCCAGCCCTAACGATCCTACACAAAATGTGCAATTTGACGATTTTTGGGGATCAGCACAGTTGGGGTATTATGGTAGTGATCTTTATAATCTTTTGCAAAATAACTATGACATTATTTATGTAGATTACAATAACGGCACCGATGCTATAGAGCGAAATGCTGCACTTTTAACAGATGTTATCAATTGGGTAAATAGTCACAAAACAGGCGCGCAGCAAAATGTAGTAATGGGCATAAGCATGGGAGGCCTTGTGGCCAGATATGCGTTGCGTACAATGGAGCTGAACAGCCAGCCGCACCAGACGAGGCTTTTTATCAGTTTAGATGCGCCCATGCTTGGCGCTAATGTACCCATTGGTTTGCAGGCTTTGGATACCCATTTGGAAAACGCACAAATAAAAATCGGACCACTATTTGGCACTGTTGCCTATATTACTACTGCGGGCAGATTAGTAAAGGCATTACAGGTTTACAGTACTCCCGCTGCGAAAGAAATGCTCACTTACTACGTAAGGCAAAATGTCAATAACTTAATTATGGATAATTCTATCCATGCTCAATTTACGCAAACACTCAATAACCTGGGGTATCCGCAAAATTGCACAAACGTTGCAGTATCAAATGGCTCACAATGCGCTTCGCTGGTGCCCGGTATTACACCCGGAAGTGATTATTTAAAATTTTCCGGGCATTATAACACTACCTTTTTAGGTAGCCTGTTGTTTCCAATAGGAGCCGCTATTGCAGGAACATTTACAAATTATCCGCAGCTTCTATTAGGCATTATCCCCGGAAGAAATGATTTGATTTGCAACTTTAATGTAAAAACCACACCGTCTTCCGGAACGGTTCAGGCATATTACGGAAAAATTTCGTTCAAAAAAACAATCCTTTGGCTGATCCCTGTAAATGTTACACTCACGCAGGCTGCCTTTCAATCTCCGTCAGGAATTTTACCTCTTGATAGTTATCCAGGAGGACAATACGATGCCAATCAAGTTGCCGGTACTGTGCAACAAAATTTTAGCGGAGATTTTGGTTCTGCTTTCTTTCAGCAAGTACTGAATTCACTTGCCAGGAGAGGAGTTGATGAATATTATTTGCAAAAATCTACATTTACCTTTACCCCAACGCCTCACGTGTTTGACATTGGTAAAGGCGCAGTGACCTTAACGAACCCTGACTATTTAACAAAATACACGATATTGAATCCGCCACCAGCGCCAAAAAATATCCCATTTTCAAATTTCATAACAGCTTTTAATGATGTTTCCAGCGATAATAATGAAGTACACACCACAATAGAAACAAGAAGTGGAAATTGGATTGCTGCTGAATTAAATTCAACAAATCCCCTGGCCGATTGTTCTTTCGTATGCAGTGGTTCGATTAATGGAGATATCAATGTTTGTGGTATTTCAAATCCATACAGTATTCCTAACTTACCACCTGACGCTACGATCCACTGGATGGCATCCCCCGGTTTTGTTATTATTAATGCACCTGATGCAACACAAACAACTTTGACTAAAACTGGTAATGGAGTAATTACCTTAACAGCAACGATTACAAGTACGTGCGGGACAGCTACTTTAAATAAAACAGTATCTGTAGGTATTCCTCCTGTGACAATAACTGGCCCTGCTTCGATCTGTCCTTGTACATGTTGCAACTATTACACTGCAACAAGTATTCCGGGGGCAACTTATACCTGGTCGATCTCTCCTGAATCTGGCAATTCGGTTTCAGGTACTGGCAATCAGGCAGAAGTTATAATAACCAGCCCTTGTTACCTTACAGTTCAGGCAACTACTCCATGTGGGACAAGCTCGGCGACATTCCATATTTTTATGAAGTCAGCTGGTCAGTGTAGTGGCGGTTGTTCGGCTCCATCATTTGCAATCGCTCCTAACCCTGCACAGAATACTGTTACAATTAGTCTTTTAAATAATTCTGAGTCAAAAACGGCGCAGACTTACAAAACATCTGAAAAGCAATTAAGCAGTAGTATTTTCGGAATTAATCTCGTGAGAATATACGATGCTTCAGGTAATCTTGTAAAGCAGCAAAAAATTAGCAATAACAACATCACTCAAGTTCAAATGGATGTTTCATCTTTAATATCCGGCACCTATTCTGTTGTAATATCTGCAGGCACATTAAGTGAAACACAGAAGGTGATTATTCAACGATAGTTTATTA
>Ga0207705_10003842_pt1 | contig 11430 bp, 10 predicted proteins | sample KBSC13metaG_FD_184314 | JGI IMG/M metagenome (GOLD analysis project Ga0207705, IMG submission 184314) | Corn rhizosphere microbial communities from Kellogg Biological Station, Michigan, USA - KBS C1-3 metaG (SPAdes) (version 2) | ecosystem: Host-associated > Plants > Roots > Rhizosphere > Soil ...
ACCCGCACACGTCGTTTTCATCTTAGCTACCACCGATGCACATAAATTACCCGAAACCATCATTAGCCGAACCCAGCGCTTTTCGTTTAGGCCGGTTGAAAAATCAAAAGTCATTGAGCACCTCAAGCATATAGCAAGCAAAGAAAAGATTACTATTAGTGACGATGCGCTGGCACTACTTGCTGAACATGGTGAAGGTAGTTTTCGCGACAGCATTAGTTTATTGGACCAGGCAAGCAGCCACGGAAAAAGCGTAGGCCTTGATGATGTGCGTGCATTGCTTGGCATACCGCCCACTGAGTCAATCGACCAGCTTGTAGCTGCCCTGCAAAGTTCTAATAGCTCCTTGATTATGCAAGTGCTGATTGGACTTTATGAACAGGGCTATCAGGCGAGCGGTATTGCCAAGCAGCTTGGTTTGCGCCTTCGCCAAGATATAACTGCCAAAGCGCCACACCTCGAGCCTGCACAAACTCTTGAAATTCTCGCAAAACTTATAGAAGTACCGGCTTCACATGACCCAGAACGCTATTTAGAAATTGTGCTCCTTTCTGGCAGTACGCATATAGCCGTAGCTCCAGCCGCCGTAGCAGTGGCGCCAGCAAAAAAGCAAGCACCATCAATCGAGCCCAAAAAAGTAGAAAAAGTTAAGCAAAAAATTGCTCCAGCCGCCGTAGAGCAGCAAGCAGAGGAAAGCACCAATGAACCTTTAGTACAGGTCAATGGCGTCTTCGACCTCGCTTTATGGCCACAAGTACTATCTGAGCTAAAGAAAAAACATAATACCGTGTACAGCATAGCCCGCATGGGCCAACCTTCTCTCGGAAACGATGGCACCTTGGTACTCGCCTTTGCTTTTGCTTTCCATCAGAAACGTCTTAATGAAGCCAAGAATCGAAAAATGCTGCTCGATACCATTCAGGAGCTTACTGGACAGCTTATAAATTTGCAGTGTACGTTCGACAAAGAACTCGCTCAGCGGCCAGCAGAGGCTCCTTCGAAGGCTGTCGAGCCGGCTTTTAATACCATAAGCAATATTTTTGGCGGCGGCGAACTGCTAGAATCATAGAAAAGGGAACAACCATGGAGCCATCGACTACCGCCACTCCAAAGCAGCCACCTCAGAATACCGACGCCGAAGCTAGCCTGCTTGGTGCCATCCTTATAGATAGCGACGCCATTGTGAAAGTTGCTGATACGGTTAGCGCAGCTGACTATTTTGACAAGCGCCATGAACGCATTTACGAAGCTATGGTGCAGCTGTACGAAAAACGTAAACCTATAGATGTTCTTACGCTTGCTGACCAATTAAAAAATAACGGCTACTTAGAACTTGTAGGCGGTCCTGCATACCTCGCTGAACTAACGAATTTTGTACCAACAGCGGCCCATGCCGAGCAGTATGCAGACATTGTTGCCCAAAAAGCCATGCGCAGGCGCTTGATTACTGCATCGCAAGAAATGGCCAGCCTGGGCTACGATGAAGCAAAAGGGCTTAATGAGCTTATAGAAGAGGCTGAAACCCGCCTGTTTGAAGTCAGTCAGCAGCACGTAAAGCAAAGCGTAGTCAGCCTAGAAGCCATTCTTACCGAGAGTTTTGACCGCTTAGATGACCTTCATAAAGACAAGAAGAAGCTGCGCGGTATACCAACTGGCTTCCGTGACCTCGACAATATTCTTGCAGGTTTGCAGCGTTCAGATTTGTTCATTTTGGCTGCCCGACCTTCCATGGGCAAGACCGCACTGGCGCTTAATCTCGCACATAACGTAGCGGTACAGGCAAAGGAGCCTGTATTGGTATTTAGCCTGGAAATGAGCAAGGAACAGCTCGTCGATCGCTTGCTTGCTATGGAATCGGGTGTTGATGCTTGGGCGCTACGCACCGGCAATCTCACCGACGCCGACTTTGAAAAAATAGGCCAAGCGATGGGTACGCTAAGCGAAGCTCCAATGTTCATAGATGATACACCAGGTATTACGGTAAGTGACTTGCGCACGAAAGCGCGGCGCGAAGCACATCAGCGCCCGTTAGGGCTGATAATTGTTGACTACTTACAGCTTATGAGCGGTGGCGGTCGGTTTAGCGGTGAAGGCAACCGTGTACAAGAGATTTCTGAAATATCTCGAGGCTTAAAAGGTGTCGCCAGAGAGCTCAATGTACCACTCGTAGCCTTGTCGCAGCTTAGTCGCTCAGTCGAAAGCCGTAGCCCCCAAATACCACAACTTGCAGACTTGCGTGAATCGGGCTCTATAGAACAAGATGCCGACGTTGTAGCCTTTATATACAGGGAAGAGTACTACAACCCCGAAACAGACCGCAAGAAGATTACCGACATTCTTATTAAAAAGCATCGTAATGGTCCTACTGGAGCCGTAGAGCTATACTTTGATAACGAAAAACAGCGTTTCCGCTCCCTAGATACACGCCACGCAAGCCCCTTTGACACAGAATAAGCTTAAGCTTTTTATGAATTTACCGTAAAATAACAGCTAAGATGGCACGCTTGCGTTGGTTTTGGGGCACATATTGGCAGAAATGCCTCGTCTACGGCTGCGGTGTAGCAGCTACAATTGGTTTATTAGGATATAAACTTGGTTCCTTAACCTCTGGTTTAGCTAGCTCCGAAACTGCTATGCCGACGACGCATAGTTTGGCTCATCAGCTACTCCAAAATCCTCAGTACCTGCCAGAGCAAATTATCCGCTTAGCAATTTCATTTAGCCCGTATCATGGCTACACAGTAAGCCGTTTGCCTAGTGTATTATTAGGTATTCTTCTGCTCATACTTTTTGTCTATGTAGTACGTATGTGGTACGGTCCACGTACGGCATGGTTCGGAGCATTCTTGCTTGTTGCATCGCCATGGTATTTGCACATAGCTCGGTCAGCCACCAACGACATCCTCTACCCGCTAGCATTGCTTGCATTACTGGTATATACCATTGAAGTCCAAGAACCCCATAAGAGATGGTTTTTTCTTTTAACACCCGTTCTGTTCTCGCTCATCATTTATATACCAGGCATGGTATGGCTACTTTTGCTCTCCGTCCTGTGGTACCGGGGTGATTTCAAAGCCATGTGGGAAAGCGCCTCGTATGCGTTACGTACGCAGTGGTTATTACTTTGGCCAGTATGTCTTAGTTTGTTAGGATATGCACTATGGCACAAGCCGAAGCTCGCCCTAGACTTTGCGGGCTTGCCACAAGCCGTTCCTCACCCCCTTATCGCGTTGCAACATTTTGGGGCCTTATGGGTACATATTTTTGCGCGCGGACCACAAAATCCAACAGTAGGACTAGGTAATTTACCTTTACTAAATGTTTTTGCGACAGCTATGTTTGTGGTTGGTGCGTACTTTTACATCGTCCACTGGCGTTCAAACCGAAGCAAGCTACTTCTAGCAATTACCACTGTGAGCACTTTGCTTATTGCAGTAGGCAACAAAGTCCAGCCGAGCATTTTATTACCGATTATATATGCAATCGTTGCGGGTGGCCTTGGGTACCTTATACATGACTGGTTTAAAACATTTCCGCGGAATCCTTTTGCTCGTGCGCTTGGCTACATATTGGTTACTGCTGTCTTGGTATTCTCAACTATATATAATTTACGGCAGTATTTTGTAGCTTGGCCTCACGCTGAAGCTACCAAGACCACCTTCGTACACCGAATATAATTTTGCTACAATAGTAACTATTAATAGGAGGTTACTACCATGAGCCGATTTGACCAGGCTAAAATGTTGATGCGTGTTAAAAAAATCCAGAAAGAACTCCAGAAACAGATAATTACTATTGAAAAGGGCGATGGTGCAGTTCAGGTAGAGATTACTGGCGAGCAAAAGATTAAACGGGTACATATCGACCCTCAATACGTAGACTTGGATGATATAGGCCAACTAGAGCGGTGGATAGAAGATGCCGTTAAAGAGGCAATCCAGGAAAGCCAGCGCATAGCCGCCGAAAAGATGCAGCCGATGATGGGAGCGCTCGGCGACCTTGGTCTGTAACCCATGCAGATACTACCACCGGTACTAACTGACCTTATAGATGCCTTTGGGCTGCTGCCTGGCGTAGGGCCACGAACCGCAGAACGCTATGCATACTATCTGGTCCGTCGTGACCCAGCCACACCGCAAAAGCTAGCCAATGCATTGCAATCGCTACCGGGTGGCTTAGGCTACTGCGAGAAAACATTCGCACTAGTACCTGCCGGGCAAGCATTATCTGACTTATATACCGACCCGCGGCGCGACAAAAAAATCGTGGCCGTAGTGAGCGAGCCATTTGACCTGGTGGCGCTCGAAAAAACCGGCCAATTTAGTGGTACCTATCACGTCCTCGGAGGCCTTATATCCCCTATAGATGGAGTTGGACCAGAACAGTTACATATAAAAGAACTAGTGAAGCGCATAGAAGACGACGGCGTTGAAGAAGTGATTTTAGCTACTAACGCTAGCGTTGAAGGTGAATCAACAGCCCTATACATTCAACAACAAATTGGCGATCGAAAGGTCAAAGTTACCCGTTTAGCTCGCGGACTTCCAATTGGCGTCGACCTCGAATACGCCGACCAGATAACGCTCGGTAGAGCTCTTGAAGGCCGTCAGGCATTATAGTGCTTGGGTTTTAACCTTTTAGTATCTACAATTAATAGATATGCACGAACAAACTGAAACAATTCAGAAAATTATTAACAATGCTACTCGCATTGTTATTTTGCAGGCCGATAATCCGGATGGTGACAGTTTAGCCAGCGCCCTTGCTTTAGAACAAATATTGCACGAAATGGGCAAAGAACCTACTATGTACTGCGCCGTCGATATGCCGTCCTACTTACGCTATCTGCAAGGATGGGATAGAGTACAAAGAGATATCCCAAACCAGTTCGATGCCAGTATAGTCGTTGATGCCTCCACAATTACACTATTTGAGAAGCTTGCTCAGTCCGGGCAGCAAGGATGGCTCGGCTCAAAACCCTGCGTAGTGCTTGATCATCATGAGAGTGTCGATAAGCCGCTACCTTTTGCAACAGTAACGTTGAATGATTACAGCCGGGCTTCTACCGGCGAACTTATCTATAAGCTAGCTTTGGAACTGGGATGGCCACTCAACCAAAAGGCCAAAGAATTCATTATGACCTCTATTTTAGGTGACACCCAAGGTCTAACTAATCAACTCGCCAGCGCAGATACGTATCGCGTCATGGCCGAGTTAGTAGAATCGGGCGTAGACCGTCCAGCCCTTGAAGAAATAAGACGCGAATACGGTAAAATGCCCGCGGAAATCTTTAAGTACAAAGCCGAGCTCATTACGCGTACGCAGCTCAGTGAAGATGGAAAAATCGCTTGGGTAAGCATTCCCCAGCAGGAAATTAATAATTACAGTCCGCTGTACAATCCAGCACCACTCATTCAGAATGATATGCTACAGACTGTTAGCGTGCAAGTAGCTGTAGTATTCAAAGAGTATAGCGATGGGCATCTTACGGCTGCTATTCGCTGTAACCCCGGCGCAGGTATTGGTGCCAAGCTGGCAGAACACTTTGGTGGCGGCGGTCACCCCTTTGCCAGCGGCTTCAAAGTTAGTGATAAACCATTTGGGCAAGTAAAATCAGACTGTATAGCCCTAGCCACTACATTACTTAATTCTAACTAAGATGAAACTATACAACACGCGAAGCAAACAAGTCGAGGAAATAAGACCACAAGCACCTCCTACAGTTACCGTGTATACATGCGGCCCCACAGTCTACGATTATCCCCATATCGGCAACTGGTTCACGTTCTTGCGTTACGATTTGCTAGTGCGAGCTCTAACGGCCAATGGTCTAGAAACGAAATGGGTTGAATATTACCGATGTGGGCCACCTGGTAAGTGATGCAGATGAAGGCGAAGATAAGCTCGAAAAAGGTGCGAAACGCGAAGGCAAAACTGCCTGGGATATAGCACAATACTACAGCGACTATTTTATAAAAGCATTGACGAGGCTTAATTTTACGCAGCCCGATTATCTTCCAAAAGCCACAGAACATATAGCAGAACAGATAGAGCTTGTGAAGAAATTGGAAGAGAAGGGCTATACCTACGAGATATCTGATGGCATTTACTATGACACGGCTAAGTTCCCAACCTATAGCGACTTTGCACAGCTAGACTTAGACGAGCAACAAGCAGGGGCACGCGTTGAATATAATCCTGAAAAGCGAAACCCTAATGATTTTGCACTTTGGAAGTTTAGCCCGACTGACCACCAACGCGACATGGAGTGGGATAGCCCTTGGGGTAAAGGTTTCCCGGGCTGGCATCTGGAATGCTCAGCAATGGCAATGAGATACTTAGGCGAAACACTAGATATTCATTCTGGCGGTATCGACCACGTGCCGGTGCACCATACCAATGAAGTTGCCCAAAGTGAAGCAGTTACAGGTAAGCCTTTTGCGAACTACTGGATGCACACGAACCACATTTTAATTAATGACGAGAAGATTGCTAAAAGCATCGGTAATGGTATTACTTTAGAGGATGTAGCAGTAAAGGGCTATAGCTTGGAAGCCTTGCGGTTGCACGTATTGGAATCGCACTATCGGAGCCAGAGTAGGTTTAGCTGGGAAACTCTGGAGGCAGCACAGAACCGCTTGAGTAATTTGCATGCCATGGCTGCGTTGCGGTGGCAAGCACTCGAAACGACAGCCGATACGGTCACCTTCGCGCTGGGAGACGTTGCTGAAGAGTTGAAAGCTTTTCTTAGTGACGACCTAAACACCCCTGCAGCACTAGCATACCTCAGCAGCGTAGAAGCACAATTGAACACAGTACTTATTGAAAAGGACATGGTTGACCATTTTGTCGCCATGCTTACCGCTATAGATGAGATGTTGGGCCTTTCATTGAGCAAAATAGCAGACATTAGCAACGAGCATAAACAGCTTATTGCCGAAAGGGAAGAAGCTCGCGCTCGTCAAGAATGGGCCAAAAGTGATGAGTTACGCGATAAACTAGCCCAAGCTAACATAGGTGTGCGTGACACGCCAGCTGGTCCTATCTGGTTCCCAATGTAGCTCGGGAAGAGCAGCCCGAGATACGGATTCATTCCGTACCCGGCTTAGGTGAGAAACCCGATTGCGGGTGTCTCATTTACCCTAACTGGTTTCCGCTTTAGCCTCTTGCTTTGGCTTCTTCGTCAGCGATTACCGGTTCTCGATTCAGTATCTTATTACGCTCTAGATAGTCTAAAATCAAAATGCGTAAGCAGCCAGCAATAGGTATAGCCACCAGTCCGCCAAAGAGGCCACTAAAGCTCACGCCAATAAGGACAGACATGAACACAAGTAACGGTGACATATTGGTGGTATTGGCCTGGATTCGAGGCTGAATAAGGTAGTTTTCAACCTGCTGGTAAAAGATGTAGTACGCCAAAATTATCAACGCAGAAGCAGGTGAATGTGCTAGAGCTACTAGTGTAACTATTATGGCGCCTAAGGTATGGCCCACCATTGGTATCAAGCCACAAATAAATATAATGGCAATTAAAGCCACAGGGTAACTTATGTGCAGTATAAATAGTGCAGGGGAAATGAGCAGGGCGGCGAGGGCTGCTAAAGTAACCTGGCCGTTTACGTAGCCCTTAACCACCCTATACATATCGTGAGCCAAGCGGTCCGCCGTAGCCTGATGCTGCTTGGGGAAGAGCTCTCTTGCAAACTCAAGCCATCGAGGTCCCTCGACGAGCATCATAAAAGTGAGGGCAAGGATTGCCAACATAGAAAACACGCTGCTACCAATTTTTCCTACTGTAGAGAAAGCGGTGCCGCTTACGTTCTTTAGCCGGTCACCTAACTGCGATGATACTTTATCTACCTGGCCTTCAAGGTGATAGCGCTCTACAACCCTGCCGACAGTACTATCACTATTATGCAAATCATGTACTAGGCGTGGTGCAGCATTTATGAAGTTCTCCGTTTGGCGTACAAGCGGAGGTACCAAACTCCATATGAATAGTGTTAAGGCTGCTACGACTATAAGGAACGAGATGGTCGTTGCCAAAGCCCGGCTGCCACGCTTTTTGCCGGGCAAGTGAGCGCTTACCCAGTGTACTGGTGCGTTCAGCGCTAATGCTAGGAAGAATGCAGTAAAAATAAGCAGTAAAGCATGTGAAGCCTGGCGAATAGCATTGAAAAGTATCACCGATAACACAACCAGGACAATCACCTTAAGCACTGTCTGTGTGCTAATAGTAACTGTTACTTCAGATGAATTTTCGCTATTTCGGTTTAGAAAACGGAACATACTAACTACATTATTGCACGTTGCGACGCATGCGCAATGCTTGTTTATAGAGTTCTAACAACTTTGTACCCACTAGAGAAACATCAAAATTTTGAGTATAGGCCGCACCCCAGACCGCATAAGCTGTTCGTGTATCATTCTGTTCTAATAATTTCTGCAATTTAGTAGCCAGCTCTTTAGTATCTAATGGATCGAAGAGCAGTGCAGGCTGGGCTGCCAGCACTGACGCATAACCGGGGTTGTTACCAGCTAAAATTGCTGCCCGGCCACTTGCCATAGCTTCCAACAGCACAATACCAAAGCTTTCGCCACCACTACTTGGGAATACAGAAATGTCTGCAGAAGCATACAGACTTGGTTTGGCATCCTCATCTACATAACCCAGAAAAGTAACAATATGCTCCAGCCGCTTTTCCTTAACGTAGCTAACGAGCTCGGGCATAAGTTGTCCTTTTCCGCCCACCAATACTTGCAAGTTAGTAAAGTCCTTTTCGTGCACAAGTATATTTACTGCTTCTAAAAGCACCTTGCAGCCCTTACGCGGCACTAAACGGCCCAAAAACAAGATTGTTGGTCGGCCAATTCGGTATGCGGAGTTCGGAGCAGCATTATGAAAGCGATCGTAATCAATAACATTGGACAACACATTGCTGTCTATACCATAGACTTGCTTCGCAAATTTTTGGGCCGCCGAGGAAACACTAACAAATGCATTAAATCGTCGTAGGTTAGCATGAAGCCAGAATGCAAGCACTTTATTAGCTAGAGCCGCCACACGCGAGTTGGGCAGTATGTGAAATGTGCCAACAATGGCTACAGTTGGCGAAGCTGCTTTAACAATACGGGCAGCTAAAAATGGGCTGTAGGGAACTTGCACATGTAATACATCGAATGCTTCTTGACTAAGTAGCGAGCGGATATTCGTTTTTGAAGTGGGCAAGGGCATGGAAAGCTTGTTGCCGTTGAATCTAACCGTTACATTTCGACTCAGGCTATGCACACGTGGTAAATCTTTTCGTGTAGTTTCACCGACCAAGTAATGTACTTCATGGCCTTGTTCGTTCAGCCAACTGCCAAGCGCCAAAATGTATTGCTGCACACCGTCCGGCTTATCGAGCGAATCGTCGAATACTATGCCTATCTTTAGTGCATCCATACTAGTTTTCTCGGTGACCCTCGAATCACTAACAAAAAAGTGCTTCGTACTGGTCAATAACTTTTGGCCAGTTGAACTGCTGCACGTATTCATCCGCCCACGTTTGCCACAACTCACGTAAACTTTGTTCGGTTACGAGTAGCTTAAGCCGGCGGGCAAATTCGTCAGCATCATGTGGGTTAACAATAGATATAGCGCCAAGTTCTTGCATAAGTGCAGAATAGCCTGAGTTGTTACCGGCAACTGTTACAGCTCCTGTAGCCATAGCTTCCAAAAGCACGATGCCGAAGCTCTCACCGTACACTGCTGGAGAACAAAAGACAGCAGCTTGTTGCAGCAGTTGGGTCTTTAAGTCTTCACTTATAAAACCGAGGAAACTAACATTCGGTAGTTCCAAGTCCTCAGCAAGTAGCTCTAACTTTTCACGGTCAGGGCCATCGCCAGCAATAACCAGCGATACGTTGTCCAGTTGCTGTGTTAAGAGCTTATAAGCTTGCAACAGGTACTTTACGCCCTTTCGGCGTTCTAAACGTCCGATGTACAGGATAGTACGCGGAGCGCCCGGTTTACGATTCTGGGCTTTTTTGTACTTGGAAAGGTCAATGCCATTAGGAATGATGGTTAGCGGTTCATCGGTAAGTGTCCGGACATATTCCGCCGCCGCTTCCGATACCGCAGTAAGTTCATGTAAATACTTCAAAATTGAAATTGAATATGGAGTGACGACTTTCACTACGGTACGACTCATCAGAGTTTCCGGCACTACGCCATGAAAGGTTGCAATGTTGACGCTATTACTGCGACTTAGAACCTGTCGGCTCAGTACTGGCACCCATGGCTCGTGAAAATGTAGTACATCGAACGCTTCTTGTTCTAGCATTTGACCGATAGCATCGCTATCGACACTAGCCGATACTTGCAAGCTCGTATGTGTGGGCGAGCGGAAGTCCGTAGCAGCACCGACAAACAATATATCTTCTGCAGGTTGAGCGCTGCCGTCACGAGGCTGAGGTGTAATTATCTTAACGGTGTGACCCCGCTTAATTAACTCGCGGTACATTGCATAGACTATTTCTTGTACACCGCCGCCTTTAGCAATGTTATAGGGGCAAACTAGGCCAATTTTCATTATCTACAGTATACCATTTTACTTCTCTGATAGCAGTTCGCGCAGGCGTTTCGGCACGAAGGGAGCCGCATCTTTAGCGTCGGCAATAATAGTCGGCACGTGCCCCTTCATATTCGATTCTATGAGCTCAAAATCGCTGTATATCACCCGCATGTGTTGCTCAACATGGTAATTATCGAAGTAACGATCGCCCTTAACAGCCACATGATGTACTGGCAACGCCACACGTTCGTTACAGAGGTCAAGGTTAAACATGACGAGCGTAGTAAAAGCATGCGTCCGCGTATCGTTCTGGCGCCACAACTGTATTTCGAAGTCTATAAGCTTGTCTTGCTGCTCACGGTCATGACCTCGCATTTTCGGATTTACAGTTGAAAAGACATGGTACGTTGTACGGATAAGACTTGGACGCAAAGCAACGTGCAGCATAAGCCAGGCCGGTACGCGGTGCTGTAAAAAGCTCGTTAGCGTGCGTAGTTCCCACATAGTGCGCTTTCTAAGTGCAAAATCGTCTTTGTGCACTAGTCCTACTAAGCTGACGACCAAGTCAGTTCGCGCGGCAATTTCAGGATATTTTTGAAGCATTCGCGTTACCACCGCAAACCCAAAAGAAATGCCAATAACACTAAAATGTTCGTGTTTTTTGTATCGCAAACGAATAAATGCTGCCAAATAATCAGCCAGATTGTCCAGAGTGGGTTGCTTGCCAATCTTGTAAAAACTATCCATACCGCCAAATCCTGGCAAGTCCGGCGAAGTTACATCTCCATACTTATTAAGCTGGGCGGTTACTCCTACCAAGCGCTCAATGCTGGTGTGATGCCCGGCTATCAGCAAGATATTCTTTTTCTTCCCC
>Ga0207705_10003845_pt1 | contig 11426 bp, 12 predicted proteins | sample KBSC13metaG_FD_184314 | JGI IMG/M metagenome (GOLD analysis project Ga0207705, IMG submission 184314) | Corn rhizosphere microbial communities from Kellogg Biological Station, Michigan, USA - KBS C1-3 metaG (SPAdes) (version 2) | ecosystem: Host-associated > Plants > Roots > Rhizosphere > Soil ...
GTCGGGGCCGGGACCTTCCTGCCCGTGAAGAGCGAGCGAATTGAAGAGCACAGGATGCACGCCGAATGGGGCCGGATCGACGCCGCGACGGCCGAGCGCCTCAACGCGGTGCGGCGGTCCGGCGGCCGGCTCATCTCGGTTGGAACGACCAGCCTGAGGCTACTCGAAAGCGCGACGGACGAGGACGGAACCATCCGCCCCTTCGAGGGCGACACGGCGATCTTCATCACGCCGGGCTATCGCTTCAAGGCGATCGACGGGCTGATCACCAACTTCCACCTCCCCCGCTCGACCCTGTTCATGCTGGTCAGCGCGCTGATGGGCCTCGACGTGATGAAGGCTGCCTACGCGCACGCGATTACCGCAGGCTATCGCTTCTATTCCTACGGCGACGCCAGCCTGCTGTTGCCAGCCTAGGGCCGCGCTTCGATCACCATGTTGAACGGCGTCTCGGTGGCGCGACGGACCTTCGAGAAGCCCGCCTCCCGGAGTACTTCGCTGAGCCTGGCTTCGCCGGCCTGGGCCCCGAGTGCGAGGCCGACCTCCTGCGCCTTCGAGCCCGGCGTGCAGATCATCGTCGATGCCGCATAGTACATTCGCCCGACAGGATTGAGATTGTCGGTGAGATCGTCGCCCGCCCTCGGCTCGACGATCATGAACGTGCCGTCCGGCTTCAGCATCTCGCGCACGTGCCGCGCCGCGCCAACCGGATCACCCATGTCGTGCAGACAATCGAAGCAGCAGACGAGGTCGAAGTCGCCGCCTGGCGCGTCTTTTGCCGAGGACAGTTCGAAACGCACGTTGGGCGGGTCGCCGGCCTCCCGGGCCGCTTCTCGTGCCCGCTCGATCGACTTGTCATGATAATCGAAGCCGATGAACTCGCTCTTCGGGAAGGCCTCTGCCATGATGATGGTCGAGGCTCCATGGCCGCAGCCGATGTCCGCGACCTTTGCACCGTTTTTGAGCTTGTCGAACACGTCCTGGAGCGCCGGAATCCAGCCGGCGACGAGGTTGGCGCGATAGCCGGGGCGGAAAAATTTCTCGCAGCCGCGGAACATGCACTCGTGGTGCTCGTGCCAGCCGACGCCCACTCCGGTGCGAAAGGCCTCGGTGATCTTGGGCTCGTCGATATAGGTCGAAGCGATGAGCTCGAACGCCGGCGCCACATAGACGGGCGAATCCTCGTTCGACAGGGCCATCCGCTGCTCGGCATTGATGGAAAAGCGGCGGTCGGCGGCATTGTAATCGACGAAACCGGAAGCCGCCTGCGCCGAGAGCCACTCGCGCACATAGCGTTCATCCAGCTCGAGATGCTTCGCTAAATCCGCACTCGTCGCCGGACCAATGTCCGACAAGGCCTTGTAGAGGCCGAGCTTCATGCCGGTGACGACCAGGCTTCCGCTCATCGCGGCCGCCATGTCCCCAACGATTTTGTGCATGAAATCTTCGAGTTTCTGCGGGTCCGGCTCCATGATCTGTGCCGGACGCGGCGGTGCCATCGTCGCCATAATGTCCCCCTTCGTTCGAGTCGGGATGGCGACATTTACCACGAACGGGGAGAGGCGTCAGGCGGCTCGGCGCGTCATTACCGTAACTGAAGCCAGTGGCTGAGGTCGCGGCCGATGAGCTTGCCGAGCTTGTCGACCTCGCTCTGGAACTCCGCCTGGATCTCGCGCTGGACCGCGGCGGAGATCGGGCGCTTCTCGTCCTCGACCTTGTTCCAGCCTAGGATGCGCTTGCGGAGCGAGCGGGGCTTCCTGCCGCCGCTTTTGCCGACCTTCTTTTGCGCGGCCTTGTCGAAGCGGCCGTGGTGCCGCGCGCTCGCGAGATAGGGGAGCAGCGCTCGAGGCGGCCGCTTGAGCAACTGCTGAATCGGAATGAATCTAACGCCCTTGCCCTCGCGCTCGGCCTTTCGCTGCGGGATCGGCGCCGGGTCGAGGCCGGCGAAGTCGAGGAGGCGTCGGTGCTGGCCTGCGGGATCCGAGACGAGGTCGTCGAACACGACGATGAGGCAACGTTCCCGGCCGACGGTGTCGAACAGCCGCTCGACGTAAGTGCCGTAGCGCGCGCCCTCGTCGTAGCGGAGCCAGCGCGGCTCGATCGTGCTCCACGGAATGCGTCGGCCCGCGGCACGATCGGGGACCGCGGCCCAGGCGTCTTCGAAACGGCGGATGTTCTCGTCGCCAGTGAAGATCAATCTTTTGTGAAGCGACGGGAGCAAGGTCATCGGATCGCGCACGCCAACGACGAAGCGCGAGTGCGGCCATAGCTTCAGAGCGGGCGCAAGCTGCTCGGGCGCGTAGAGGTAGGACACCGAGCCGTCGGCGCCGACTGTTTGTCCCGGCTCCGGCTGCCTGAAGAAATGATCGAGATAATCGCCCTCGACACGCTCTCTCAGTTCCTCGTCGTCGAGGCCCCGGAGGTCGTGCTGGCCGAAGAAGTGCGGCTCCTTGACGAAGGGGAACAGGATTTGCGGATGGCCCTGGAGCCAGCGCGCCATGGTGGTCGTCCCGCAGCGCGGCGCGCCGACGATGAACAGGAACCTCTCGATGTCTTGGATACGCGGCATCGCGGCGGCACTAACATGACCTTCGCCCTTCGCCAGCCCCGTTCGAGTTGCGGCACGCGCCTGAGCCGCTAAGCGCCGCGCGGTGGCACGTTTTTCTTTCTCGATCGGCGCGACCGACGGCGCGGCGCGGACCGGCATCATCTCTATGGAGCGCGGCGACATCCGGACGCCGGCGTTCATGCCGGTCGGGACCGCGGCAACCGTGAAGGCGATGCGGCCCGAGGAGGTCCGCGCGAGCGGCGCCGATATCATCCTCGGCAATACCTATCATTTGATGCTCCGGCCGGGCGCCGAGCGGGTAGCCAAGCTCGGCGGGCTTCACCGCTTCATGGGCTGGGAACGGCCCATCCTGACCGACAGCGGCGGTTACCAGGTGATGAGCCTCAGCGAGCTGACCAAAGTCACCGAGGAGGGCGTTTCCTTCGCCAGCCACCTCGACGGGTCTCGCCACATGCTGTCGCCGGAGCGGTCGATCGAGGTACAGCGGCTGCTCGACAGCGACATTGTGATGCAATTCGACCAGCTGGTGCCGACGACTTCGCCGATAGAGGCACAGGGCGAGGCGATGGAACGCTCAATCCGCTGGGCGAAGCGCAGCCTCGAGGAATTTGATCGCGGCGGCGAGCATGCCGCGCGCTCCGCGATCTTCGGCATCCAGCAGGGGGCGCTCGACGAGACGTTGCGGCGGGAGTCGGCCGAAGGCCTGCTGGAGATTGGTTTCGACGGCTATGCGATCGGCGGACTCGCGGTCGGGGAGGGGCAGGAGGCGATGCTCGGCTGCCTCGACTTTGCCGTCGGCATGCTGCCCGCGGACCGGCCGCGCTACCTGATGGGGGTCGGCAAGCCCGACGACATTGTCGAAGCGGTCGTGCGCGGGGTCGACATGTTCGACTGCGTGCTTCCGACGCGATCGGGAAGGACGGGTCAGGCGTTCACCGCCGACGGGGCGCTGAACATGCGCAACGCCCGCTTCGCCGAGGACCGTGAGCCGATCGAACCCGGCTGTCCGTGCCCCGCCTGCACGACCTTCGAGCGCGCCTACGTCCATCACCTCGTCAAGTCGGGCGAGATCCTCGGCGCGGTGCTGATGACGCAGCACAACTTGTGGTTCTATCAGCGATTGATGCAGGGGCTGCGCGAGGCGATCGTCGGGCAGAAGCTGCAGACGTTCGCGGCGGAGTTTTTGGCGCGGTATCGGCGTTCCCTGGCGTAGGCCGGGGTCCCGGGCGCTGCGACAACAGCGCTTGCGCGCTCCTGGGCCCGAGCCTTCGCTGGGGTACGGTCAGATCGCGTCGTCCTTCACGGCCTCGGTTTCATCCGCGTTCGTGAGCTTGTCCTGCGTCCGAAGCTCGAAGTCGCTCGCATCGTGGCGCTCGTGGAGCTGTTCGCTTTCATCGCCGGTGAGCTTGTTGACGATCCGGCCGCGCTTCACCGCCGGCCGCGCGTCGATCTGCTTCGCCCAGCGCATCAGATGCTCATATTCACGGGTTGCGAGAAACTCGTCGGCGCCGGGGTAGGAACGGCCAAGCGCGACCCCGCCGTACCAGGGCCAGATGGCGATGTCGGCGATGGTGTAATCCGCTCCCGCGATATACTCGCTCTCGGCGAGGCGCCGGTTGAGGACGTCGAACTGTCGCTTGGCCTCCATCGAATAGCGGTTGATGGGATATTCGAACTTCTTGGGCGCATAAGCGAAGAAATGGCCGAACCCGCCGCCGAGGAAGGGCGCACTCCCCATTTGCCAGAACAGCCAGGACAGCGTTTCCGCCCGCTCCGGACCCGACGCAGGCAGGAATTCGCCGAACTTCTCCGCGAGATAGACGAGGATCGCGCCGGATTCGAAAATGCGCACCGGCTCCCGGCCGCTGCGGTCGACCAGCGCGGGGATCTTGCTGTTGGGATTGACCGCGACGAAGCCGCTTCCGAACTGGTCGCCTTCGCCGATGCGGATCGGCCACGCGTCATATTCGGCGTCGCGGTGCCCCTTCGCGAGGAGCTCCTCGAACAGGATCGATACCTTCTGGCCGTTGGGCGTGGCGAGGGAATAGAGCTGGAACGGGTGCTTCCCGATCGGAAGCTCCTTGTTGTGGGTGGGGCCTGCAACCGGGCGGTTGATGTTCGCGAACTGCCCGCCGCTGGGCTGTTCCCAAGTCCACACTTTCGGCGGCACATATTCGGTCATGCTGTTCCCTTTTTGCTAACTAGGACAGCCAGCTAGGAACGTGCGGGAACGCTTTCCAGTGTCAGCCCTGTGCCTAGCCCGCGCTGGTCGAGAGGAAGCTCGGAAGCGGGCCGTTCCAGTCGGACTTGATATCCTCGACGACCGGTGAAGGCGCCTGTCTCTCGTCGGCCTTGGGCTCGACCTTTTCCGACGGGTGGGGCGCCGCGGCTCTCGACGGCTTTGGCGCGGCGGCTCTCGACGGCCTGGGCGCCGTGGCCTTCGAGGGCTTTTCGGCCTTGCCGCGCCGTTCGGGCTTCGCGGGCTTCTCGACGGGGGCTTCCTCGGGAGTTCCTGCGACCGGGATTTTGTGCCCGATCAGCTTTTCGATCCGGCTGACCGCCTCGGCATCCTCGCGTGTGGCGAGCGTGATCGCGATCCCGGTCATGCCCGCCCGGCCGGTGCGGCCGATGCGGTGAATGTAATCGTCCGGCTGCCACGGAACGTCATAGTTGATCACGTGGCTGACGCCTTTGACGTCGAGCCCGCGCGCGGCGACGTCGGAGGCAACGAGGATCGTGATCTCGTCGTTCTTGAAGCGATCGAACTCGGCGATGCGGTCGGACTGGTCCATGTCGCCTTGGATCTGCCCCGCAGCGAAGCCGGCGCGCTTCAGGCTCGAAGCGAGCTCGCGCACCGTGGTCTTGCGGTTGGCGAAGACGATGGCGTTCTTGAATTCCTCGTGCCTGAGGATGTCGCGAAGCGCGTCCTTCTTCCTGTCGGCGCGAACGTGGACCAGCCGCTGCTCGATATTGACGTTGGCCGTCGCCGGACGCGCGACCTCGACCCGCTTGGGATCGCTCAGGAACTTCGCGGCGAGCTTCTGGATCGGCGGCGGCATGGTCGCCGAGAAGAGCAGGGTTTGCCGGCTCTTCGGAAGCTTCGCGCAAATCTCTTCGATGTCGGGGATGAAGCCCATGTCGAGCATCCGGTCGGCCTCGTCGATCACCAGCAGCTTGCAGTCGGTGAGCATGATCTTGCCGCGACCGAACAGGTCCATCAGGCGCCCCGGCGTCGCGATCAGCACGTCGACCCCTTTTTCCAGCGCCTTCACCTGGTCGCCCATCTGAACGCCGCCCATCAGGAGCGCCATCGAGAGGGGATGATATTTCCCATATTTCTCGAAATTCTCCGCGACCTGCATCGCGAGCTCACGCGTCGGCTCGAGGATCAGCGAGCGCGGCATCCGCGCACGGCTCCGGCCCTCGTGCAGAATATCGATCATCGGCAGCACGAAGCCCGCCGTCTTGCCGGTGCCGGTCTGGGCGATTCCGATCAGGTCCTTGCCCATCAGCACCGAGGGGATCGCCGCGCGCTGGATGGGCGTCGGCTCGTCATAGCCGCTGTCGGCTACCGCGCGGAGCAGTTCGTCGGAAAGGCCGAGATCGGCAAAAGTCATTGATTCTTCTTTGATGTTGGCGGGCTTGACGGACAGCAGTCGCGCAGCAGCAGCTGCCTGTGCGAACCCCTTTCTCTTGTCAAGAAATGGGCCGGAAGCGCTCCGGTTCCGAATCTTGGCTTAGCGATCGCGCTGAAATTTCGGCTCGAGCTTCTTGAACCGGTCGATCGTGCAGCTTCCGCCCATCCGCGAGCGGATGGCGTCGCGACGGGCGCACAGCCGGTCGTCCTGCAGCTGCAGGTAGAAACCCCCGTAGAAATCGAGCGCCGGACAATCCTCGTCGAGCTCTGCTCGAATGCGCCGATGGTCGCTGACCAGGAAGTCGATCTGTTGAGGGCCGGACAGGAACGCCCGCCTGATCGTCGCGATCGGCAGGCACTTCGGACCCTTGTGCTCTTTCCATTCGACCTGCTGCCCGGCGAATGGCCGTGGCTGGATCGGAATGCGAAGGATGATCTCGTCCTGCACGATCAGGCGCGTGACGGTCGTGCCTACAGCCGTCGGCTGCGCGGCGAACAGGCCGAGCAGCAGGGGCACGAACGCGAGCATCGTCCCCGGAATCATCTCAGCCCCACCGCCATTACGGAGCGATTCGCAGCGACGCGTTGAATGTTCAATGAATTGGGCGGCGGATGGACGGCCGCTGCTCGCTGACCGGCTTGCCTAAAGCCGGGAAGGCCAATAGAGGCGCGCTCACCAATTTATGCCGGCTGGCCCGCGCGATCGCGGCCCGTAAGCCCGAGCCCCAGGAGATCTCTTCGATGGCGAGTGCCGCCCCGACCCAAAGCCTGCCTTTGCTCTACAATGCGATCGAGCCCCTGAACGCGACGCAGCACAGCAAGATGAATGTACGCGCGATCGATGCGATGCCGCAGGCCGGCCGGACTCACGCGATTCCCGTGACGGTCGACGAGTTCGCCCTGATCCAGCGCCACTACCCCATCGTCTTCTCGATCGGCGACAGCCCGGTCCCGCTGGCGCTCATGGGCCTCAACGAAGGCGTCAACGTGTTTCTCGACGCCGACGGCAAACCGCTCGACACCAATCTCTATATCCCGGCCTATCTGCGCCGCTATCCGTTCCTGCTCGCGCGGCTTCGGCCGGACAGCGACGAGCTTTCGCTGTGCTTCGATCCGACGGTCGGCGCGGTCGGCGAGTTCGAGGACGGGCAGGCGCTGTTCGACGGCGACAAGCCGAGCGAAGCGACCACTGCCATCCTCCAGTTCTGCGAGCAGTTCGAGGCCGCCGGCCAGCGCACCGCCGCGTTCATGGACGAGCTGGTGAAATCCGACTTGCTGATGGATGGCGAAGTCGCGATCCAGCCCGAAGGGTTCGAGCAGCCGTTCGTCTACCGCGGCTTCCGGATGGTCGACGAGGAGAAGCTCAGGAACCTTCGCGGCGACGAGCTTCGCAAGATGAACCAGAGCGGCATGCTGCCGCTCGTTTATGCGCATCTCTTCTCGCTGAGCGAGACTCGCAACGTGTTCAGCCGGCAGATGGAGCAGGGCAAGGCCCCCGCGCCGGCGCCGCAGCTGTCGCCCGAGATCGCTTGAGCCTATTCGGCGGCGGTCGCGTACTGTCCGCCGAGCAGCGCTTCTCCGAGATCGACCGCGAGCCGGTCGATGAAGGCCGCTGCGCGGTCGAAGCCGGGGCCCGGCTCGCGAAGCGCCGAATCGAGATAGCAGCGCCGGTCGACCTCCAGCTGGAGCGCGCAAACGCCGCGTGACGGCGCCGCGTGATGCTCGATCACATGGCCGCCCGCGAAGGGATCGTTGAGCCCGGCGCCGTAGCCGGAGCGGCGGGCCGTTTCGAGCGCGGCGCTGGTGAGCCACGGCTCAGCGGTTTGGCCGCGGCGGTCGCCGAAGATGATCGGCGGCGTGCCCGCCGATGGCGGCGGCATCGAATGGCAGTCGATCAGCAGCGCGCAGCCGAAACGGCCGAGGAGAATCGCAATCTGCTCCCGGATCGCGCGGTGATAGGGACGGTGGGCCTGGTCGAGACGGTCTGCGAGCTGGGCGGGGGTGATTGGCCGCCGCCACAGGAATCCATGGCTGTGGGTTCGCGACGGCACGATTCCGAGCCCGCCGCGCGCTCGAGCAGTCACCCGTCCGCGCGCGGCCCCGTCGATCACCGAAGGATCGACGTCGTCCTCCGCACGGTTGCAGTCCACCGCTGCCCTCGGCGCCCGGGCGATCACCGCGCCGCAGCCGCGCTTCAGCGCTCGCCAGATCAAACGGTCGACCAGCGGGTCCTCGAGGTTCTCGAGTGCGGGCCTGCCGCCGGGTGCGCTGTCGACAAGCCAGTCGGGATAGTCTCGGCCCGAGTGGGGGACCGAGAGCAGGACCGGCAGGTCGCAGCGCGACGGATGGACGAGGGGGGAGGCGAGCGGCGTCACGAGGGGTTCGCGCCAATCCTTCTTTTCTGTGCCAGATTAGGACTGAAGTCGGGGTGCTGCAACGCATGAGGGCGATATTCGCTTCTGGCAAAACGAAATGGGTGAGAGCATAAAGCGGCGATGGCGAGGATCCTTCTGGCCGAAGACGACACGTCGATGCGCGAGTACCTCCAGCGCGCGCTGCAGCGCGTCGGCTACGAGGTCGCGGCGGTCGGCTGCGGCACCGAGGCGATGCCGCTGCTCCAGGCCGAGCGGTTCGATCTTCTTTTGACCGACATCGTGATGCCCGAGATGGACGGGATCGAGCTCGCTCAGAAGGCGAGCGCGATCGATCCCTCGATCCGGGTCATGTTCATCACCGGCTTCGCCGCGGTGGCGCTCCAGGGCGGACGCACCGCGCCGGAAGCGAAGCTCCTGTCCAAGCCCTTCCACCTGAAGGACCTGGTGATGGAAGTGGATCGCATCTTCCAGACCGAGGACCAGCACGGCCGGCTCTAGCGCCGAAAACCCGGTTGCGCCTTTCGCAACTGCTCCCTAAATGCCGCTTCTCCAAGCCAAACGGCTGACCCGGGTGGGCGTGTAGCTCAGTGGTAGAGCACTGTGTTGACATCGCAGGGGTCGCAAGTTCAATCCTTGCCACGCCCACCATTTCTTTTCAGTGACTTAGCGCGGTTTGGGCGGCCATCTACAGTGTTCCGTTGGTTCCGTTGCTTTCGCGGATACGCCGCGCTGTCGAGCGAGCCATGATTGGCTGGTCTAGTATCCGTATTCGACCCAAAGCAGACATTGGACCTCCAACCGTCACCAGTCATTCATCCAGATGCGCCTAGCGAAGCTCATCACCTGAGATCGCAACCGAGCGCCCTGTGACAGAGAGACCTTTCGTGCTCTCGCTCGCGGGAGATGGATCATGGAAAAGGTATATTGGCTTAGCCGCAAGAGGGCTTCGCTAAAGGCAGCTCAAAATGCAGCCAGCGCCGAGGCTCGGCTTATTCATTATGATCTTGCAGGTCGCTACAGCTTGAACGCTCTCTCTGCCGAGACCCAGGCGATGGATTTGTCTGGTGCACTGCCGCCCGCGATCTTCGCCCGCGACGCCTCCGTTTCCGCTCAGGAGTCGTCCGATGCCTGAGATTGCGCGCGCCCTTTCTTTCGGCGCGGTGCTTCTGATGGTCCTGTCATTCGCTGTGTGGGCGAGTTGGCTCAGAGGTCCCCTGATGCAGCGGCTCGATGGCCCGCGAGCATCGAACTCCAAACCCGCCGCAGTTGCCATAAAATTGCTTGTCGCGGCCTTCGGCGTGAGCGTCGTCGCGGCGGTGCTGGCAATTGGCGGCTGGATTTCTCCTTAGGTCGTTAGGTCTTCAGCTGGGAAGGGTGTATGTTCGTCGAACCAGCCGACCTCATCAGGCACGTCGGTGGCTGAGAGACATGCGCAGCTCCCGCCGAACGGAGCAAAATTTATGCAGGAGCTTCACGACATGGCCCAAGCGCAGGCACTTGCGCTGGCTATTGTCGATACTCTTCCTGAACCGTTCCTCGTGCTCGATGACTCGCTTCAATTGCTTGCTGGCAGCCGATGCTTTTACGAGGTCTACGGCGAGGACCCATCGAGCGCCCATGGCCGCTCCATGTTTGAGCTGTCGGGGGGACAATGGAACATCCCTGGCTTGCGTCAGCTGCTTGCCGACGTTGTCGACGATCGGACGAGCATTGACAGCTTTGAGTTTGAGCGCGTGTTCGCAAAGGTTGGCAAGCGCACTCTCCATCTCAACGCACTTCCGATCCGCGATGAAAGCGGATCGGGCCGAATGGTGCTCGTGGCGATCAAGGACATCACGGAGCGCCGTGTCGCTGAACAAGAGAAGCAGCAGCTCTTGGAGCACACGGAGGAGCTGCTGGAACAGCAACGAACCCTTCTGCGCGAAATGCGACACCGCATCGCCAACAGCCTCCAGATCATTGCGAGCATCCTGCTGCTCAAGGCTGGCGCCGTAACCTCGGAAGAGACCAAGAATGAACTGCGTGCGGCTCACCAGAGGGTCATGTCAGTGGCAGCCGTGCAGAGCCACCTCCAAGCATCTGACGGTATCGAACAGATCGAGATTGGTCCTTATCTCACGAAGTTGAGCTCTGGCCTCGCGTCGTCGATGGTGGACGCGCGTCAGCACATCGGCATCACCGTAAGTGCCGATCCTGGCGCGCTCCCCTCGAGCCACGCGGTGAGCATCGGTCTGATCGTCACCGAACTGATCATCAACGCGGTAAAATACGCTTTCCCGGTGCCGCGTTCATCGGCGCGTGTCCGAGTGACGTTCGAGATGGCGAAGTCAGACTGGAAGCTGACCGTGGCGGATAACGGCTCGGGCAGGCGCGAAACTGACGAACCGAGCGCATCGACCGGCCTGGGGACGGCTCTCGTCGCTGCCTTGGCGAAGCAACTCAAGGCTCAAGTCTCCGAAGCTTCCTCGAAAAACGGCATGACTGTCTCAGTCACCAAGGCAACTTTCGAGTCACGACTGCCGCGCGCAGCATAGAGGACGGACTGAAATTATATGACCGTCGCGCAGAGCCTGACCTAACTGGCTTTGGCATGCGGCCATCACCAGAGCTGCGTGACCCAACTCGGTGAAGACTGGACCCGGCGTTTGTCATAACCGAAGTAAACGCGAGCATCATCGACAAACTGGCCGCGATACTCGGCTGACAGGTTGACCATACGGCGGTCGCGTGCTGGCCGATCCTTACATCGCCGGGGCTTTCTACAGAGAGGGAGGGACCCGACTCTCCGCATGAAACACCCTTGTTCTTCAACGAGCTAGGGGTGAACGGCATCCGGATCGGAGTT
>Ga0207705_10003846_pt1 | contig 11426 bp, 6 predicted proteins | sample KBSC13metaG_FD_184314 | JGI IMG/M metagenome (GOLD analysis project Ga0207705, IMG submission 184314) | Corn rhizosphere microbial communities from Kellogg Biological Station, Michigan, USA - KBS C1-3 metaG (SPAdes) (version 2) | ecosystem: Host-associated > Plants > Roots > Rhizosphere > Soil ...
GGTCGGGGGACGCTGCGGGATAAAGATGACATCACCGGTTTCCAGAAGCGGATCCTGACTGGGATTGGCCGCCAGAATGCTCGGATCGGCGATGAGAGAGATACGGCCCAACGCCTTCTGGGTGCGAAGCTGGGTGGCGAAAGCATGAACGGCGGTCGGATCCACACCCTTGCTGCCGATCGAACTGACACCCGCCAGGAGCTGGCTCTCGATGTCATTGGCGGCGCGCTGATAGCCTTCCTGCTCGATCTGTGCCGCAGACTTGCGCAGGAACACTGTCCCCTGCGGATAGGCCGTGCTGGTCAGGCCGCCGGCGCGCATCAGCACTTCGGAAAGATGTTCGCCGCGGCGGATGGGGTAGTTGCCGGCGAACCGTATCTCGCCCTGGACCGTGACCGAACCAACGCCGGTGTCGGTAAAGACCTTGTGAAAATGAAGCTCATCCCGCGGACGCAGGACATAACTCGCCAACATGCCCTGACGCAGCGGCAGGGACTGGCGCTGGCTGGCGGACCGGCCGGTGGTGCCATCTATCACCGTGGTCAGAAGCTCGACACTGCTTTCATCGGCGCCGCTGGCGGTACCGCCCGCGGCCTGGACCAGATCCTTCAACGCGACGTTGGGGCCGATGAAGTAAAAGCCGGGGCCCATCACCGCGCCGTCCAGACGCGCACGATGATCGATAAGGAAATTCACCAGGACCAGAGGATCCATATTCAACTGCCGGACCAGCTGGCCATAGGTCTGGACTTCCTGGTTGCTGGCAAATTCGCCAGGCCGAAGCGCCTGTTCCTGATAGTTTTGGGGCAGCGCGGTCGGCGGCTGTAACGAAGCCACTTGAGGATTCGCCTGTGTCCCTATGGCCCCGATCGCCCCGGATTGAATGGCCTGCTGGATGGCAAGCGGATTCAGAGCGGTCGGAGTGCTCGTGGTGGCGACGGCGGGAGACTCTGCTTGCTTCAGGCGTTGCTGAAAGAGCAAGCTGCCCGGCGCGGGCGTATCCAGCAGGGCGATGATATTGCTGCGCTGAATATCGGCCGGCACGCTGCTGAAATCTTCCTGGCCTGTAGAAGAGTTCTCCAACGCCCCGGGTTGCAGTCCAAAGGGATTGCTGAATGAAGCAGCCGCGGCAGATGTAGCGGCGGCGGGCTGCGCCTGCAACAGCGATAGCGGATTTGACGCAGCGGCGCCACCCGACGAGGGCGTCGCGGCGGCCAGGGCATCGGCGCGCTGTGTGTCGAGCGGATTGCGTATCCGGGCCTGGTCGAGGGCAAGCTTGTCGAGATAGGTCTTGACGATAAAGCTGAGCAGCTGCGCCTCGTTCAGCGAGAGTGGCCGGATCACGTCGTCGCTCTGCAAAACCTGGTCCTCACTGCCGTTCAAGACCGCCACGGGCGTGAAAGCGACCAGAGTTCTAAGCAGGGTGCGGGGATCTTTGCGTACGATCAGGCCGAACAGCGAATAGGGCGACGGCCCCAGTGCGCCGGGTGCGCGGATCACTTCTGACAATTTGGTGCCGGTGGTGACGGCGTATTGGCCGGCCAGGCCTGTACCGCCCGAAAGGGTCGCCTGGGTGGTCGGCAGATCCGCGCCCAGTTCTACCCGCAGAATTTCGCTGTCACGCACAACACTGCTGTCATTCTGCAATGGCGCCAGCGCAACCCGGCCATCCTGTTCGACGCGTTGAACGGCGAATCGATAGCGGCCTCGAACTTCTTGTCCACCCGCCAGCGCCAGCAGCGCGCGCGCGGTCATCCCGCCGGCCCGAGCTGGCAACTCATAAATGCCGGGGCGCCGTACCAAACCAGCCACCGCCACCGTAGGGCCAAGCGTCGATACGATGATGCGATCTCCGTCGGCCAATCGCATGTTGCCACCACTGCCGCTGCCGGTCAGAACGCTGTAGAGATCGACCGTATACTGATTGGCGCCTCGCACCAGCCGCACATTGCGCAGCGAACCAGTTTTCTTTACGCCACCGGAGAGAAGCAGAGCATCCACGATCGAGGAAAGCCCTGTAGCAATACGCTGACCCGGCACGTTGACTTCGCCTGCGACCAACACACTGATCTGACGCACCTTCCCGATTGAAACAGAAGCCGTGCTGGCAACATAGGCACGCCGGACCGCAGCATCCAGATCTTGGCGGAATTGGCCAAACGTGCGTCCAGAAGCGGAGATCGGCGCAAGGCGCGGCAGGACGACACGTCCGTCACGGTCGACGGTCGTGCGGACGTCGCTGTTTTCCTGCCCTCGCATCGACACCACCAATTCGTCACCTGGTCCCATGACATAATCGTCGGCGACAGCGCCAGTTTCGGGAACAGTGACCTGCCGGCCAATGCCCAACTGGTCATAGCCGAACTGCTGCAACACAGCCCCTGCCCTGGCAGAGATAATCTGCTCCAGCCGCGACGGCAGTAAAGCCGACTGCGCGCCTATTTGCGGCGACAGTGTCTGGTCCGCTGATTGCGGCAAGGTATTGTCCACAATGCCGGTATTGCTGAAGATGCTGCCCAGGGAACTCCTCTGGGACTGCTGAAGGATCGAAAGTGGGTTGACGCCCTGCGCCATGCCGTCGCTAGGGGTACCGAGAGAAAGGGCGGCCAGAAGCCACGGCGTAACAAAGCCGGCGATGGACAAAATCCGGCCATGGCGGCCCGCTTTTTTAGCGAAGATCACGAACCCGAGGTCCCACGTTCGACAGGCCGGTGGTCTAGCACAGGGCTTTACAGAGAGAGAAGAGAAAAAGATTTTCCTTGCAATTGCTTAGGCGAACGGCAAGGAAACCGCGGAAGGGCGGAGCGAAGGTCCAGAAAGTGGAGAAGCGGGCGCCGTTACCCGGCAGCGGGACCGCAGCCCGGCGCGGCCACGGGTCGCGATGGTTCGCCCTTCTGACTGGAACCGCACTCCTGGCTCTCTCGGCCCTCAATGACCGGGCTGTCGCCCAGCCTTTTGATGCCCCGACCACCCTCTTCGGCACCCGCGGCGTCATCGCCACACCCAGCGCCCGCATGGCGCCCGACGGCGAATTGTCGGTAGGCGCCAGTTTCCTGCAGAACAACCAGCACTACAATCTCGGCTTCCAGGCCCTGCCATGGCTGGAAGCCAGCTTCCGCTATTCCGGGCTGCAGCACTTCGATCCCGACTACAAGGTCTACTTCGACCGCGCCTTTGGCTTGAAGATGCGCCTGTGGAACGAAGGCGACTGGATGCCGGCGGTGGCGGTCGGCATCGACGACATCATCGGCACCGGCGTTTACAACGGTGAGTATCTGGTCGCGTCAAAGAACTTCTTCGGCGATCTGGATACCAGCATCGGCCTGGGCTGGGGCCGGCGTTCCGGCGCGGCTGAGATCACCAATCCCCTGGCCTTGGTTTTTCCTTCTTTCAAGAACCGTGTCTCCTATTACGGACAGGCCGGCGGGGCCGATTTCAACGCCTTCTTTCATGGCGAAAAAGTCGGCGTGTTCGGTGGAGCGGTCTGGCATACCCCCCTCGAAGGACTGTCGCTCCTGGTGGAGTACGACAGCGACCGCTACGCCCAGGAAAGCGCCACCGGCAATTTCACGCCGCGCAGCCAGGTGAATTACGGAATAAGCTACGCGCTCTCCGCTGAGACGCAGCTGGGCCTGAGCTGGCTCTACGGCAAATCCGTAGGCGGCAATTTCGCGCTCAGGCTCGATCCGGTTCATTCGCAATATCCGCAGAAGATCGAAGCGCCGCCGCCGGCCTTTACCGCGCGGACCGATGAGCAGCAGCGGGCGGCGCTGACCGAACTCCTTGCCCAGCGCGATCCCCGCAGAGCGCAGGCCTCGAGGCTGCGTCAAAGCCGCAATGCGGACCGCAACAATTTCATCGATGGGCTTTGGCGGCTTGGCGGCGATTACAGAGATGTCGAAGTCCGGCAGGGCGTCCTCGACCTGACCGTTACTGGAACGGTGTCGGAGACACGCTGCACCGCGACTGCTCGTCTGATGCAGGGCGTGCCGACCTACCTGATCCGCATCAGGCTTCACGATGGAAGCGGAAGGCGCAGCGCCTCCTGCGCCGTGCCGCATTCAGTGGAGGCACCGCTTGTCAGCGCCGCCTTCCTGACAGAAAGCGATATGGGCCCGCTGACGCCGGCCGCGTTCCAGATCGACACCATTGATGCTTCGGCGGGAGCGACGGACGGCGATCCTCAGGCCAGGGCAAAAGCCATCCGGGCCGCGTTGACCGCTGAAAATATTTTCGTGATGGCGGTATCCGTCGCGGACAGCGACCTCACGCTTTATTACGCCAATTATCATTACCAGGTGGAAAGCGACGCGCTGGATCGCATCGTGCGGGTTCTCAGCAAGGAAGCGCCACCCAATGTCGAGCGGTTCCGCCTGATCGCAGTGAATGCTGGCGTGCCCGTTCAGGAGTTCGACGTGCTGCGCAGTCCGGCGGAGCGCAGCTATCAGCAGGAAGATCAACTGCTGGGCCGCGCGCTCACCATTACGCCGCCGGCCATGAACCAGCCGGTGCTGGCGGATGCGGCCGCAGACATCTATCCCCGCTTCACCTGGGGCCTTTATCCGCAGTTGCGGCAGGCGTTGTTCGATCCCAATCGGCCCTTGGGCATCCAGTTTGTGGCGGCGGCGGGAGGCGGCGTGGAACTGGCGCCGGGGCTTTCCCTGATGGGCTCCGTGGACGTCAGCATCTTTGACACCTTCGACACCGGCCGGACCAGCGATAGCCTGCTGCCGCATGTGCGCAGCGATTTCCTCAAATATTTTTCGAAAGGCAAGACCGGCATCGGCGATCTGGAAGCCGATTATCGTTTCCGTCTGACGCCGACGCTCTTTGGCCGTGTGCGCACGGGCTATCTGGAAAGCATGTTTGCGGGCGCCGGCGGCGAAATTTTGTGGCGGCCGGAAAACGCGCGCTGGGCGCTTGGCGCCGATATCTACGAGGTCTGGCAGCGGGATTTCGATCGCCTCTTTGGGCTGCAGCACTATCGCCAGACCACGGGACATGTATCGCTGTATTACGATTCCCCCTGGTACAATCTCGATTTCCAATTGCGCGCGGGCCAGTATCTGGCCGGAGACCGGGGCGTGACCTTTCAGATCACGCGCCGCTTCTCCACCGGCGTGGAGATTGGCGCCTTCGTCACCAAGACCAATGTGTCTGCCGCCCAGTTCGGTGAAGGCAGTTTCGACAAAGGCATCATCATCCGCATACCGCTGGGCTGGGTCGCGCCGCTGGAAACCCAGAGCCAGATCGCCATGGACCTGCGGCCCGTTCAGCGTGACGGCGGCCAGACATTGGGCGGCGATGCAACTCTCTTCGACGAAACCCGCATGACCAGCGAGGGGGAAATCTTCCGGTCCGCGCCGCAGATGGCTGGCCGATAAGGGAATTTTCGAAACCGCTCGCGTTCCGGAGCGCTTCGGTTTATGGTGCTTAAACCCCTTAAGTCATTGGATGATACGCGTGACAGTCGACTATGACGGCGAACAGGCTGCGCCGGAACCAGCTTCCGCCGTAATAGGAAGATTTCTCCGCCGCTCCTTTTCGATCGCCGACGCCATAAAGGGCGCGCTGCGCGGCTGGCTGTTCGGCCTGATCGGAATGGTGCTGGGAGCCGTTTTTGGCGTCTATTCGATCTGGGCCACGCCGCCGACCTACACGGTTTCCATCGGCTTGCTGCCGACAGACGGCAGTGGCGACGTCTCCGTCGGTGACAGCGGCGGCGCTCTCAGCGCTCTGGCCGGCCTGGTCGGCATGGGCGGCGGGCCAGTCCCGAAATTCACGCGCTTTGTGGCTTCGCTGAACGCGACGGCTGTCGCAAAGATCATGGACCAGAAGTACGACATGGTCTGTCTCACCTTCAATTGCGACCGGAAAAGCCATACCTGGAGAAAAAACACCGGTTGGCAGGCCGACTTCAATCGGATGATGGCGCAGATCGCGCATCTGCCGGACCCCGACGCTCCACGCACCGCTCTAGATCTCGCGGGCTTTACCGCCGCCAATGTCACCATGACTCCCGACAGGACCACCCACATCCTGACCCTGGCCATGGATTCCAAGGATCCGAAATCTGCGGTTCGGTATCTCAATGTTCTGGTCCAGGCGACCAACGACTTTATAAGGGAAAAAGACCGCAGCACCATTCTGCCCTATGTCGACTATCTTCATCAAAAGCTTGCAACGTCGAGCCTCAACCTGGCGCAGCATGACGCGCTGAGCAGCCTTCTGGTGGACCAGGAACGCCGATTGATGCTGAGCTCGGTTGATGTACCTTATGCCGCCTCCATCCAGGATGGACCGAACATCACTATGTCCAACAAGGCCGTGCGCATGCTCGCGGTGGACATCGTGCTCGGGCTTGTCCTGGGCTTTGGCGCGGGCTGGATTTGGAGCTGGCGCGCCGAGCATCGGCAGGTTCGGAGCCAGTCTTGGAAGCAATATTAGACAGCGTAAGGTCGCAGCTACAGCCAGCTCTTGCTGGTCTTGATCCCTGGCTACGGCGCGCTATCGCCCTTCTGAACCATCCGATCCGGATGGATCAATATCTGGTCTATTCGACGGTATTCAGCACCTTCCTCACCGTCATGCTCGCGCACAAGGGCATCGATATCTTTTGGGGCTATCCGATTGTGCTGCTCAACACGCTGATCCTGCTGGGGCAGGACCGTCTGGTCATGCACCGGCATCACGCCATCATTGTGCTGGCCGCCACGGTCATCAGTTTCATCGCTTCGGCCCGGTCCGGCACTTCCGGCGTGGCCATCATCGCCCAGGTCGTCGGCATTCTGCTCTTTTCCATCTACTTCCTCAGCATGCTGACAAACTCCGGCCTTTCGGTGCCGCGCTGGATGCAGATCTACAGTCAGTTCGCTCTCGGGATCATCATTCTGGGCTTTGCGATCTTTGTTGCTCGCCATCTAGGTCTGATGGCGCCGGGACGGGATGGACGCCTTACCTCCATTTATCAGGAGCCATCGCTTTTCGTTTACTCCACGCTTCCAGCCTTTGGCATCTATGTCAACGCGTGGCTGCGCGACCGCAGATATGAGGTGGAAGTCTTCCTGTTTTTTATCGCCTACGCTCTCGCGGATTCAGCCCTGGGCTTCCTGGGGATATTGCTGATTGCGTTTTTTGCCGCGCTGCCGCACCTGAACTTCTGGCGCATGATGCTGTTCTTTCTCGCCGCCGCAGCCGCTTTCACCGGCCTGTTTTTTGCCAGCTTCAACTTCCGCCTGCGGGTGGTCGAAACGGCGATGGCGATCGTGAAAATGAATATCAGCGCCGTCAATTCCAGCACCTTCGCCGTTCTCTCCAATCTGTATGTGACGTTCAAAACCTTCCTGAGCAATCCGCTGATCGGCGTGGGCATCGGGGGCTACCAGTTCGCCTACACCAAATATATCGGCGCCATCAGCGCCAATGTGCAGGACCCGGACCTGATAACGCTCAATATGTTTGATGCCAGCTCGCTGTTTTTTCGCACTGCCGCAGAGATGGGTCTTGTGGGCCTCGTCGCCCTGATCGGGTTTCTTGTGGTGTGCTCAAAGGTCCGGGGGGACCAGCACATCGCAATTCGCAATGCCCTGTTGCCTTATATGATCATTCGCATGGGCAGATTTGGCGCCTGGTTCTCGGTTGAGCTCTATTTCTTCGTCGGGGTGTTTCTGCTCAATTATCTCCATAGCCGCGCCCTCTATGGCACTGCCCGCCAGCCGCGCCGCGAGGGGCCGGCTCCCATTTGAAATAAAGGCCGACCCGGTATATCAGGCCCCACCACTTAGCAGGACGGACCCAGACGCATGCCTAAAACAGCTTTAATTACAGGGGTTACGGGTCAGGACGGCGCGCTCCTGGCGGAGTTGTTGTTGGCCAAAGGCTATATCGTCCATGGGGTCAAGCGCCGCTCGTCCTCCTTCAATACCGAGCGCGTGGACCCGCTCTATCAGGACCCGCACAAGCCGGGCACGCGCTTTTTCCTGCACTATGGCGATCTCACCGATTCCACCAACCTCATCCGGCTGGTGCAGGAAACCCAGCCTGATGAGATCTACAATCTCGCCGCGCAAAGCCATGTTCATGTGAGCTTTGAGACGGCCGAATATACCGCCAACGCAGACGGGATCGGCGTCCTGCGCCTGCTGGAGGCTATCCGCATCCTGAAGATGGAAAGAAAGGTCCGCTTCTATCAGGCCTCGACCTCCGAGCTGTATGGCAAGGTGCAGGAAACACCACAGCGGGAAACCACGCCGTTCTATCCGCGCAGCCCCTACGCAGCCGCCAAGCTTTATGCCTACTGGATCGCGGTGAATTACCGCGAAGCTTATGGCATGCACGCTTCCAACGGCATTCTCTTCAATCACGAAGGCCCTACCCGGGGTGAAACCTTCGTCACCCGCAAGATCACGCGCGGCGTGGCCGCCATCCATCACGGTTTCCAGAAGACTCTCTATCTGGGCAATCTGGATTCGCTGCGCGACTGGGGCGATGCGCGGGACTATGTGAAAGGCATGCATCTGATCCTGCAGCAGGACAAGCCGGACGATTACGTACTGGCAACCGGCGAGATGCACAGTGTGCGCGAGTTCATCGAACGCGCCTTTTCCGAGATCGGACGCACCGTCGCCTGGCGCGGCAAGGGCGTGGATGAAGAAGGCGTCGACAACAAGACCGGCGAGGTCCTGGTCAAGGTCGATCCGCGTTACTTCCGCCCCACCGAGGTCGATCTTTTGCTCGGCGATCCCGCCAAAGCCCGAACCGTCCTGGGTTGGAAGCACGAAATCACCTTCCCCATGCTGGTGAAGGAAATGGTCGCCTCCGATCTCAAGAAGGTCTCCGCGGAAGGCCCTCGCAATTCATGAGTTATGGCCTGGCGGGCAAACGCGTCTGGGTTGCCGGCCATCGCGGCATGGTCGGCGGCGCGGTGGTGCGCCAGCTCGAGAGGGAAAATTGCACCGTCCTCACGGTAGGACGTGACCGGCTGGACTTGCGCGACGCGGGCGCCGTCAAGGCATGGATGGCGACGGAAAAACCCCACGCGGTCGTGCTTGCCGCGGCCAAGGTCGGCGGCATTGTCGCCAATGACAGCTGGCCGGCCGATTTTCTCTACGAAAATCTGGCAATTGAGAATGCGATCATTCATGCGGCATTCGAGACACGGGTCGAGAAGTTGCTCTTTCTCGGCTCGTCCTGCATCTATCCGAAATTCGCGCCCCAGCCGATCACCGAGGACGCCCTGCTGACTGGCCCGCTCGAGCCGACCAACGAATGGTATGCCATCGCCAAGATCGCCGGCATCAAGCTCTGCCAGGCCTATCGCCGCCAACATGGCTGCGACTTCATCTCAGCCATGCCCACCAATTTGTATGGTCCCGGGGACAATTTCGACCTCATCAGCAGCCATGTGATCCCCGCCCTGATCCGCAAGGCGCATGAAGCCAAACTGGCGGGGTCCGGGTCGATGATGATCTGGGGCACAGGTGCGCCGCGGCGCGAATTCCTGCACGTGGACGATTGCGCCAGCGCTCTTGTATTCCTCCTTAAGAACTATTCCGGCGACAGCCATGTCAATGTCGGCTCGGGTACCGATGTCACCATCGACGAGCTGGCGGGACTGGTTATGCGGGCCGTCGGCCTTCACGGCGTACTGGAGCATGACCTGTCGAGGCCGGACGGCACGCCCCGCAAGCTGATGTCCAATGAAAAGCTGGCTGCCATGGGCTGGAGCCCACGGATCGCCTTGCCGGAAGGCCTGAAGAGCACCTATCAGTGGTTCCTGGCCCACCGGGCCTAGGCCGAGCCGCGTGACTGAAAGAGCAGATCGGCCTGCAGCGGCGTGCCATCACGTCCGCGGCTTGGATTGAAGCGCCCAACCAGATCAAACTGCCGCATCTTCAGCCACTGGATCACCTCGTCCGCCAAAGCCTGCCCTTCATACAGTGGCACCGAGGAGCATTCTGCGTAGATCCAGCGGAAACGGGGTAACAGGGATTCCGCGGATTTCAGCACTTCGAGCTCAAACCCCTGGACGTCGATCTTGAGCAGGTTTCGCTCACCGAGATCGTCCGCTCCAACGAAATCCGACAAAGGTCCGACAGGAACGCTGGTGAGGCCCACCGCTTCCGTACCGGGAAAATTCTCGCTTTGCAGCGTGGAGATGGGCAGAAGCGAGGAGGAATCCTCGCGGCCGGAGACATGCATGGTCATCTCGCCCCGCTGGGGAGCCAGCGCACACGCATGCAGCCGCACCCCCGGATCGGATTCGAACAGCGCGCGGTAGATCGCCGCCGGCGCGGGAAGAGGCTCAAAAGCCACGATCCGCGCCTGCGGCCGCATGCGCCGGCACACCAGGGAAAACTGTCCCCGGTTGGCACCCACATCGACGACGAAATCGAAGCCCAGCCCGCCCAGGACAGCTTCATGTTCGATTGCCGGCGCCACACCGTGGCGAAGAAAAGCGCCGCGATAGGAAGACCGGACCGCTATGGCGGCCAGCTTTCTGAGCCGTATCGTCAAGAGATCGAGGTTCACCGGCACCTTCCGCACAAGCCTAGCCAGTCCAGTGCGCCCCCCTTATGCTCCCGCCGCGTTTCCGCCGGGGCCGAATCTCTTCTCTCATGCTGTTCAATTCGACCATCTTCCTGTTCGGCTTCCTGCCTGCAACCCTGCTGCTCTTTTTTCTGTTCGGACGTTATTCGGTGCGCTTGGCCCGGTTGTGGCTGGCGGCGGCATCGCTGTTTTTCTATGCCTGGTGGAATCCGCCATACCTGATCCTTCTGGCGATATCCATAATTTTCAACTACGGCGCGGGCTATCTGCTCCAGTTTCGCGAGCGTTTTACCTCTGCCCTGCCGCCTGCGAAGCTGATCCTCGCCCTGGGCCTGGCATTCAATCTCGGTTTTCTGGGCTATTTCAAATATTCCGCCTTCCTCGTCGAAAACCTGAATGAGGTGGCGGGCACCGATTTCGTCTTGCGCCATGTGGCGCTTCCGCTGGCCATTTCCTTCTTCACCTTCCAGAAAATCGCCTATCTGGTCGATTCCTACCTGGGCAAGGTGAAGGAAAAGAGCTTCCTCAACTACGTACTTTTCGCGGCCTTCTTTCCGCAGCTGATTGCGGGACCGATCGTTCACTACAGCGAGATTTTCCCCCAGTTCAAGAAGCCGGAAACCTACCGCTTCCAATGGGCGAACTTCTCTGATGGCGCCACGCTTTTTCTGCTGGGCCTTGCCAAGAAAGTCGTCCTGGCCGACGAATTTGCGCGTTACAGCGACGCAGCCTTCAATGGCGCGCAGGGCGGCGCCCTGATCAGTCTCGCGCCCGCATGGGTGGGCGCGCTCTCCTATACCTTGCAGCTCTATTTCGATTTTTCCGGCTATTCCGACATGGCGATCGGCCTGGCCAGAATGTTCAATATCGAGCTGCCG
>Ga0207705_10003847_pt1 | contig 11425 bp, 9 predicted proteins | sample KBSC13metaG_FD_184314 | JGI IMG/M metagenome (GOLD analysis project Ga0207705, IMG submission 184314) | Corn rhizosphere microbial communities from Kellogg Biological Station, Michigan, USA - KBS C1-3 metaG (SPAdes) (version 2) | ecosystem: Host-associated > Plants > Roots > Rhizosphere > Soil ...
TCGACTGGCTGTTCCATGACGTCAGCGCCGCGCGCGACCGCATCGAACGCCACGCGGCGCACCAGCACAACCGCCGCATGAGCCGCTACCTGCCCGTGTACCTGCGGCGCTGGTCGTTCCTGACCGCCTTCGATTTCGCGCTGGGCGTGCTGTTCGAAAAAGTCCTGCAGGCGGGGATCGTGTCGGCCTGGTTCTTCACGTGGTCATGCGTGACGTTCACGGGCATGGTCGTGATCACGGTCGCCTGGCTCATCCTGAATCATGCGCGGCTGTCGTGACCGGTCGGCCCGACGCTATTTCACGAGTCCGCGTTCGAGCCCATAACGTACGAGGTCCGCATCGCTGCTGAAGTTCAGCTTGCGCATCAGGCGCATCTTGTGGGTGCTGACGGTCTTGCTGCTCAGGCCGAGATCGAGCGCGATGCCAGTGATGCTCTTGCCGGCTGACAGCAGGTTCAGGATATGGAACTCGCGGGTGGACAGCCGTTCATGCGCCGGATCGGGTTGCGCCGTCTCCGTATCGAACACCATCTGCGCGATGAGCATCGGATCGATGAACCGCCCGCCCGCGGCCGTCTTGCGGATGGCCGCCACCAGCACTTCCGGTTCATGATCCTTGGTCATGTATCCGGACGCCCCCGCCTTGAACGCCGCACGCGCGACGTGCAGGTCGTTCTGCATCGTGAGCACGAGGATGGGAAGTTGCGGATCGAGCATGCGGATGCGCAAGATCAGGTCGATGCCGCTCGGCTCCGGCATGTGCATGTCCAGCAAGACCAGGTCGTAGCGGCTTCCTTGCACGGCATCGAGCACCTGCCGGCCATTCGCCGCCTCGCCCGCCACCAGGATGTCATCCGCCGTTGCCAGCAACCGCTTCAGGCCATCGATCACGAGCGCGTGATCGTCAGCGATCAATAACTTCATTGTCATTCCACCTTACACTTCCAGGCCAGCGGCCGCGTTCATGTGTTTCCAGGGCGGTTTCGAAATCGGCGACCGACATCGCCTTGCCGAAGAAGTAGCCTTGCGCCGCACGGCAGCCATGCCGCCACAGGTAATCCGCCTGGGCAAAGGTCTCGACGCCTTCCGCCACCGATGCGAGCCCCAGCGCCGTGGCGATCAGGAGCATGGCCTTGACCAGTTCACGCTTGTCGAGCTGCCCTTCGATGCCGTGGACGAACGAGCGGTCGATCTTGAGATGACTGACGGGGAAACGATGGAGGTAGTTCAACGATGAATAGCCCGTACCGAAATCGTCGACCGCGATGGCGACGCCCATCTCGCTCAACGCCGACAGCGTCGCGATGGTTGCCTCGCAGTCTTCCAGCAACAGGCTTTCGGTGATTTCCAGTGTCAGCCATGCGGGTTTGCAGCCGGTCTCCGCAAGGATGCGTGCGACCTCACCGGCGAGGTCGTTGCGCACGAACTGCCGGGGCGATAGATTCACGGCGACCTTGAGCGGTTGCTTCCTCCCCTGGTTCCAGCGCGCCACGGCCCGGCAAGCGGCCGATACGACCCATTTGCCGATATCGAGAATCAATCCCGACTCCTCCGCGATGGCCACGAACCCGTCCGGCCCGACCACGCCATGTCCGGGACGGTGCCAGCGCAACAACGCCTCGGCGCCGACCATATCCCCGGTCTGCAGGTCGATCTGGGGCTGGTAATACAGCTCCAGTTCATCGTGCTTCAACGCCTTGTGCAGCGCCATTGCCGTGTCCATGCGTTCGAGCGCGCGTGTGGTGAATTCGCGCGCATAGAACTGGAAATTGTTACGTCCCATCTTTTTGGCGTGGTACATGGCGGAATCGGCGAACTTGAACAGCGCGTCCAGCTCGACACCATCGCCGGGATACAGGGCGACGCCGATGCTTGCGGTGACGAACAACTCGCGTCCACCGACAAAGAATGGATAGGCCAGGTACCGGAGGATCTTGTCCGCCACGATGGCCACGTCGTCCGCCTTGCGCACGTCCGGCAGCAGCACCGCGAACTCATCGCCGCCCAGGCGGGCGACGGTGTCGTGGTTGCGCACGCAATCCTGCAGGCGCTTCGACACTTCGGACAGCAGGTGGTCGCCCAGCTTGTGCCCCAGGCTGTCGTTGACGTTCTTGAAGTGATCCAGGTCCAGCATCATCACGGCAAACTGGTGTCCATGGTATTGGGCATCCGCGATCGCCTGGGACATCCGGTCGCTCAGCAACATACGGTTGGGCAGCCCGGTCAGCCGGTCATGAAAAGCCTGGTGATGCGCTTCCTTCCGGTACCGGTCGACCTCGGTGACATCGTGTCCGACGGCCAGCACGTGCGTCACCCGGCCCGACCCGTCGAATTGCGGACTCATCCGAACCTGATGGCAGACGTCGGCCCCATCCACCTGCCAGCGGATCTTGGCGTCGCGCACTTCGCCGCGCGCGAGCACGTCGCGCAGGACCTGCATGAGCAGCGAGGCCCCCGTTCCTCCCGGAAATTCGATCGGGGTTTTCCCCAAGACCCGTCCCGGATCGCCACCCAGCGCCGCCATCGATTTCGCGTTGACGTAGATGCGACGGCCGTCCAGGTCGTAGCGGACGATGTGGTCCGACGCATGTTCGACGAGGTCGTGCAGTTCGGCGGTCCGCCGCAGCAATTCGCGTTCCAGTTTCCTTTGTTGCGTCAGATCGCGACCGAACACCATCAATCCGGTCAGGGTGCCGTCATCGGCAGCCTCGGGAATGACACGCATCTGCACATCGATCTGCCGCTCGGTGCCGGCGCCACTGATCGTGAAGCCGAATTCAGCGGGTTCCCCGCTGGCCGCCACCCGCTCGAGTGCGCCCTGGTAATGCAGGCTCGCGAGATGCCCCGGCAGGATCTCGTCGACGCGCCTGTCCAGCGCGCCTGGTGCACAACCCATGAGCCGCCGCCATGCGGGATTGCAGTAGACGATCCGACCCGCCACATCGTGCCGGGCGACCGCTTCCGAAACGTGCTCGACGAGAGCGCGCATCCCGGCTGCACCATGCCCGTGACCATCGTGTGCGTCCAGCATTGCCTCGTGCCGCGTCATTTCCTTCATTTGCCCAAGCCATGATTAATCACCGGTGTGTATCATGCTGTTTGCGACGGCCGGTTACTATCAGGCAATCTTGATTCTGGGGTCAGGACGCGGTAAAAGTTGCGTAGGAAAATCCCTACGCATAGTAGGACTCAATATGGGACTGCGCGTGGGCTCTGTCCGGAGCACTTGCCGAGTGGCACCCGCACAACGACGGTCGTACCCTTGCCGGGTGCGCTGTCGATCTCGATGTCGCCGCCGACCATCCATACCCGCTCCCGCATGCCGAGCAGGCCCAGCGATGTCTTGCGAATCCGTGCGGGGTTGAAGCCCACGCCGTCATCCTGCACCGTCACCTGGCAAACTTCCCCGGCGCTGTCCAGGGTCACCGTCACCTGGCTGGCGCCGGCGTGGCGCGCCACATTGGTCAGCGACTCCTGCACGATACGGAACACCGTCGTCTCGCTGTCTTCGTCCAGGACGATGGTGTCGTCCTCGACGAGCAGCGTGGCAGCGATGCCGGCATGGCCCGCAAAATCGTCGACCAGCCATTCGAGGGCCGGCTGGATGCCCATGTCGAGCGCGACCGGCCGCAACGATGCGGCCACGTTGCGCACGACCTGGATGTTCCTGTCGACGAGTTCGGTCATGCCTTTCGCGTGCGCCGTCAATGCCGGATTATCCTGGCCGAACCGCACGCGCAACAGGGACACGCTCATGCGCAATGCCGTAAGAAACTGACCAAGGTCGTCGTGCAATTCCCGGGCGATGTGCTTGCGCTCGTCTTCACGCGCCGTGTGCTGGCGCGCGGCCAGCTCGCGCAACTGGCTGCGCGATTCCTGGAGGCTGCGTTCGGCTTCCTTGATGGGCGTGATGTCGCGTCCGATCGTCAGGACATGCGATACCGTGCCGTCCATGTCGTACTCCGGCACGATATGAAAGATGTAGTGCGTCGGGATGGCGCCGGGCTTCTTCCAGGTCATGGAACTCTCGGCCCGCACCCCGGTCGCCATGACGCTGCGCAGCATGTCTTCGTAGACCTGCACGCCGATGCCCCCATACCATCCCTCGCCCAGTTCCCGTGACAACGCCTCTTTTTCCGACATGCCGAACATCGTCGTATACGCGGGATTGACGTACACGCGGCGGCAAGCGCGATCGTAACGGATGAGCAGGTCGGGAGAATTCTCCGCCAGGGTACGGAACTTGCGCTCGCTTTCCCGCAGCCAGTGATTGGCTTCGCTGAGTTCCACCGTACGTTCCGCCACCCGCCGTTCGAGTTCGGCATGCGAACGCTGGAGTTCGGCGTTCTTTTCTTCCAGCTGTTTCTGCAGCCAGCGCAAGCGCATATGGGTATCGATCCGCGCCAGCATTTCCGCGAGATTCAATGGCTTGGTCACGTAATCGATGCCGCCCGCCGCGAACCCTGCCAGCTTGTGCTCCGTGTCGACCAGGGCCGTCATGAAGATGACAGGAATATCACGCGTCCGCGGCTGCTGTTTCAGGCGCCGGCACACGTCGAAACCGTCCGCATCGGGCAGCAGGACGTCCAGCATGATGAGGTCCGGCTGTGCGAGCGATGCCCGCTCCAGCGCCTCCTCGCCTTCCTGCGCGATCAACACGTCATAGCCGCAGCCCGCGAGGAAATCCGCGACGACCTGGAGGTTGGCCGCGATATCGTCGACGATCAGGATGCGTCCTTCACGCGGTGTGGAATTCACGATGCGACCACCATGTCCTACTCCTTGTCACCGGCAGCGAGCCGATTCGGGGGCTTATTCGATCAAGTCGTGCTTGACGCCGTAACGCACCAACTCCGCATTGGACGCAAGATTCATCTTTTGCATCAGGCGTGCCTTGTGGGTACTGACGGTCTTGTTGCTGATCGCCAGTTCATCCGCAATGTCGTTGACAGTCTTGCCGTGCGCCAGGAGCCGGAAAATGTGGAGTTCGCGATCGGTCAGCAGTTCGTGCGCCGGACGGGCATGCGCTTCCGCATTTCCGAAGACCATTTCATCGACGAGCAACGGATCGATGAAGCGGTTTCCGGCGGCGGTCTTGCGTATCGCCGCCAGCAACACCTCTGGCTCGTTATCCTTGGTCAGATAGCCGTTTGCGCCGGCACCGAGAACCCGTCTCGCGGCCAGCGCCTCATTGCGCATGGTCAGGACGAGTATGGGAATCGGGATGCCATGGAGACGGATGCGCGAGATGAGGTCGATACCGCTGATACCGGGCATGCCCAGATCCAGCAGGATGAGGTCGAACGTATCGTCGCGAAGCTGCTGCAGCACCTGGGCGCCGTTGGTCGCCTCGGCGGCCACCTCGATGTCGTCCGCAAGTTGCAGAAGCTGCCTGAGCCCGCTGCGCACGATGGCATGGTCGTCCGCCATCAGAATCCGGATCATCGATTCTCCTGGGTCCATGGGATGCCGGAACCGGCTCCAGCCTGGAAACTTTTAGTCAATGAATGCATCATAACAAGTTATCTTAGACGAAAAACTATCAAATAATCACACCTCATTCTCGCCGCACCGGTCGCTTGGCCCGTCAGGCGGAAATGTTTGTTTACAACCATTACATCAGGCACCGTCCTCCTGACGCACCGACTCGTCGTTATTGGCCTGAGCGGTGCAATCGCGCACCGCCCTTACCTACAGGAGAACCCTTCATGAAAACCACCTTGATGCTCGCCGTAGCCCTGTTGTCGGTCACCGGTGCCAATGCGTTCGCGCAAAGTGACGCGGTCAACCAGGTCAAAGCGGACAACGCGGCCATCCGTCACGATTCGCGCGAAATCAAACAGGATCGCCGCGCGGTCCGGCATGACAACAGGGTGATCGCGCTGAACAAGCGTGATGCCGCCCATGACAGCAACGTAGCGAAACTGGAGAGGCAGGACGCGCGCCATGACCAGCGCCGGGAGGATGCCCTGATTGCGCGGGGCGACGTCAGGGATGCGCAACTGCTCGACCGGGCACGGCGGCATGAACTCAACGAAGCGAAGATCGCCGCACGGGACGCCCGCCACGACCGCAACGTGATCGCCATCGAACGGAAAGACCGTGCGCACGACAAAGCGATGCTGGCCGATGAACACGCCGAACGCCGGGCCGAGGTCGCACAGCGCAATCACGACGCCGCGAAGATCCGATAAGGCGCACGATCGCTTGATGCCCGGTAAGTTGCCGCCGCACACTTGCGCGACGATTAAGTCCTCAACCACAAGGAGGACGTCATGACTTACCGATGGATCGACGACCAGGGCTTGCTGAAGAAAATGCTGGGCGAACGACGGATCGACCGCTGGACGGCCGACAACATCCAGGACGCCCTGCGCGCACAAGGTGTGCACGCGGCGGCGCGGGCCATGGAATACCGGCGTGTGCGCCTGGAAACGGCATTGCGGGTGTTGGCGATGCCGGGACGACGCCGTCATCTCCTGCCCTGACGTCACGACGACCTGCGCCCGGATGGCGCGAGCGGCAGCGCCATCCCGGGTGCCCATGTCAGCCGCAACGAAGACACCGCTATGAATTCCGTATCCATGAAAGTGTTGGTTCCTTGCACAGGCGTTTCGTTACATCGGATGAAGCTGATCAATAAATTATTCACAAAGATGCTTCATAAGTAACGTTATAAGCATAAAATATTTACGCTTAGAAATTATAGCCGCGAAAAAGCACCGATTCGATGCTTTTTGAATAAATCGACAGCGGCGACAACCCAGCCATTCCGTAGGGATATTGATTGACAGTGTCAATCGCGGCAAATACGATTGGTTAAATAACTATACGAAATTGCCTTTTGGGGCACCTGAAGACGGAGCGTGGCATGGTTTACCTTCTAACATTCATAGCGATCGTCATGATTGCCCGCATCGCAGGCCCCATCCGTCAACACAAGGATCTCGACCAGGAACTTCGCCAGGCCGAGTACGAACATCGAGCGTCCGTGTACGGCAAACCGGACGAGTGACGCTTTTGTTCGTTGCCGCTGCCGGCGCCCCTATGCGCCGCCGGCCACCCGCCCGCCCCCCACGGCTTCGCGCTGGCGCAGCCAGAACAGGACACACGCAAACGCAAGGCTTGCACAAAGAGTCAGGATCACGAGCGGCCTGGCCGAACCGTCCGACAGCCAGCCCAGGACGCCCCCGCACGCGGCGGTGATCGCCATCTGAATGAAGAAAAACAGCCCGGACGCGGTTCCAGCGACACTGGAGAACGGCTGCAGCACGGCAAATTGGCAGGCCGGAATCGCGACGCCGACGGACAACATGATGACGAACATGGGCAGCACCATGGCAACGGCCGAGTCCGGCGCTGCGTAGGTCGCCGCCCACAAGATGCTCGCGCCACACAAGTTGACCAAGGCGGCGCAAGCCATCATCCTGTCGGCTGGCCAGGCCTTGCCCGCCCGCCTGAACACGCTCGATCCGATCAGGTAGCCCAGCACGGTGATGCCGAAAATCGTCGCGTACATCTGGCCGGACACGTGCAGCGTGCGCTGGAACAGGATCGAGGACTCCGCAATGAATGGGAAATACGTGCAATAGACAAAGCTGATCGCCAGCGAGTAGCGCAGGAAGCGCCGGTCGCCGAGCAGCGCGACATGGATCTTCCACAGCTGGTCCGGCGCCGCTCCGCCAGACCGCTCTCGCGTCTCGGGCAGGTAGCGCCATACCATCAGGAGCGCGACGGTTCCCGCCACCGCGAGCAATGCAAATACGGCACGCCATCCGCACCAGTCACCCACCACGCTTCCCGCCAGCGGCGCCAAGACCGGCGACAGCGCCATCCCGGCGGAGATCCGGCTCAGCATCGTGACCTGCTCGTCGGTGGCGAAGCGCTCGCGCACGATCACCCGGCCGATCACCGTGCCGCTGCAGCCGCCCAGCGCCTGGAAAATGCGGGCCGCCACAATGGTGCCGATATTGGTCGACAACGCGCAGGCGATAGTCGCGAGCAGGTAGAGTGCCAGCCCGCCGAGCAGGACCGGACGTCGCCCGTACCGGTCGGACAGCGGCCCGGCGACCAGCATCGAGATCGCATAGCCGACCATGTACCAGGTCAGGGTCGACTGGATCTGCGCATCCGTGCCATGCAGCGCGTCCGCCATCGCCGGCAGCGACGGCAGGTAAGCATCGATCGTAACGCGCGGCAGGCAAACCACGAGCAACAACAGGAGCAACCAAAAAAAGTCCGACAACACATTCTTGTTCATACTTGATCCTCTAACATGACTGGAATCACTGTAGAAGGCCTGTGGTATAACGAGAAGGTCCATTTAACAAACTGACAATTAGACCACTATGGCGCGAGGCAAAGCCGCAATCCACCTCGACCTGCCCCGCCCTCCCGGCCTCGCGGACGGTTCGGCCCAGTCCAGGCAGGACTGCATCAGCGACGCGCTCCGGGAAGCGATCCTGAATAAATTGCTGCCATCCGGGAGCCGGTTGCCCTCGACGCGCACGCTGGCCTCACGTTGGGGGGTTGCGCGCGGTACGGTCGAGTCCTCGTTCGAACGCTTGTGCTCCGAGGGCTACATCTGTCGCGCGCAAGGTTCTGGAACACGGGTCAGCGCCGTCATACCGGACAATTACCTGTCGGCCTCAAAAGGGGCGCCACGACCCGCGGCGCGCCAGCGCGGCACCTCGGCCGAGGGTGCCACCGTGTCGCCTTACGTGCCGCACAATCCGGTAGAGTCCGGCGTTCCGTTCATTGCCCGTCAGGCAGATCCCGGTCTGCTACGCATGGAGAAATGGAAAAGGCATGTGGCCGCCGGCCTGTTGAGGATGGGCGCCGCGGATCTGGGTTCGCCTCCGCTCCAGGGCGTCAGGGACCTGCGCGCCCGGATCGCCGAATACCTGGGGAAATACCGGGGAATCGGGTGCACGGCAGACGATGTCGTCATCACGACGGGCATCCGGCATTCCATCGGCCTGGTCGCGCGGACTGTCCTCGGTCCGGGCCACACCGTGCTGGTCGAGGATCCGGGATACCGGTCGGCCCTGCAGTTATTCAAAATGGCCGGCGCCACGACGATCGACGTGCCGGTCGACCGCGAAGGCATCGACACGAGCGTGCTTGCGCGCTACCCGGATGCCTCGGCTGCCTACGTGACGCCCGCCCATCAATCGCCGCTCGGGGTGGCGATGTCGCTGTCGCGCCGCCTGGAACTGCTGGATTGGGCTCGCGGCAACGCCGCCTGGATCATCGAAGACGACTACGACGGGGAGTTCGGCTACCAGACGGCACCGCTTCCGGCGCTCAAGTCCCTCGACATGCATGACCGGGTCATCTACTGTGGCTCGTTCAACAAGACGTTGTTCTCGGGCCTGCGTGTCGGATTCATGGTGGTGCCGGCCGCCTTGCGGGCGTCGCTGTTCAAAATCTGGCACACGACCGGTCGTGCGGTCGGCGTCACCGAACAGTTCGCGTTGGCGCACCTGATCGAGTCTGACGAATTTGCCAGGCACCTGCGGGCCAGTCGTCACGCTTACCTGATGCGCCGCAACGCGGTGTGCGAGCAGCTTCAACGACACGCGCAAGGCCGCTACACGATTTCAGGCGAACACGCGGGATTCCACTTCATATTGTGGCTGGAAGCGGACAGGGACGAGGCGGCGTTCGTCGCTCAGGCGGCCCAGCATGGCCTGCGCCTGCAACCGCTCCACACATTTTGCCGGAGCGTACGCCTGCCGCCAGGCATCGTCATCGGTTATGCGGCACTGACCCTGGCCCAGACCAGGCATGCCGGGAAGCTCCTCGCGCAGTTGCTGGCGCGCAGCGACGGCGCTTCACCACGCCGCTGTCCCCCTTCCGATCGAACGCGGTAAAATGGCGACCCTGGCAAGTTCTTGCCCCGCTGTCCCGATCTTGACTACATGAACGTTCCACGCGAAATCAACGCCGACGCGGCCAAACGCCTCGCGACCGAAAAGCACACCCCAATGATGCAGCAATATTTAAGCATCAAGGCCGACTACCCAACGATGCTCGTCTTCTACCGGATGGGCGACTTCTACGAGCTGTTCTTCGAGGACGCCGAGAAGGCCTCGCGCATCCTGGGCATCACGCTGACGGCGCGCGGCAGTTCGGGGGGCAATCCGATCAAGATGGCGGGCGTGCCGTTTCACTCGCTCGATCCCTACCTCGCCAAGCTCGTGAAACTGGGCGAGTCGTGCGCGATCTGCGAACAGATCGGCGACCCGGCCCTCAGCAAGGGACCGGTCGAACGCAAGGTCGTGCGCGTCGTCACGCCGGGCACCCTCACCGATGCCGACCTGTTGCCGGAAAAGGCCGAGCGTCCGCTGCTGGCCGTGTGCACGGTCGCAAGCCGCAAGGTGGTCACGACCGGCCTCGCGTGGATGTCGCTCGCGAGCGGCGCCCTGAAACTGATGGAATTCGCGGGCGACGCGCGCAGCGCCGCCGTGCGCCTCGTGCAGGAACTGGAACGCATCGCGCCGGCCGAAGTGCTGCGCGCGGACGACGGCGCCGACCTGTTCGAGGAAAGCCCGATCGGCCACACGCAGCGCGTGCCGGACTGGCATTTCGACGTCGTGCACGGCCACAAGGCACTGCTCGACCAGCTCGGCGTGGCGACGCTGTCCGGCTTCGGCGCGGACGGTCTCGGTGCCGCGTTCGGCGCGGCCGGCGCGCTGCTGCGCTATGCGCAAGCGACGCAGGGCCGCGGCCTGCAGCACGTGAAAAGCCTGGGCGTGGAATCGGAGAGCGAATTCATCGGCCTCGATGCATCCACGCGCCGCAACCTGGAACTAACGGAGACGATCCGCGGCTTCGAATCGCCCACGCTGTTTTCGCTGCTGGACGGCTGCCGCACGGCGATGGGTTCGCGCCTGCTGCGCCACTGGCTGCACCATGCGAAGCGCGACCAGCGCGTGGCCCGCGCGCGCCACGAGGCGATCGAGGCGCTGGCCCAGCGCGAAGCGATGCAGGGACTGTCCGCGACGCTCGCCCACGTGCCGGACATCGAGCGCATCACCACGCGCATCGCGCTGCTGACGGCGCGCCCGCGCGACCTCGCCTGCCTGCGCGACGGCCTGGCGCAGCTGCCCGCGCTGCGCGAACAGGTGGCGCAATGCTTCATCCCCGGCGACTCGTGCCTGCTGCGCGACATCCATGACGCCATCGCGGTGCCCGAGGCCTGCCTCGACCTGCTGCAGCGCGCGATCGCGCCGGAACCGGCCGCGATGGTGCGCGACGGCGGCGTGTTCGCGCGCGGCTTCGACGCCGAGCTGGACGAACTGCGCGCGCTGTCCGAGAACGCCGGCCAGTTCCTCGTCGACCTGGAGGCGCGCGAACGGGCCCGCACGGGCATCGCCAACCTGCGCGTCGAGTACAACAAGGTGCACGGCTTCTACATCGAG